>Ga0187846_10001145_pt1 | contig 15021 bp, 18 predicted proteins | sample TC_taG_FD_161473 | JGI IMG/M metagenome (GOLD analysis project Ga0187846, IMG submission 161473) | Biofilm microbial communities from the roof of an iron ore cave, State of Minas Gerais, Brazil - TC_06 Biofilm (v2) | ecosystem: Environmental > Terrestrial > Deep subsurface > Cave > Wall biofilm...
GACAGAAGGTGAGCAAGTTCTCGCGCATTGTGAGACTGGCTTTATGAGAATGCAGCAGGGAGGACAGAAGGATTTCTCTGTCTGGATAGCCAGCAAGAAAATGCCTACTGAGTGGAGAGAGCGCGAAGACATTGAATGGTGGACGAATGCGCTTGCCAGAACCTACGAGCGCGAGATGCAGGAACTTGCTGTGGAAAAAGTTTCTATCCAGCAACAGCTAGACACATTTGCCAGTCAATGGCAAGCAGATATGACCGTCTATCGAACGACGCAAGAGATTGACGACTATTATACCCGGTTGGGCACGTTGTGGGTAAAGAGCATGGCCTGTCACTTTCTGTATCCAGCTCAAACGCTGATTGGTGGTTGCACGGTTGAGCTGTATGGAAATGTCCTGGCTGTTCTCATTGGTTGGGCTTTGAAGCAGCTTGACCTATGCAGAGCATTTGTTGTGCAGCACCCTACATGTACCCTGAGAGCTTTGTTCGCTACTCCTCAGGCTGCTACTGCACTGATCGAGGCTCTGTCTGAAACGCTTGGAGTTGATAGTGCAGCCATTCGTCGTGTTGTAGACGCGTATAGCCTTTCTCACGAAAATGTCTCCTATCACTGTTCTGTAGGGGGTACACCCGCACCTCCGTTGCTTCGCCTTGATGAGCAGCGTCTTGTCTGGTCGCTAACGGGGCTGCTGAGCGAACCTTTCCTTTTTCTCACACGGGAACTGAAACGGCGGCACTCCTATGAGTACCATACGGCATCTCACCTGCGTGAAGAGGTCTTCCGGCAGGACCTGTATCAACTTTTCTCGGACAAACGCTTCGTGAGAAGTGCTGATAGAGTAGAACTACGAGGGGTGCAGGGCGACCTGACGACGGATGTAGATGCCCTCATTTTTGATCGCAAGACGGGAGCGCTGGCCCTGTTTGAACTCAAGTCTCAGGACCTCTTCGCCTATTCGCTCCAGGAGCGGATAAGGCAGCGGGACTACTTTTATAACGCGGGTAAACAGGTGTTGGCCTGCGTGCAATGGCTGAATCGCAATGGGGCCAACGCATTGCTCGAGCGCCTGGATCCAAAGCTCGTGAAGCGTTTGAAGGTACAGAAAACGTACATTTTTGTGCTTGGACGCTATCTCGCACATTTTTTTGATGGACCAGAGTTTGACCGGCGCGCTGCATGGGGAACGTGGCCTCAGGTGTTACGGCTGGTAAATAAAGTGTCCTTTGGTGCTGAAGATGCTCATCCAATTCAGTCGTTATACAACAAACTGATGAAGGATACTCCGCTGGCTCCGTCCAGCCCTGTCCTTGATGTGCGGGAGATAACGATAGGAGACAGCAATGTTTACGTCTATCCTGATTTTCAGACGTATAAAAATCGAGTTGGCTAGATCAGAGTAGTTTTTCTGAGTCCGGGCGGGTATACTATGAATAACTATTGGCGATCAACATAGAGGAGATAGATATGTTCACGAAAATCGGGACCATCAGCGTAGGCGTCAGCGACCAGGACAAAGCGCTCGACTTCTATATCAACAAGCTGGGATTTGAAAAGATTGACGACCAGCCCATGAGCGAAACGGAGCGCTGGCTCGAAGTAGCACCTCCCGGAGCACAGACCCATGTCATGCTTGGCCTGCGCGGCCAGAGTGGCGGCGATAAAACTGGCTTCACTGGCTACGTCCTGCATACCGACAATATAGAAGAAACCTGTGCGACGCTCAAAGCTCGTGGAGTCAATATTACCCAGGAGCTGAGCACTGAACCGTGGGGCAAATGGGCGCAGTTCACCGACCCCGATGGCAACGAATTCGGCGTCTGGGCACCTGCCTGGTAAATTCTCCTGTCCGGGCTACATGTGTCAATAGTACGGAAAACAAAGCTCTTAGTTTAAGTAATTCATCTTATTCATAAGCTGGATTAAAATTGCTGCAGTCCAACTGAATGAGCTAAAACCCATGCCTTTCGCCTTAGCTTCTGTTCCATCATCTAGAGGGTCAAAATATTCCCAAAACCCGTTATCTCTGATCATTTGAATTGTCTTCTGCATCAAAAAGTTCGCCAGTGGATCCGCATTTTGATGCCTGAGTTTGTACCTTTTTAATCCTTCGATAATAAAATAGTTTGTAATCGGCCAGGTTGGACCTCTCCAATAGCGCTCTTTCTCAAAATATCGTGAATTGATAGCTGTCGAAGGCACGGGATATTCAGTAAAGAATTCGTCGTCATTTGAGAGGCGATGAAGTAACATATCTAGCTGATGATCTGGAACTGCTCCCGCGTATAATGGCATAAATAACGCATTCGTTGGTACTGCAATGGCCTGGTGTCTTCCATGCGTAACATCAATATCACAATACTGCTTATATTCTTCGCTCCAGGTATTTGTAAGCGCGTTTCGTGTTTGCTCTGCCCATTGTTGATATCTGTTCGCTTCTTCATGATTCCCGTATGTCTGAAGTAACGCTGCGAGGGCCTCATTAGCTCTTTCCCAGATTGAGTTAAAGAAGATATCCTTTACTGCAAATGGCGTTTGGTGGAGAATTTTTGTATAGTCCCATGCAAGGTCTTTAAATAATTCTATAAGGTAGATATATCTGTAGTAGTCAGCCCCGGTAGGTCTTCCTGCAGAACTCTGGTATCTGATATCCTTTCTATTCTGATCAACATCGGCCTTTATGCCAGCAGGAATCATATTCAGCTTAATGCGATGAAGTAAACTATCCCAACGTGGAGAGTCATCGGTGCCAGACTCCCAGGGATGCACAATGGTAAGCAATCCACACTCTTCAGGGTCGCGGTATTGTTTCAGGCGATCATGGTATGTCATAATGGATGGAAGGGCGTGATGGATAAAATCTCGTTTCTTCTGTTCATCTGAGGCATGATTACAAACATATTCAGCGGCAATTGCAAGCAGTGGAGGATCTGTAATACCTGAGGTTTGTATGCCATTCCTGGTAAATGCTGTTGTTTGCCATTGCTCCGCTGGTGGATAATATTTTGACTCGCCAGGATTGTAGATGATGTGAGGGATAAGCCCATTGTTCCACTGTCCTGCAATTAACGACAGCAGTTCGTTAAAAGCGGCTTCTTCATGTAAGTGTACAAGCCCCATAGCTACCCCAGCACTGTCCCAGAGCCACTGGTGCACATAAAAATCCCGTGAGGGAATTATTCTTTTATAGAGCTTTCCGTTAACAGAAACCGTACTGGTATTGCGTTGTAATATTTCTTGCGCTTGATTTAATAATTCAGGATATTTCTGCATAAGAGATAGTTGGTATAGCCTCTACTATTTAATACGCTTAAAGCATGTCTTCGGTTACAGGGGTCCTGCTGCCTCAAGGGGTGACTATCCAGGTTCATGAAAAGACTCCGACGGCCAATCACCTCGTGCTTCCCTGTGCCGGCTACTTACGACACCCAGTTATCACTTTGACATCATATGCTACAAGCATAGGTTTTCCCTTCCTGATGCTCCTGAAATCTGTTATGTTTTGAGGGAAAAGCCAGCAACCCTGTAAGCTAGAGAAAGGGACTTCACAATGAAGATTGTTGCTCTGTACGATATCCACGGCAATCTGCCCGCGTTAGATGCGGTCCTGAAAGAAGTTGAGCAGGAACATCCTGACCTGATCCTGGTTGGAGGAGATATCGTCCCGGGTCCCATGCCGCGCGCCGCCCTGGAGCGGCTGCTGGCGCTTGGGGATACAATACACTTTATTCGCGGGAACTGCGAACGGGAGGTGGTCGCAGCGTTTGACGGCCTGCCGATGGTCCCAGGCATGTCAGACGAGGTGAGCGAGCGGATGCGCTGGACGGCAAAGCAACTGGAGCGCAGCCAACGGGATTTTCTGGCTCAACTGCCGGAACAGGCAGCTTTCAGCGTTGATGGGCTGGGTGAGGTGCTCTTCTGCCACGGCTCGCCGCGCAGCGACGAGGAGATGATTACTGCTGCGACGCCAGAGGAGCGCCTGCGCACTATGCTGTCCGGCGTCAGGCAGCGCGTCGTTGTCTGTGGGCACACGCATATGCAGTTCGACCGCACCGTTGATGGTGTGCGCATCGTGAACGCGGGCAGCGTCGGGATGCCCTACGGTGATGTGGGGGCGTACTGGCTGCTGCTTGGGCCAGAGATCATGCTGCGGCGCACGCTCTACGATCTGGAGGACGCGGCAGCGCGGATCAGAGCGAGCGGCTATCCGGAGGCGCAGGATTTCGCCGAGAACAACGTGCTCAAGACGGAGACGGAGGCCGAGGCTATCGCGGTGTTTGAAAGGATGGCTGAGCAGCGAGAGCAAGATTCTTAAATCGCCGGCCTGGCTATCTCGCACGTCCGTGCTCAAAAGAGGCAGTTTGCACAGTTCACTCAAACTGCTTGCCACACATGGACATTACCACTATCACCCGCCGAGGCAATACGTTGTCCGTCGGGCGACCACGCCACCGTCCAGACGCTCCCATCGTGGTACCTGTAGGTGAAAACTCGTTGTTGTTGGGACGCCCCTTGCTGTTTACGGTACCTGGCATCCCAGACTTGTACTGTTTCATCTTCGCCTGCCGAAGCGATATATCTGCCATCGGGTGACCAGGCTACTGCGTGTATATTGCGGGAATGGCCGCGATAGGTGAAGACCTCGCGATTTGCCGAGATGTCCCATATCTGAACGGTGCGATCACTACTCGCAAAGGCACAATATTTCCCATCGGGTGAACACGCTATGGCGTGCACCACGCTTGAGCGTTTGCGGTAAGTGAAGATTGTGTTGTTTGTGTAAATATTCCATACGCGCACAGTATGGTCGTTGCTTGCGGAGGCGACATGCAGGCTATCAGGCAACCATGTTAGAGCCTCCACCACATCCGAATGACCATGATAGATGGCGATCGTCTCTTTTGTGCCTGCATCCCATACCTGAACTGTATTATCATTGCCCCCAGAGGCTATATAGCGGCCGCCTGGGGACCAGGCCACCGTTTGAACTGCACTTGCGTGACCATCGTAGATAACGTAGTTGAACCCTGCTCGCAGTGCTAAAGCCCTCAAGGAGTGTGGCCCGGCGGTGGCATCCCACACCTGCACACTATGATCCTCACCCGCCGAGGCAATTCGCTGACCATCTGGCGACCAGGCCACAGCCGACACCGCAGCACCGTGGTTATGATAGGTAAAGGCATTGTTACCACTCAGTGCATCCCACACCTGCACGCTACGATCCTCCCCTGCCGAGGCGATGCGCTGACCATTGGGTGACCAGGCCACTATGCGTACCCGGTCTCGATGGCCACGGTAGATGTAGAGCGTCACTCCCTGGATAGAGAATGAAATCGGTGGACCAGGTTGCGCAGAAAGGACAGACTTTCCGCGTACTCCTCCAGGTTGAGAGACATCTGCCCTGGCCGCCATCTGCTGAGCGGCAATGCGTTGCAGTTCCTGCCTCACGCCAATGATAGTGGCTGGCCTCTTGCTGGCATCCACCTCTAGCATCCGCATCACCAGCCTGTCCAGTTCACCTGGAATGGTCTTGTCCAGCACGTGGAGCGGCAGAAAGTGAAACGGTGACAACGAGGGATCGATACCGGTCAGCAATTGATAGAGTGTAGCACCCAGCCCATACATGTCAGACTGCGGAGTTGTCTGGGCTTTGCCGTACTGCTCTGGCGCAGCAAAGCCAGGAGACCCTAGAGCGGTTGTATCCCTCGCCTTCCCAGGCTTGAAGTAGCGTGCGACGCCAAAGTCGATCAGGTACAGGTTTCCATCTGGTGTCAGCATGATATTGGCCGGCTTCACATCGCGAAAAATGATAGGCGGTTGGTGATGGTGCAGGTAGTCGAGCACGGTACACAGCTGTATGCCAAGATCAAGAACCTGTGTGAGTGGGAGACAGGCTCCCTGCGCTTTGACGCGATACTGCTCCAGTGTTTCACCCTCGATGAAATCCATCACCACGTACCAATGCTCGGGATCGGTAAACTGACCGTAAATACGCGGGATATGAGGATCTTTCAGTTCGGATAGAAGCACCACCTCGCGATTGAAGGCATCGGTTGCCTCGATGACCTGCTCGGACGTTAGCCCGCCCAACCCGATTTGTTTGATGGCGACCAGCCGGTTGTGATGCTGGGTATCCTCTGCCTTATAGACGGCGCCGAAACCGCCGGTTCCCACCTGGCTCACAATGCGATAACGGCCTTCTAAGCGATGGCCAGGTTGAAGATACACAATTTGAGAAGTGACAGCAGATTCAGGTTCGGGTGGCAATGGGGCAGTGACCTTCAACGACAAACCACAGCCAGGACAAGACATGCTGGAGGGTGGAATAGCCGCTCCACAATGAGAGCAGGTGTGATTTGCCACAAGCATGCGAGGTGCACCTCAAAAAGGCTAGAGTTCAGTATCGTAGAGTATCTTCCAAAAACACGCTCATATGCATAGACGAATGCAGGACGATTTTTGGGTTACCACCAAGATCATTAGAACAGAAGTGACTCCCTATCCCGATGTCAGGTTTACAGATATCCGTGCTCCAATAACCGCTCCGCAGTCTGCGCGAAGCCTTCCGCTGAGGGAATCGCTACATCGAGCGCATCAGCCATGCGGTCGATGATGTTAAAGAGCGCGCAAACAACCAGTGCATCCTCGATGGCCTGCTCGCTGACTCCCACTGCACGCAGTGGCGCAATATCCCCAGGACCGACTTCCCATGGGGCCAGTGTGACCTTTTCCAACAAGCCTAACGTTACCCGCAGCTTCTCGTCAATTGGGGCTGTATGCCAATTATCCAGGACTGCCGAGACCTTCTCACCGGTGAGCGCCTTCGACGCAACTGCGCCGTGGGCTCCCGTTCAATAGGTACACTGATTCGTGCGTGAGACGAAGGTGGCGAACAACTCCCGCTCGCCGACGCTCCAGTCTGACGGTCCGCGCATGACGGCCTCCAAATAGGCCGAGAAAGGCTGGCCAAACAGTTCGGGGCGATAGGACAGGGTGCGCCGGATGTCGGAGACCGGTTCATCTCGCCTGACCTGTTCAATCTTTTTGAGCCGCACCGGTGTCTCCTTTCATGGCGGCCAATCCGCGCTCCAGTCGGATCATGCCAGCTCCCAGTGCCGCACTGAGGGTAATCTCGAAGATCGCATCCTCGCCGTATCCTGCTCTTAGCAAGGCCTCGATGTCTTCTCCGGTGGTCTTGTACGCATAAAGCGCAACTTTTTTGACATAAGCAACCAGTGCGGGGGGAACCTGCTCGACCGGTTGAGAGGAGCGCGAGCTCAACTGAGCTGACTGCTCTTTAATCGCGCGTCGTAGCGCGGGATCGGTCTCACCAGGACTCTTCAGCACCGCATCGGCCAGAAGCTGTGATTGAGCCATGTAACGTGTGTGCATGCGACCGGTGATTTCTCCTTCTCTCCTATGCAGTGAGGCGTGATGAGGGAATCGACGCCCAGGTGTGCTTTTCTTCTCTCTGAGAGAACATATCAAAGGTGGTTCAAACAGCGTGATGACACGTTGTCCCTGTCACCGCCAGGGAAGAACTTCCCACATCAATGATACCGCCTGCCCAAGCCATTTTCAAGGTACCCCAGCCTGGAGAATGTACGCAAGTTGTACTACGCATTGGGACGAGGGCGACCGCAAGGGTCCCCTCCCCACATCATTCGCTGGGGAAAGACTTTCCCTCATGCACCAAATGTGTCAAGGAGTGAGGATAGCTAGCCCGGCGGTTCCTGTCGAATCCGCATGCGCATCTCCTGAAGGGGCCAGTCAGTCCAGCTCCCCCAGCGTTCGGGCAGGATCTTTTCCACCCACCAGGTGACTCCCACCTGCTGGTAGGCGGCAACGACCTCGCGGTCCTGGGCTACATCCGTGCCTGGGGTGAGACCCGAATGGATGATCTCGAACGAGGAGGTGTATCCGGGCAGAGATGCGACAGAGCGGACAATTTCCTGCATCTGCGCCGGGGTGAGCATCGCTAAGAGCGGCAGGTCGCGCCCGATGGGGATGATGCCGTCCCAGTGAGCCGCGCGGCGTAAAGGCGCTTTGGCGGGCCACATGCACGCCACCCAGATGGGGATGCGCGGAGACTGGACCGGGCGTGGCAGAAACTGTGCTTCCTCGATGTGATAAAATATTCCCTCGTGGCGGTACGGCTCGCCGCTCCAGAGCCCAGTGAGCACCTCAAGGCCCTCGTCCAACCGCGCCGCCAGCGTTTTGGCGTCCGAGGCTTCGCCCAGTGCCTCAAAGTCGTAATAGCCACCCCCCGAGCCTACCCCGAAGATCAGCCGTCCCGCGGACAGGTGATCCAACGACACTGTTTCGCGCGCGACCTTCCACGGGCGGCGACGCGGCAAGGGGGTAACGAGCGTGCCCAGGCGAATAGAGTGCGTGCGCAGCGCGATCGCGGCCAGCGCAACCCACGGGTCAACCATGGGATCGACGGCCGGCGTCAGGGTCGACTTCGCTACCTGGTCCCAGAGAAAAAAGCCGTCCCAGCCCGCCTGTTCCGCCTCATGTGCAAGGCCGGCAAGGATGCGGGCATCTCCATAGGGTCCAAAATTGGGGACGTAGACGCCATAGCGCATAGGTCACTCCTCCATCGCGACAGTGATGAACGCCTTCGGGTGCTCCTGGGTGCAGAACGCAGCCTTTCTATTGTATCATGTGCGCGCTTCCGCCAGTGCTCGCCAGTTCGATCGCACTGCTTTCCGTTGGGGATAAGCGTCACCTTGCGCTCGATACTCCTGAGCTATTTCTACATCGGCATATCCCATCCTGGGTGCTGTCTGCGAAACCTCGTGTTTCAGTTTGCCCAGCAGAGGAGAGACAACAGGCTCGGCTCCCTTTGTGCTTGAGGTCAAACCGAGATGAGAGGCGCTCCGCTGTCACTGTCTGGAGCGTCCGAGCAGCTCTTCACTACCCCGCAGGACCGATCAAGGCGTCTGGAGGGCGAGCTGTGGTCCAGGGAGGCAGTGGCAAAGGTGTTCCAAGCAGAAAAGCACGAATGGATGCCAGGTAAAGGGCCGGTTGATCCAGATAGATCACGTGACCTGCATGTGGGAAATACAGCAAGGTCGAGTTGGGCAATGTCGCCTTGTATTGCCAGGTGACCGCCCATTTGATATAGTTGCAGGCTCCGGTCAGAATCAGCGCCGGGGTGTGATTCGAGGCGAGCAGCGTGCGCGGATTGACGTTTCCATGCCTGTGCTGGGCATCGGTGGTAGTAAAGATGTTGTCGTAGAAGCCATAGCCTTGCACCTGCCCTTTGGGCAAGTGAGCAGGGTCACAGACGGTTCCCTTGGAGATGCCCTGGACGAACGTATTAAAGAACGCATCCGCTTCCCGATCAGACACCAGGGTATGCGCGGCTCGCGGATTGATCAGTCCGAGCAGATACCAGGTGATGAAACGAGGCGTATATAAGGTCTGGTGATACTGCTGCTGTTCTGCTGCCGAAAGCCGCGAGGTGATCATGCCTTCATCAGACCACTCGGCTTCATTGATGGGGGCGGGTGATGTGAAGATCGCTTTGGCCACATGTTGGGGGTAGGTGGCCATATACGTAGCCACCAGTGTGCCACCCCAGGATGCTCCCATCAAGATCACCTGCTGCGCCCCAATCTTCTCTCGGATCGCCTCCAGATCGGCAACATGGCGCGCCAGGGTATACTGCCCGGGGTCAGCTAAACGCGCGGAGAGGCCGCTGCCGATTTGATCGTAAAAGTAGACATCATAGCCCAACTGGGCCATCTGCCCAAAGAAGTGCGTCTGAGACGAGTCGGCGACATCTTCTTCGCCTGGACCACCGCCCACCATGATAATCGGCGTCGCTCTGGCTCTGCCCTGCGCAGGAACTTTGAGGTAGGCAATGTGCGATCCGGTGCTCAGGTTCCAGTAGCCGGCAGCGCGAGGAATCGGTGGAGCTTCCCGGGCAGCAGAAGTGCTCCCCAGCGGGGGTAAGATGGTTATTGCCGTGACCAAAGCCAGCAAGAGCATCGTCGCTACACCAACACCGAGGGCGATTCTGCCCGGTCTTGCTCGTGCCATCATCCTGGCTGCTATCCAGGCTCCCCCGGAGGTGAGCAAGAAGCCCACGCAGAAAGCGACCACAAACAGCGCACTGCTGCTATCCAGGAGAAAGGCGGCGCCAAAGAACGCCGCGACCGTGCCTGCTACCCCGAGGATGACCGCCAACGCCATCATCAGCCAACTCAGGGCGGAATGAATGATCTGGCGAACCGATGAACCCTTTCTCAAAGGGGAGGAATGTGCCATGGATTGACTCCTTCTGTCACCCTGGTTCTCACTCTCATGCTCCCATTCAGGTCGTTCCAGTAGTGAGTTGACCGCGATCCTGCAGATCGATCAGAGTCACTACAACTCGCGTCCAGGTCCCCTCGTCGCCTGGTTGGTCTTGCGCCTGGCGCACGAGTTCGAGGATGTGTTCGCGCAAGGTGACGAGATCCGCTTCCGGCAAGCGCAAGGTGGCCCGCGTGAGCATGATCTCCCGTCGTTGTCCTGCTTCCTTGGCGACGCTCGCTGCGGTGATGTCGGCCCGGGTGGCCTCAAGCATGGCACCTAGAAACTCAGCGTACTCAAGCGGGGTCGCCTCTTCGCCGGGTGGCTCCACGGGCGTTGGTCGATACACACGCTCGACCTTACCTCCCGGGAGACGGCGGTACTCGGCAATCTCGATCAGCCTGGCCTGTTCGAGTTGGGCCAGGTGGTAGTAGAGCCGGTCAGGAGGGAGGCCAACCCATGCTGCCAGTTCTTTGGCAGACTGGGGCCGCCCCCACAGGCACTCGAGTAACCGAATCCGCATGGGGTCTGCAAGTGCTCGATGGACAGATCGCAGCCCAGGATGTTGATGCTTCGCCATATATTGTATTATATTCCAATCAGTGAGGAAAAGTCAAGTAGATAGGATAAGCTTTAACTACCTTGCTCGACTTACAACTCGTATCCCCGGTTCATCTGCCGAATCGCTGGGCGGCGCGCGCCTGCGCTTTCGCTGCCTCTTCCTGCCGGTCTTTCGGGGCTGCGGGAGTTTGCAGCGAGCCGAGCAACTGACCAGAGATCCTGGCGATCTCATCGACGGCCTCATAGAAAGCGGCCTCGTTCGTCCTGGATGGTTTGTTGAAGCCGCTGATCTTCCTGACGAACTGCAGCGATGCAGCGCGAATCTCCTCCTCTGTGACCGGCGGTTCAACGTTGAAGAGCGTTTGAATGTTTCTACACATCTTGCTTTACCTCATCATCGGCCATAGGCATGGGTGTGTCGAGGAATTCCGTGATGATCGGCAGGAGCAGTCGGGTGCGGGCCATGATCCCATGATACGGTGGGGCCCAGCCCACATGCGTGGTGGCCGGGAGCATCGCGAGCTGGGCAGTCGGGAGACCATTCATGTCGCCGTCCGCCTTGCCGCCACCAAGCAGACCAAAGAACTCCACCTCGTGCGCGATGCGTAACCCGTCTGCGTCCCCGACCAGGATCAGGGTAGGTGTTTTGAGCGCCGCAACGCCCTCTACCCAATCGTAGTCCTCGCTCAGCAATTGCCTCATCTTGGTAACGACGGTCGGCCAGGCTTCGGGCCTGGGCGAGGTCTGGAGATAAGCTTCGTGGATCGGGGTCCCAGCAAACGTTTCGACGCTTATTGAGGCCATTCCTGCGAGTACCTCGGGATACCACCCATCACGCTTGAAGGCGGTCGAGGCGAGTGCCAGCTTGCGCACCAACTCTGGATGCTGGATGGCGGTTCTGAGGGCGACACCGCCCCCCAGGGAAAAGCCGAACAGGTCGGCCTGTTCGAGTCCGAGATGCCTGATCAGGTCGGCGATGTCGTCCGCCATCAACTCGAAGCGCAGTGGGCGCTCGATGTCGGCGGTGTGCCCGTGCCCTTGCAGCTCGACACCGATGACGCGGCGCGTCGCGGCAAGCTGCGGCACAATCTCTCCCATCGCCTCAACAGTCATGAAGCCGCCGGGAAGCAGTACAAGCGGTTTCCCGGTACCGTGGATCTCGTAGTAGATATTGAGACCATTGACCGGAGCATAGCTGCCCCTGGCGTCCTTGTTCATTTCTTGCGGGTGGCGGGCCGTCTGGTCTGTCATGATGATTTTCCTTTCCTCCTTATGAGCCTACATCTTACGTAATGATTCCATCCCACTCGGAGATGTCGGTTCCAAGCCCAACGATCAGCACCAGCGGCTCACCATCACCATGGATTTCGTAGTACATTTGGATGTCACTGACTTATACGTACGGCATATATGTATTATCTCACGACTAATCGGGTAGTGACACTCCGCCTGGTCTAAAGACCAACGGCTTCTCGCTCATCGCGAGCTACGCGGACGTGCGGGGAAAACCGCATACCCGTGGGCGGTGCCATGAAGCCAACTACTGGGAGTTGACCCAGATACTTTCCGCGGATGTTGATGGCGCCCACACCGTCGCGATGGTACACAAAGCCGCAACGGGGGCAGCGGAAGACGCGCCCACACTGCGGGCAGGTGCGGCTGGTGTAGGATTCCTCCTGTAACACCACCTCCATGCCCAGGCGCAGCGCCTTGTAGGTGAGCTTGAACCGCACCGAGCCGTGTGACCATTGGTGAATTTTCTGATTTTACGTATGTCCAACATCCGTCTGTTGCCTCAGATCGCGCACATCACCAATGACCAGCCTTCGCACGCCTGTTTCAAACAGCGTGGTGATGAGCCTGCTGGTCTGCTTGTGCTCGATTTCTCTGATTTGGTGCTCGATTTTCTTGAGCTGTTTCTTCTTGGAGCGGATCACCCGCTTGCGGCGTCTGCTGCCTTTCTTCATACGCCTATCGATGCGGGAGCTGAGTTTTGCTTGCAGCTTGTTGCGGTACTGCACTTTGGAACGCAAGAGCCGTCCGTTCAACAAGTGCGTTGCCGTCCCGTCATAGGCGACAGCCATGTGCACCTCGCCGAGATCGATGCCGGCCACCTCCCCAGGCGGGAACGGGCCAAAGGCGCGCGCCTCGGCGTAGGTTGCGATCGCCTCGTACCCGGCGCCCGTCCAGTGAATGACCACCGTCTGGGGCAACTCCCAGGGCCAGGACAAGCGCAGCTGCCCGCCTGAAAGGAGCATGGCGGAGCGCTTGTACTCGATGCGGAAGAACCGCTTGCGTTTGCGGGGCGGTTTGGCGTCGGGACCGCTCTTGCGGTGTTTCCGCCAACTCTTGAGCGCGGCGAAAAAGGCTTGCACGCAGGCGTCGGCGGTATGAGCGTGGAGTTTGGTGGAGGTGTGCCAGCGCATCAGGTGCTTCGATTTGAGCCAGATGCCTTTGCGCCGGACGGTGCGCCAGAAGGACACCAGCGTCTGCGTATAGAGCCGCCCGCACTCACGGGCGAGTTCATCCAGTTGTTCGCTTGTGCCGATCTTCACGCGCGTACTCGATATGTGCTCATATCCTCCTCTTCTTCTTCCCTGCTCCAAAAACGGTAAAAGGGCTCATCTGTGACACACGGGCTGAAGCCTTGTACTGTCAACCCTCCTGGCGACGTAGAAGTTAAGAACCTTATGGTTTTTAAAAAATTATGCAGAATATTGGAACATCCATCTAAGTGGTGCATACGGTAAGTATGGTGTATTTTTAGAAAGGAGAGCAAGAAGCAAGCGAGCCAGGAGGGAAGCAGATGACCCTACGACTGCGAGAAATAACTGAAGAAGAAGACCGTGCGATTGAGCGACTGATGCATGGGCGAAACACGCCTGTCGGGAAACTGTAACGAGCACAGATCATTCGTCTGGCCAGCAAGGGCAAGACGATGCCAGCAGAGATTGCGAAACAGCTTGAGGTCAGTGAGCGCATGGTGCGTAATCGACTCCATCACTTTAACAAGCAAGGACTGCTTGGGTTGGAAGAAACCCTGCGCCCTGGCCGACCAGTGACCTACGAGCCAGCGTTGGTCAGTGAGATCATTCAGACGGCGCTGAGCCGACCCGCCGACTTAGGGGAAGAAGGCTACACGACCTGGACGCTGGATCGCCTGGTGGACTACCTGCATCGCGTCAAAGGCATTCGCATGAAGCGCAGTCGCATCAGCGAGTCTTCATCGCTGAAGGCCTTAGTTGGCGACATGAGGAACCTGGTTTGGGGAGCGGGTTGATCCCGATTTCGCCAAAAAAAGGGGGCTATCGGAACCATCTATACCACGCCTCCAGACGGGAGTGTGACGGTGTGCCTGGACCAAATGGGTCAGGTAGCTGTTAAAAGCTATCCGGGCAAGCACTTGGTGAAACCCGAAGCGACGGCAACCACCCCCGCAGGCCGAGCCAAGCAAAAGATCGACTATGGCAAGCGAGAAAAGGCTGGATATGTATTCGGAGCGCTTCAGCCCAGGACAGGCGAGGTCTTCACAGCTACCTACACCCGGCGGACACGGTAAATTGGATCGACTTTTTGCACAGGGTGGAGGAGTGGATCCCGCAAGAGGTGGAGCGAGCCTACGCCGTCTTAGATAACCTGACCATGCACCGAGCGGTGGATGTCTTGCTCTTTAACCTGGCCTATCCGCGGCTTCCAGTTCGTGTTTCAGCCCACCTATGCAGCGTGTCTAAATCTGATAGAGCCCTGCTGGAAAACCCTCAAATCGCTGGCGCTCAAAGGACGGCGCTTCGAAACTTGGAACGAGGTCGAGGAGATGGTGCACAAGGCGACAGCGTACTGAAATACGCACAAACAGCCGTTTGTGTGGGGCCGCCGCAGGCGCCATCGCCCTCAGCGCAAGCCTGGCATTGTTCGACTCCCCAGGGTGGCATGACCCTGCTGGTCTGTGCGATACTGAGAGTAGCAAAGGAGAGACTTACACGTATTTGTCAGAAAGGAGGTCCTGGCCATGCACCAGGATCCGACATCCGCTTCGGATGAGGTGGCTCTGAACCGGTGTCAGGACCCGCCGCCTGTTTCTCTCGTGACCTCTGTGGCTCCGGTAGGGACGCAACAGACCCTCTAGGTAGCTACCTTCGACCACCTGTACGCCGTGAATGC
>Ga0187846_10001146_pt1 | contig 15001 bp, 11 predicted proteins | sample TC_taG_FD_161473 | JGI IMG/M metagenome (GOLD analysis project Ga0187846, IMG submission 161473) | Biofilm microbial communities from the roof of an iron ore cave, State of Minas Gerais, Brazil - TC_06 Biofilm (v2) | ecosystem: Environmental > Terrestrial > Deep subsurface > Cave > Wall biofilm...
GGCGGCATTGCAGGGTGCGCGCGAGGTCGCCTTTACCGTGCTCGCGATGACCCTCGCTCTCGTCGCCGTCTTCGTGCCGATCCTGCTGATGGGCGGCATCGAGGGGCGGCAGTTCCGCGAGTTCGCAGTAACCTTATCGGTGGCCATCACGATCTCGCTCGCGGTCTCGCTGACCACGACGCCGATGATGTGCGCCTATGTGCTGACTCCGCTGCGGGAAAATCGCCACGGCAGCTTATACCGCGCCGGCGAGCGGGCTTTTGCCGCAATACTGGCTCTTTACGACCGCTCGTTGCGCCGAGCATTGCGATGGCCGGGCCTCGTCATGCTCAGCCTGCTGGCGACGTTGTGCTGTGCTGTCCAACTCTTCATCAGCCTTCCAAAGGGCTACATGCCCAACCAGGATAATGGGCTGATCTGGGGCGGCATCCAGGCCGACCAGAGCATCTCGTTTCAATTGATGAGGAAGAAGCTAGCGCAGTTCATCGAGATCATTCGGCAGGACCCGGCTGTCGCGAAGGTCGCCGGGTACTACGGCGGCGGCAGCTACGGATCCGCCTTTGTCGTACTGAAACCGCTGTCGGAACGCCGGGAATCGGCCGAGGCGGTCACCAACCGGCTGCGGCCCAAGCTCGACCAGATCGCGGGTGCCGCGCTCTATCTGGGGGCGGATCAGGATGTCCGGGTCGCAGGGCAGACCGGCAACTCCGGATACCAGTACACATTGTTTGGCGAGGACTCGACCGAGCTCTACGAGTGGGCGCCCAAAGCCGCAGACGCGCTCAAAAAGCTGCCGCTGCTGACCGACGTCAATTACGACCAGCAGCAAGGCGGGCCCGAGGCCAATCTGATCATCGACCGGGCCAGCGCGGCGCGTCTCGGGCTCACCGTCGGCCAGGTCGACAACACGCTCTACGACGCCTTTGGCCAGCGGCAGGTATCGGTGATCTACAAGGCGGAGAACCAATACCGTGTCGTGATGGAGGTGGCGCCCGAGTTCCGGCAATCGCCGGAGATATTGAACCAGATCTATGTCAGCACCGGCGGCGGCGCGGTCAGCGGCACGCAGCGAACCCAGCCATTGTCGGGCACCGTGGTGGCCAAGCCGCCGCCCACAAAGAGCGGCACTGCAGCCGCGAACGTGGTGCAGAGCGCCGGCGACGTGGCCCGCAACGCGGCCAACAATGCGCTCGCCAATAGCGGTCGCGGCGTCACATCGACTGGCTCCGCCGTCAGCACCGCCAATGAAACAATGGTGCCGCTCTCCGCCTTCACCCGTTTTGGCGCCGGCAATACGCCGATTGCCGTCTATCACGACAATCTGTTCGCCGCCTCGACGATCTCGTTCAATCTGAAACCCGGCGTGTCGCTGAGTGAGGCGACAGCGGCAGTCGACGACCGGATCACAAGGCTCGGCATGCCTGCCTCGATCCACGGTAGCTTCCAGGGGACGGCCAAGGCGTTTCAGCAGTCGCTGGCCAACGAGCCTTTGCTGATTGGTGCCGCACTGCTCGCCGTCTATATCGTGCTCGGCGTGCTCTACGAGAGCTATGTCCACCCGATCACGATTCTGTCGACCCTGCCCTCGGCCGGGGTCGGCGCGGCATTAGCGTTGGTCGCGACCGGCACCGAGTTCAACCTGATGGCGCTGCTCGGCGTGATCCTGCTGATCGGCATCGTCAAAAAGAACGCGATCATGATGATCGACTTCGCGCTCGCTGCTGAGCGCAATCTGGGTTTGACCTCGCGCGAGGCAATATATCAGGCCTGTCTCAAACGCTTCCGGCCGATCGTCATGACGACGATGGCGGCGATGTTCGGCGCGGTGCCGCTGGCGATCGGCTTTGGCGAGGGTGCGGAATTGCGCCGCCCGCTTGGGCTTACGATCGTCGGCGGGCTGCTCGTCAGCCAGTTGCTGACGCTCTATACGACACCCGTCATCTATCTCTACCTCGACCGCCTCCGGCTGTGGATGCGACACCCGCGGCGGATCCGCCGGCCGCAGCCCGCTGACGAGGGCCTCCTCAAACCCGGCGAACAAGTTCCGCAGGACCGCGCCGCGTAAATTTGCGTGCTGTCATTGCGAGCAGAGCGAAGCAATCTGGGTGGTTGCAAGCCGCCACCAAGCGTCAGTTCGTGCCACGCGAACCTCGCCGAGGAGCGCGCGGTGCGTGCCGATGCCGCCGAATGATACCTACGCCGCCGCCTTTTTTGTCCCGCGCGGCGCCGTTGGCGTCGGAGCGGGCGGCAGCAGCAGGTCGGCCGGCACCTGAAAGCGCGCGCGCAATCGCTGCACCATCGCCAGCGTCAGTCGCCGCCTGCCGCGCAAGATGTCGTCGACCCGCTCGACGCCCCAGAAGCGGCACAAGATCGGCTCGCTTCAACCCGTGCTGGTCCATCAAGTAGCGGATCACCTCGGGGGGATTCGGTGAGCGGTGCCGCCATTTTTCCTCTTCGTAAGCGGCGATCAGGCGCGCCTGCGCGGCCAACCGGGCGAGATCGGCCGGCTCATCCGAGATCATCAGCCGATCGACCAGAGCGCGGGCACGCGGCAGTTCCGCATCACTGTCGATCACGATCAGGGTTGTTTCCATTACGCCGTCTCCGCATCGACACCGTTGCATTCGGCATGGCTGCGAGCAGCTCCAACGCTGCTCGCAGCCGATCGAGCCCATTCACACCTTCAGCTAGACAAGGATGTTCGTATCGAGTGCCGCCCTCACCGGTCGTACAGCTCATCGCGAGTCCACGTACCAATATCTGTAACCGGTTGGTTCTCGAGCTGGCGCAGCAATTCCCGTTTAGCCGCTTCGCGCACCGGATCGTCCGCTGCGGCCTCCTCGGTAAACGGCTTCAGCCGCGCGATGGGATGGCCATGCGGACGTTACGACATAGCTGCGGCCTTCGCGCACTCCGCGCAACAGCCGGGAAAAGCTTCGATTGGCCTCAGTGGCCGAAACGGTCTTTTCGATTGCCATAGCCCTACCGGCATAGCGTATGCTGCTACTTTACTCGACAAGCGGGAGCGGGCAGACGAACTCTCGGAGACGCCGCCACTTAGGCGAGGCCAAGCGAATTGCGGTGCTAGAACCGCGTGCACTCGGCCTCACTCAGCAGGATTTTTGCCGCGCGTTATCAAATCCCCCTGGACATACTCCGTTATTGAAAACAGAGGCCACCTGGAGCCGGACCAGATGGCACACCTCTATCTTAGGGTCATAGTGCGCGATCCCGAAGGCGCGCAGCTCCCGGTGCTCAAATGCCCTTTCGGAGCGAAATGCTCATAGAGGGGGGAGCAATGCGCGTACGGGTCCTGCCGTTAAACCATCCTTCGGGCTTGCTCCGAGGATCCTCCTGCTGGGACGGGAAACGGTGATTCCGCGACTCAGTGCGTTTTTTTATTGCTGTCGGAAACCAAATAGATATGCCCATTGGCGGAACGGATGCGATCAGCCGGGAGTAGGACCTCGATCTGCTTGTCGATCGCGGCCTGAAGGTCGGTCCCGGTTCTGTCGAAGCCCAGTAGGCGCGCGGTTTCGATGATGAGGTCTTTCCGATCAATTCCGACCGCCGCCTCGACGACTTGGAGTATAGCCAGGCGGTACTCGTGCGGAGCAATCCGGTCGGAGCGGCGCAGCGAGAGCGCTGCGTGACGGCGGTGACGTGGTAGCGGATGCGTTCGCTCCGGGGCGGACCAAAATCCTTCTTCCGAAATGACCTCCCCCTGACGTTCGGCGGCGCGAAGCGCCTGCGTAACTGCATTAAGGATACGACTCCCTGTCCGTTCGAGCCCAAATGCCCCACGGATCCGACGGGCAACCTCCTCAGCATGGATCGGGCCCTCGGCTTTCGCCACAAACGCAGCAATCGAAGCCATCTCAACCCGGCCGAGCTGAAGAAGTTCTCGGTGACTCGGCACCTCGGGACAACACTCTTGATATGGTGGCAACTCAGAAACGGCTGGCTGAGACGGCTCCGTTGGGGCTTCATCGCGCATCTCTGAGGCCTGAGCCCCTTTGGGAGAAGCAACCGGAACCGGGGGAGCGGACGCACCGGCGTCCTCGATTGCGAGGAGAAGCCGATCAATTTCGCGCTTAGGATTTCGAAACCAGTCGGTACTCCAAATGCGGTGCAAGCGCCAGCCAAGATTTACGAGCACTTGGTGACGGAGTCGATCGCGATCCCGAGCTGATCTTGCGCTGTGGTAGGTCGCGCCGTCGCACTCTACTCCGAGCGCAAACCGGCCGGGTTGAGAAGGGTCGATCACGCCCAGGTCGATCCGAAATCCCGAGACCCCGACTTGCGGCACCACCTCGTACCCGTTCGATCGGATGACGCGTGCAACTGCTTCCTCAAATGGACTGTCGCATTCCTGACCTGTGACATCACCGGGCGCCATTTTGCCAGTTTCGGCGAAGTGCAGAAACTCGCGCAGCATGCGGGTGCCGCGTGGAGCCGCGTCGAAGCGAATATCGCCGGCTTCAATCGATGAAAAAACTACGCAGCGTTGACGGGCGCGCGAGATCAAAACGTTTAATCGCCGTTCGCCACCATCAGCGGATACAGGACCAAAGTTGATTGACATCCGGCCCTGGGCGTCTCTGCCATATCCTATCGAGATGAACACGACATCCCGCTCGTCGCCTTGTACTGTCTCAAGGTTCTTTACGAACAGGCGCTCACCATTCGGTGAGAACGCTTCGGTGGCACTGGTTAAGCCCGCTGCATACAGAGCATCTTCAATGGCATCGCGCTGTGCAACGGAGAAGCAGGCTATGCCAAGGGATAGCTCAGGATGCTCGCGCAGATGATGGTCTACATAATCTACGACCACTCGGGCCTCCGCTTCATTCCGCCCGGTGCCGCCACGATCGTAATGGCCGGGAGGAGTTCGCACGAGCCCGAGCCCAAGGCCGTCGTTCACTAAATGCGGACTGGGCGGAAGGAGCAAGGAGCCCCCATAACACGCATGATTTGATAGCGCGATTAATGAAGGATGGCGACTACGATAGTGCCAGCGCAGCATGCGTTCCGGCATACCTCGCGCTCGCGCGAGGGTCAGGATACTCTCAAAGTCCCTCGTTCGACCCGGTGCAATCTCGTCCTCCGGCGGCTCGTCGTCGTTGATCAGCATGCGAAAAAAGTTAGTCGGGGGCAGCTGTTTGTCGTCACCAACGACCACAATGTGTCGGGCACGAGCGACGGCGCCGAGAGCATCTTCTGGCGATACCTGACTGGCCTCATCGATTACGAGCAGGTCGAACTCGATACGTCCTGGGGGCAGGAATTGAGCCACCGATAAGGGGCTCATTAGAAATACCGGCTTTATCTTCTGAACCGCTGTTGCTGCGCGTTCGAGCAACTTTCGGATCGGCAAGTGGCGACGTCTCCTCCCGATTTCTGCCCGAATGATTCCCATCTCTCCGGCAATGCCCGTGGGTCTTTGTGCAAGATATCGGCCAAGGACTTCCGACCGTGAAATTTCAATCCGCTTGCGATCGAGCGTGCGAAAACTATCGACATATTCGCTACGCCGAGTACCATCGATTTCGTCGATCACTGGGTTATCCGACCTGGCTCTCCGCCAAAGTGCCTCCGCAACTAGAAGGTCGGTTTTACCGCGTGCCGCCTGTGCCTGCAGGGAACCGTCACTAAGACCATTTGCGATTACCTCCAGTCCGAGTTCACGGACGATTTTCAGGGCCTCGCGGGCTGCGACCCAATCGTTGTATAAGTCGAGAGCTCCATGCCAGCGGCTGATTGCGTTGGTCAATTGACTGATGGGCGCCGCCTCCCAGCTATCTGTACCCAATATAGGCGCCGGGTCAGCGCCGGTGAGGGATACTATCCTACCGATCGATAACCGCAGCTCGGCTACCGAGCTCTCGATTTCAGCGCTAAGTGCATTCCAGTCGAGCTCGGCTGAGAGTATCTCGGAGCGCAAGGCATCCACGCCTGCTAACACTTCGTCGCATTGCTTTGTCCATTGAAGGAGGGCTGCAATTTCTGTCCATGACGAATCTTCGCCCGCCCATAGATCTCCAAGCACCGGCTCTGCAAAACTCGCCTCCGCGGTCAGCCATCTGCGAGCATCCTGTGCCGCAATCAACTCGTCGAGGAGCTGCACCCGATCACGATAGAGCTTCGGCGGAGAGGAACGGCATACACCTTTCAGTTCAGCGATCGCCCTCCGATATTCGCCCCTGAGGGCTCGGAACGACGATCGCCCGAAGACCGCTATTGCACGACGAATCGGCTCTAGCTCGGTGTGCCAAACAACATCGGTGACCAGCTGTCCCAACTCTTCGCGTCGATCGGCCCAATAGCATCCGCGCTCGTGAAGTGAGCTGATGCGTCTTCGGTCAGAACGCCACGCAGGATGCGTAAGGATGATGCAGGCTTCGCTCGGCATCCGAGCCAGATGCCGTAACCCGGAGACTACTCGTGAAATCTCCTGAAGTTGATAATCGTCTGAGCAACCGAGCACCCGTCGCACGGCACCAAGACGAGCCGATAATGCCTGGCAATGGCGAGCGGCCGTTTCAACCACTTCACGCAGGCGGTCGGCATCAAACGGCGTTAATAAGTCTCCGGACGCACCTCTCCAGGGATGAGTGTCCGGCACGACACCCAGTTTGCTGGTCGCCGCTGCTGCCCGATCAACAGAGCGCTCCGCTATCCTCAATTGTTCGGCATCCCACTCGCTGGGAGCGTCGACTCGTTTATTCAGCGGTTTCACGTTCTCGGCGCGGAGTTGTAGAACTTGCCCCATAACGAGATAGGGAGTACGCCCTGAACGGCCTATTTGCTTGTGTATCGTATCTGACCAATCGTTCAATTGGTCCCTTGCAGTGAGCAGCGACTGCGGGACATCGTCACTGAACGGTACGACGCCCCCTGCGCTCAATGCGCGATCCAGCGACGACACAACCGCAGCTTTCGTCGCTTTCCGGCTGTGAAGTTCGAGACACAGAGGTTCAAGCCCTGCCGCTTTTAACCGACCATAGACAACATCCAGCGCTGCGGCTTTTTCGGCCACAAAGAGTACGGATCGGCTGTTGTGGACGGCCGCCGCTATGATATTGGCGATAGTCTGCGACTTTCCGGTGCCCGGCGGACCCTGGATGACCAAATTTCGCCCTGTCCGAGCCTCCTCGACCGCGAGCGCTTGTGAGCTGTCCGCGTCCAGCACATGGATGGCGGCTGAGACATCGATTTTTTTGTCTATCGGCTCATCGTCGTCTGCAATGGGCGGTGAGGGATCGAAAGCCTGACCGTGTCCCAGCAGTGCAGATATAAGTGGGTGGGCCAGCAGTCGGCCAGCCTCTGGCCAAGCTGACCCCGCTAGATCGCGCCACATCAAAAACTTCGAAAATGTAAAGAAGCCTAAGCCACAACCGGAGCAATCCACGTGCCAACGTGGTTCGCCGGAAACGGCCGAGGCGACAGCATCGAGGTACGTCGAAGGAAGCCAATCATCGCTATCGGGTAGGTCGGGAAGCTCGACGTTGCTTATCGAACGCAGCTTTTCCCTGAGCGATACGTTGACGACAAGATCATCGTCGCGACCTCGTAAGACGAATTCCTCGCGGCCCTGTCGGCGTTCGATGAGCACGGGCAACAGAATAAGTGGCGCCCAGCAAGTATCTTCCGAGCGCGCGTCTTCAAACCATTTCAGGAACCCGATCGCAAGGAATAGAATATTTACACCCTGTTCTTCCTCAATGACGCGCGCCTCACGAAAAAACTTTAAAAGTCGGCGCTCTAGGACCTCCGGAGTAACTTGTGTGCTCAGCACTGGGAGACTTCGTGAGCGCCGTCCCTCAACACTACTCGCGTCCTCATCCTCGGAGCCGAACGTAAATGTCCGGCCGTCCCTTGCGAGCTCTGAAAAAACAAAATCTGGGTCAACGTCTGTGAATTCGAGGCAATGAACGCGCCTACCGGCGCGCGGTGTGTGCAACAATCGGTTGCGCCGCGAGATATCGATGAGTTCCCGGCGTGCATCGTCCAGGGCCTCCGCAACCCGCTTCAGTCGAGGCTCCGGATTGTCGTTCAATGTGCGAGAGCTCCACTTCCGGCGTATTAGCTTATACGCCGTGCTCGCCTAAAGGGCTAGAGTTACACACGACGTGGTACCCGGCAGTTAACCGCAGTCGGCACCGACGGATGACTACTCTTCATCGGATCGGCGGGTCTCGATAGCGTAAATGGCGGCGGTTAACGCTGCGTTAAGGAAGGTAGCGGCCAGTGTAGATGACGACGATACGGCGGGTCATGGTCCCGCTGCGGCGGCACATCGTGCCTCCGGAAGACCCGACGCCACGCTGCGGTGGCGGACGGGCCTGCGGTTCCGGCCGTCCTGTTAGAGTTAGAGCAGGAGATGTGGCGTTTCTGTAAAGCGCGGACTCTGCGAGGCCGAAAGTCGGCTAATCAGGTTATTCGGGCGTTGGTACGACCCCTGACCACCTTGCCACCAGCTAGCTCGACGTTACGCGATGCTGACTCGACGGCATCTTCGATCGACAAGCCATCTCTGTGAAAAATCCAGATACATCGTGCCGTTGACCACCGCGGTCAACGCGTCATCGCAGCCTCCTTCGTACAGCGCGTCCTCGTAATTTTCTTGGTCAGTGTCAATCCCCGACACCTCCAACGTGAATGCGTATTTCATGGACCGGTTCTCTGATGAGGACATGCCTTTATCGCTGACGCTAATCTTACTGTCTCTTTCTAGCTTCGGCGGATCGTAGTGCCGACAATATCGGTGCCTCGACTGGTCAGCGGGTAAGATACCTCGCTGGAGTGAGAATATCGATGCCGCGAAAGGGATGAAGCGCGAGCAGGTCGGTGTCGCCAGTGATGATTAGCTGCGCTGCACCATTGACGGCAAGCTCCAGAAACTTGTCGTCCTTCGGGTCACGGCAAGCGCGGACGGTATGGACGATCGGGACTCTTTCGGCAATACAGTCGAATAGCCGCAAGAACTCTTGACGTTCCTCGACCGTCGCGTAGTGATTGAACTTTCTGCGGCCGAGAACATCGGCCAGCTCGATGATTGTGTCATCGGAGGCAAGCAATTGCGCCTCGGCAACGGCCTTGCGAACGGCCTGGCCCGGAACGGATCCCGGAAGAAGCAGCCTGCTGACTAGTGCGTTCGTATCGACGACGACCCGCTCTCTAGCTCTTATCGGCAAGGATTTCGGCCAGCTTTTCCTCGGTCATCCCGCGCGCGGCCGCACGTTCGCCGATGCGATCACAGAAGCGTTGAAACTCGTCCGTGTTGAGCGCGCGCAGCCGGTCGTATTCCTGCGGCGAGAGGATCACGGCAACGTCGCGGTTCTGGCGACGTATTGTGACCGGCTCGCGCTGCGCGGCGTCGAGGAGGGCGGCGAGACGCTGTTTGGCATCGGTGGCTGATATGTAACGCATGAAAGGGCCTCCTTTTATCTAAGATAGACAAACTGGATGATTTGAACAAGACCCGCGAAGCCAAAAGCCCCAAGCGGGGTGTCATCACCGCTTACCTGCTGGCCCGTTTTCCTGGATTCCGGGTTCGCGGTCCAAGACCGCGCCCCGGAATGACGAGACTCAGTGCGGTCTGCGCGTGCATACGCATGACCTTGTCTGATTGCGGCTGATAGCGGGTCACGGCATAGAGGCCGTCGGCGATCAGCTCCTGGATCAGCTGGGTGCCCGAGGCCTTGTCCTCGATCAATACGACACTGGGCCTGAACCGCTCGTATTGCTCGCGCACCGCGCGTTTCAGCTCCGGGTATTCCATGCGCCGGCGCAATACGTCGATCAGATAGAGGTCCTTACCCAATATTCCCCAGCTTGTGCAGACGCTGAAATCGCTGAGCTCGCTCGCCTTGCTGGCGGTGTCGCAGCTCTGCACGACGCGATCGAATTTCACCGGCAATTCGTCGGGCCTGTAATGCCGGAACCAGGCTGCCTTGACGAGGCCACCGCCCAATGGTGCCGGGGCCTGCTGGTACTGGCCGGCGAAATTGTATTCGCCGATCGTCTTGCGGATCTGCTCGATCATCGCGAGCGACTCGCGCGCCGGGTGCAGCGCCTCGCCCCGCCGCCGGCTGAAGATTCGCCGCCCCGCCAGAGTGTCGATCACGTACCTCTCGTCCGTCTCGGCGATCGCCGGAAGGCGCACGATCTCCCAATCCTCCTGCGCCAGCACGTGGCCGACCAGATCATCCTCGTGCAACCGGTGCATGATCAGAATGATCGCCCCGTTCTCTTTGTCGTTTAGACGCGAGTAGAGGGTGTGGTCGAACCACTCGTTAGCCGCCCGCCGCTGGGCCTGCGACAGGGCCTCTTCGGGCTTTAGCGGGTCGTCGATGACGATGATGTCGGCACCCCGCCCGGTCGGCACCCCGCCGACCGCGGTCGCCCCGCCGGCGCCCTGTCGGGTGGTTTCGAATTCCGGCACTGCCTGATGCCGCGGCGAGAGGCGGGTCTGGAAGACTCGGCAGCGCTGTTAGGCTAAGCTCGTATCGGTATGGCGGTTCACGCACGAAAGCCAGCGGCGTCGAAGGGGCGGAAAGGCCAGCTCGTCCTTTCACGCGAGTTCGTGACCGGGGGCAGGCCGGCGCCTATCTCTCGGGTTACATCAGGGACGAGGCGGTTTCGCTCGATCACATCGCCAAGGTCGCCGGCCGCATCGAGCAGATGGCCCAAGGGCTTCTTCCAGCTCCGAGGACAAGGTCACAAACCAGGCCTGTGCGCCGGAGCGCTCTGGCATAAACAAGGTTGCTGGATGGGGCCTACGCTATCGCCCGTCTTGTCTCGCGGCGAGCCGCTGGCGCCGGGAGACCTAAGGCGCCGCTGATGCCCACGATCAGCGCCTTCTACGGCATCCTGATCCAGATCTTCTGGCGCGACCACGGGCCGCCTCATTTCCACGCCCTCTACGCCGAGCATGAGGCGCTGATCGACATCCGCACGCTTGAGTTAATCGAGGGCAGCCTGCCGCGGCGAGCGCTCGCGCTGGTGCTGGAATGGGCTTCCGAGCACCGGGCGGAACTGATGGAGGACTGGGACCTATGCAATCGCCTGCAGACACCAAAGAAGATCGCGCCGTTGAGCTGACGCCCGCGGTTCGTCCGCTGGCGCCTTGGCGCGTTGCCGAGATCGAGGCGCTGCCAGGCTTCCGACTGCGGGTTCGGTTCAATGACGGGAGCGAGGGCATGGTGGAAATGGCGGAGTTTGTCAATTCCAAGGCTGCCGGCGTGTTCGCTGCCCTTCGCGACGAGAACGCCTTCCGCCAAGCGAAGATCGTCCTGGGCGCGATCACTTGGCCCGGTGATCTGGACCTGGCGCCGGATGCGATGCACCGGGCGATCAAAGAACACGGGACATGGGTCGTAAAATGAATTCGGGAAACGAGAAGCCATCTGCATTGGCGTGGACGCCAGGGCACCAAGTCATCCGGGCTGCGCGGCGTCCGATATGTTTATAGTACAGGTGGGTTCCGATCGCGGCGTCACAAGGAACGGAGGATGCCCAGCCTCCTCGCCATCACCGATAACGGTTCGGGCCGCGGGGGCGAAGCGCGCGCCTGCTGGGCGAGCTCCTTGTAATAGTGCCAGATGCCATCCGTCGGCTCGCCGCTGCCGCGCTTGAACCAGTCGAGCAGTTGGGCCGTCGAGTCGACCTGGTCGTCGTGCCGGCCGTTGGGAAATGTCGTCAGCTCGTGCAGATACTGCGCGAGCCACGGTGCTGCATTCGGCAAGTGGACAAAGCCGTTCTCGATCATCGCGGTCTGCGCGTGCATGCGCATGATCTTGTCCGATTGCGGCTGATAGCGGGTGACGGCGTAAAGGCCCTCGGCCACCAGCTCCTGGATCAGCTGGGTCCCCGAGGCCTTGTCCTCGATCAGCACGACACTGGGGCGGAAGAGCGCGTATTGCTCGCGCACCGCGCGTTTCAGCTCCGGGTATTCCATGCGCCGGTGCAATACGTCGATCAGATAAAGGTCCTTGCCCAATATTCCCCAGCTTGTGCAGACGCTGAAATCGCTGAGCTCGCTCGCCTTGCTGGCGGTGTCCCAGCTCTGCACGATGCGATCGAATTTCGCCGGCAATTCGTCCGGCTTGTAATGCCGGAACCAGGCTGCCTTGACGAGGCCGCCGCCCAATGGTGCCGGGGCTTGCTGGTACTGGCCGGCGAAATTGTATTCGCCGATCGTCTTGCGGATCTGCTCGAGCATCGCCAGCGACTCGCGGGCCGGGTGCAACGCCTCACCCTGCCGCCGGGTGAAGATGCGCGGCCCCGCCAGAGTGTCGATCCGGTGGATCTCGTCCTCTTCGGCGATCGCCGGAAAGCGCACGACCTCCCAATCCCCCTGCGCCTGCACGTGGCCGACCAGATCGTCCTCGTGCAGCCGGTGCATGATCAGGATGATCGCGCCGTTCTGCTTGTCGTTGAGGCGAGAGTAGAGAGTGTGGTCGAACCACTCGTTGGCCGCCCGCCGTTGGGCTTGCGACAAGGCCTCTTCGGGCTTCAGCGGATCGTCGATGATGATGATGTCGGCACCCCGCCCGGTCAGCACGCCACCGACCGAGGTGGCGAGCCGGCAGCCTTGTCGGGTGGTTTCGAATTCGGGCACGGCCTGATGCCGCGGCGAAAGGCGGGTTTGGAAGAGCCGCTGGTACCAGTCGCTCGTGATCACACGCCGGCAGTCGCGCGAGAGCTTGTCGGCGAGATCCTGCGCATAGCTGACGCAGAGGACCTGCAGGCTCGGATTCTGGCCCAGGCACCAGGCCGGAAAGGCGACCGAAGCCAGATGCGACTTCAAATGGCGCGGCGGCACGTTGATGATCAGCCGGCGGATCCTGCCCTGGTACACCGCCGCAAGATTCGCGGCGATGACCGGGACATGCCAGTTCATCGTAAAATCGGTCTGCGGGTAGAGGTCGTGGAACGCGCGCTCGGCAAAGCCGGCAAAATCGGCCCGCAACAACGCCTGGTATTCGGCGAGATCGAGAGCAGCGCGCGGCCCGCTCATTCCTCGGACCGCAGCCTTTTGAGGAGGTTCGCGATCACCTTCTCATCGGCGGCACCCAAGGACGGTCGCTCGGCCGATGCCGCGGCTGCGGTGAGCCGCTCGCGTTCGAGCATCAGGCCCAGCAATATCTTTGTCGCCTGCGCCTCGGCCATCGCGAATTTGTTGGCGAGCTGCCGCACACCGAGCTCGCGCTTTGAGATTTTGCGCCGTCTGCCGTCTTCGGTGACGACGACCGCCTCGTTCAACGCATTGTTTAAGAGGGTCGAGAAGTTCTTCGAGCCCCGCGGCCGCCCGCGCGGATTGCCCGACTGGCCGTTCTGAAAGCGGGTGTGCAATGGCGGCTTCTTGTAGCCGACCTTGTAGCCGGACTTTTCGTCATCCGGCATCGGGGGCCCCGCTCGCACTCTCGGCGAAGTCGCGGCCGCTCGCGGCATCGCGAGCGGTATCGCCGGTCAGCGCCTGCCAGCGGCGGATGATCGTGTCGACCGTGGCCGGGTTGGCGGCGAGCACGACGACGGCATTCTGTTCCTTTTCACCGGCCAGCATTGCGTCGACGTCATCGGCGAGGTTGCCGCAACCGACACGGTGCCGGCCGAGCAGCCACCACTCCCCGGTCCTCGTGACGGTCGGCACCGGTGCCGGCCTTGGGGTCGGTCGGCGGCTCGGCTTGCGCTTGCCGAGCCCTCCGCCGCCGGTCAACAGCTCGATCTCGCTCAGCTCGAACCCGGTCGTCTCGATCGCGAAGTCCGGGGCGTCGAGCGTAATTTCCCTGAGCTGCTCGGTCAGCAGCGTGTTGTTCCACGCGGCACTCTCGGCGACACGGTTGTCGGCGATCATAAAGGCGCGAGCCTCGGCCTCGCTCAGATGGTCGAGGACGATGGTCGGCACCTCGCGCCAGCCGAGATCCTGCGCCGCGAGCAGTCGGCCGTGCCCGGCGATGATCCGCAACGTCCGGTCGACGAGGATCGGAACGTTGAAGCCGAAGGCGCCGATGCTGCGCGCCAGCTGGCGGATCTGCTTGGGGCTGTGCGACCGCGGGTTTGCCGGGTCGGGGCGCAACGCCTCGATCCGCCGCCAGACGACCGCGAGCGGCGGGCCGGAAGGTGATGCGCGTTTTCTGATGCTGTGGGCCATGATCGAAGCATGCTACCAAAACTTTTCCTAATTGTCAACATGATAATTGCTATAACGTAACCAAAGAAAGGTTCCCTCGTCCCGCGCTCTTCGCCGGATTTGTCTCCCTGTTCGACGCAATTAATTCCCTGTTCGGTCAACTAGGGAATCGCCTCAGTTATTGTCCATAGCGCAATGGCTTACCGACGCGGCGAGGCGCCCGGGAGCGGTTTTTCCCGGTATCTTCCCGTCGATCAGGGACGAAGGCTCAGCCCCGGGGCCGCCGGGGGTCGACCGCCTGGTAGCCCGCCGCGTCGGCGGCGGGTGTCGCGCGCAGCTCGACGCCGGCCATCGCCTCGAGGATCTTGGCGGCGACCGGAAAACCCTCCTGCCCCCAGCCGCGTGCCTGGGCACGGTGCAAGACGTCATGCGCAAGGAGGCCGAGATTGGCCGGGGCAGCGACCTCACGCGCCAGATCGCAGGCGAGTGCCAGGTCCTTGGCGACGATGTCGAGGGTGCCGCCGGCGGTGAACGCGCCGGTGAGGACCGAGCGCGGGATGTTGTCGAAGGTCCGGCTCGCCCCGGCGCTGAGCGGCACAATGCGCGCCAGCTGGGCAAGGTCGATCCCGGCCTTGGCGCCGATCAACAGCCCTTCGAGGGCGGCGACAAAATTGGTGTAACCGAGATATTGGGTGACGAGCTTGGCGGTGCAGCCGGCACCCGCCTCGCCGACATGAAAGATGTTGCCGGCCATCGCCGCCAACAGCGGCCGGTATTTCTCGAAGACCGCCGCCGGGCCGCCGACCATCACCGTCATCGTCGGCGGGCGGCCGCTGACCGGCGCATCGAGCATCCCGACATCGC
>Ga0187846_10001147_pt1 | contig 15001 bp, 9 predicted proteins | sample TC_taG_FD_161473 | JGI IMG/M metagenome (GOLD analysis project Ga0187846, IMG submission 161473) | Biofilm microbial communities from the roof of an iron ore cave, State of Minas Gerais, Brazil - TC_06 Biofilm (v2) | ecosystem: Environmental > Terrestrial > Deep subsurface > Cave > Wall biofilm ...
CATACCCAACGTGCAGGTCGACATGGGAGCTCCACTGCTACAAATCGAACCGGCCGCCGGGGACGATGCGATAGCCGCCAAGGAACGGGTGATTTTTGGCGCCTCGCTTGCTCCGAACGCAAACGAGGAAGACTTTCATTCTCGCTGCCGTCAGAACCTGGAAGAACTCCGGCAGCTTCTGCTGGGCTTCGATGTGGACCCGGCGCACACCGCCCAGCTCCTCGCCGAATGGACCCAGTATCGCCCCGCGCCCCCCGAAAGCGACGAAATAAGAGAGCGCGAAGACGAGATCCTCAACACTTTTGTGGACATATGCTCCCTGTTTCAGCGCCAGCCGGAAGTAGACAACGCGATCGGCGGTGAAGCGCCTACGGCTGAGGCCAACCTCTTTGCCTACTTGCGCATGCTTGAGACGCGTGGCGAGGGACTCCCCACGGACTTTGTGGGCGCGCTCCGGCGCGCACTAGCCCATTACGGCGTGCGGACACTGGAGCGTTCACCCCAACTGGAAGAGAGCCTGCTCTGGATCTACAAATCGCATCAACGCCTAGAGCAGCAGATCGCGCCTGTCTTGAGCGTGCTCGGCCGGCGTCTGGAGCCAGTCGAAGTCTTGGCGCCGCCCACGGCGGAATCTTTTCAGCGCCTCCTCGACCGGATGATCTCGGTGACCCGCGGGCTCTTCCCGGCCGTCAGTGATCTGGCCCGGGAGGTGCGCTATCGCTACTTCGATCAGCCGCTGTTTGAGCGGACGCGCAAGCAGATCTACGCGGAAATGCAAGATCACTTGGCCCACCTCGCCGCTGATCCAGAGACCCTGGACCGCCGCGAGAGGGTGCGAGCTCTGGTCGAGTGTCCGCAGCCGCTGGCGAGCCTGATCTCCGGCCGCTTCGCGGGCGCGGACACCGCCTTCCGCCAATTGCTGTTGGAGGTGCTGACGTGGCGGTACTATCGCATTCGAACCCTCACGAATTTTCGCTCCCAGACGGTGGACGGATTCTGCTGTGTGTCGGCCGAATACGATGAAAAAGGGAAGCACGTCCATGTCTTCACCGCACACGCCGAGTTTCCCGCTCTCTCTGAGACAGCGCAGGGGCTGGTTCCTTTGATCGAGGAGGTGCCGGCGGACCACGATGTCGTTATCGATTTTTGCGTTTGGCATTCCGGCTAGCTGGGCGATCCAGAAGCTACACAGCAGGAAGTTCACTCCATGCTCAACCAAGCCGGTTTTATTCGCTCAATCCGGCGCATCGTGGTGACGGTCGCCGGCCTCGGCTGCGGCCAGGGCATCAGCGGCGTGCAGCATTTCACCTACCGCCCCAGCAACAACACTCATGAAGAGGAAAAACTCTACCGCGGGCTCCACCCCATGATGGGCAAACGGCTCAGTCTGTGGCGACTCAGCAATTTTAAGATTGAGCGGCTGCCGTCGGTCGAAGATGTCTACCTCTTCCATGGCATCGCTCGTGATAACCCTAAGGATGAGCGGCTGTTCGCTTGCGCCGAAGTGCGTGATCTGACGCCAGTGCGAGATGAGGCGGGTCGCATCGTTCAACTGCCGCACCTGGAGCGCATGTTGGCGGAAGCGCTGGCGGGCATCCGGCTGTTTCAGTCACGGCGACCGCCCCAGGAACGCCTCTATTGGAACCGGATAGCGCTTTACGTGTGGCCGCCACTCACTCTCAAACCGGACGAGCTGCACGACATTGTGAATAAACTCGCCCCGGAAACCGAAGGCCTGGGGTTGGAACAGGTGGTGGTACGTGCCCGCATACCCAATCCGGAGACCGGCGAGTTGCGTGACATGCTGGTGCGTATCTCGAACCCGGGGGGCGCGGGTTTGCTCATGACCTTTCGGCCCGTCATCAAACCACAGCCGCTCAAACCGCTGAGCGAGTACGAACAGAAAGTCATCCGGATGCGCCAGCGCGGGATGATCTACCCTTACGAAATAACAAAAATGCTCACCCCGGCTCGGGAAGACACGCGGGCCGACTTTCCCCCCGGCGATTTTGTTGAGCACGATCTGGACCCCGAAGGCCGCCTGGTTCCCATCGATCGTCCCTATGGCCAGAACAGGACCAACATCGTGGTGGGCGTTATTCGCAACTTTACGGCCAAGTATCCCGAAGGCATGACGCGGGTCATGCTGCTGGGAGATCCAAGCAAGGACCTGGGCGCCATCGCCGAACCCGAATGCCGGCGTATCATCGCCGCGCTGGATCTGGCCGAAGCCAAAGGCGTGCCGCTGGAATGGCTTCCCATCTCGGCCGGAGCGAAAATCTCCATGGACAGCGGGGTGGAGAACATGGATTGGATTGCCCGCGTTCTGCGTCGCCTGGTCGAGTTCACACAGGCGGGCGGGGAAGTGAATCTGGTGGTCAACGGCCTCAATGTGGGCGCGCAGCCCTACTGGAACGCCGAGGCTACGATGCTCATGCACAACCGGGGCATTTTGGTGATGACGCCCCAAGCGGCGATGGTGCTCACCGGAAAGCGTGCTCTGGACTACTCGGGCAGCGTCTCGGCCGAGGACAATCTAGGGATAGGCGGCTACGATCGCATCATGGGTGTCAACGGTCAAGCGCAGTACTGGGCCCGAGACATCGATGAAGCCTGTCATATCCTCCTGCGCCATTACGAGCACACCTACGTCGCCCCCGGTGAGCGATTCCCCCGACGGGCCGCGACCACCGATCCCATCGCCCGCGACGTCCAACTTTATCCTCACACGAACAGTCGCGAGGAGGGCTTCGCGCGGGTGGGCGAGATCTTCTCGGATGAGACGAATCCTGGCCGGAAGAAATCTTTCGATATCCGCAGAGTGATGATGGCAGTTATCGACCAGGACCATGCGCCGCTCGAGCGCTGGCCTGGGATGCGCGCGGCGGAGACGGCGGTGGTCTGGGATGCCCATCTCGGTGGTTACCCTGTTTGCCTTATCGGTATCGAATCCAGGCCAGTCCCCCGCTTGGGATTTGTCCCGGCCGATGGGACTGATCAATGGACCGCCGGAACGCTCTTTCCACTTTCCTCGAAGAAGGTGGCCCGCGCCATCAACGCCGCGAGCAACAACCGGGCGGTTGTGCTCCTGGCTAATCTGTCGGGGTTTGATGGCTCGCCGGAGTCAATGCGCAAACTGCAGCTTGAGTACGGGGCGGAGATCGGGCGGGCCGTGGTGAACTTCAAAGGCCCCATGGTGTTTTGCGTGATTTCTCGCTATTACGGGGGCGCTTATGTGGTTTTCTCGCGGGTGCTGAACGAACAGATGGAAGTAGCAGCCTTGGAGGGAACGTACGCCTCCGTCATTGGCGGTGCACCGGCCGCGGCGGTGGTTTTCGCCCGTGAAGTCGAAGCCAGGACTCGCAAAGATGAGCGCCTGCAAGCGCTGAGCCAAGCGATGGCCCAGGCTGACAGCGCGGAGAAAGGTCGCTTGCGCGCCCAGTGGAACGAACTTTTCAAAGTCGTTCACTCGGAGAAGCTGGGCGAGATGGCGAGCGAGTTTGACCGCGTGCATAGCGTACATCGAGCCCTCGAGGTGGGTGCGCTGCATCATATTGTTCCGCCCCCGAACCTTCGCTCTTATCTCATCCATGCGGTCGAACGCGGCATCGGAAGAGAGAGGGAATCAGAAGACAGACTCGCGGCCAAGAATCTCAGACCCAAGGAGGTTGACGCCTTCGCGGTAGCCGGAATCTAGAGAAGGGGCAAAAGGGGAAAACGGCAAAAGGGTAACCGCCGTTTAAATAATCCGGGCGGCGCACATGGCTGGCTATTGCCATGTGTGCGATCTTCAAGGGTCGCATACGTCGCAGAATGCGCGATGTATGCGCCACCGATCCATTCTCCCTTTTTCCCCCTTTCCCCCTCTTCTGCCATGGACGTGTACTGGCTGGAACAAACCGAGGCGGATGTGCCGGCCGGGGATGATTGGTTCAGCACGCTCGAAGCTGCCCGCCTGAACGGCATGTGCTTTCCCAAACGCCGCGCCGATTGGCGGCTGGGACGCTGGACGGCGAAACGGGCCTTGGCCCTTTACCTGAATATACCCGCTCATCCTGAGAGCCTAGCGGAAATAGAAGTACGCCCCGCGGCGTCCGGCGCACCCGAAGCCTTCTTCGCGAACAAACCAGCGCCTGCTACGGTTTCCCTCAGCCACCGCTCCGGTCGAGCGGTCTGCGCCGTCGCGAGGTCGGGCGCGGCGTTGGGTTGTGATCTGGAAATGATCGAGCCGCGTAGCGAAGGTTTTCTCACCGATTATTTCACCGCCCAAGAGCAGGCGCTGGTTGCGCGGGCACCTGCACCGGGCCAGCCTTGGCTTTGCACTCTGCTTTGGAGCGGGAAGGAGAGCGCGCTCAAAGCGCTGCGTGTGGGACTCCGGCTCGACACCCGATGCGTAATGGTTAACCCTGTGGATGCTTTGGTGCGCCCGGCGGAAGGCGGAGAGGGATGGGCACAGGATCCGACTTTCACCATTCAGGCGTCATGCTGGAGCAGTAGGTGGCGTCCGCTGCAGGCTTGTTACACCGACGGGCAGTTTTTCCATGGGTGGTGGCACAACGCGGGCAATCTCTTGCGGACTATGGTCAGCTCCCCGCCATCGGCGCCGCCAATTCCCTTAAGAATTCCAACCTAGTGTAGTGCGTCCAACGCTTCTTTACATTTGGCGACCTTCGTCAGGATGCGTTCGACTGAGGCCCAAATATTCTGCAGTCTCGCTAGCCAGCACCGCTATGAACGCCGCCCTCCCTTCCAGAAACGTGTGTGCTTCCTGAGGCATTGCGCTGAAGAAGGCTCTTCAAGAGAAACGCTTCAAGAGATCGCTGCGTACCGGCTCGCGATCATTGATCGGTTGAGACTACTGCCCGTAGGGCGAGTCGAGCCCGGCGAGATTGAGTCGGCCGCTCAGCGATGGGCGGTGCGCGAGTATAGTCATCCCCGTTTAACTGACGGAAGCCGGGGACGCGCACGGTTCCTGTCTGTTGCCACCCGGTGGCTCGACTTCATCGGGCGACTCGCAAGACGGGATGACCTGACAAAGCCATACGCGTCAGTACTTGGTCAGTGGGTGGAACACATGCGCAGCGAAAATGGCTTGGCGCCGCTCACGATCGCTACTGAGTCCTGGCACGTCAGGCATTTCTTCCGACACCTTCAAGCCCGAGGGCTTCCCCTGCAGAAAGTCTCGATCGGTGATATCGACGAGGCGCTTGCGCCGAGGGCAGGCAAACGTGGCTACGCGCGAGGAACCATCTGGCTCCACGTGTCGGCGCTCCGGGCATTCCTCCGCTTTGCAGAAAGCCGGCAGCTATGCCGTAAAGGGCTCGCTGCGGCCGTTGCGGCCCCGACTGTCTATCGTCAGGAGTTCCTGCCCAGTGGGCCGTCATAGGAAGAAGTGCGGAGGCTGATAACGAGCGCCAAGGGGAACAACCCTAAAGATGTTCGCGATTGTGGCTTGTGGGTAGCCAGCACCCTGACATCGCGCAACATAGTTCGCCGAGGCTTTCATCAGTTGAGGCCCTAGGGGTACCAGGCGGGACTTGAAGAATTTCGACTCGCGCACGCTGACCAGTCCGGCACGGAGGTCGACATCTCCTTGGGTCAGATTGAGCGCCTCTCCCACGCGGAGACCGGTCGCGTAGAGAAATAACAGCAAGGTTCGAATCACAAATGGCTCTGGCTGGCCGCCGCGATGCTCTCGGGGGACCGGCAACCATCACGTCTCCTGAACCAACCGCTCCCGCTGCATCCCGAGGACGATCGGTCAGGGTTTATACATCTTCACGATTTGGGCGGCAGGGGCTTCGCGCCCCTGAATCTGGCGCAATGCCTCTTCCAGCACCTCGTCCCTCCCGGCACGGATTCCTACAATCATCGGCCTCACTTCCACGTCAGGAAGAATGCCAATGCGCTGGGTCGGTCGCTTGTCTGGATAGAACACGCCGATTCACTGATCATGGAGCGCACGCCACCGGGCAAAGCGATTGGACACACGTTGCCGTCGTTTCCGGAAGTGGTGCTACCTACAACGATGGCGTGAGGTCCGGCTCGAAACGCCATGGTGGTGTACTCGGCCTGGCTCTGAGAGATTTCGTCGACCAGGATCACTACTTTCCACTGTAATGCGGCTGCTGGGGGCTCAGCGACACGGGCTCCGTCCAGTGAAATGCACCGGGGTTCGACAGTTCGCCGACAGTGAATCGTGCAAACGGAGTTTCGTGATCCACAAGCAGCGACCCCAGTGCGTAGACGACAAACTGCGACGGATAGTTGCGGATGTCGATGATCAGCCCTTTGGCGCCGGCGGCAGCCTCGATATAGTGGGAAGCGTCTGCGATCTTCACCGAAGACAGCTTCAGGTATGCGACTTCGTCGGACAGGAGGCGGAATGTCTCGCCAGGCAGGTCGTGCCAACCCGGGCCGATATCGGGAGGCAACCGCTCGGTTTTGAGCTTGATATCCTGCCCTTCGTGGCGTACACCGACACTCGTTTGGCCGCAAGCGCCGCGGGTCATGAATGCCGCGATATCGCGCAGCCGGGCGGCTTCGTTGGAATCCGCGTAGTAGGGCGTCCAGTTCTCCATCAGCTTGGAGACCGGCACGCCATCGAGCTCGGTGATGACGTCGCCGATTCTCAGGCCTGAGGTGGTTGCCGCTTCGGCGGGCGCGAATCCCGCCACTACAGAGCTATTCTCAACGAAGCGTACCTTCACGGGAACCTGGCATTTGCCGACGGGCGGCCTCACCTCGAGCGAACTCCAAAGATTGGCGTGGCCGTCGTGGACCTTGGCCATCAGAGCCATCAGTTCCCGCTGATAACTCTCAGAGTTGTCCGCTAAGGCGATCTTCGGAATGAACGCGGTCAGCACTTTCTCCCAATATCCTCCCGCCCTGGTCTCGACGTCAGCCAGCAGCGGAACCTCTCCCATGACATCCCGGTAGGGAAACCAGTGCTGAATGATGTTCCAAAAGCGGTAAAGTGCAAGAAGCTGGAAGCCGGGATCGGGAAGCTTGAGACCTGGGTAGCCGAGTTCGTGGTCGAACGCAGGATTGCCTATATTGGGTACAAGCGAGACATAGAACTGCTTGCCGGCCAGCCGGTTGTCACGAATCGAACGGAGGGTTTGGCTGAGATCTTTTCCTAGCCGCGCCTCATCGTCAATCCAGCGCAGGTCGGGTCGTAGGTGGAGGTGGCTTTCGTCCAACTTGGCGACTCTTCGCCTCGAATTGATTCCAATTCCGATTCCCGTTAAAGAACCAAGCGCCTGTCCTCAGGAATTGCCCTGACGTCTTCAGTGTGTGCCCGCTTGAATTTTCATAAGTGATCAGACGAGGCCATTGGCCTGTGCAAGATTCACCTTGACTAGTCCTAGATTGGCTGACAGAATTCGACGGTAGACCGGTGTTGGAATTCGGAACAACAAGGTAAACTGCAACCTCTAATTAGCGGAGGTGCTGGTTTTTCTTCTTTCCCAGCGTCGGGGTGGCAGGTCTCGATTTCAGTCATCCGAGAGGAGGTATGTATGAAAGAAGGGCTCAGTTGCGTACGGTACCTGCTCGTCTTGTTGATGGCATCGACTTCGTCAGTTTGGCCTCAAGGAAACCTGGGAGGGCTTACTGGTCATGTGAGTGATCCTTCCGGAGCTATGATTCCCGGTGCCACCGTCAAGGTCACCAATCTCGAAACCAACGTCGGTTATTCGGCTGTGTCCACAACCGACGGCGTTTACCTGGTGCCTGCCTTGCCACCAGCGCGCTACCGGGTGTCAGTCAGCAGTCCGGGCTTCAAGACCTACGTTCAAGAACCCGTCACCATAGTCACCGAGACCGTTTCGACCCTGGAGATTAAGCTCAGTGTTGGCCAAGTGAATCAGCAGGTGTCGGTGTCGGCGGAGAGCGTTCAGCTTGAAACAACCTCGTCTGAGACAGGAACGGTAATGTCCCGCAATCTCATCCTTGACTTGCCAATCGCCATCGGCGGATCGGCGACCACAGGAGCGTCAGGCCGGCGTCAGATTGAGAGCTTCACGTTTCTTACTCCCGGCGTGACCGGAACGCAATGGTCGAAGTCGATCAACGGCGCTCCGGGCTTCAGCCAGGAGGTCCTCTACGACGGCATCGACGCGCAGAATATCGGTGCGCCGGGATTCATTGCCGAGAGCAGCCCGCCTTATGAGTCCGTCCAGGAGTTTAAGGTCCAAAACGCGCTTTACCCGGCTGAGTATGGCGCGGGGTACGGAGTGCTGAACTTTACCCTGAAATCGGGAACGAATCGTCTCCACGGCGACGCCTTCGAGTTCCTGCGTAACAATGTGCTCGACGCGGGCGGATTTTTCTATTTCAAGCCCCCCCTTCAGCAGAACGAATACGGCGGGACGCTGGGGGGGCCGGTTGTCCTGCCCCACATTTACAACGGCAAAGATAGGACGTTCTTCTTCGCTTCCTATTCGGGCTTCCAATTGCGAGGCGGGTTGCCGACCGGCGGAAGAGTTACCCTACCCACCGCGCAAGAACGGGCGGGAGACTTCAGGGATTTCGTGGACAATAACGGCAACCTCATCCCGATATTCGACCCTACAACCACCCAGCCCGATGGCAAGGGCGGCTTTGTGCGGCAGCAGGCTCAGTGCAATGGAGTTTTGAACGTGATTTGCCCGGGTAAGATCAGTGGCGTCGCACAGCGGCTGATCCCGCTCATTCCGAATAACGAGTTTCCGGGGATCATCAACAATTACAGTGACCATTCGTACCAGCCGACCCACGACAACAGTTGGAGCGGCAAAGTGGATCACATCATTAACGATAAACAGCGCCTGTCCGTAAGTTATTGGTGGACGTCCGCTGACGCCGTGATTTACGGACCTCTCGGGACGGGTGCTTTGGATCCTAATCGCCGCCATACTCCCACCAGCGGTGGCGGATACCGAATCAATCACAATTACTCAATCAGCCCGACCGTGTTGAACCATTTGGGTTTTGGCTACACCCCCAGCTCGCCCACTTGGAGCGTTTGGCTGGTCGATCCGCGGAAGGGCAACGCGATCCTTCAGATCCCGGGTATACCCCAAGATACGCCGGCATTCCCGCGCATTAACTTCGACCAGATCTATCAGCAGTTCGGCAACTCGCCCAATCAGGCCTACGACCCACAGTATTATCAGAACTGGACCGCGGTGGAGGACCTGACTTGGGTGAAGGGACGGCATGAGCTTAAGTTTGGGTTTATGTATCGCCACCGGAAGATTACAGCTTATGACGCCGACAGCGAAGCCGGCGCTTTCAACTTTGACGCGTTATCGACTTCTCAGCCAGACAGCACTAACTTCACCACCTGGGGAAATGCCTTCGCCAGTTTCCTCTTTGGCCAAGTCCTGTCGGCGAACCGCAACATCCCGGAACCCACCAACCACATGCACGAGACGCTTTGGAGTTGGTATGGCCAGGATGTCATCAAGGTCACGCCCAAACTCACCATGACCTTCGGCCTCCGTTATGAGCTGCCTTGGTACGCCCAGGAAACCAAGGGAATTATGTCCTTGTTTAACCCTACCTTGCCCAATCCGGGAGCAGGCGGAATACCAGGGGCCATGGAATATTTGGGCTACGGACCGGGACACGCTGGGACAACCAATATCTTCGGCACTTACCACCGAGCGATAGCGCCGCGGCTAAGCTTGGCCTATGCCCTCAATCAGAAGACCGTCGCCCGCCTGGGGTACGGCATGTTTTACTTCTATCCCAATTACGGCAGGCTAGGCGCCGGGGGGTGCGGCTTGGGCTGGTGTCAGGGGTACGGCGCTCTGCCCTCCTTCGCCTCGACGGATTCCGGAATCCATCCCGCATTCCTGCTTGACTCGGGATTCCCCTCCACCGGGTTTCCTGTCCCTGATTTTGACCCGAGCGTGGCCAATAATGGACTTGCTCCCTACATCAACTCTTCGGCCCACAAGGCGGCGAACGACCAAACCTGGACGGTGGACCTCCAGCGCAACTTGCCCTTTAACATCATGCTCGACACGGCCTACGTTGGTTCACATACCGTGCGATTGTGGACGGGCTGGGAAAACATCAACCAAGTTAACCCCAGCTACTTAAGCCTGGGGAATACACTCTTGGGAACAATCAATACCCCCGCCGATGCGGCCGCTGCGGGCGTGCGCTACCCTTATCCAGGATTCTCGGGATCGGTGGCCCAGGCATTGCGTCCCTACCCACAGTACACGACTCTCTACGACATGTATCAACCCACCGGTTTCGTTGACTACAATTCTCTGCAAGTGCGCTTGGAGAAGCAGTTCTCGAAAGGGCTGTCGTTTCTAGGAAGTTACACACTGGCCAAAAGCATTGGCGTGTCCGGTGGTGATACTTTTGGGGATGTCTTCGGTGGGGGCGGGGTGATGGCGCTGAACACCTTCAACCGAAGCATTGAAAAGTCTATTGCCGGCAATGACCAGACGCACACCTTTATATTCTCTTGGAGCTACGAACTCCCGGTGGGAAAAGGCAAGCGGTTCCTGGCTAACTCGAACCCCGTCGCGCGTCAGATTCTCGGCGGATGGCAGGTCAACTCGATTGAGACCTACCACTCCGGCACGCCGATCGGTGTGGGCGGCGGAACGAATATTCCTCTGTTTGGGGCAGGCAACCGCCCCAACTGGATCTCCTCCAACGTCCGGACCTCAGTGCCCATGAGCAGCTTCGACCCCGCCGTGGATCTGTATCTCAATATCAATGCGTTCAGCCAACCGGCTCCGTACACTTTTGGCGATGGCCCCCCGCTGTTGCCCAATGTACGGACTCCCGCTTACTACAACGAGGACTTCTCGCTGTTCAAGAAGATCTACCTCCCTGGGGAGGCGCGTTACCTGGAATTCCGGGCGGAGTTCTTCGATGTCTTCAATCGGGTGGTATTCGGCGGTCCCGCGGCCAACATCAATAACCCCACGACCTTTGGCGTGATCAGCTCACAGGCCAACACGCCACGCGTCATTCAGTTTGCTTTGAAGCTGGTTTTCTGATCGAGTCAGGGCCTCCCGAAGTCCAACTCCGGGAGGCCCTGATTAGGTCTTCACGCACCTCTAGCCTTCATCTCATGCAAGAATTCGAAAAGGCTGTCTCTTCTGGCATAAGCATTTCATTTGAGAAAACTTGCGCCAGAGAATGGGGGCAGCCCTAATAGGATGCGTCCTTTTCGGAAATGGAACTATAGTCGTGCACGTCGGGTTCTAGCGTACGCAGTTCTGACGCTCGGCGGAGGCGGCATCGCCGCCAGCCCAGCGGCTCAGGCGCAGTCCGCGCCGGCGGCGGGCCCTCTGCCCTCGATCAAGTTGAGCAACGCCGAACTCTTGAAATTCCCCGGTGGCTACAACCAGAACCGCAAGGCCGCTTTCCTGGCGGACTGTAACAGTCCCTCTTACTGGATCGGTGACAAGCTCTACGTTTTCAACTCCTGGGAGCAGCCTTGGCGCAGTTCGGGTCCCGACATCTTCCATTTGGGCAAGGCCACACCAGTGGATTTCGACAATCAAGAACTCTACAAGCTGTGGATTTGGATTGAGAGCATTTGGCATGATGAGGACGGGAGCCTTTACAGCTGGTTCCACAATGAGTGGCCCAATCATTGCCCGCAAACCAAGGACCGCATTCCCGGCTACCCCGTGATCGCGAGGATTGGGGCTCTACGCTCACGAGGTGACGGGGCGCGGTGGGAGGACTTAGGCTTTGTGATCGAAGACTCTCCCCAAGCGATCACCTGCAACACGGACAGCTACTGGTTTGCCGGCGGTACGGGCGACTTCTTTGTGTTACCGGATCGGAACAAGGAGTATTTCTATTTCTTCTTTGTCAATTACGGAAAGTTCTTCGCCGAGCAAGGACTCTGCCTGGCGCGGATGAAATACAGCGACCGCGACCAGCCCGCCGGGAAGGTCATGATCTGGTACAAGGGCGGGTGGAATGAGCCCGGGATCGGGGGGCACGCCACACCCATCTTTCCGGCCAGCGTAGATCTCACTCGCAAAGACGGCCAGACCTTCTGGGGACCCTCCATCCATTGGAATACTTACCTCGAGGAATACGTGATGGTGGTCAACCGCACTCAGGACACGCGTTGGAACACGGAGGGCCTCTACATTTCCTTCAACCACGACCTCAGTGACCCGAGCGGCTGGAGCAAGCCGCAGAAGTTCATGGACCGTGAGGAAGCCACACATGCCGACCCTAGGAAAACGGGCAACGGATGGTACGTAGAGGTCATGGGTACGGAGAAAGGCCAGACTGACAAAGTCGCGGGGCAGAAGGCCCGACTGTTCGTGGATGGAGAATCCCGATGGGAGTTCACCTTCTGGAAACCCGAGGAGAAGTGATGAGCTGCAACAAAGCGCGGTTCCGAAGCCTTAGTTAATCTTACTTCGCAGGCTCGGTGGCCAACAGGTTTCGGAACTGAGGTTCAAGCCCCGCCTTGCCAGCCACATCCTTGGGGAAGCGGGGTTCGCCCGGCGTTACGTCAAAGTAGTTGTCGTGTTCGTGGCAGGTCGCAATCCGGTTCTGAGCGCGGTTGTTATAGTTCATTGCTCTCCAGACGTTATAAACTGTGTTCCCCGTCACCTCGATGTAAGCGCTTCCTTCATCCAGATAAACTCCTCCCGGCCTGCCGACATTATCGTGGATGAGGTTGCCCCGAATTACCGTGCCGGGCATATTGCCAGTCGTGTAGATCCCGCCTCCGTCGTTTCGTTCCAGCATCACATTGTGGATATGGTTGTACTCACAGGTCATATTCCTGGAGGGTGTGGCATCCTTGTAAAAGAACGGCTGGAAATAGTGAGGGTCTCCTCCGCCCGCGTCTTCCTCTCCCCACCCCCAGCCGGCCGAAATACCGGAGTAGGGCAGATTACTGATTTCATTGTGCGCGATCACCGTGCCGTCTGTGTAGCCGAGGAAAATGCCCACACCGGCCTTGTATTCAACGGCTACGTCATGAATGTAGTTGTTCACGATACGGTTCCCTTTAACTATCTCCCGGGAATCCCGAGGATGGTGGTCGATGACGTCTCCCACCTGAATGGCGCTACCCGCCAGGTCATAGAATCTGTTACCCTCGATAACATTATCCTGTGAGCCGTACTCCAAATCGATCCCACCGCTTCCGAACTGGGTGAAGGTGCAACCTTCAAAACGGATTGATTTGGCTGCATGCAGCACGACACTTGAGGGGCTCTTGATGTTTTCGTTATGCAGGTTGTCCACGTTTAGACCCGAACGCGCGATCAGGTTTTCAGGTGTGATGACGAAATTCGCCTGTACATCCACGTGACCAATTTGGCTGGGGCGCAGCCAGGAGGCGTGGCAAAACCTGATGCCCTCAAAAACCAGGTTTTGGACCGACGCATCCAAAGTCCCCCGCAACTCCAACAGCTTTTCGACCGCCGGGGCAACTATCTCCGTTGTTGTCATGTCTTCGCCTGGCCTCGGAATGTAATACACCGCATGCGCGGTACGGTCGAAATACCACTCGCCGGGCTCGTTCAGCAGCTCAAAGGCGTTTTCCACGTAGGTGGGAAAGCTGTCTTGCACCCCACCCTTGAGTCGCGCCAGTGTGAAGTAAGGCTGTTGCATCGTGATCAGAGCGCTCGTGCCTTCCCTCGTGATTTGTGCGACCTTGCAAATGGTCCGTTCCCACTCGACGTCGTACACGAATTCGATATCACTTTGGTTCTTCCAACCGGCCATTGCCACCTCGGAGGTCTTGTAGCCGTCACGGCCATAAAGCTCGGCTGCGGGCAATCGGCCACCGCGCGCCCGCACTCCTCGCTTCCCGTCTACGTAAAGCTGCCGGAAGTCGGCGAGCCCAGTGCTCGCCTTCCATCGATTGCCCGAGTCGTTCTGCCAACCGCTGATCCGCTTGCCCCCGTCGAGGGACGGCGTCTCGCCGCGATAGTTCCTGTAGATTACCTTGTGCCCGTTGGTTCCGGAATCGCGTGGCTCAAGGAGCAGCGTCTCATCGAGTTCGTACTTGCCACCTCGCAGATAAACCGTAATATCTTGGCTCATGTTTTGGTTGTGGCCACGGATCTCGTCGCGGGCCTTCTGGATGGTTTTGAACGGTTTCGCCTCGGTGCCAGGGTTCGCGTCGTCCCCGGTCGGAGACACGTAATAAGCATCCTGTTGCGCCCAAACAACACTTGGACAAATCAGCAAGCACGCAAGCAGCGAGACGAGCGGGTTCCGTGAACGCAACGGGACCATGGAGCACCTCCGGGATCGTTACGATTAAGGCTCACCTTAGGCCTGGTGGAGAACCCTTCAGCGAAGCGAATACGCCTCCTTACAAAATACTCCCTCGCTTTCCTTGATAGATCAGGCCGGTGTTAATACAATGCAGAAAGTTTCTTGAACTTTGCGTAAGCAAAAGTCGCCTTTTCCTTCTGTCCTGACGCCATATAAATCTGGTAGAGATGATAGTAGGGTGAGGCGTCCGTGGGATTCAATACCGCTGCACGTTCCCATTCGGGGACCGCCTCGGCCCGTCGTCCCATATCAGCATAAGCTTTGGCCAGCGCTTCGTGTCCTTCAGCGTCATTCGGTGCGAGCTCCACGGCGCGTTGAGCAAATGGCAGGGCATCCGCGGCTCGATTCTCCAGGAGCCGGAGGCGTGCCAGTCCCTCGTAGGGGAGAGCGAATTTTGAACTCGTCGCATCGGCGAGCTGTATCGCCTGCCGATATTGTCGCTCCGCCTCGGCCCATCTACCTCGGACCTCGTAGCAGTATCCGAGGTAGTAATAGCTTGGAAAATACTTGGGATTACGCTCGGTTGCCCGCTTAAAGTAATCAGCCGCCTTGTCCCAATCGGTTACCTCGTCCGAGACGTAGTATCGCCCAAGATAATAATAGGGGGCGTAGTCCTCGGGCTGGCTCTGCATGGCCTCGTTCATTTCCAGCGTGAACAGGTGAAATTGCCGCAGGGTGTAGTAGGCAACGGCAAGGAGCTTGAGCACGTAGGATT
>Ga0187846_10001148_pt1 | contig 14997 bp, 15 predicted proteins | sample TC_taG_FD_161473 | JGI IMG/M metagenome (GOLD analysis project Ga0187846, IMG submission 161473) | Biofilm microbial communities from the roof of an iron ore cave, State of Minas Gerais, Brazil - TC_06 Biofilm (v2) | ecosystem: Environmental > Terrestrial > Deep subsurface > Cave > Wall biofilm...
CGCGAGACCTCGACTGAGGATAGCAAGTATAAAAACTTTGATGAGAAAAGAGCACAGGCATCTCAACTGCTTGCACATAATCGCCCTCGAAAAGCGTTGGAGCACTTGCAGAACCTGAACATATCCTAGATACCGCCTTTCTTACGCTGGAGAATAATCGCCTTGCGCGGCCAGTGTTACTTCAGCTTGCGGCAATTTCAACTTGCACAGCAAGACTTTCTTTCAGCAATCGCCACTCTCCCCGAGACGGTGCCGCAAGATCAAAGTCTAGAAGGTTTATCACTAAGGCTTCACCTTGCCGCTTCTTCCAGGGAACTCAGTCAACCAGAGGCAGCACAGAGTCAATATCACGATGCACTTGCCATGATGAATGCCTCTACACCTGTACATTTCGTAGCTGAGGCGCATTGGGGCTTGGCTCTAGTTTACTTTCAGCTTGCCAACAATCCATCCAATTTTCGCAATAGTGAGAACAGTCATTCCGATGAGGTGCAGGCACAAAAGCAAATCGCCCTGAATCATGCTGAGAATGCCCGTACGCTCTATAGCTCTATTGATGAGATCCTGCGCGCCGCATTATTAGACTGCCAGATTGCTCTGATCGAGCAGTCCTTGGGTCATCTCACTCAAGCACATGAGCGTCTACAGAAGGTCTTGGAATCCTGGGCGCCTACCATAGAAGTGCCAGTTCCTTCGACACTGCCCCGATTTGCTGAAAAAATGCGACGGTATGACTTGAAAGAAAGGGCAAATGTGGTATCCGCTGCCGCCTGTTATCTTGCCAGTGTTGAGCATGAAGAACACCAGGATGACACAGCCCTCACGCATATCCAGCAGGCTTTAGATGCCGGCGCTTTGAGCTACATACTCAGGCGGGCAGAAGCTTACATGCTAAAAGGGGAAATACTTGCAGATAGGAAGATAGACGACCCGGAAGCAGAAAAAGCATTTCATGCAGCAATTGAAGAGCTGGAGTCTACTGATCGCGTTGCGGCAAAAATACGCGCTCACGATATACTTGGTCGCCACCTATTGAAACAAGGAAGGGACGACGAAGGCGATCAAGAATTGGATAAAGCTCATCGTCTTGCAAAGATAGGCACACCCTTTAGTGCCACAACATCCGCGGAAGATATGCCCCCGAACGGGTAATAGGGTAGTGATAGAATCATCAATACTCAGTCATAGCCCCAGTCTAGCAGATTGTGCAACCCCTATCTGAGTCGTTACGTATGTATTGTTAAAGAGAACCCTATCTAATGGCACCTTGCGAGGTAATCCAGATAATGAAACCAATTACTGGTCAATATGAATGCTCTCACCATTCTGGAATCGGGCTAGATTACTTTACCTCTCGCCTCGACCGGCTCACTTTACAGGCAAACGGGCATTTCATCTTCATCGTGCAGGAGCGCAGCCGCATCAGCCACGCAGCTAAATCGCTTCTGAGTGGGCAGCAAGTGGAGGCAAATGCTCCAGAAACCCGGCGCGAGGGCAGTTATTCTTACCAGGGGAATAGCATCTCATTCAACTTTGATGATGGTTCGCAAGAACAAGGACAGCTTACTGCAGATGGCATTCAGATCGGCAACAATTTGTTCGAAAAAGTGTCAGATTCGACGCTGCTTCCTCCTACTCACCGTCTGAAAAGCAATATGGAAGATATTGCCAAAGGACTTAAGATTGCAGGGGCCATCAGTGGAGCAGCTATCAAAGCGGCAAAGACTTTACAGGATACATTACAGGCTGCCCAGGGATCGCAGCCAACTCAGACTTCTACAACCCCTTCTTCAAAAGGCAGTATGCAGCCAGCTGAGGAATACCATGGTCCTGCGACCTCACCTGCTTCAACTCCCGTACAAGCAACATCACCGGCTCCAGTACCACCAACTCAACCTTCGTATAACGAGACTCCTGAGCAAGACGCTGAAACATTATTCTGTGATCAATGTGGAGCGCCAGCTCGACCCGGCAAGCACTTCTGCAGCCGCTGTGGTGCAAGATTGCCCTAGTGACACTCCGCAACGGCTAAAGCCGTGCGGCTTCTGACACTCCTCCGTAGTCGGCTGATCGAGTATGTGTCTCGTGGAGGCTACTCACAGAAGGAGCCGTAGTTGGGGAGGAATATCTGATGCGAGGTCTGCCATCCCAGACGCTGCATCTTGGGCGGTGCCATGCCCGTTGTCGTTTCCATACCTTGCAAGAAAACTGGATGGGTCCTGGTTGCTTTCGGCATCCTGGGAGACGGCAACACCTGGAGCTTTCGCTCCCCTCTCTGTTTCATGAGGAGGGGGAGGCTTTTCCCAATAGCGTTCAATCAATCGCTGACCGATCCGAAGACTGGCATTACGATCAGCATGCCCCTGCATGCGACAGCTGGGACAAAGCACAAGAGCAGCGCCGGGTGTATAGCCACTGGCCGGTTCTGCTGCATTGTAGCGCATCACGAGCCCATGACAGCGCGCACATTCGCGGCTTGTATTGCGCGGGTTCACCCTGCTCGTGATGATTCCCTCATTCCATGCCTTGTATCTGGCATAGCGAAAGATGCGCCCCTTCATCCAGAATGCTCGTTTGCTATTGCCCCGGCGACTATACTTCCCTTTGTGTGGGGTGAGCTTTCCCAGGTGCTCAAACACGAGAATGCTGGCCCCGTGCTTTTTGGCGAACTGGACAATGCGGGCACTCACCAAATGCGAGATGTCCTCATCTGCATTGGCGATCTTGCGCCAGAGGTCAACGTTATCCCGCTCGCCTTGCGCTATGATGCCAGTCTTGCTCCGCTTACGTGCGATGCGTCCCAACAGTTTCTTCCTAAAGCCGGCTATCTCTTGACCACCACCAATGAATCGAGTGGCCAGGATCGTACCTTCAACCGTTTGGACGCTACACACCGCAAGATGTTCGTTCAAATTGAGATCAACGGCGCAGATTCTGGTCTGTGCGTTGGTTGTGACTTGTTTTTCGATGGTGCCTGGGCTGCTGAATTGCTTCTCAATGGGACTGTGCAGCCACCACCGGGTACCATGTCGAATGAGTTGCGGGCTTCCCAGCGAGGCTTCAGCAGGCAGTTCCCGCCCGGTGATGCGTACCTTGATCCAGCTCCAGCAGGTGCCAGTCCACAGTTTGAGCATGATACTCGAAGCACGACGATCTTTCCATAGCCCGGCATAAAGTGTCGTGGACTTGCGCCACGACCGAGGCGGAACAGGCGGGCGCTCGGTAAACTTCTTCCCTTTCGCCTTCTTGGTGCGCCATTTCGCCAGGTGTGCATAGTAGGATCGCGCGGAGCCGAGCGCGGCGTTGATGGCCGCACGCCTAAACATGGCTGGGACGTTTTCGGCAATCTCAGAGAGCGGCATGAGGGGTGTTGGGTGACCCTGTGTGGCATGCGTAAGGATTTCCAAGGCGCTCAGAGCCTCTTTGTTCGAGAGGACTAACACGCCTTCATGAGCCTGGATCACCTCAAAGTAAAAGGCAGCCACTCGATTGAAAAGGCCTTGGGTCGTGGCAAACCACGCCGCATGCTGAGGCTGATACTGCAAGCTCTGCCTGATAGTTGTGGTTGCCTTTGCCATGCTCACAAGCCTTTCTCTGCTTCAATGTACCTCGCAATGGTCTCTTGACTTACATTCCCAGACGTACTCGCAAAATCGGAACCTGTCTAGAGCGCGGGAAGTTTGCTCACGACTTTCCGCACAGTTGTGTCTTTTGGGGACTCTGGGCTCGCCTCGCAGTCTCCATCCACTTGCCAGAAGTCCATCTCCAAAAAGTTCACCCTCTCATCGTTTTGCTAGTAGTTAACCGAGGCGACAGGTTAAATCCTGTCAGCTCCCGCTGCGATTAATCCCTCATCAGCACCTCATAAGCAGCAATAATCCGCTGCATCTGTCGCGGATCCCCACCCCGGTCCGGATGATGTCGTTTAGCCAATACACGATAGCGGCGTTTAATTTGCTGGCGAGTAGCATTTGGTGGCAATTCCAGTACAGCCAAAGCCTGTTGCCGCTCCAACAAAGGACGCACAGGATTGGCTCGGCTTCCCCATAAAGCTCGAGCCCCCATGCATACTGCCTCCCATAATAGCGCGGCGAAGCTTTGTTGCTTAGGTGGTGGTCGTGTACTCATGCTTGCTTTTCAATCCAAGTATATCCATCGCTCCTCACCATAATACCATGTCCGTTTAAACGTTGTAACCAGCTATATTGTGCATTACATATAGATCGGAACAGGGTCCGAGCATTCTCCCCTAATTATACTAGGTCGAAGGATGAAGGCAAGGGCGCTGTTCGACTTCATCTGGAAGAATCGTACACAGGAAATAGTTGCTAAAAATAGAGACATGTCTTGCAATGCCTCTATTTCTCGCCTTGACCTACGCCCGTTGACGAACGAACTGGGCGGGCGGTTGGACTACGGCCAACCGTGGTGCTGCTTCCATGCCTGATGCCTCTGCAGCAGCAGGGCTTTGACTGCTTGCCGGTCCGTGCAGGCGCGTAGTTCGCTATCTCCCCAGCGGTGTGCGATGTTGATGGATGCGTTGAGATCGGCATGTGTACTGTGCCCACAGACCACACAGCAAAACGTTTGCTGGTTTGGTCGGTTGGCTCGATCTGGATAGTGACACACGCTGCATTCCTGCGAGGAATAGGCGCTCTTGACTTTGGTGGCGGCTCTGCCTTGTTTGGCCGCGTTCCAGGCAAGCTGCTTGGGAATGTGCGCCAGGTTGGAGGCATACAAGTAGGCATTCATGGCCCGCGCTTTGTACTTCATCGTGGCCACCGACAGCTGTTCATAGGCGAACTGTGCGTCGGGGTGCTCGGTAAAGCACTGGTTGACGGCCCGGTTGATCTCCTGGCGCACATGGCGGGCGAGGCGCTGCCCACTCTTGCTGCTCGTGGAGGGAAGCTTCTTGACCCCTTTCTTCTCCAGGCACGTGCGCAGTTTGGCCTTGCGGCGGCGCTTCTCCCGGTCGCGCTTCTGCCGCTCACGGAGCTTGCCGTGAAAGGTGCCATAGTGCCTGCCGGTGGAGGTGGTGAGGAAGTTGGCAATGCCCACATCCACGCCGATGACTGGGGCCGAGGGTTCAGTCTCTAGCGAGACCACCTCGTCGTAGCTGAGGGTCAGCCACCAGCCGTCATCACGCTTGTTGAGCGTCACGCTGCTATTGATGGTCTTGCCTGCTACTGCCTGGCGGTGATAAGCAGCCAGCTTCACCGGGACAAGTACCTGTTTGCGGAATGCGAGTGTACTGATCTTAAGCCAGTAATCAAAAGTGGAATCCTGGGCGGGTTCGAGCTCGACGACGTTGGCGTTGGCCTGGATACATGTGTGTGAGAGCGTCGGGATGTTCCATTCGCGCCACACTGGTTCTTCTACCTCTGCCTCCACAAGGCCTTGCGCCTGTTGCTCCTGGTAGTCTGCCAGCTCTTCGAGATAGTCCTGATATGCCTGTGCGCGATTGGTACGCCATGACTGTGCGATCCCCGCCGCCTGTTGGATGGCAACCCGGTGCCAACGCTCGGAAAGGGGTGTGACAAAGCAAGTGGCACGAAACTTGTTCGGTGGCTCATCGGTGCAAAACAGTGTGATATATTGCTGGCAGAGCGGCAGGTAGACCTGGGCAAGATCATCCAGGGCAGCAAGTTTGCCCGCATTCACTGCTTCCAGCCGAATGTGGGTCACCGCTTTGGTAATCCGTTGAGGTGTGCCTTGGCTCTGATACCGCTGGCGCTGTTTCATCGGCTCGCTCCTTGAAGTCTGACACCCAGGCAGTCTAAAGGCACCTTATGCTTGCACCAGCATGACCAGGTGAATGGCGTTGATGTCGTTCGGTAATGTCGTCTGCTCATTCCAGGCAATGGACGCTTTCTCGATACCTGGCATGGACTGGAGAAGCTGTAAGGCGTTGCGTTTGCTCTTCCCTGCGATGAGCTGCTTGAGCTGGAGCTGCGCCTCTCTGGTGAGCGCATAGACCCATGTGCCCTGTGCCGCGAACGATAAAACCACTGGTTGTGCTTGGTTGATGGTTGCCTGTGTGACGGTAACCCGGACATCCCCCAGCAAGCTATAGCCAGTTCCTACCGTGTGCACTGCCTGCATCGTGAGCAGGTCGGTGACTTTCCCTTGCAATCCCTGGCTGTTGTAGGCAACTGCGCTGCAGGTCTCCGATGCGGTCACTTTGACGGTTGCGGCTTCCTCGCCTACCTGGTGATCGCTGGTGACCGTGGGAGGACAGGCTGCTGTCAGAAGCGCTTCGCCGCTTTGGACCTGGCTGTGGAGTGCGGCCTGCATACTGTGCGCCAGGGTCGTTTTGAGTGTTGCCGCTGCCTCGTTGAGATCATGCTTGGTCACGGTCTGAAAATCGCGCGCGTCCTGTCCCCCATGAAACGCTGCGGTATTTTTGACAAGAATGGAAGTTGCACAGCATATTTGATTAATGTCAAATGCTGCTATATTGCCTCTGCTGCCTGGGTTGGTAGCATGTGCTAAGACGGTTACTTGTCCGAATAGTGGCGGGTTTGGTGATGCTGCCGGTATAGATGCGGTCTGGTCTGCAATAATCTGTACTCCATCTCTGCCTGTTACTGTTGTGCCTGCTGGGACAGTGACGCTTTGGAACTGGCCGTTATAAAAGGTGATAGACCCAGTCGCTTGTTTCGCGTCTTGATGGCCTTTGCCAGTTGTCGGGACTATCTGTGATTGGGTTAACGTGATCGGGGCGATGACTCTTCCGAGTTGCAACGTTCCTGTAAGGGTTACTGTCTGTGATCTGGGAATGATCGTTACGGTGGCGATTGGCGGATTGAAAAGGAGCCACAGTTGCACGATGAGAATAGCAAGAAGAAGCACAAGATACACAACACAGAGGACGTAGATATGCGGGTATGCTGGTTTCTGAGGCACGGGCGGAACAAGGGTGCTCTCTACTACCTGCTCGGCTGTTTGATCTGCTGGGTCTTTGAGAATAACGATCGCGTCGGGGAAGTGGTGCACCTGATAGCTTACCCCTGGTTCTTCTTCAAGAGGCGCATTGAGTACGTCTGTCTCCAGTAGCTCTGTTTCCGGCTCCTGGTTGCCTTGCTGCTCGTCAGGGTTTGCCACTCGTTTCTTCACCTCTTCCGCGTATTGTGATGGCTGTCTCATGGTATCACGCTCTCACGATTGGAAGGGGAACGGCGTATTGCCGTTCCTCCTGTCACTGACTTACCCCTTTGAGACGAACTGCGAGCCATTGTTGAACAGAAACACCGTGATCACGCTCCCTGGATCGCCGATTTCAACCAGCATGTCAAGCTTCCCATCGTGGTTGATGTCTTGAAACACAACCTTCACCGGCGGATTGCCCGTATTGCCTGGGATGCTGGTGATGGTGTAACTCCTGCCTTTTGCTGCATCCCCACCAGGCAGTTCTAAGACGAGAATCTGCCCGTGTAAGTTCTCCGCGATGAAGTGGCTTGGGCTGCTGGGAGAGTCGTTGTGACCGACGACCGCGTCTGTCTGGTAGGTGCGCGGGTTGCCGTAGGTCCAGTCGTCTTGTTTGCCCTGCCACCATTGCCCTAACGCAGTAAACGCGATCCATCCGGCAATCATGATCAGCAGCGTAAAGCCCACATAGACGAGCCAGTGCAAGCGTAGGCCTCTTTTTCCTGGCTGTTCCTCTTCTTCGTCGTCTCTAGGGGTTCGCTGTGGTGGGAGCCGGTGTTGACGTGATGCTCTTTGGAGAAGCGGCTCCTCATGATGATAATGCTGCACTCGTCCCCCTTGCCTGGCCTGTGCATCACTCGTCGTGGTATACCTGCGTGCGCTAGTAGGCGGGCGGGTGACATAGTACTCGTCATCTTCCTCTAGCGTAGAGAGGTGGGGATTGTCTTCACCATGGAACCCTGCATAATGCCCTGCGCGGTGCGGGTTGGATCGCGGCGGCTGCGGTGGCTGGGAGGAGTTTCCTTGTCCTGGTGGGACAAGGCTGCTCCGGTGGATGCGTCGTTGGCTGCTGGATGGCGTCTGCTCGTATGCAAAGGCGATTTGCTCCTTCATGCGCTCACCGTACTTTCTGCGTGCCTCTGACAGTGAACGGGGATGGCGTGTGCATCCTGGGGATGGCTCTGCACGCACCCAGGGCAAAAGACGCGCACGCCGCATTCAAGGCACGTCGTACACCCTGCCAGATCATAGGCGTTCAGCGTATGCCCGATGATCTCACAATCATTGGTGCCGGTGATTGAATACGCTGGTGCGCAAGGTGGTTGGGCATTTTTCCTTGTTCGTCGTGGGTGGGGTGCTTTCTTCCCCCAAAGCGTCAGTTGCATGTGGTCTGCCTTTCTTGACACTGGTGTGCTCACCGGCTCTTGAGGCCGGTGAGCACACGGATGACGGTCCAAAGGGGGCTGCGGCGGGCAGCTCACAGACGTTGATTCCCTCCTTTTCTCCGCATGGCTGCTGCCAGGCTCCTTGCTGCGCTGGCTGTTGGCCGTGCCAGGGGTCTCGTTCGTCGTGGGCGGAGGCTGTGCTGCTGGCCGTGCGCAGCAAGACCGGCTGCTCCTCTGGGGCATGAGGGAGTGGCCTGAGCAAGCCATAGCGTTGCAAGAGGGCCACCGTCTCACAGCACCAGGGCAGCAGATCGACCGCGAAGGCGTCTGGCACCAGGTGGCTCACCTCCAGCGTGGGATAGGTCTGCCTGAGCAAGGTCGCCACCAGGCGGCGATGGCAGTGCCGCCAGTCGGGACAGGCGCACAGGAGCAGGCAATCGATGCCCGCCTCGAGCCAGGTCGTGACTGTGGTGAGACCAGTGGCGGGGTCGGCAAGCTGCACAGGCTGATCGGGTTGCAGGTCATGCAGGTTGCCGAGTTCGGGCACGGCGTGGTAGCTCTGCTGAAAGTGCCGTCGCAGGGAACTCCCTGACCACTCCTCCAGGTAGGAACGCCTGCTGGAGCGGATATCGACCAGGTACCAGCCCTGCTCAGTCACCATGCCGGTCACGAGCTGCCAGGCCTGGGGCTGGTGGTAGCCGAGAGTGGCAACCCTGCCCAGCTTCGCGGTCGTGACGGATGGAACGGCTCTGGTTGTCATGGCTGCACCCCATCCTCCCTGTGGTTGCCTGTATGAGCAGCAGGCTGCTGCTGCGCCTGCTGTCTGGCACTGGCGTATTCCTCTTGCACCTGCCGGTGCAAGGCGCGGCGTCGCGCCTGGTGCTCATTGACCTGTCCCATCAGGTTGCGGATAGTGTCCAGGCTTTCCTGGTCCTGCTGCTGGTCGTCATTGCCTGCCAGGTGCAGCCAGGAGAGCACCTGGTCCCACTGGTCGATGGCGCAGTCGAGGTCCTGGGTGGCTCGCCCCAGCCAGTGCGCCGCCTTGCGCGAGCGACCGCGTTCGCGCTCCTGGACTGCCCAGGTATAGTGCCGCAGGGCTTTGGTCTCCCAGGCCAGGCCATGAAAGGCGGTGCCGACTGCCACCAGGGCAGATACCGTGAGCGCTTCGTGGGCAAACGCGGCCCATTGCCCGATCGTCTCATCAAGGGGCACCCACAGGGTACTCAGGGTAGAGAGGGGCGAAAGGGGAGCAGAGGGCATGGCAGCTTCCTGCTCTGGTCGTGGTTGTGAGGGGAGTGGTGTGGTCATAGGAATACTCCTTATCGATAGCCGCATAGCGCGGGTCACTCTTGTTGATGATCGTCTGTTCAACTAGCCGCACGAGTCTCACTCCTTTCGTTTCTCATTAGCAGGATGAGCGAATAGAGCCAAAGAAGTGACAAACGACGGTTGATGATGGACTTTGGGTAGTTAGAGCTCATGTGTTCTAATTCAATCCTTCCTGGCCTTGAGAAGGTGCTCGTAATCCCTGACAGTCGAGCGGCGGAGATCGATTTCTTCCTGCTGAAGCGCATTGAGCAGGGCGAGGGCCTCGGCAGGTGTGACGTCCAAGATCTGTGTTCTGTTGTAGATCGCCAGCCTTTCTTCTGGCTTCTCGTAGTGATGTGTGTCTGCGACTCTCCTGACCCAGTGAGTGATCTCTCCGCTGATGGCCCCTGCCAGTGGGCGGAGCGTCCCTAGCGGTCTCAGGTAGTCAGGGAGCTCGGGAGCAGACACCTCCTCGCTCTCGTCGCCTGCTCCCTGACCTGCTCGTTCATCGGATCGTTGAGTTCCTTCCTCTGCCTGAGTCATGGTACGACCTCGGAGTGCCTGTACCTCCTGCGAGAGGCCGAGGTGTGTGGCGACCTGCCTGTGCATACTCTCCTCGACCCATTTGAGGAAGTAGAGTGTAGCAATGGCTTCTTCGGGGAGCAGGAACAACATTTCGTTGGGGTCGTCGCTGTACAGCGCAACGCCTCTTATCCCCTGCGACCACTGTCGTACCCGTCCAATCCATCGCTGGGGGCGCTGCTCAGTCAAGGGATACTGCTGTCCCATTGGGCTATAGCCTGCTGGGAGCTGAGGTGGCTGAGCTGGTTGGTTCTCCATAGCGATCCTTCCTTATCGACGAGAGCAGAGCGTGGGTCATGCTTCCCGATCACATGTTGTTCAACTTGCTGCATCGGATTCACACATCCCTTCCCTGTTGTTGTGCTTTGTGCAAGAGCGGTCAACTCTTGCATACGCCCCCACAACCCGTTCAGGTGGTGGCTGGTGCTCTAGTTCTTCCGTGACAATAATCGTTTCAGACTCCAGTTGAGGCTCAGCGCTTCCGCCACCTGGCCGCACTACGTCCGAGCCTCGAAGCATGAAGCCCTTAGCCACTCATCCGGCGCGTTTGCAGGGTATGCAGTTGTTACTGCGTACCGAGCCACGCTTTTTACTCGTCCACCTCGTTCAACAGCGCCCCATGCACTGCCGTGTACTTGGCTGCACTACGATTACTCATTCATGAAGTCAGTGATACCCAAGTTTTTCGATTTGGAACACATCTTCTATCAATCCCCTACCAGTCTTTTAGCAGTCCCGACCGTCAGGGCTATTTAAAAGTCGAGAGAACGAGCTTAATTTTGTCGTAGTGTATAATGAGATTCGACAGGAAATCATTCCATTTCTGTCTGAAAGCAGGTCTTGCTGTGTCACCTCTCTCCATTCCGCGTCGTGTCCATGTGATTGGCCTGTCAGGGGCAGCGCTTCTGGTCAGTGGTCTATTCCTGCCCTGGATCATCACGAACGTTTCTGAGCCTTTCCCCCAGAGTTACGCCACATCGTTCTGGTCGCTGCTCATGAGCGCGGTGACTGTTCCCAGATATGATTGGTCTTCAGCAATAACAGCCGGATTCTACTTCGTCATATTGCTCCCTTTCCTGACGGGGTTCTTGATCTGCCTTGCCGGGCTTTTCGGTAAAGGGAAACGAGTCTTCTTCCTTCTCCAGCTGATCTTGGTCATCGGTGGTTTGTTCGCCTTTCTCTTCAGTTCCTATATCGGCTATTGCCTTTTTTACTGCGGCGCTACAGGATCGGGACCCTGGGTTTTGAAAGGGTACAGAGCTCTCGGTCCAGGTTTCTGGCTGATCCTCGGTGGGTTTCTTGTTTCCTTGGGGGTAAGCTTTGCTCAAAACATGCTGTTCAGGCCTCGCATGACCTAGCACTGTGTCAAGGCCAGGCTTCCCGTAAAACATGAGGATGCCTTCGTTTTGTTTTACCTCTACTCAAGCCGACCAGCCTGCGGCGCGAGGAGCAGCGACTTTTAAATAGCCCTGCCCGACCGTCTGGATGCTTGCTAATACACTTGAACTTGTGTACAATAGGGCTGAAGAAAACTGATCTTCGATGATTGCCGCGTTTTAGGCAGAAAGGCAGCGAAGGATGGAGACTGCACATCGAGCTAAAGCGAATGCCCTCTTGCGCCATCAACGACAACTCCGTGGCTGGTCTCTCCAACATGTAGTAGATCAACTCTGTAAACTGTGTGAAGAAGAAGATCGCGTCCCTGGCGTTACTGCTGATATGGTGGGGAAGTGGGAACGCGGCGAGAAGAAACCAAGTCCATTCTATCGAGAGAAGTTATGTAGCCTCTACAATACATCGGCTGACAAACTTGGATTCCTGGAGACGCAGATCGTGCCTGAGAGCTCTATGAAATCCGAGCCTGTACAGCCACAGATAAATAATCCCCTCCCACTTTTTCCAAGCCCGACAGGTAGCACACAACTGATTGACACACTCCTCTGCTGGGAAAACGACGTATCAGAAACACTGGCAGCTCAACTGCTCTCATTGAGCAGCAGGCAGTTAGCAACGCTCACAGCAGTTGGATGGACACCACAGGAGGTCATGGCAGCACTCCACATCATTTTACAAGGGGAGACAATTATGGCAAAGATAAACCGCAGACAGGCACTTCAACTTGGCACAGGCCTATTTCTGAGCAGGATTGCTCTTCCCAATCATGAACACCCATCAGCAGAGGAGCGTACACAATTGTCGGAGGCAATTGGAGAGAGTATCGCGGCCAGTTGGACGCTCTTTCAGCACGCCACAACAGCACAGATGCTTGCGGTTGGTCGGGCACAACTTGCTCTCATCCAGCAGGCGCATCACGCCCTCTATCCGAGCGTCCGGCCAATGCACTATTCCGCCATCTATCGCCTGATTGGAGCCGCACTGCATTTTCAAGGGTGCTATGACCAGGCACGCCAAGCCCACGAGCAATCGTATATCGCAGCGCTCGAAGGGGGTGATGTCTGGAATATGGCTCAGAGCCTGACCTGGCAAGCAGATGGATTCAAAGCGCAAGGCGAGTATGCCTCAGCGCTGGAAGTGATCGAGGGTGCATTAAGGCTGCTCCCACAGCAAAGCAGTCAGGAAGCTCTCAGGCTGCGAGCGCACCTGTTTGCCTCCGGCGCAGAAAATGCCGCCTACCTGGGTGAGCGTGAGATGGTGCAGGCAAAATTACAGGCTTCAGAAGCACTACTGGAAGGCCTCCCAGCGCATGAAGAGTTTGATCGTACCAACTGGCATCAGCATGCGGGAGCATGTGCGCTCATCTTAAAGCAATATGACGCTGCCATCAGACACCTTGAGCAAGCGCTGGATGAACTCCCACCGCACTGGACACTGCGTCATGCCACAACACTCATGCCCCTAGCTTTAGCCTATGCAGGGAAGCAGGAACGAGATGCCAGTCTAGTCATGGCTGAAAAAGCGATCCCTGTCATCAGTGCTATCAATTCACCGAGCATGAACAGGCAATTTGTGGCATACCTGCAACAAGAGCTACTGGGAGCATTCCCCGGCGATCCGCACATCCATACCTTCGTCACCGATGCACAACAGCGCCTGCTTCCAGCAAAAGCGACAGCAGTTGAGAATTAAGGCTTCCACTCACAGAAGAGGCTTTTTGTGAAACGACATCAGAGGAGCCGATCAAGGAAGAGGAGCCCACCAGCACAGTCTTCACACCTGAACCGGCCTCCTCCTAGCTGCGCGAGGCACCATTGTCCGACTGCTTCTAGCCTGTCACGAGAAAACAACTGCTTATGTCCATAGGCCACTTCCGGTTCTCCAGGTTCATAGGGGACAGCGATGATAAGTCTTCTCACTGTCACCTGTAACAAGTTCGTCAGCACTCGATACATATCCGCTTCTGTAAAATGCTCAAGCACATGGAGCACGGTCACCGTCTCAAAACGCCCAACGGCGCTAAAATCATTGGCAAGCAAGTCAGCTTGCCGAAAGCGCACGTTCGTCAAATGCCGCTCAGCAGCGATAGCTCTGGTCACCGGAAATGGCTCTACCCGAATATCTACACCAACAACGTTTGTGAGCGAGGGCACACGCTCAGCAACAACCAGGGGCAAAAAGCCAAACGAGCAACCGGCATCCAGGAGGCTATCGCCAACCACCAGTTCGCAAATGCGCCTGTATAACCTGGAAAAGACATCAAGAGGAGAGTCACAGTTACAATGAACGGCAGAGCGCTCTGTTGCGAGAAGTTGGTGGTAACGCTCTAGCGTGTTCGTTCCGAAGAGATGCCAGGCATGCTCTGGATCACCAGGAGAGAGAGAACTGACCACACTACCAAAGGCATCACCAAAGTTATGTGGCTGCCCCAGTATGCCCAGTGGTTTGAGTTCTTCGAGAAAGTAGCGCCCCAGGCCAGCATCGATTTCCTTTGAAGCAAACCAATGCACTAAAAGAGTAGGAGACGCTGCCTTTATACAGACCAGGAAGTGAGGTGTTTCGTGAATCTGGTAACCGTCTTCGGTGATGCGATGCTTGAGCAAAGCTCGATTGACACGATAGGCATTGACACCTATAATGTTGCCCATAGAAAAGGCGCGTTCCTGGAAAGAAACCCCTTTGGCATATATATGAGGGAGAGAGAATGGGCTATCGGTCAAGGTCTGCTCCTGGTAAACTGGTTGTTTCTTCATTGTCTTCCTCGGAATGTGTATCATTGTATCATACCTCTAACGCTTTGAGGCACAAGTGTGCTTCTGTGTTCCTAACAGACTGTTGTGCACATCCAATGGATGTGTATCAAATAGCGAATGGCAAGACGTTTGAAATGCAGGTTCGAGAGACCTGCTGTGTAAGTGGCTCAAGGAGCTAGCAGTCAAAGTAATCGCAGACGCGCTGTTTGAGCGCGCTGCCCTGGATCAGACCGCTGGCTCAATCCGGTTGAGCCAGTATGGGATAGGCACACTGCCGATTGATCCGTACGAGCATGCTGCTGGGTCAACAGGTCGTACTCACGTTACGAGGAAATGGTATCCCACTACCAGAAAACACAGCCACACCCAAGACGCCGCTCCAGTGTGGCTTTTCCCTACCGAAACGTTCAGATCTATTTCAGGAAAAGCTGGTAAGCTGGGTAAGAACGCACTGCTATGACCAAAGAAAGAAGGAGCAACCGATGGTTTTCCGACATCACCGTCCTCATCTCGCTGGGCGATTACCCCTCTTCTCTGCAAGTTGCGCCTGCGTGCTGACTGCACTGCTGTTGCTCAGCTGCGCTTCTCCCAGCACAGGCATTTCAAGCGCCACTCCAACGGTACCATCGGGCAGTCCACGCAGCACT
>Ga0187846_10001149_pt1 | contig 14987 bp, 16 predicted proteins | sample TC_taG_FD_161473 | JGI IMG/M metagenome (GOLD analysis project Ga0187846, IMG submission 161473) | Biofilm microbial communities from the roof of an iron ore cave, State of Minas Gerais, Brazil - TC_06 Biofilm (v2) | ecosystem: Environmental > Terrestrial > Deep subsurface > Cave > Wall biofilm...
GATTGCAGGTTTGCAGAGCAAGGGCTTAGAAGCCAAAACTGTTCACAATCTCTGGAAGATGTTCCGAGCGATGATGAACTGGCATGCTCAACAAAACGATGAGCCAACGCGGAAATGGTATCCGATTCTTCCAGCGCTTCCTCACGACGAGCAACGCTGGTTCACTCAGGAAGAAGTCGGCCAGATCGTGAATGCAGCAAAAGGGCAGTACAGGGTGCTATTTCATGTCGCAGCCGCCACCGGATTACGCGCGGGCGAATTGTTCGGCTTACATATCGAGGACCTGGATTTGAAACGACAAGTAATTCGTATCCGGCGTTCCGTGTGGCGTGGGCAAGAAGTCTCGCCCAAGACTCAGAGGGGGTACCGCGACGTATGGATCGATTCGACCACGACCAAGGTATTGGCAGATCACCTTGGCGAGCGAACATCGGGCCGAGTCTTTCAAACTCGTTGCGGGACGCCTTTATCCGATCATGATGTACTTCGAAGCGCTCTGCATCCGATATGTGACCGCTTCAAGATCACACGCGGCGGGATGCATGCGTTCCGTCATGGTCGGATAAGCCATCTGCAACAAAATGGCGCACCGCCTGATTTCACGAAACGGCAAGTGGGCCATTCCAGCCTCCGGACGACCGGCACCTATACGCATTTTGACGAAACGTATACGCGACAGGTCATCGAAAAGCTGGCACCGAAATTGCGTGATGGACTCACTGAATAGGTTGGACTCAGTTGCGACCAAAGCTAAGGCTCTGTAGCATGAAGTAGTTGTCACTGCTTCAAAATCGAATTTCGAAGGGCGTGTAGCTCAGCTGGCAGAGCACCTGCTTTGCAAGCAGGGGGTCGGGGGTTCGAGTCCCCCCACGTCCACCATCTCTCTGTTTGCGCCGCTTGAAAGATCAAGTCGAATGGCTTTCTATAAGTAGGATAGATATTTACAGCATCTATGGCGCAGTTCGATAGAACGATTTTGAGCAATTTGGCCTTTTCCGTCGAATTCTGCCTAAGGTATAGAAAATGCGCCTTATTCGCGAGTTCTAGAATCCTTACGCTATTCAATAGCCTGCCTGGCTCAGCCGTATCTAGGTCTGCGATTGCCGCTGAGAGACGTTGTTCCTCGTCGTGCCATTCAGCCGACTTGGTATCCCAGAATTCGTTGGTAATGTGGCCGTCGAGCTTGTCAACGTAAGCTTGGTCCAAGCGGCGACGGACAGTCGTCAACCTTTGTTGCAGGCGGTCGATTTCCTGCTGCCGAACGCTTTGCTCACGTTCCTTATCAACTAGCAGGGATTTTTCAAGGTGCGAGAGAATTTCATCGGGTACCTGAATGTTCTTGAGAACTGACCCCAAACGTTCTGCTATTTCCTCTTCCCGAAAATACGGGAGCTCGCACTTTCCGCGATGTCCGGTGCAATGGTAATAAATATATTTGCCCTTTTTGATCTCCGCCGTCACAGCGCATTGGTCGTGCGCGCACTGCAATAGCCCGGAAAAGGCGAATGAATTCTTCCCCAACTTTCCCCGATTCCTGCCGTGTAACACGTCCTGCACGTCATCGAAAGTATCGCGGTTTACCAGGGGTTTGTGTTTTCCAGCATAAACTTTGCCATTCCAAACAAAGAGAGCAATGTAAAACGGATTCTGTAGAAGGCGTTGGAGATATCCGTTTGGGTAAGAAATGCCAAATTCGGTGCGAATTGTGTTTCTTAGAGTCAGTAGGGAGTGCCTCGCGCTGGCGTAGAGATCGAATAAACGTCGGGCAATAACCGCCTTATCGGGATCGATTTCAATAGTCCGTTCGACCTTGTTATTGCGATAGCCCAGCGGCGGGCGACTCGGATAAATACCCTGTTCGGCTTTCTCGCGCATACCCTTGCGGACTTCCTCACGGAGGTTGTCGATGTAGTTCCGCGCCATGAGGACCTGAATTCCGTGCATGAATTTGGCTTGGGATTTTGAATCTTTGCTGATGATCTGGCCTTCTTTGACCAAGTGAATCTCGACCCCCAACTCCTCCAAGAGGACATAATCGCGAAAATTCCGGTAGAGGCGGTCTGTTTTTTCAACCAAAATCACCCGGCACATCGGATTCTCGCGGAGAAAGCGTACCATTTCACCAAATTGTTTACGCCCTGCGGTCTTCGCCGTTTCTACATCGACAAATTCGCGAATTATGCGAAATCCATGAGCGGGGGCGTACTCGCGTATAGGTTTTTGCTGAGCGGGAATTGAATACCCCTCGCGCTCTTGCTCTCTGCTCGATACGCGTGCGTAGCTCAGTGAATCAATCATGTGGTCTCAGCTTCCCGCGACTTGCTCGCTATTTGATCGAGCTCACCTTGCACGCGTTCAATTTCATTGTCAACGGCTCGAATCGTCGCTTCCAGCGCTTCGTCATGCGAAAAAAACGCTCGTCTTTCTTCGAGTTTGTTTCTTCGCCCCCGCAATTGTTGAATGTGATTAAAAAGGACCAACGCCTTATCTGTAACCGACTCCTTACCCACGATTAAGGTCCTAGTCTCGACGAGCTCCCGCAAACGCTGAATTCCGGTCTTACCGCGAAAAAACACCTGAATCCCGCACGAATCGCAAACACAATAAGGCTTCTCCTTCCGCGATAGCCGGATCTCCAGGCCGGTCCCGCAAACAAGGCACGGAAACTCCGCGCCGCGAAAGCTATCGTCAAGCCGGCTTGGGAAAACAGAAGTCCGTTGGCTCAATTGTCTTCCTCCTTTTGCCTCAGGTACAGAAGCCTGTCGATGCCTCTAGTAGTGAGGCGGTAAGCCAAGCGGCTTCCTATGTGAGTTCGTTCTAATAACCCTTGTCGAGATAACCGCTGTAAATAACTGTAAACTGAAGAACGGCGTCGATAACGACCTATTCGTCTGCCAACACCGTCAGGCGTGAGAATGCGTTCCGCGGAATAGAATATTTCAAGCACTTCTAATTTAGTCATTTGCCTCTAGCTCCAAACCCCATGTGTGACTACGTACCGGGAAAAATCCAGGCGTGCCTGTGTGAAATATGGACGGTCTAATCGTGTCTTGCGGGAATTGTATGAAAAACAACCCTGACAAGGAGGGGCGCTCTTCCAGGTTACGGTCTGCCCACGTCACGTTAACGTTGTAAATTGTAGGTCGGTCTAATTCAGCCATGATTTTCTTTCCTTTGCCGGATGGTATTCGCCAATAAAGTGGATTCCCTGGCGCACCAGATCATTAATAGGAGCATTCCCGATGATCCGACGCAGCTTCGCGCCGCATAAAGGACATTGTTTGGCGTCAGTAATTAAATGATTGTGTTCAGGTGCAGCTTCGGCGGGAGCGAAATTATAGAAGAGGCCAAGGGTGTGGACGCGTCGGCACCTGTAGAAGGCCACTTCCAGCCGTCCAATAAATTCGGGATCGTCGGCCGGGGGCTTGGAAACGTATTTTAAGAGGTACAAAAGAGCTCGCCTTCCGTGAGTTCGCGCCTTTTTGATCCACACGACTTGATGGCCAGAGATTTCGTGCCATACCTCAGCCAAGCGCCTTTGCTCGATATAAGGGCCATAGAAAAGCACGTGTGCATGAAGGTTCTGGTTGTTAAAGCCGACCTCGTCGCACCAGATCGCACCCCATCCTTTTTGACCGTGCATTAGAGCCTTGAGGGTATTCTTTACGTCTTTGTTGAACTTCTTGACTTGCTCCGCCGTGAGCACCCCTGTATTCCTACTGGTCAGCGTCAGCTCGCGCAGGAGGTAACCTCTACGAGGATGGGCTTTCAGATGTGAGAGGACCGGCGAATATTTCTCACACAGCCTCGCGAACATTCGAGCACCGCAACGAGGACAGAAGCGGAGATCGCAGCTCAGAACCGAGAAGAACATGTGCGGCTTTTCTCCCTCGCACTGAAGGCGATAACCGAACATGTGGCATTCCATAAACCGGGCTGCGCGTTTTCCAAGACTATGTTCGATGAGGACATCGGCCACTTGTCCTCGGAATTCTTCCTCTCGGCGGTCCTCCTCCGTGAATTCGTCCAAGGGCTTAAGCCCGCCGCGGACATGCCCCTCAAGCTCAAAGCGCTCGCGGAGCGTAATATTCCAGGCGCTAGGTTCCGCTTGAAATTGGCGAACATTCAGCATTCGGGGATAGATACCTTCTGCCAACGCGCGAACAGATCCGAGTTATCGAATCCCTCAGGTGCGAGGACGGTGTATTCGCCCGGATCAAGGCCAAGGGCACGGAGATCAGACCCCTTGAAATAGAATTGGCTTTCGGGCGGATAGAGTTCGCCTAGATACTTCACGGGGTCTCCGGGCCCTTGCGGGTTTTTCCAAACCTTCCAACCCTTTCTCAGCTTGCCCAGTTCCTCAGTCATCTCTCACTCCAAACACTTATTCGTAATCTATGAATTAAGCTGGGCCGCCTGCGGCGGCCCTCAGACTCACTGCTTACCTTCTCAGCGGGGCCTTTACCTCCGGCACCGGCAGCGGGAGCCCCTGGCGTCTTCTGCCGTACGCCGTCGCGGGTTGTCAGGCCCCACCGACATGGCCCGCACTGTCACGTAAAGACGCCAGGGGAACTCGTTAGCCTTGAGGCGCATGTTTCTGGTACTCCTCCATAACCGCCCCAAAGACGTGCTGTTTCAGTTCGTCGGGAAGCTCAACTAACGAGAGGTAGCTTTTTGTCCCGTTCTTCTGGATTGGCAAAGACGGCAGAGCGACCCAGGGGGGTTCGCCGGGTCTCTTGAATACGGCGCATCGTCGAATCCTAAGCTCTCCCGCTTCATCGCAAAGGATTACGTCCGCCAACGCTCGCAACGGCGGCTTGGCATTCACTAACGCAAGTTCAACGCGAATCTTCTTCATTGCACGACTCCTCCCAGCTCGCGAGCAAATCTAGAAATTCTTTAAATACCGTCACATCTTCAGGAGAAAGGTTCCTCTGAGTAGCCTCGGCCGAGGGAGCGACGGTTTCGGTATCCTGGGCTGAGTCAGTGAGCGTAAAAACAGAAGGGCGGCTGGACCCGCGGAGATGAATGTCCGCGATTTCCGTTTGAACCTTTGTTTGGTTTAAGCTCACCGCTCACAATTCTCAGCAATTTCGGCGAGTTCTGATGTTGTGGCCGCTGACGGATGGGGTCCCTTTCACGAATATGTGGTTAAGCCGCGCAGGCTAGCGCGAATATATGGATAATGGGCGGCTTCTATGGGTGATTTTGTGGGGGTAAAATTTTTGTGGCAGTAGGGAAAAGACGACGTTCAAAACGTCTGCTGGTCCGTAAGAGTCAGTCGCGGGCGACACCAGAGCCGAATCCCCTTTCTCCGTTTCGCCAGGGCAGAGGTAAGCCAACCCTTCGCCAAGAATACCTAGATAACGAGCGTGACAAGCTCTTGTATATGATCGGACCCTATTGGTATGCCCTCGAGTGGAACCTAAGCCACGCCCGAACTCTGCAAGCCGTAGGCACAGCCTTGGCCATTGAACAGTTCAGGTTGAATCCCGGTCCGCTTCTGCCCTTCTTCCGGGATTCGTTCCAACAAGCGAGCAGAAAGCAGCTTGAGATGACGCGTAAAGAGTTGGGTCAAGCTAACGAGCAGGCACGAAATGCTCAGATTGCATACCAAGAACAAGTTCAAGCATTTAATGAATCTGAGCGTGTAGCGTTCAGCGTGAGCGATGAGGCTGAGAAGAACATTCGTGAAGAGTTGCAAAAACGAACCGCGAATCTCAGCACGATCCAGGAGGCGATCGAGGTAATTCAACAACTGATCAGAGAATATGAATTTTGGCAGAAGACCAGGACGATTCCTGGCGTACCCTCGATCGAAGTCACAGCTTTGAGCGAGCTGTCGGGTAGACTGGATCGTCACAAGCAAGCGGATGATCCAGTGTGCGCTGGCCTTGCCGCTCGCATTCGCTCGATTACGCCTCAGGTCCGAAAAATCGCCACCGAAAACGCCGCACGCCAGAAATCGCTCTTGAGTTCAGCGGAGCGTCAGCAAAGGGAGGCCAACGAACGCCAAAAATCCGTACAGGAGAGATATTTGGATCAGCAGGCCTTTATATATCGTAACGAGGTACTCAAATTTTTGCAGGCGAAGGAGTACCGGTTAACTCCGCTTACACTAGCAAATGCCATAGCGGGACTGCCTTATATCAGCGCTCGACACTCGGCCCAGCTTTGTTCCCGGTTAAAAACAAGCGTTCCGCCCTTCACCAGGTATGAAATGCTCCAGTTCGTGAAAAGCGTATTGAAAATGTGCACACCTGGACTAAGCTCCCCTGTAGCGCAAGTATTCGAGCGGGAAATCCGCAAACTACCAAAGTTCAGAATCGTTGAGGGCCAAAGACGTCCCAATTCGTTGCGGGTAGAACTAGCTAAAGATTGGCACTATCTGAGGAGGGCCCTGGAAGATCCTGAGCTCGCAAACCTACACCCTGGGGCTGTTCCAGGAGCAATTGTTGCGATCTTTCTGAGAAAACAATCCAACCCCGAATCTCCGATTACGCCCACGCTCGCGGAAGCGGAAAAGATTACAGACTAATCTGAAGTTGCGCGCTAGCCACCTTTCGGAGAGCTGGAGGATCCGCTGGTAGGGCGCACCCCTGATAAGGACAGCTGGACCATCGCCACAAAGCGCACCGGGCTGCACTTAGCTGTTAATCCAAAAACTTAGAATTTCTGTGTCGTATGCCGCTGCGTCGAACTGCGTAAAATTGCGACACGAACCGGCACCGCGATAGCACCGGCGCGGTTCTATTCCGTCAGGACTTCGGACTCAATCGTGGAAATTACCTTGACGGTAATTTAACAGGCTAGATAATATCTGCGCGTCCCGCCGGCTGTGCCCAAGTAAGTGCATTTTTTGTTGAATGAGTCGATCGATTCGGCCGCAAGCCTAGCTGTCTCGAGGGAAGCCATGAACCGCGTTCGCGGGAGCAGAATCCGGCTGGTCTTCCTGTTTGTGGGTTGCGTCCTGGGCGGATGCAAAAACGGTGGCGGTGTCAGCGCTGGCGGTAATAACGGTGGTGGCACGTCATCCCCTTCGCTGCAATCTATCCAGGTAAGCCCTGCCAATTCTTCTGTTCCCCTCGGCCGGACGCAGCAGTTCACGGCAACGGGGATGCTCAGCAACGGCAGCACTCAGGATTTGACGAGTGCCGTCACCTGGAGCTCCTCGGCGACCGCCGTGGCGACAATCAGTGGGGCCGGGTTGGCCAGTTCAAAGAACCAAGGCAGCACGACTATTCAGGCTACCTCAGGCACCGTCACTGGCTCGACCAACTGGACCGTAGCGGCGCCCGCCTTAGTTTCGATTGCGGTCACCCCAGCTAATGCTTCTATCCCGCGAGGGACCAACCAACAGTTCACCGCTACAGGGACTTTCACAGACGGAAGTATGCAGGATCTCACCGGTTCGGTGGGGTGGGCTTCTTCGAGTTTCAGTGTGGTGAGTATCAACTCCACCGGTATGGTTGTCGGCGTGACAACAGGCAGTGCCACGGTTACCGCGACGTTGGGGGCCGTGAGTGGCTCGACCCTGTTGACGGTGACCACCTTGCCCTCGCCGCGGTTCGCGTACGTGGTCAACGGCGACAATACGATTTCCATCTACGCCATCGATGCAGCCAGCGGCCAGATGCGGTCGAACGGCTATGTGTTAACTGGCGGCTCTACGCCTTTTTCGGTGACGGTGGATCCTATGGGGAAGTTCGCTTATGTGGCGAACAGCGGATCCAATGACGTTTCCGCTTTCACCATCAATGCTAGCACCGGGGCGTTGACATCCGTGGCGGGCTCGCCTTTCGCCGCGGGCTTTGGCCCTGATTCCATCACCGTAGATCCTTCGGGAAGGTTCGCCTATGTGGTGGAAGTCAACAGAGTTTTCGCGTTCACGATCAATCCCAGCACCGGAGCCCTGACCGCCGTGCCGCTCTCGTCCGTTGCGACCGGCAACGGGCCTGTTTCAGTGACCGTGGATCCTTTGGACAGATTCACCTATGTGGCGAATAACGCTGATGGCACGGTTTCCGCGTTCAGTATCAACCCCAGCACGGGAGCGCTAACCGCAGTGCCGGGCTCGCCCTTTCCCACGGGCTCTAGGCCTACTTCGCTGACCGTGGATCCTTCAGGTAGGTTCGTTTATGTCGCGAACACCGTTTCCAGCAACGTTTCGGCGTTCACCATCAATGCCAGCAGCGGAGCCCTTACCCAAGTGGTAGGTTCGCCGTTTGTTGCGGGCACTGAGCCCAATTCGGTGACGGTGGACCCTACTGGAAAGTTCGCCTATGTGACCAATCTCGTCGACAATACCGTTTCCTCGTTCTCCATCGACGCCAGCACCGGGGCGTTGACCGCGGTCGGCTCGGCCCTGGCGACTGGCCATTCACCCGCTTGGGTGGCCGTGGACCCTTCGGGGAAGTTTGCCTACGCGGTGAATGATGCTTCCAACAGTGTTTCCTCGTTCTCCATCAATGCCAACACCGGGGCACTAACGCAGCTGCCTCAGAGCCCAATTGCAACGCGAGTCGCACCCTCATCGCTCGCAGTAACCGGCGGCAAGTCCCTGGTGTTCGCGCCGCAGTTCGCTTATGTAGCGAATAACGGCTCCAGCAACGTATCCGGTTTCACCATCAATGCCACAACCGGGGCGCTGACGACAGTCTCTGGCTCCCCCTTCGCCGCGGGCTTTATGGCTCAGTCGGTCACAGTGGATCCTACCGGGCAGTTCGCCTATGTGGCGAATAACGGTTCCGGGGACGTTTCCGCCTTCACCATCAATGCCAGCACAGGGGCGCTGATTGCGGTAGGCTCACCCGTCGCGGCGGGCGCTAATCCTGAGTCGGTGATTGTGGATCCTTCGGGGCAGTTCGTCTATGTGGTGAATTTCGGCTCCCGGGTTTCCGCCTTCACCATCAACCCGAGTACGGGGGCCCTGACGGCGGTCACGGGCTCGCCCTTCCCCGCTGGCAGTTTCCCTTTGTCGGTGACAGTGGATCCCTCGGGGCAGTTCGCCTATGTGGCGAATAACGGTAGCAACGATGTTTCCGCGTTCACCATTAATCCCAGCACAGGAGCGCTGACGGCGGTCACGGGCTCGCCCTTCCCCACAAGCACTTTTCCTTTTTCAGTGACGGTGGACCCTACGGGGAAGTTCGTCTACGTCGCGAGTTTCAGCTCTGGCAATGTTTCCGCGTTCACCATCGATCCCAACTCAGGTGCACTGTCGCCCATCGCAGGTTCGCCCTTCGCCGTCGGCAATGGCCCTCGCTCGGTGGCGGTGGATCCTTCGGGGCGGTTCGCCTATGTAGCGAATAACCTTGACAGCGACGTTTCCGCGTTCACCATCAATGCCAGCACAGGAGCACTGTTGCACATTGCGGGCTCGCCCTTCGCCGCAGGCAATGGCCCTTGGTCGGTGACGGTAGATACTTCGGGGAATTTCGCCTACGTCGCGACTGGTTCCGGCGTTTCGGCGTTCACCATTAATGCCAGCACCGGGGCCCTGACCACAGTGACGAACTCCCCTTTCGCCGCGGGCGCTGCTCCTGTTTCGGTGATCACAACGGGTAAGATTCAGTAGCCGTCTTTCAGGATTCCAGGACAAGTCTTTCCAGAAAGACCGGTAACCTGCTGCCTCTAACATATTGAAAGTGAAGCACAGGCGCACGCCGTTAGAGCCGTGCCAAAACGAGGTTTTTGTGGAAAGCAGCTGGCTCAATTCATCACATGGATCGAACGCCTCGATAAAGAAGGCTTGAGGCGCATGAGTTCCGATTTTAGGCGCTCGGTGGCAGACCCCTGTACCCAATCCTGCGGACCAGCGTAACAATCTTTGGAGAGAGCACTTCAGGTTCGATGGTTTTACCTAGCAAGTGTGCAACTAAAACTCTTAACACTTCAGCAAAAAGCAGATGTGTGTCTGAGAGCGCGTTTTCATAGGGTCGCCATGGCCTCCCAAACTCATCCGCACACACCACCAGGATTGGCGGCTGCACGGCCCGAGTGACATCTGTTGATTCGGCGACAGCGAAACCCCTGGGCATGTTTCCGACCTGCAGGAGCGTTGGCCCGAGCTGTGCCTCAAGCTCTTTTCTGCTCCCGATATTGATGATTGCCTCGTGACGCGGTATACGCACAGCGTCCAACAAGTACCGGCGAATCATTCCATCTAAACTAGTCAGGAGAAGTGCCAAAATCATAGCTGTTACCGCCGTTCGAGGACTGTCATCGAGCTGCAGGAGGGTTACAACGACGCCATCCGCGATTTGAAGTCGGAGAGTCCAGTGCGCGGCGCCGTCGGATTCAGGTTTAAAGTACACGTGCCCTGAGAAGTGCGCTAGACGTTCGGCTAAATCGGCGAGATCTCCGAGCGTTAGGCAACTGGCCGAATGCGCCATCAAAATAGCTGCTACCGCTGCCAGCGCCGAATTCGTTGCCACTATACTTGTCGGGTCGAGTAGAGCGTTTGTCGCTTCGAGAACAATTCTTCGTTCGATAACTTGGGGTTTATCGGCGAGTAGATCGGCGACCGTAAGTGCTGCGATCGGCAGTAGCCGGTCCACCCTTATGATTTTCGCCATTGATGGCAGCGCCGCATACAAGGCCCGCAGAGGATGGATAGAGTCTTCTCCCGCAATCCGTAAATCCGGAGCGAAGACGCCAGCCAACAGATGAATCTTGAGATCGATTCTTCGAGATGTGGCGCACAGGCCTAACGCGTCGCCGACGAGCGATACGAAAAATGATTGTTCGTGACTTAGCGACCGAATCGCCCGCGCTGCGTCCGTATAAGCGCTAACAGCAGCATCGAAATCATTTTGACCTTTCAGCGCAACGGCAAGCTCTTCTTCCGCTCGAGCGATCAGGACAGGATCGCCTATGAGCTGCGCTATACCGGAAGCATGCTGGGCGTGATTCAAAGCCAAAGCATATTCTTTACGTTCGTTACGAACGGAAGCCATCACCTCGTTCGCCGCAGCTTCCTCTTCCCGGAGACCACCAGCTATGGCCGCCTGCTCCGCCGCTCGATATTCGTCTAGCGCTTGATCGAGAGCACCCTCATCTCGGCGCACGCTGCCAAGATTCGTTCTGTTAGCTGCAATGACGTGGCGATCTTGGAGCTCGTCGCCGATCTGAATCGCTTCAATGGCGAACTCAGCGGCTCGAGCTGTGTCTCCTAACTTACGATAGTGACGGGTCAAAACGTTACATAGCGCCGCCCTTTCTCTCGGATACTCATCTGGGGCAGTTTTTGCTGAAGTTCCTGAGCAATGGCCACGGCTTCGCGTTCACGCCCAGGGATTCCGCTCAGGGCGGCCGCGAGATTCACGCCCGTGGCCACGCATTGAGAGGTCGTGACATTGCGCATGATAGGTTACATTCCACAAAGCCCTGCCGCCTCAACCGGTCGATGCAACACCGCCTGGTATAAGTCTTTTTCCTAAAAGGTGGTGTTCGCGATGCAGAGACGATGGAAGCTATCTTCGGCCCAACGGGCCGATAGTACTCCACTTGCCGGGAACGCGACTTGTCGGGAGTTATGTTTTTGCCGCACGATCAGACGATTCCGACTAGCCATAGACCCAACAAGACAAGACCGGCAACGAGCAGACCGATGCCGTTAATCATGAGCCATGTCGCATCGGTCATCGAACCCATTCGCGGCGTGATCGTGGTCATCCAATAGATTGCTTTGGTCAAGGAGTTCTTCGTTGGAAATACGGCAGCCTGGATTGTCACAATCCCCCAAATGACAAACCAGATGCCAGCCAATGCTGCGAAGATGGGCGGAGGTTTCACTTACGTCCCACTCCAATTTTAGTTCGCTGTGCGCGGGCTGCTGACGTTAGAGCGAATGGATTGTGGCCACAGAGTAATGCCTGAGAACGGTCATCGTCAGGATGTGGGAATTGGTCGAAAGAGCCAGTTGCCGAGAACCCGACTAATCAGGATGTGGCATCGCAAAGCAACGAAGATTGTCGACGCTGAAAACGTTGGACTTTTGGCCGCAGGCTTTTGGCTTCCGACTCCCCAGCCCCATCCCCAAGGGGACCACCCTGGCGGATGCGATTGCCGCCAATTGGGCCGCTAGCGACAACAATCCATCAGAAGGTGTTCACCTTAGGCGTGCCAAATTTCTCCTAGCACTCTCCGCCAATTTTCTCCGAGAACGAGGCGAATGTGCTCGTCAGTATACCCGCGCTTTACGAAAGCAGCCGTGAGTTCATAAATCCGTTTTTGCCCTTCCAGCCCCATGACGACTTCATGTGTTCCATGGACTCGGTAACGCGGGTCAGCTTTCGCGAGCAGGTCTTTGAGTATCTCAGGACTGCCTAGGTCGTTGCTCTCCACTCCGGCGTCGGACCCGATTCCTACATGCTCGATTCCAACCAGATCGCGGACGTGATCATAATGATCGATCACATCTTCCACCGCCACGGGTTCACTGCCCTTCACCATGAACGCGATGCATGAAATCCCAATAACGCCGCCTCGTTTCGCCAGTTTTTGGATGGCTTCATCCGTCGCGGTGCGGGGAGCATCCGGGTTCAGAATGCGACAGTTCCCGTGCGACAAGATTACAGGAGCTGAGGAAATCTCGCAGGCGTCTAGCTTGGTACGATCACTCGCGTGCGCTAGGTCTACGGCCATCCCAACTTTGTTCATGCGCTCGATTACCTTCCGACCGAACTCGCTCACTCCGGCATCACGCGGTTCGAAAGCGCCATCGGCGACCAAAGATCGGAAGTTGTAGCTGAGCTGTGAAATCCGCTGGCCATAGGCGTAGCAGGTATCGACAGCCTCCAGCGTTTCGAACTGCGCACTGGATTGCAATCCAAGGATGATCCCATAGCGCCCGTGGTTCTTGGCCTGATCAAAATCCTGGGCGGAACTGATACGCATCAGCCATTGCGGATACTCCATCAAAAATGCGTTCCATTTGCCGAAAAGCTTGGCGGCGTCATCTAGAGACGAAGCACCATGCCCGAAGTTAATGGCGTTCATGCCCGAACTGGCGAAGAGTTGAAAGTCGGCCTGAGTAAAAGCTCCTGGCCGAGATAGCCAGTCATTCAGTAGCGGTTGTTTATCGATGCGGTAGAGAAACTGGTTAAGCATGTCGATCACAAGCGATTCCCGGATGAGTCGAACTACGCGTTCCGGGTATTCCTCAGAGTTCTGCGGAAAGAGGCGGTATCGATGTCGGAGTATGACGGGAGCAACGAGCGCAGTGTGAGCAACACGATGAAGGAACCCACGACGGGAAATTGAAGCTGGCTTCGTAAACAAGGTGTTAGTTCCGGGATGAGCGATTTATACAGCCGAGAGTGCTTGCGAGGGAAGTAAATCTTCTCAAACTAGAGATTCAGGTGGGCAGGCATTATCGGAGACTGGGGTCTGTCAACTCCGTTTGGACAGTCCAAAGGCGACCGCTAAAGAGAAAATTCTTCGAAGTGTGGGATATCAGCCGCTATCCGGTTCATTGGAAGAGTTCTAAAATCGTCCCCTAGGGCCCACCAAATTTCCTCTTTAGCTTCAGTGAGTTACTTGCCTTTGCGTGCCTACTGTCAATTGTGGCTGTTCCTCAATGTGCCCAATTTTGTGCCCACTTAGCCGCGACATTGCATCGAGCACAGCATCATGAGAAGGGTGCACGTACCGCGAGGATATCGTAATTGAACTGTGCCCAGCGATCCGCGCCAGGGTCCAGACATCGCAGCCGGACTCACCCAATCGAGTCAAAAATGTGTGGCGCAGCGAATAGAGCACAAACGGGCGCACGGGATTTCGATTGTTCGTGGCAGATAGCTCGGTTATCGTCCGGAAAGTTTTCGCATGCTGCTTCTTTAGGCTCGAAGATTCGACGTGGCCGCTACGAGTAGGGGCAGGCCATACCCAGCCTTCTAGCGGCTTGCCAGCGGCCTCCCAGCGCGTTTCTAAGATATTCCTAACGCGGGGCGTCATTGGGAGCAAGCGTCGTGCGGCAGCCGTCTTGCCGTGAGTCACCAGCAAAGTCCCGTGGCGCCCATTGACCCAGGTAATCGCTTCCCAGCGCAACCGAAAGCATTCCTCGGGACGCAATCCCGTATCAACGAGAACAGCGGCCATCGAGCCTACGGGTTCGGGCGCAGCCGCGAGATAGCGCGCTTCGTCTTCTTGAGTTACTACCCGCTCCCGGTGCCTCTCGCCAGAGAATAGTTTGACTCTCGGCATTGTACCTAGTGCGCCCCACTCTACGGCCATCCTCAAAACACGCCGGAGGACTCGAAGCGAGCTATTGATCGTGCTCACTTGGAGATTTTGTGCTTGCCGATGCGCGGCGAAACTGGCGATATTCTCGCTTGTGATCTCATCGAGCTTCGCACCTGCCAACGGTCCATACGCCTTGATTGCCCGTAGTCCAACCCGATACCAGTCGAACCATGTCTTAGGAGAGGATTTCTCAAAATTCGCCTTTGCCCAAGGTTCGAAGCGCGAATCTATGAACTGAGCCAACGAAGGTGCAGGCTTCTTCTCGCGTAAGCCAACTTCGCCCTTGGCTAGCGCCGTACGGTGCGCCGATTCCATCTGCCGGGCCACTTTGTCATTGCCCTGTTTGGTTGACTCGCGGATCAGCTTGCCCTGCCACATGAACTTATACCAGTAGACCCCGCACGACCCGCGCTCGCCGCATTTGGTGCACGTGCCATTTGGCCCTTTTTTGTCGCAGCCACGTTTGTAGATCATCGCCTTTTCCTCCCGCCGAGTTTGGTTCTGTCTCGCTTGGAATGCGTTTTCGATTGCGTCGCACGCCTCTTTGCGCCCACATCTCTCCACCACTTCAAGGTCCGCTCCCGCTTTACGCCGCTGCTACAGGCCGTGCTGCAGTACAACTGCGCGGGTTTGTCGGCGACAAAATACGTCGAACATTTCGCGCAAACCTTGGCGCGCCAACTTTCCCGCCAGAGCAGGCATAGCGCGCGTTGGAACTCGTTGCTCGGAACGTAGACGAG
>Ga0187846_10001150_pt1 | contig 14984 bp, 14 predicted proteins | sample TC_taG_FD_161473 | JGI IMG/M metagenome (GOLD analysis project Ga0187846, IMG submission 161473) | Biofilm microbial communities from the roof of an iron ore cave, State of Minas Gerais, Brazil - TC_06 Biofilm (v2) | ecosystem: Environmental > Terrestrial > Deep subsurface > Cave > Wall biofilm...
CCGTCGACTCTGGTGCTCCAAAGTAATGCTGTCGCACGGTGATCCCGAGCTCGCTGCTAAACCGTACTTTACGATCTTGGCCTAGAGGGTTTTCGCGATATCCAGAACTGCTGAGCGGCGTTAACCTTGGTGCCATCAACTCGGTGCAATGCCCATGCCGCGCTCCCTGACGATCAGGGGATAGTATGGGCTTCCGAGGCAGCGGATATCCTGTTTCCTTTCGAACCATCTATCAGTTAGGTGGCGCGAACGGCTTCACTGCGCGCGAAGAACACGGTTACCGATGCGAACTTGGCCGTGCTCGATAGTGGTGTGATCCTTGCGGTAACAGGCGCTAACTCACGCTCATCGCGAGAGGAATTTTTATGAAACGCGGGAGAAAGGAAATGCGAGGACTAGTACCGTGGCGGCCATTTCAGGAACTGGAACGCATCATGAGGAGTTGGGAATCACGCTTCCCTCGCTTCCCCTTTTGAGGGGTTGGAGGAAGAAGAAATCAGCCCGCCCGTCGAGAGTTACGTTAAGGAGGGCAACCTTGTGGTGCGCGCCGATGTGCCAGGTCTCGACCCCAAGGACATCGAGATCAGCGTCTTACACGACGTTCTCACTATCAAGGGAGAACGCAAAGCCGAAAAGGAAGTCACAGAGAAGGATTATCTGCGGCGCGAGGTCTCCTACGGGGCGTTCGAGCGGCGAATGAGCCTTCCCGAAGGCGCCACCGCCGACAAAATACACGCGACTTTCAAAAATGGCGTGGTCGAGGTGAGCATCCCTCTGCCCAAAGGGATTGAGGGCAAGAAAATTCCGCTCCAGGTCGAGGCCGAAACAAAGGTCGAGATCGAAAAGAGGTGACGTGCGCCGAGGTCGCGCGACTCACCGCGTTGGTATACTACCATCGCATCACTCGGTGCCGAAGGCAGCTCTGCAACCCTCAACCGAGCGAGTGTTGCTAATGGCGGGCGTGCAGAAAGAAGACGTTTTTCCCCCTGCGCGTCCGCCCACATTCAAGAACAGCTTCAGGTATGCTGAGAAAGGGCGCCCTTTCGCAAGTTAACGGCCGGTGCCGCTGCTACCCGCCAGCGGGCGTCGAAGCACTCATCGAAGTCACCCGCAGTCCTAAACGCAAATTCCGCACGGAGAGTACCCAATGGAGATGATTCATATAATGACGCGGCATCCAGAGACTATTCACTCCGATGAAACGCTGGCAAAGGCTAAAGAGATGATGGATGTGGCCGGCTTTCGGCGCCTCCCGGTAGTCAAAGACGGCGAGATGGTGGGGATGCTTACGGAGCGCAACCTGCGAGAGCACTTTGGCTATCTGGAATCGACGAAGGTGAACGTTGCAATGAGCACGCCGGTGGTATCGGTTGGTCCGAACTCGACGGTTCAAGAGGCAACACGGCTGATGTTAAGGCACAAGATCGGCGGATTGCCAGTCGTGGATAGTGGCAAGTTGGTTGGAATTGTCACGACTATCGATATGCTGAGGGCATTTCTTGAAGTAGTCGAATCGTTTGAGAAAACTCGGGCGTCATTGTAGGAGATTCAATCCACGTCGCCTGCAGTAATTCCTTTTGGATTATCCGCAGGCTATTGATCTCGTTGAAGCGCGAACGAGCAGCCGCCTAGAATGCAATTCCTTCCCGGGCCGGTCAATGAGGGCGTGACCGTCGGGTTTTGGACGCGTGTACTATCCAAGTGTGGATGAATCTGTTTCAAACGGTTGGGGTCGAATTAATCGTTTCTCTCAACATCCTGAGCATCTTTGTTGCTGCGAATTCCGGCCAAGCGCGAGCGAGATTCAGTTCATCGCGTTCGACGCTGAGCTCGAGTCAGGTAGGCATCGAGGCGCTGCGCGAGCACCTCGTGAGCCACAAGGAAACGTTCCTCATCGGCAATCTGAGTACCTTGGGGTAGAGCTGCGAGCGCTTCCCGGAGCCTGAAGAAGTCACCCCCGGCTTTGCTCGAAAGCCGGCGGTTGATAGTCGCTCGCAGTGTTTTCTGAGCGCCGACTTCGAAGGAGCGAAATAAATGCGACTCGATTCCGTGTGGCGATTTTTCGATCATACGCGTTGCTTCCTGCGCGCGCTGGCCCACCTCCGGGTCATTCGCTATAGCGAACAGCCGGCCGAGAACATCGGCTTCCATCTGTAGTACCGCGAGTCTGACGACCGGTAGCGGTTGGCGCTGGTATCCGATCGCGAAACCGCTCACAGGCTTCCCTTCGGCCACCTCATTAAAGCGAATTATGTCAAGAGAGCCATAATCGCTGTTGACATCGCCAAAGCGGGTACGAACCCATCGGTCTTCGCCAGGCGCCATTCTTCTGAGGACAAGGCGCCCCGCGCTCTTCAGTGCCCCGGTGGGTCCGCCTACGACCGCGATGCTGCCACCGCGCATCGATTTGGCTGCTTGGTTATCGAGGCTGTAGTCGAGTTCAACGTCACGTTCGAATCGCTCAATGTTGTGAATGATTGCGTAGTATTCGGCTCCTTCGCCGCCGGCGCCTCCGGATCCGGCGACAGTTGCAAGATTTCGCTGCGCCTTCTTGTTGTCCTGACGGATAAGCGGGTCACTGCCGCTTGGCCCAGGGGACAATCCCACGAGAGACGGAGGAATATAGGGCCCATCCGGCGTTGTGATTTGAACCGCAAGACAGACATGAGAGGAGGCAGTGGGGGGAAGCGCCCATACACGGGCGGGCGTAATCTTGCTGAGGTCAGTGGCTGCGAGATTGACTGTTTCATTGCCAAGATCAACGAACGGCAAACCCAGCCCAAAATCCGCTTTCAGGAAATCTACCGTTACGGTCGCATCGGCGGCGCTCGAGGCCGCTGCCGCGCGCCTGGAGACTCTGGCGAAAGCGTAGTTCGGGGCTCCGCGGATGGCAGAATCTCCCAGGATCCAAGCGTTCACAGGGGAATATGCCGTGTGGGTGACCTGGTTCCAGACATCGCTTGAGGAAAAGAAATCCGGGTTTGTGGAAGGTTCCACTCCGCCATCATGCTGCGTGACGCCTGGGCCCGTGGTCCAATCCCGCACGAAAAAATCGGGGGCGAGCGGAGTGACTGTCGTATAGGCAAGGATGTTGTTATTCGATACTGGCGGCAGACTACTCGGAGCGGTGCCCGACGCCCAGATGTTCAGGAGCAAGCCGCTGCCAGTTGCGAGACCATTGTAGTCCCCATATTTGGGGCAACCGCTTCCTAAAGACCCACCTGAGGGAATCGTGCAACTAGTGTAGTCATTTGTTGAACGGGCGCCGCATGGCCAGCCGCTCTTGCATTGGGGATCGTCGATGCCCATGAGGTCCACGTCGGTCCCGACTGTGAGAATGCCGTTTGCGCCGACCACGCTGCTATAGTGGTAGCGAGTGAAGTCGTCGGGATCGGAGGTGGTCGTTCCGGCAGTACTGCGGTCATACCAACCAACGTAAGCCGTTCCTCCCCAGGAATTCACCCACGGCATGAAACGGACTCCAGTCGTGCTGACATTCGCGGCGACAGGGGCGCCGAATGATTGGCCGCCGCTGGTTGAGTCCGCGATCATAATGTTTGCGCCCGTGCTGCTGCCATTCTCCTGTGCCCAGCCGAGGTATACATGGCTAGCGTCGGTATCATCGACGGCGATCGTAGGGCTGAGGAGTGTGTTGCCGTTGTTGCAGCGGTCGAGGCCGGGGACCGGACATGGGATATCGCTAATGGCAATTGTGACGGGGAAACCGGGTTGCTCTGCGAGCCCTGAATCACAGTTACTGAATTTGTCAAGAATAATGGACCCTGTGCTTCTCGAAGCGACGTAGACCATGCCGTCGGGTCCGACCGACACCCGTGGATAGCCGAAATTTCCGCTGTTTGCATCCACTGGTGCGCTCCATGTGGAACCGCTGTTCGAAGAGCAGGCCACGCGAGACAGGAAGCTGCTGGTTTCCTGCCAGCTCACATAGACGAAGTCAGCGCCGCTCGATGACTTGTTCCAGCGGTCGGCCGTAAGATGAGGCTGATCGACATTGATTCCTGCACTCGTGCGATCGACGGCTTTTGCAGTGTACGAAAAGGCTGCGCCATTGCTGCCTGCTGGGGACGTATACAATGCGATGAATTCGTTGCCCAACTGCCCCAGGTAAAAATCCCCGCTCGGCCCCCATGTCACCGTGCAATCACCGTCGAGGCCCGAAGGTTGGCCGGTTACCGAGCTGGAGGAGAAACTCGAGCCTCCACTAGTCGAATAGGAAATCGAGCAGGCAGCGTCCGTCACAATATCGCCGCCGGACATAGACGAGGTTGCCTCGATCTCGCCCGCACCCCGAACTTGTATTGCTCCGCCGCCACCGGCCGGCATGGGCCGACGAGACGAGCCGGAAGGCGCGGGTGCTTCCACTTTGTGCGCGACATGCCGTGCGAGAGCGGCTGGGGCATGGGATTGGGGAGACAGCGCCTTCGGTTTGAGCCTGCCACTCTGCAGTTCTTTCAAATCCGCTACCGATTGCTCGCGGTTCGGCATCGGACCGCTGATTGTTTTTGCGATGGCTAGAGGCTCATCGGCCAACGAAGGATCAGCACCAGGCTGAAGCAGAGCTCTTAGCTTGACTACGTAGTTCTCGACAGCGACGGCAATGGTGACCCGTAAAGATTTCTCGCCACTGGGGTGCAACCACGGCCCCTCCCCTTTTTCGGACTCACCGGGGTATTGAAATGGCTCTACGGACTTCCGCACGATACCGGCCCAGCCCGAGATGAGAGAGTACTGCGGTCTGATCGGAGATTCCGCTTCGACTTGCGCCAATCTGCGAATAGCTTCGGCATGACTGGCTCGTTTTTCCACTTGAATCGAGATGGAAGCGTCGAGAACTTTGCCTTGCTTGAAGTGTTCGAGGAGATAGGTAGTGCGCGTGTCGTGCGTGGCTTTCCAGGTTGGCGGCACCATCAAGGTCAATCCAGGAGCAATCGTTATGGCACCGGGCAAGGCGGCGCTGGTGATCGGCATCAAGACGAGCGAGAGAGCTAACGCCATCAGCCATGTGCGCGCAGCTGAGATCTTCATTCGAAGCGGAATTCCCGTTTTAAGTTGCTGAGCAAATGCGAAAACAATCGAGACATAACCCTTCGCTAAACTCACGGTCAAGTGGTCCACTGCCTCAATCTGTCCCAAGCTCAGTTGGGCTCAACGAGTGGCGCTGCTCCCACCCCTTCAGGGCCGGGAACAATTGCCTCATAGTTCCAGGGCGGTGCGCTAGGCTAGAATCCTTCGCGCCACTGGCGGCGAAGAGCAGCAGCGCGACTTTGTAAACGAATTTAAGATTCAGCACACTAAACTAAGAGACTGTGGATGAAGGCGCGATGGATCTGATTGGAGATAAGGTCGCGGTTTACGCGAATCGCTGCGCTTGCCCTGCCAATTGGATCTGAAAGACTGGAACTACTATCGAGATATTATAGCCACCAGGGGAGAGTACACTTTCAGTTATGCGCAGGGCCTCGGCTTGAGGTTCAGGGCATTCGCGGAGGAAAAATCAACGTTGTCTGCTTCGGCGGGCGCCACGAACCTGAGAACCGCAATTCACTGCGAAGACAGCGACAGTTACTGAGCGTGATAGAGTAGATGAGCAGTAGAAGGAGATCCTCCGGAGAGCAACGCTCGATTTCCAGGCGGCAGCGCAGGTCAGGATGCCGAGTTCTCGGAATAATTCGCTGAGCAAGAAGCGCAAACCCCACGAGGTTAGTGGCCGACCTGCGAAGAGGAAACTGGGGGACAAGCCTCCCGTGTCGTCCGAGTCGAACTTAGGAGATGGCACTGGGGGTCTTTCTTCGTCCTCGCCCCAGGCACAAGTATCATTCTTTATTACACAAGCCCAAACAGCGCAGCTTCGCGAGAAAGGTTACTCGGACGAACAGATCGCGCAAATGAAGCCGGCCGAAGCACATCGGATTCTCGGATTCGAATGAAGCTTCGTTACGCCATTGCAGGGATGAAGGGCCGGGTTCTTTTGGAGCCTTAAGGGCCTTATTGACCGCGACAATAGACTCCTGTTTTCGATAATAAGGTTCCACTGCCGCGCTTCTTAGCGTCAGTCGCGATAACGCGACGATGATGACGATAAGTCGCGAAGCTCCTGGGCGGCATCATCTTCGAGAACCGTGCCTTTGAAGAAATCAGGGTTGCCCTCTGCCCAGAAGCGCAGCGGATTGGTGAACACGAATTCGCGAAAGTCCTTTTCCGTGATGAGCCCGTCCTCGACCAGTTCGTATGCCTCTTGGAGCACCTCATTCATGTTGACCACGTCGAAGTGGCCGATGTCTGAGCCGAGCAGAGCCCTCATGCGCGCGCCATACGGATTGACGCGGGAATTAAACGCCCACGCATTGATAGGGTCGTCGGCCTCGCATCCGAAATAGAAATTGCGCGTGAACAGCTCGCGGATGTCTTCGGGGTGTTCGATGCCGCACGCCGAGAAATCATCGAGGTCTTTCACGTTTCCTGTGCCGGTGGCTCCGAGACCTTCGAAGATCGTGCTGCGCTCCAGACGAGCAGCTAGTTGGCTGTCGCCAAAGCGTTCAAAGAGCTCGCGCAGCAGCGGGCGATCGAGATTCGCAGGATTGACGTCTTCAAGTGCCTGCCGGTTGCGCTTCTTCCAATGACCGATCAGATCCGAGTAGAGGCTACACGCCCAGCCGACACCGCCCTCGAGAAAGGCGAACTTCAGTGTCGGGAAGCGGCGCGTGACGCCGCCCAAGAACAACCCCTTGGCAACCGCCTCCCCGGCGACGGCGAAGTGTCCAATGTGGTTGAAGACGAAGTTGGTTGGCGACGTGCGAAAGCCGGCGCCGCGCGTGCCAGCGTGGAACGTGGGCATCACCCCTAGCTCGACGCACTTCCGCCACACCGGATCGTAATCGTTCGGGCTGTCGATGCCAAACACGTCAGGCCACATCGTCCGACCCAGCGAGGTCCGCCCATGCTCGGTTGCGGTACTCTGAACCGCCGGAATCGGGCGGGGCACCATACTGGTCATCACGACCACCTTGAGCCCGAGTTCCTTGACGATATATTCCAATTCGTCGATAGCCTCCTGCGGCGTATGCATAGGGATCGCGGCAGCAGGCGTCATGCGATCGCTGAACTCGCCGAAATGGCGCGCAATGTAGATGTTGAATGCGCGGCAACTCGCGCGGCGGATCTCCTCCTCGGGAATGTAACCGACGGCGAGGCCCGCTGTGGGGTAGAGCACGGTGAAGTCGAAGCCAAACTCGTCGAGCCGCTTATAGAGCAGGCGCGGCAGCAGGGCGGTCGCGCGGTCAAGAGTATTTTTGGCGGGCACGCCCCAGAACGCCTCCTGCGCCCGGCGGGTCTGTGCGCGCTCGTCGGGCGTCATGGTGAGCGACTTCTCCACGTAGCCGGCACGACGGCGAAACGAATCGGCCGCCTGCTGCCCGGCGACCTCTTTGAGGTAATCAATGATCGACGGACCGAATTCGAGCCAGTGGCCGTCGGCGTCGATAACCGGATGGCCAATTCGCTTCCGAATGTCGTTTGAACTGAGCTTTTGCGTCATGAAGAGGCCTCCATGTGCAATTCGGCTTCGACCACACCAAGCCGGAATTTCTTCGACCTCCCGAACACGCGATTTTTAGCGCAAGCGGGAAACCTGCGTCAACTTGAGACACGCTTGGAGCGGCGACTGGCTCCGCTCGCCCGGAATGGCGCGGTATCGGAGCGGTTTTGAGTGCCCTGCAGACCGACTCCGCAGCGCCGGGCACTAAGGGGTTTGGCGAAGGCCTCCACCGATTACCGTTATTTCCATTTCCGCCATCTATTGCCGAAGGGCACTTAGTAAATTTGTGTCGATTGGTGCCGCACCATTACTTGAAGCAATTCTAATCAATGCTGGAATGGTCGGTATCGCGGTTTTGAATTCTGTCGGAGAGCCCTGGCTGAGTTCGTGAAGCCGTTTATCAGCGAACTCGTGAAAATCCTCCGACATTTTAGCTACCGTGCCTTCCAATTTGGCGAGTCGTTCCGAAAGGCCCGTTTGCCCATTGGACGATTTATTTTAGCTCCCAGATCGGAGATGGTCGTATACGCTGCAATCAAATTATCGACGGTCGTCTTAAACTCAGATAGGGGAAAACTCGTTGATTTCTATGGAGCCACCCGTCGGAGTCGAACCGACGACCTGCTGATTACGAATCAGCTGCTCTACCAGCTGAGCTAGGGTGGCATCCGAGTGCGGAACTGAGACGAGCTTTTATAGCTATCACGGCGTCTGGTTGCGTAAAAGACGGCCTCGCCGGTTATGGCGTGAAGCGTTCCCGGGTCCAGTCCGTCAGCAACTTCATCAAACGGGGACGGGGGTCGTCTTTGGCCTTGGTGCCACCGGCGCGCATGAAATGGTCGGCGCCCTCAATAAATTCCAACCGCTTGTCAGATGCTCCCGATAATTCGAATTCGGTGCGCACGTCGGTGAGAAATATGTCCTGGTCCGCATTCGCTCCGACTACCCGCGTCGGAACCGTCACCCGTGGCAAATTACGCTCCAGGTTTGCGTAGGAACTGAGGCCCGACCAAGTCGAAAGCCATGCATCCGGAGTGATCACGTGGCCCAGTCCGAATGCGTGATAATTGAACAGGTCGGGGCGCGCCGCGAAAATCGAACCCAGCACCCGCTCCGACGGTTCGAGGCTCAAATCGTGATAGTTGGGATTGGCGAGCGTCCGATACACCAGCATAATGCGCGGCGCCATCGACCGCCGCTGCATGAAATTGCGATAGTCGGCAGGCTGCGAGGCGAAGCCATCCGCGCGCGACGCCAGCCGCGCATTGCGCGCCTCCTCAATGTGCCGCCTAGCGATCGCATCGATACGAGCGACGCGCGCGCATTGCGCCGCGCGGTATATGCGCAGCCACTCGCGGTCGTAGCGGCTTTCAGCGGGCGGGCTCTTGAAACCATTACGCTCGTCGTACATGTCCAGCGCTGGGTCCGACGCGAAAGGATCATGCTCGTCAACCACCGCCGGGTCGAGCGAGCCCATCAGCACTCTGCCCTGCCCCAGATGCGCCGCGAGCACGATAAAACCGTCGGCCACTGGTAACTCGAAGTTATTCAAGTCGGGAGGACCGCCGCCGGGCGGCGCCGCGACCCGCGAACCCACTGGCTTGCGAGCCTCGGCATCGTAATAGGCAAACAGCGAGCCCCCGCCCGAATTGCCCAACATCACGATCCGTTCGAATCCTGCCTCCTCGCGCAGAAATCGAATTCCAGCGGCGAGGTCGATGAGCAAGTTTTCGTGTAGCATCATCGAATCGTTATTCAGGTATCGAGTGTTCTGCGCGAACGCGGCGAAGCCGGCTTCGACCCAGTAGGGAATTGAATAATGCTGGAAGAAGTCGCCGCGGGGATGCGCCATAATAATGACGGTGCGGGGCCTGCGGCTAGGCGGCATGTACAAAATACCGCGCGACTTGGCGCCGTCGGCACCGTATAGCTGCACGACAGTGTGCTGGATTGCTGGGTCAATATCGCCGAAATCGATTGGATAGCGGGTCTGGTAGTCTGCCGGCGCTTTGGGCATTTCGAACCTCTCCTCCTCGTAGCTGCTTTCTGATTTTGGTCCCTGTTTTGAACCGGATAAACAGGCGACTCTGCTTGTCGCATAACGCGCGGGACCGCCCTTCGCTCGTATCCACCACTCAAGCTTTTCATGAGGGCAACGCAGGCTGAAGCCTGCGCCACTAAGGGTAGAGACTAACGGGCTGGGCTGTGATCACCAAGCTAGGCCTTACGTTGCAACTTCCGATGTGTAAGCCTTGAAACTGTGAAGAGCGGAATAATCGGGGCGCGGGGCGCCGGCAAATCTACCGTCTTTCATGCATTAACCGGTCTCGCGCCGGTTACAGGTATTGCAGATGCTCGCAACCGCGCCCGTCTCGGCCAAATCAAGGTTTCTGACCCGCGGCTTGATTTCCTGGCAGAGGCATACGGCTCCCGGAAGAAAGTTCCGGTCGAACTTACATTGCTCGATTTTGCTCCGAACCTGAAGGAGCAAAAGGAAGGCGCCGCTCTGGATCAGAGTCTGCTCCCACTCATTCGCGACCTCGAAGCGCTGCTTCTCGTGGTTCCCGAGTTCACCGGACGCAACGTCCCATTGGCTGTGGCGGTCGAGAATATTGAAGGCGAACTCGTTTTCGCCGACTTCGATCAAGCTGAACGCCGGCTGGAGCGGCTTAAGAAGGAAAGGGGCGAGGTTGAGTTTGAGCGGAACGCTCTCGAAAGATGCCTACGATGGTTAGAGCAAGGCCAACCTCTGCGCACCTTGGATTGGACGGCACAGGAGAGTCAGACCTTCTCCAGTTTCGGTTTTATTTCACGCAAGCCTGCGTTGGCCGTGATCAATTGTGATGCGGACCGCGCACCGGTTGTCGATGACAATCTTGGCGTGCTTCATGGGCGCGGCATTGAGTCTTTCAGGCTGGCGGCTGCCTTCGAAGCGGAATTGTGGGAACTCGATGCTGACGGGCGTGGCGAACTCCTCGCCGAGGCTGGTATCGAGGCGCCGGCGCGTGATCGCCTCATCACTGCGCTCTATGAGCGTCTGGGACTGATCACGTTCTATACCGCGAGCGAGCCGGAAGCGCGTGCTTGGCAACTCCGCAGCGGCGCGTCTGTGGTCGAAGCCGCCGACCGTATTCACAGCGATATCGCGCGCGGGTTTATTCGTGCTGAGGTGGTCAGCTATAACGACTTTGCTGCATTAGGCTCAGACGCGAGAGTAAAAGAGGCGGGGAAATTGCGGCTCGAAGGGCGCGATTACGTGATACAGGATGGCGATATCCTCCATGTCCGGTTCAAGGTGTGACGAACCGGGTGCGCCTAACAGGGTGCGGTGCTGGTAGCGGCACCATCGGCGTATCACTCCCTGTGGGCAACCCCTGAGGGACTCACTTGCGCCCATCGGCTGCGGCTGAAACAATGGCGCAACCACAAGGACGGGACGAAATTCCTGTTAAGACTTCCTCTAGAATGCGCCGGCTTCAAACTCTGATTATCCTGCTCGCTCTGAGCTTCTACGTTTGGTTTGTGAGCCGCTTCGGCTGGGTCGACGTTGCCCGTTACGTGCGCTATGCAGGATGGGGGCTGGTGTTCACTATCTCCCTTGAGGCTATTGCGCGGATTGCAAATACGATTGGCTGGCGGTTGACCATCAGCAATTGCCCTTCGACGCTGACCTTCGGCGAGCTATTTGCCGCGCGTATTTCCGGCGAAGCTGTTGATTACATAACTCCATCGGCACAACTGGGCGGCCAGTTTGTCATGGCTATGATGGTGCGCGCGAAACTCGCGATGGCAGCGGGGTTGGCTTCAGTTGTGATCGCATCTTTGGCCGAGGCCCTCGGCCAAATCGGCTTTATTGCTGGCGGACTCGTCGTCGGATTGCGGCTCGAAGCCGGAATGCGTCACCTGTTATATCCGGCTGTTACCGGCTTTGGTATTGCGGTCGCATTAGCAGCCGGTTTTTTTGCCGTTCAGATGAAGCGGCCGTTTTCTCAGCTATGGCGGCTCGCGGTGAAACTGGACGTGCCGCAGATCGCCGATCCTGAACTCAGTGCCGCGGCGGGCGAAGCCGATGCGAGGCTGATCGATTTCTACGAGAACCATCGCGGGCGGCTATTCACCGCCTGTTGCTGTTATCTGGTTGCGTGGTCGCTGGGGCCCATCGAGATCTTCATCTACCTGCGGCTGTTACATGAGCCGGCAACGTGGACAATTGCAGTGCTGGTCGAAGCGCTAGGGCTCTTGATCGAGCGAGCGACTTTTTTAATTCCGGCCAAATTGGTTAGCCAGGAAGGTGGCAAGGCCCTGATTCTGTCAATGCTCGGATATCCGGCGGACGTCGGCTTTGCTATTGGTTTGATCCGCCGGATAAAGGAAATGGTGTGGGTCGGATTTGGTCTGGCGGGCTTAGCCGCTCATCGCATGGTCGCAGAACGCACCCGCGATGCCGGCACTACCCAGGCGATTTTACAAATGCCAGATGCACAACGAGGCGAATCAATATGAAGAAGGTCGAGTGGATCTTGCCAGGGATTGCTATCCTGGCATTCGCAGCGGTAGCCAGTGCTGGCGTGATCGTGGACGAACAACAGATAATCGACCAGCCTAACGGCCAAAAAGTTAACCGCGCCCGCACCGTGATGATCGAGGGCGACAAGCAGAAGTCGATTATTGATAACGGGAAACGCGCCATCATCACTGATCTTGGCAAGGGCACCATGACGATGGTGGATGGGGCGCGCAAAACCTACGTCGAATTCCCGTTTCCGCCAATGGGCGGAACCACGACCGCGAACCAGGGTGGGGTGTCGCCCACTATCAGTTTCAAAAAAACCGGCAGCCACGACAAGATAATCGGTTACTCGTGCGACGAGTACTCCGGTGCCGGCAGGGTCGGCGGAAATTCTGTGAGCATGTCGGGATGTTTCTCCGCTTCCGCTCCGGGAGCTAGTGACTACAGCAATTTCCAGCGCGAGATGGCCGACAAGGTCAAGGGGACCCCGATCGCGAGCATGTGGCAGATTCCACAGGGTGTGCCACTAAGGCTCACGATTACCACTACGATAGGTAATCTGCCGACTGCTGGAATGACAGCGGAACAGGCGAACAGTGTCAATCAGCTGTTGGCTCACAGGCAGTTCGTCACCGACACCACGGTTTCCAAGATCAGCACCGCGAGCTTGCCCGCCGATTCTTTTCAGGTTCCGTCGGGCTATCTGAAACAGCAAGCACCTCCGATGTTCAGCGGAATGAACCGAGCGCCGGTGCCAGCCCCGGCTCCGCACAAGGTGCCGGAGTAACAGGCCCGCTCGTCAGGGCATCTGGTTGCGTGCTCTTCCCAGTCAACTGAGCCGGCTCCCGAATCAGTTTCTGCGTCAGTGATTTACGGTAGTCGCCATCATGACGTGGACCTTTGTCGGACCCTTGGTTGGGTGCCGAATTTGTGGCATTTCGCAGTTGGCCGCTTAACAGCGATGCACATTGAGGCTAACTGGTCGCTATCGATTTGCGGTCTCTATGAATAGTGCTTAAATAACCGCTCATGCTTAGCGGAGAGGTGGCCGAGCGGTCGAAGGCACCAGATTGCTAATTCTGTGCAGGCGGTTTTGGCAGATCAGGCCAGATCAGATTACGTCGCAAGATCAAGGCTTTTGGAGTTTCTAACCTCAGCTCAGATCGTCTGAATTCAGATCATCTTGGACACTTTTGGACACTTGACCGCAGACTATTTTAGGAGGGCGACCGCAAACGAAGGGGAATCGGCGTGAACCGGAACTATCTGCACGAATGCCTCGAAGCTTTTAAAGAGGTCACCAAAAAGCGGTACGGCACCGCCCAGGATCTTTCAGCAATCGAGTCGGCCGTTGCTCCTCTTCGAAGTCGAAAATCCCTGACCTACGACGATCTACGAGAATTCGAATCACCCCGTCATTGGGAGTTCAAGACATGGTGGGTTTTCCCTCCGGAGCATCATGTCACTGCGGAGCTGAAACGCCGCCAGTTCAACTTTTGGAGTCCGAAAAACGAACAATCTCTGATCAGATCTCTGCTCGACGTCTTCAAGTCCATCGAGCTCGTCTCCATCATCCTTCGCTTCTTAAGACCAGAGAAATACGGGATCATCAGTCCTCCCGTCGAGCGAATCCTCGATGTGCGTCGCGGCAGCAACGCGGTCGAAACTTACCAGAACTATCTCAAGGATCTTCGCGCCATCGCAGAAAACTACCATTTTGAGCGGGTGGCAGATGTGGACATGGCGCTCTGGGTTCTTCACGAACGCTGCTTCGGCAGCGCGCCAAACGAGGCTATGCGAACAGCATACGCAAATGACCCGTTCATCCGAAAAATGCGCGCCAAGAACCTCATGGAACATTTCCTGGCGGACACTACGTACGCACAACGCGCGGACGCGCTTTTAGAGACGAATCACATTGTGGCGGGACAGTTCGGCGGTATCGCGTTTGAACAAATGGTTCGCAAACGTGCGCCGCGGGGCAAAGATTGGGACGAAAAAGATCTGTTTGAAATTATTGAGGAGCTCCATAACGAGGGGACTATAGACAACTCTAGGCGCGGAATCTGGCAGCAAGCGCGGATCATTCGGAACAGGGCGATCCACATGAATCCGCCGCCGACATTTCCACAAGTGAAACAATTGATCGGGCTGCTGAATCTGTCGGCCGGCGAGTAGCGGTCAAAAAGCCGTTGAGCGGACGCCGGAGTAGCCCGTCGACATTCTGCTAAGTAGCGCGCAGCGGGCGCGACGATCAATCGGGCCCCAGAATCATCAACCGTGCTTCGACAACCAGTGCAGTTGCTCGCCGATTCCAAAGCCTTCCATCGGGACTTCGACGCGGCAGCCGAGCTCGCTAAGAGCCGGCGCGATGAACTCACGATATTTCTCCCCCGCTAAGAACGCGACCGAGGTCCCAGCCGGGCAGTGCGGCTGCAATTCCCGGACGACCTTCCTTGACCACTCTCTGCGCTCGTCGATGCTTTTCTCGTTGAGTGTTTCGTTGTACGGCTCGATCACTTGATCTGGTTCGACGAGCCCGTACTTTGCGGAGAGAATCAGCCACTCTCCTGCTTGTCGTTCCACGAAGGCGCGAGCTTTTTGGAACCAGGGCGAACAGTAGAGTTCGCGCGCGGGCATCGACCGAGCGTGCTTTTCGGAAACGCAGGCGACGAGAAACACTGTCTTCCGGCGCGGGACGATAGGCAGCTCTTCAGCTCGTCGTACGGCTTTGTTTCTAACCTCTTTTAGCCGCGTACTGAAGGGATGATTTGCGTTGCCTTGGAGGTTGAGCGGCAGGCTCATCGCCTTGAGAAGATGGTCTTCGAGCAACCACGGCTTCGGCGTCTCGACCCACGCGACACGCGCATTGTCCGCCATCCATTCGCTCAGGACGCTCTCCCTGTCGGCAAATGTTTG
>Ga0187846_10001151_pt1 | contig 14982 bp, 9 predicted proteins | sample TC_taG_FD_161473 | JGI IMG/M metagenome (GOLD analysis project Ga0187846, IMG submission 161473) | Biofilm microbial communities from the roof of an iron ore cave, State of Minas Gerais, Brazil - TC_06 Biofilm (v2) | ecosystem: Environmental > Terrestrial > Deep subsurface > Cave > Wall biofilm ...
CATCCACCACGTCGGCAAGATAAGGCCGATCAGCGTGATTATTTTTAGTGCCTTTAAAGCGGGAACGGAAGGATTTCTGTACCTCGTCAGCCAGCGCGCTGTACTCTTGCGCGGCTCTGTCGCCTCGATCCGCGAGGAATGTAGTGAGGATGCGCAGGACGTTGTACCAGAGCGCGTTGATCTCCACGGGTTTACCAATACGCGGGGTCACTACCCAATCGCCTACTTTGGCATCCATCCAGGTCAGTTGCACTCCCGGCTCACCAGCGTGCAGCAGTCCATCAGCAGGATCGACGCCAATATGGTAGCGTGTGCCGCGTCTATGCCAGTCAATGATATCGCGCAGCACCGGGAGCAGCTGGTCTACCAGCGCCATATCATGCGTTGCCTGGTAATAGGCATACACCGCGAGTACATACCAGAGCGTTGCGTCAGCAGTATTGTAGCCCGGTATTACCCCTGACTGGTCGGGAAAATTGTTGGGCAGAAGCCCATCAACAACATACTGTGCAAAGGTCGAGAGAATAGCCGCGGCATCTTCCGGCCGACCTGTCGCGAGAGTCAAACCAGGAAGCGAGATCATCGTGTCCCGCCCCCAGTCGTTGAACCAGGGATACCCGGAAATCACTGTTTTGTACACATACTCCTTCTGCCCAGAATTCTCTGCTTCATCCTGAGTAGCTTTGTCGGCAGAGGAGAACCAACGTTCGACGATGAACTGGTCAGCGGCGAGTGTGAGCTGCCGGACGACTGGATGGGCAGACCCGGCGTTAGCACGACGCAGCAATCGCAACTGACGCTCTTCCTCAGTGGCGAGGGCAATACTGCTATTCATTTCCACCTGTGTCTCGGTCGTCAAAACAAGCGCGTAACTGGCGCCTGGGAGCAGGGTAACGGTGAAGTTGCCAGGAGCGTAGAGGTCGGAGTGGTCATCCAGTCCCCGTGCTGCCTCCTCGCGATGACGAAAGTTCCAGTACCAGTCACCGCCGGAAGCGAAGCGACCGTTATTTGAAGTGTACCCGGCGAGCAACTGAAATGGCCGGGCACCATCCCACGCGCGGATCACAGCCCCATTTGACAAAGCCTCTACTCCTGGCCGCCAGCCTTGACCGGAGTTCAGCGAGTGAAAATCACGGTACGTGACGAGCGGTGTGATTTCCAGAGCGATTTCGCCGGTGCCGTGCAGCAGGCGATACATCACGTAGGTAGTGTTTGCACCGTAGGCCATCCACACTCGCCGCTCCAACAATGCATTACCCAGGGCGAAGGTCCATACGGGCAGTGTACCCTGTAATCTGAACGACTGGAGATGGCGGTAGCCATGTGGGTCTATCGTTCCATCACCGTACTCATACGTCGAGAGCGGGTAGCGCTGACCGTTGTAAGTGGCCCACTCTATAAGGCCACCCACAAGCACGGTACGCTCAACGGGAGGCGTGAGCGCCGCCACCAGTAGCCCATGATAGCGCCGGGTGTTCACTCCTGCAAGTGTACCCGAGGCGTAGCCACCAAGCCCGTTCGTCACGAGCCATTCCCGCCGTAGCCCTGTCGCCAGGTCGCCACAGACCTCGCGCCCGAAATGAACCAGAGGGTAATCGATTGCCGTGGCTGGCGCTATCAATGTAGACTTCGCCATGGTACACCTGCTCCTCTCGTGACTTACCTACCTTCAGTCTGCTCAAGCAATTTCGCAACCGATCCCGTCCAACCCGTCTGGTGACTGGCACCGACGCCACGGCCCGTATCTCCGTGGAAGTACTCGTAAAAAAGCGGGTAGTCGCGCCAATGCGGGTCGGTCTGGAATAGCTCGTTCGTGCCGAAGACCGGGCGGCGCCCGTCCTGCCCACGCAGAAAGATGTGCGTAAGCCGGTACGAGAGCTGATCGGCGATCTGCCAGAGCGTCAGCTTCTTACCAGACCCGGTGGGGCATTCCACTAAGAAATCGTCGCCATAATAATGGTGGAACTTCTGGAGCGTCTCAATGAGCAGGAAGTTGATCGGGAACCAGATCGGCCCCCGCCAGTTGGAATTTCCACCGAATACGCCGCTGCTTGACTCACCAGGATCATACGCGACCGCATACTCCGCATCATGCACACGATAGACGTAGGGGTGTTCCGCGTGATACTTGCTGATGCCACGGATGCCATAGTCGCCCAAAAACTCCTCTGGGTCGAGCATGCGCTTGAGCAGACGCTTCATGCGATGACCACGCACCAATGCCAGCAGGCGGCGCTCGCCCATCCCTGGCTCGTGCCACCGTGACACCAGGCTCGCCAGTTGTGGTCGATGCTCCAGGAACCATTCCAGGCGTGCCTTGAACTCGGGCAGCATATCCAGCAGTTCAGGCTCAATCGTTTCCACTGCGAACAATGGGATAAACCCGACCAGCGAACGCACTTTGAGCGGCACATGTGAATCATCTGGCATATGCAGCACGTCGTAGAAGAACTGGTCCTCTTCGTCCCATAGCGAGATGCCTTCTCCCGCGATGTTATTGAGCGCCTCGGCAATGTAGAGGAAGTGCTCGAAAAACTTGGTGGCAACATCCTCGTACACGCGGTTCTCGCGCGCTAGTTCCAGGGCGATCACGAGCATGTTCAAGCAGTACATGCCCATCCAGGCGGTCCCATCGGATTGCTCAAGGTGTCCACCGGTGGGCAAAGGCGCGCTGCGGTCGAAGACGCCGATATTGTCCAGCCCCAGGAAACCGCCCTGGAACACGTTATGACCCTCGCTGTCCTTGCGGTTCACCCACCAGGTGAAGTTGAGCAGGAGCTTGTGGAAGACGCGCTCCAGGAAGTCGCGGTCGGTCTTCCCTGTGGTGCGCTTCTCGATTTTATAGACACGCCATGCCGCCCAGGCATGCACAGGCGGGTTCACATCCCCGAAGGCCCATTCATAGGCTGGTAACTGACCGTTGGGATGCATGTACCACACGCGCAGCAGCAGGATGAGCTGCTGCTTGGCGAAATCCGGGTCCACCAAAGCCAATGGAATGCAGTGAAACGCCAGGTCCCACGCTGCAAACCAGGGATACTCCCAGGTGTCGGGCATCGAGATGATATCAGAAGTGTTGAGATGCCGCCATTCGCTATTGCGTCCATACATATGCGTGTCTGGCGGAGGTGGCCCTGCCGGGTCGCCATGCAGCCACATATCCACATCGTAGGAATAGAACTGCTTGCTCCACAACAGGCCAGCGAAGGCCTGCCGCTGCACAGCGCGCGCGTCCTCGGACAAATTTTTCGCGCCGCACGTTATGTAAAAGCTATCTGCTTCCGCTTGCCGTGCCTCGAAGACCTTTTCGGCGTCCACGAAGGGATCATCGTGCTGCGTAGCGGACAGGCGCAGCATGACCGAATCGGTCGAACCAGGGGCAACAACAAAGGTGTAGTGTACGGCGACCTTGGTACCGAAACCCTCTGGGTTGACGGTACCCTGGACTCCATGCACCACGGCGTCGTTTATGCCATCCTTGACGTAGGAGGTGCGGTTCGGCACACCCCATAGCCGTTGCGCATTGCTCTCGTTCTCTGTGAAGAGCAACTGCGACTCCTTCTCCGTATGCTGGCAGGCAAGCCAGTACTCACCCAGTGTAGCATGGCTAGCATGCACAAGGTGCTGTCGTGCCGCACCGGCTGGTGTTGAAGGCGTCTCTACGGCCCCTAGTTCTGGGCGACGGTTTTCCTCGTCGTGGTCATAGCCCCATGCCCAGGTATTGCGGAACCAGAGCGTGGGCAACACGTGCAGAGGTGCTGCATCTGGACCGCGATTCGCCGCAGTAATGCGAATAAGGATATCCTGCGGATCGACTTTGGCGTACTCGACCGTGACATCGAAATAGCGATCCTCCGCAAAAACACCCGTGTCGATCAGTTCGTATTCAGGCTCACCTTTCCCTCGGCGGCGATTCTCTGCCACCAGATCGGCATAAGGGAAGGCGCGCTGTGGATACTTGTATAGCGCTTTCATATACGAATGGGTGGGGGTACTGTCAAGAAAGTAGTAGTACTCCTTCACATCTTCCCCGTGATTGCCTTCCGGGCCGGTCAGGCCGAAGAGCCGCTCCTTGAGAATCGGGTCAGCCTCATTCCACAGGCTGAGCGCGAAACACAGCCGGCACTCTTCATCACTGATACCCAGCAGACCATCTTCGCCCCAGCGGTAGGTGCGGGAACGAGCGTGGTCGTGTGGAAAAGAGTCCCACGCGCTGCCATAGGCTGAGTAGTCCTCTCGGACCGTCCCCCACTGGCGCTCGCTCAGATACGGACCCCAGCGATACCAGGGTTTCACATGCTCATGCGCCTCGGTAAGTCTCAGACGCTCTGCATGCAGTTCCAGAGCTGGCGGCTTATCAAACGATGTGCTGCTCACTCTTTTTGTCATCATCCTTTCTAGATAAAGGGATCATGCAGCCTGTACAGGGGGCATCCCTACATTGCTTGCGCGACCTCTACATAGACCTTGATAGCTTCCTTGTCCTCAATGAGATGACGCACCATCTCGGCATAGTTTTCCAGCCCATTGACACGCGTGGTAAGTAGCTTGTTCAACCAGCCGGGGAAGAAGGCTTCAGCCTTGACCAGGTCGTCCACGCCGCTAACGAAGTCAGCGTGCGAGGCGTTGACAGTGCCAACCATCACCTTATTGCCCAGCACGAAGCCCTCGTTGAACTTGTCTGCATTCACCTCGACTTTGTTCTCTCCACCCGTCACACTTGCAAGCACAAGGACGCCATTTTTGCCGAGTGCCTCTGCCGCCTGGAAAACCAGCGGACTAAAGCCGGAGGCTTCAAAGATGATGTCGAAGGGCCCATACTTTTCGCTCGCTTCCTCCAGCGTCGACTGCTGTGAGCTGACATAGTGGGCGCCCAGTTCGGTGATCAGATCGCTGTTGCGATAAGGCGGCAAGCGACGAGAGTAGCAGGTTACCTCCAATCCGCGCAGTCGCATGGCCAGAGTCACGAGCAAACCGATGGTGCCTGCGCCGACCACGGCTGCACGGCGCGGTTGCCAGACCTTCAAGCGTCTTTGGATTTCATAGGCCTGGTTCAGACCCTTCTCCGCAACGGTGAGCGGCTCAAGCAATACACCTACCTCGCGCAGCGAGGCAGGGAGGGTGACAATGTACGCTGCATCCTCGACGTAGTACTCGGTGAGATAGCCATGGCGCAGATTGATGCCGCGCTCAAAGTACACGTCATCCGTTGTCATATCCTGCAGGCCGACTTGATCATACACGCTGTGTCCTGGTCGCCGCACCGTGGCCACGACGTAAGTTCCCGGCCTGATCGTATCCGGCACATTCGGGCCGACCTCGACTACCCGGCCGAAGTTTTCATGACCTGTGATGAGGAATTGCTCTCCCTGCGGCGCATTGCCGTATTCCGCGGCATTGATTTCCTTGTCCGTGCCATCAACACCCACTCGCAGCACTTTCACCAGGACCCCTTGCCCACTTGAAATATCCGTCACCTTCGGTATAGGCACATCCTCAAGATGCATCGAGTGTGGCTTACCGGGATAGACTGCTATTGCTTTCATCGCATGCCCTCTCTTTCAGCGTCTCATGATGGGTATTCTCGTACTGGACGGCCACAAGCAGCATGGCCGTCCAGGTAGGTCTGGGCACGCAAACGACAGACAGTAGCTTGATTGGGGAAGAGGCGTCAGCGTTGACGCACTCTACCATCCAACAGTCTTTCTCACTTGCCGCGCTTGCGTGCCTCCTATGGACTTGCAAGACGTCGATTTGTTACAGGTGATCGGGATAATGCAACCGATGTTATGTTCGGCCTACTCTTCCTGGAAGTACTTCTCAAGCGCACTCCGCACCTTCGATCGTGCGCGGTGGAGGAGCACCCGCTGATTCCCCTCGGAAATGCCCAGGATGCTGCAGATTTCATCAGATGTCCATCCCTCTATATCGCGCAAGATGATGATCTCCCGCTGATTGGGTGGCAGGGCTTCGATCGCTCGTTCAAGGCACAGGCGTGTTTCCTGCGACAGCAGGTTTTCTTCGGGCAATTCTTCTCGCTTCACGGAGACCCAATGTCCTGCCCAATGGTGATCCGCCGGCAAAAAGCGATCAGTTTCGACGGCCGGTTCAGTGCGATCGGTGCTCATACCTGAGTGTGAAGAGAATGGAATACTGCGGCCTTCGCGTTGCGCGCGCGTTTTGGCGCAGTTGGTGAGAATACGAAACATCCAGGTCTTGAGCGAGGACCTTCCCTCGAAATGGCCCAGGTGCTCAAACACCGACATCCATGTCTCCTGGACGACTTCCTCGGCCACTGGCCATGCTGTTACATAGAGCATCGCGAGACGGAGCATAATGTCAGAATAGCGGTCAATCAACGAAACAAATGCCGCCTCATTGCCATTACGCAGCAATTCGATGAGGTGTAGATCGTCATCAGATGCCACAAAATCTGTCAGACTTACCCCGGTAGCTACTTGTAGGACGGGGCTCATCTCAAATACATCGTTCAAATGCTGCATTCCTGTGCTCATCGTGTTTCCTTCTTTCGATCGTAGCGAGGTTGTATGCCGTAGGGTCTCGTTGCGTGGTACACTCCGTTATCGGAGCCTCTCTCACGCTTCGAGAAGTTGTTCATGGCAGGCGTTATCCTCTACTTCAAGGTGTCGCATTAGCGTCAATGCTCAAGACCGAGATCAAAGTCAGGTTTAAGTTGTGTACCTTGACAAGCAGGCTATGCAGTGCGGCTTGATCGGTCACAGGTCCTGAGATGGCCGTATCGCCGTTCGCTTCGTTGGTGATCGTCATCCCATCAAACCACGCCGACCAGGACTGATCCAGATGCCCCTTGACACGAATCGTATACACAATCATCGCTCCTCCTTCCCAGCGCCACTTCCTCGCTGTGTAGCATGACGGTGTCTATACGCAGTGTAGCCGGAAAAGGGGGAGAGGACAGTACACTAACGGAGTAATTTGCAGGGTTATTTTTACCGGGGAAATGGGTGAGAGAGGACAGTGCGTTCGCGGTCTCACGACTCCTTGACCACTCCTCGAGGAGTCAGCAAATAACCTCGACAAGAATGTACTATATCGAGTATTACAATTTAGGTAATTTCTTGCTCACATGTAGGTAATTCTATCGATTATACTTCAGTATGGCCTGAATGGATGCACATGCTACCTGTAACCTTCAATCGTAATTGTCTTTTTAGGAGAGCGGAACGGGGTTTTTATGTGGTCTATGAACACGTTCCTATTGCTTTGTCGCAAAGACCAGGAAAAGAACACAAGCTTCCTTTCCGTTCTTCTCCTTTTCACTGCTCGTTGACAGAGAAAACCGGGTACTGGCACTGTCGCTTTGTGCCAGCAGTCGCAGAAGAAGGGAGATCGTATGGCACGCCATGCAATTCCCCGGGTGATCGATGATCGCCTGGTCCCATCCGGGAGTGCCAGGCAGAGCTTGCCCACCATTGAGGTTGGCTCCGATGCCTGGTATGTGTGGCTCACAGAGTCAGCTACCCGCTCCTTTGCCTTTCACAGCCCTCAGGGCACCTTGACCGCTCGTCGTGAGCACATTCATGGCATCTGGTACTGGTACGCCTACCGCACCCAGAATGGCCACCTACACAAGGCCTACCTCGGCAAATCCGAGGAACTCACCCTGGCGCGGCTGCAAGCAGCCGCTACCGTGCTGTCAGCGGAGAGAGCCACAAGTCTACAACCGCCCTCCTCGGGCACTGGTATGCCATCCCTTCACCTGCTCACGACGAAACTCTCCGCCCCACCAGCCCGCTCAAACATCGTCGCACGCCCACGGCTCACACAACGGATGCATGCAGCCATCCGGGGCCCACTCACTGTTATCGTGGCCCCTGCAGGTTGGGGCAAGACGACCCTGCTGCGTTCCTGGTATGCTGAGGCCGACCACGGTGCCTGGTCCCTGGCCTGGGTCTCACTTGATGCAGGCGATAACGACTCTATCCGCTTTTGGACTTATGTCATCACCGCGCTCAATCTCGTGCATCCAGGCGTGGGCTCAATCCCCCTGATGCTCTTGCAAGCCACGCCGCCGCCGCCGATCAAGCTCGTGCTCACATCCCTGCTGAATGCACTGATCCCTCTCTCCTCCGAGACAGTGCTGGTGCTGGACGACTACCACTTCATCGAGGCTGAGGGCATCATGGATACCCTTAGCTATCTCGTAGAGAATTTGCCGGCGAACATCCATCTCGTCATAGCTAGTCGACACGACCCACCGCTTCCCCTGGCACGTCTGCGTGGACGAGGGCTCTTGAGCGAGCTACGAGCTGACCACTTGCGCTTCACCTCGCAGGAAACCACCACCTTTCTAACGGAAGTGATGGGACTGCCACTCTCGAGAGAGCAGGTGTCCACCCTGCAAGCGCGTACCGAGGGCTGGATCGCCGGGCTGCACCTGGCCGCCCTCTCCCTGCAAGGTCGCGACGATGTGGCCGACTTCATCGCGGCCTTCACAGGCAGCCATCGTTATGTGGTCGATTACTTAATCGAAGAAGTCCTCTCGCACCAACCCGCAGGCATCCAGGACTTTTTAATGCAGACCTGCATTCTAGATCGCCTCAGCGGGCCGCTCTGCGATGCAGTGCGCAGGCGAGACGACAGCCAGGGCTTGCTGGAGCAGGTCGAGCGAATCAACCTGTTTCTCGTCCCGCTCGATGATGTGCGTCAGTGGTATCGCTATCACCATCTGTTCGGCGAGGTGTTGCGCAGTCACCTGCAGCAACAACAGCCGATGTTGGTTCCTGAACTACACCATCGTGCTAGCCTTTGGTGCGAGCAACACGACCTGCCCGATGAGGCAGTCACCCATGCCCTGGCCGCGCCGGATCTCGAGCGTGCTGCCGACTTAATCGAACAGCGGGCCCAGTTCAACACCTCCCCTTGTCAGTTCCAGACACTACTGGGGTGGTTGAACAGGCTGCCCGATGCACTCATCCGTATGCGCCCAATTCTCTGCATCATACATGCGCTCGCACTGATGTACATGAATCAGGTGGAGGAGGCCTTAGCCCGCCTGCGGGATGCCGAACAGTGCTTACAGGAGGAGATGCCTGCCGAGCAGCGAGGGGCCATTCTTGGCCAGGTGGTCTCGCTTCGCAGCCAGATAGCCCGCTCCATCGGCGATTCCGAGCTGTGTGTCATTCTGGCGCAACAGGCCCTGGACATGTTGCCGAAGGCGGAGGGGACGTCCCTCATGCTCCTGGTACGTGCGATTGCTCAAGTGAATGCACTCTATACCTACCTCGTGGAAGGGGATGTGACACTCGCTACTGAACAGCTGGCCGAGGCAACAACAGTGTCCGCCCGTGCCTCAGGCGACCTTGTATTGATACTCAGAAGTATGTCCAACCTGGCTCGGCTGCAAGTGTTGCAGGGGAGGCTGCGCCAGGCTAGCGCCACGTTTACGCAGACGGTGCAGGTTTTTCTAAGGGACAGGGAGCTGCAAACCCCGCTGGGCTGCCCAACTTACTCCTTTGGCCTGGGCGATCTGCTACGCGAGTGGAACGAGCTGGATATCGCCGAACGCCATTTGAGGAATGGCATCATTCTGGACTGGGGAACGTTGATGATGGACGCCGAGGCGGTCACGGGCTGTTACTTGGCTCTGGCCTGCCTCCAACAGGCGCGGGGGGAGCTTATCCAGGCACTCCAGACTATCGATATGTTCGCGCAGATGGCCCAGCAGCGCGGCTTTGCTCCCAGCTTGCTGGCGCAGGGGACTGCTGTCCGGGCACAGCTGGCACTGGCCCAGGGCAACCTGGGAGCTGCCATTCGCTGGGCGGAGCAGAGCGGCTTGTCTACCACCGATGCACCGAGCTACCCCCGCGAGCGAGCATACCTGACTCTGGTACGCGTGCGCATTGCCCAGGGGCGAGAGCAGCCCATGGGCTCCTTCCTCCCTGACGCGTTGGCCTTACTGGAGCGGCTGCTCTCGGACGCCGAGTCCAAGGCGCGCATAAGCAGTTTGATCGAAATCCTCCTGCTACGTGCGCTGGCGCTCGAGGCCCAGGGGGAGCGGGATAAAGCCCTGAGGACGCTGGGACAGGCCCTGGCATTGGCCGAGCCAGAGGGCTACATCCGCCTCTTCCTCGATGAAGGGCCACCGATGCTGGTCTTGCTGCATCAGGCATATGCACACCTGATCACACCCGGGTATGTGGTGACCTTGTTGGAAGCTGCGGGCCAACAGATGAGACCAGTTCCCCATCGCTCTAGTTTGCTGTCAGAGCTCCTCACGGAGCGTGAGTGCGAGGTGTTGCGCTTGCTGGTAGATGGCGCGTCCAACCGTGAGATCGCCAATCGCCTTGTCCTGAGCATCAACACGGTGAAAAAACACGTCTTCAATATCTGTTGCAAGCTCAACGTGCAGGGCCGCACGCATGCCATCGCCAAAGCCAGAACGCTTCAACTACTCTAGCTCATGCGAGATTTCACTTATCGAGTGCCGAGAACAGAGTATTCAGCGACTCGGCCAGTGTTGGATGAGCAAAGACGCCATCGCGCAGGACGGTATAGGGTACGTTGCCCAGCATCGCCACTTCCAGCATGGCCATGATCTCGCCGCCTTCAATACCCAGGACGGCTGCCCCGAGAATCTGACCCGTATCGGCGTCCACCACCGCTTTCATGAATCCTCGGGGCTCTCCCACCTCTAGCGCACGATTTACAGACTTCATCGGCAGCGTGACTACCCGAAAGTTGCGACTCTGCGCCCGTGCATCCGTCTCGCTCAGGCCTATACGTCCAAGTTGCGGATCGATGAACACAGTATAGGGGACTGGCCGCTCGTGCATGCTGGCATTTCCTTTCTCGAGGAGATTGACGCGTAGAATGCGAAAATCATCGTAAGAGATGTGGGTGAAGGCCGGGCCACCCTTCACATCACCTACTGCATAGATACCGGGTACGTTGGTCTCCAAGCGCTCGTTCACCTGGATAAAGCCGTGCCTGTCCACCTGTACCCCGGCTGCATCCAGGTTGAGCCAATCTGTATTGGGAACCCGCCCCGCCGCCATCAGCAAGTGTGAACCGGTAAGGACACGTTCCCCTGTCTTCGTCTGCACCACCATCGAGATGGCATCGTGAGCAGACTGTTCGACATGCATCGGCTTTGTTTCCAGTAACACCTCCAGGCCATCCTCACGCATGATGTTCGCCACTTCCCCGGCGACATCCGGATCTACACGTGTGAGCAGATATACTCCCCGCTGGATAATGGTGACCTGGCTGCCAAAGCGACGGAACATCTGGCCAAATTCCAGCCCCACGTATCCTCCCCCCACTACTAGCAGGTGCTCAGGAACCCGGTCCAATTCCATGATCGACGTTGAATCCAGCGTGTATACATCTTCTATACCATGTATGGATGGCTTGGCTGGCCGAGCACCAGCATTAATAAAGATGCTCGAGGCTGTGAGTTGGCGTAGCTCGCCATTGTTCAGACGTACTTCCAGTGTCTTCGGACCTGTAAAGCTCGCCTCCCCCATCAGCAGGTCAAGTCCTTCAGTGGTTTCAATGCGACGCAGGTTGTGGCCGCGAAATCTCTCGACGATATCGCGTTTGCGTTGCAGCACCCTGGTCATATCTACTGACACCGGGCCAGTCTGCACACCGTAGTCAGCACCTCGCCGTGATATATAGGCGACGCGAGCGCTGGCAACCATCGTTTTGGTAGGTGTGCAGCCCTCATTGACACAAGTGCCTCCTACATGTACCCGTTCGACAATGGCGGTCTTCCATCCGTCCTGTGCCAATGCAATTGAGAGTGGATCTCCTGCTTGACCGGCGCCGATTACAATTGCATCATAGGATGTGGTTAGAGTCATCTACGTTCATCTCCTTGTGGATCGGTTTCTGTACTAGATGTACTTTTTCAGGCCATATTGACATTGCTTCCGCCAATTCGTTACACATGGAAGAGCGTGCAAGTGGGGGAAGACCTGACGAAACCGGGTGGAAGCGTGCTTCAAAATACCTGGTACTCCAACCATCCTATCCTGTAACAAATAGACCTGGATTGAGTCTACTTCACACTGAAATCGTAATGCAATCGCTCCCATAACTATCACTTAGATGCGAGGTTGTTATGTCATTCGTCGGATTGCTCATCGTCGCTGCAGTCGCCTTCCTGGCCCCGTTCCTGCTTGCACTCTCGCCAGCAAGCCGCCTCTCCGCGATGGTACTCGAAATCGTGGCAGGTATCCTGATCGGCCCATCCGTCCTGGGCTGGGTCAAAGTCGATGCGCCGATTTCAATCCTCTCTGTGCTTGGCCTGGCCTTCCTCCTCTTTCTCTCAGGCCTTGAAGTCGATCTTCAGCGCTTGAGAGGTCGCCCATTGACGTATGTTGGCTTAGCTTTCCTGGCTTCATTAGGCCTCGCGCTGTTAGTCGGGTATGGGCTCTATACCGCCGGGCAAGTGATGTCACCGCTGCTTATTGCCATTATCCTTGTTGCGACCGCCCTCGGGGTGGTTGTGCCTCTGCTGGAAGATGCAGGCGAGAGTTCCACGGACTTTGGCCAACTCGCCATTGCCGGTGCCATGTTCGCTGAATTTGGCTCGATCATCCTGCTTTCGCTGTTCTTCTCCCGTGAAGCCACCGGCACCGCCACAAAACTGGTGCTGCTTGGAGGGTTCGCCCTGCTGGCCGCTAGCTTTGCCTTCGTCGTGCTGCGCCTGGAGCGCTCGATGCGCATAGCGGCAGTGCTGCTGCGCCTCCAGGACACGTCCGCTCAGATTCGCGTTCGTGGTGCCTTCATGCTGCTGGTTGCCTTCGCTGCCCTGGCCGCAGTACTAGGACTCGAAACCATTCTTGGTGCCTTTATAGCAGGCGTGATTCTGCGCCTGGTCGATCAAGACCGCATGATGACCCATCCGCAGCTGCGCCAGAAACTTGAGGCTATCGGCTTCGGTGTCTTCATCCCGGTCTTCTTCGTAACCAGTGGCATCCAGTTCGACCTGGCTGCGCTCTTCTCGAGTCCTTCAACTATCCTGCGCGTACCGGTATTCCTGCTGGCGTTGTTACTGGCCCGGGGTGTGCCTGCATTCCTCTACCGCCCTCTTGTAGGCAGCCGTCGTTCCATCGTCGCGGGACTCCTGCAAGCAACATCGCTTACGTTCATCGTCGCAGCATCTCAAATTGGTTTGGATCTTGGCTTGATTACGAAGGCGACAAGCGCAGCTCTCATAGCAGCTGGTTTGTTGTCGGTCCTCCTTTTCCCGCTGTTGGCGCTGACGGTCTTACGTCGTGGTGAGTCCATCACCACACCTTCACAGGAGCAGAACTGATGTTGTTAGCGTTTCCAAGGTCGTCAGCAGGAGAAAAAACGAGCATGCCCCATGATCCGCAAAATCTTCATTGAAGCAGAGAGAGGTATCGTTGCACGGGTAACGTTTATTCTCCCCAATAGTATCTGGGCCGACACGATCTACCTAGTGGGCGATTTCAACGAGTGGGACCACTCATCCCATCCCTTTCAGCGAGGTGAGGAGGGAACATGGACACTGACACTTGACTTGGAAATTGGTCGATGCTATCAGTTTCGCTATCTGCGTGATGGAGAGTGGATAAGCGATAGTCAGGCCGACGGATTCGTGGGTAATCCCCACGGCAGCGATAACGCTCTCGTGGTGACTGACCCGAAATTCAAGCGCTATCCCGACGAACGAAACGAACGTCGGGGAGCCCACGACCCTGCTTTGGAGATCGATGATCCGTAAGATAAAGGCATGTACAAAGCTAGAGAAACAACCTATCGAAGTACAGTCGTCATCGCCAGGAAAGCGAAAACCACGACTCTTGACTCACCGGTGTCCCTCCCCTTTGTTTACGGTGTGAACAGCCCCATGGTCGGAGTGTGTTCCGCTGTTTCTAGCAGCTTCAGGGCAGCGCGAATAACAACGAGCTGCTGATCACGCCGCTGTGGAAGCCCGGGCAGACGCCCCATGAGGTGGGGAGTGATCAGCGTCCTTGCTGGCTTGAGGAGCTCTACATCCGGACGAAACACTTCGATAGAGACGCTCACTGTTGGGTGTCCTGGCTACTTTGCTCATCGGGTGGCCAAAGAGCGGCTGTGAGCAAGAAGCGCCATCAAGAGAAGGGGGAACCAAGCAGGACCTCACCCACCCGGGAGGCAACATCATCCACTGGGTAGGCTCTCGAGCGGAACCAAAGAGGTCGCATCCGCGATCTACGGGCAAAGCCCGCTGGGGAGGGGGCTGAAAGGAATTTGACGGAACCGACGGGCGTCGGATTACCTGCAAGACGCCCAGTGTGACAGACAGACACAATCGACCACTTTTTTTCTGTTTCAGCTATCTTTGTTTTCCCCTAGCTCACTACTTAATTCAAGAACGGATGGTCGAAGGAGCCACTTCACCCCTGTGCTGGCTACTTGTGGCATCCGTCGGCCCGAATTGGCCTGTGAGAACACCTCATGCTGTTTCATGCTTCTTGCCGGTTCCCGAGAGGCAGAGTACAATTGTAAGCATTCACTCGCTCATCTTCACATAGGGGGTAACGTCCACCGTGCAGAGGATTCGCACCTTCATCACGTGGTTGACTGGCCTTTGTCTTCACTCGTTCCACCACTGCTTCGTCACCTGCATCAAGCCAGACACCACCTCGCTGCTGCTCTTGACACTGACCGACCTTTCCAGGAGCAAGTCCGAGCTAGTGGCAGAAAATGCGCTGTTGCGTCAACAACTGATCATCCTGCGGCGACAGGTGAAACGACCTGCCTGTACTAAAACGGACCGGATGCTTCTGGTCCTGTTGGCAAGAATGGTGCGGACCTGGAAGCAAGCCCTCGTCATCGTTCAGCCAGAAACACTCCTGCGGTGGCATCGTCAGGGCTTCAAACTCTTTTGGAAGTACAAATCCAGGGCAGCTTCTACCAAGCCAAGGATCTCCCAGGAAACCGTCGCCCTGATTCAGGAGATGGCCAGGGACAATCGCCTGT
>Ga0187846_10001152_pt1 | contig 14972 bp, 13 predicted proteins | sample TC_taG_FD_161473 | JGI IMG/M metagenome (GOLD analysis project Ga0187846, IMG submission 161473) | Biofilm microbial communities from the roof of an iron ore cave, State of Minas Gerais, Brazil - TC_06 Biofilm (v2) | ecosystem: Environmental > Terrestrial > Deep subsurface > Cave > Wall biofilm...
GCAAGCTGATCTGGGCAAAGCAATTCGTCCCACACGATACCCATGACTGGGATCTGACTCAAACCGGCCCGCTGTTGCAGGCGAATGTCAATGGAAAGCCTCGCAACCTCATCATGATCAGCGGCAAGGATGGCCGCTTGCGCGCGGTGGATCGGGACTCGTCTGAAGTTCTCTACGATCTCGCGATCTCAAAACAAGAGGGCGCCAATAACGTGGCCACGGCGACGCCGACGCATGTCTGTCCCGGACTTCTTGGCGGCCAGGAATGGAGCAGCACCGCCTATGATGCGGCCCGCGCGTTGACGATCTCACCCATGGTGGATTGGTGCGGCATGGTGTCGCACGAGGCCAACCCCCCCGTGCACCAGGTCGGAGTGCACTACTACGGCGGCAAGATCGAGCAGGATCCGATCGACCAGGCGCGCGGTGTACTCGCCGCCGTTGACGTGGCATCCGGCAAGATGCGCTGGAAGGTCGAGGCGCCAGCGCCGATGCTCGCCAACGTGACGGCGACCTCGGGAGGGGTCGTATTTGCGGGCGACCTGAAGGGAACGCTCTACGCGGTCCAAACAGACGACGGAAAGGTTCTTCTCCGTTATCCGCTACGTGCCTCCGCTGGAGGGGGCGTATTCACGTATGCCTTGCGTGGAAAGCAGTATGTCGCGGCAATATCCGGCTCCGTTTCAGGCTTCTTCGGTGGCGGAACAGAGACGGTCAAGCTCACGATATTGGCGTTGCCGTAACGGACGATCCGACGCATCAGCAACCCTGTGGGTCGGCGCACGTCGGTTGGCGCGATGACCTATGGCGGACCGTGAGCCCACATCAGCTTGAAGGAGACTATCATGACGAGCGAACCTATCCGCGATCCCTTGAAGGATCATCTTCTAACCCCCCAGAATTCGGCTTTCATCGTTATCGACTATCAGCCGATTCAAGTCAGCTCGATTCGCTCGATGGACCAGAAGGAACTAGTGTTCAATATCGTCCACACCGCCAAGGCCGCCGTCAATTACAGCCTTCCTATCGTCCATTCGACTGTGAATGTCTCTAACGGCAATAACCAGCCACCGATCCAGCCGCTCATGGATGTGCTGAAAGCCTATCCCACCTATGACCGCACGACGATCAACAGTTGGGAAGACACTGAGTTCAAGAAGGCGGTTGTCGCGACGGGCCGCAAAAAACTCGTTATGACTGCGCTTTGGACAGAGGCTTGCCTGACTTTTCCCGCGCTCGACGCCCTTAAGGAGGGCTATGAAGTTTACGTGGTTGCCGATGCCGTTGGCGGGACTTCGGTCACGGCGCACGAATCCGCGCTTCGCCGTATGGAACAGGCAGGCGCACGAATCATCAGCAAGACCCAGCTTTATTGCGAACTGCAACGTGATTGGGCGCGCCAGAAGACCGTTCCGGGCTTCATGGACGTTTTCGAGAGTTGGGACGGCTTCAAGCCCGAGAAGGGCTCCAAGGATGAGCCCAGCAAACGGAGAGCATAGTGGCAAATTCTCACGAGAAAGCCATCACAACGACTGACGCGCTTGTCGCGGCAACGAAGGACAAGAGCGTCAGTCGAATTGCGGTTAGTGGGCGCTTGACCGATGCGCCCACTATCCGCCTCGCGCCCGGACAGTCGCTGCGCGGCGTTGACGAAGACACGATCATCACCTTCGTCGCCGGCAACGACGGGCTTCAGCTTTCGTCGGACAACCGGATTCACAACATTCGTCTCGAAACCACGCCGGAGAAGCGCGCCATCTTCAATGATACGTCTGTCGCGAGTCTGGGCCGGATCGAATTGCGCGGCGTAACGACAATCGGGCGCATTCAAATCCTCGCGCGCGATAAGGTGCGCGGCGGGCACGTCGAGGTGAACGGCCTCGACATCATCGCGGCCGACGCGCGCAGCGAGACCGAGCGTCCGCATGGGTACGGCGTCTATGTCCTCCACGGCGCATTCACTCTCTGGAACATGCAGACGGACGACGGCGTGATCGTCAGCGCGGACCTCGTCGGGCTCTCGGCCGGCCGCAACGGCGCACCGGTTCGAGGCAGCGGCATCTTCGTCAGCGGCGCCGGCGACAAAGGCGGCCGGCTCAATGTGCGGCGGCTGGAAACCGACGCGGTTTACAGTGACGGCGGGATCAAGCCGGGCACGGCGGACCAGATCACTGGCGGCGTCTTCACAGTCTACGGCGCTTATGTCGATGTCGTGCGAAATCGCGGCCCGGTTGTGACTTACGGCCCCAACGATATGGTTCTGGACAATTGGGGCGTGGTCGACCGCTGGACCGCCGACGAGAAAATCACCTCGCACGGACCGAGCGGCATCGGCTTTGTCAATTTCGGCATCGTGCACGAGCTGAAGGTGAACGCGCCGATCGAGACCTTCGGCCAGGGTTCCCGTGGCTTCAATGTCTATACTGGCACCGTGAGCCTTGCCGAATTCGACCGGGTCGTCACCCATGCCGATGGAGCTGTCGGCGTCCAGATCAGCCAGCCGATCGGCAGGCTTGTCGTGCGGCGCGGCATCGAGACCTTCGGTGGCACCGGCGACTCGCTGGTCAAGGGCGTGGTGGTCAAGCTCTCGGCGATTGCGCTCAGCATCAAGCCCGGCGGATCGGCCCGCGAGATCGAGATCAGTGGCGGCATTAAGACAAACGGAGCCGGCGTGGCGCCCATAGAGCAACACGGCGCCATCGAATCGCTGCGCGTGACTGGTGGCTTCGTCGCGGCGGGCGGCGGCTTCGACAAGATCTGATGGGCACCGTGCAACAGAGCATCTTGATGGACCGCACGATCACTTCGGTCCTTCCCGCCAAACAGGTCATCGATGATGGCGACATGCTGCTCTACCGTGGCCTGCCGAGAACCGCCCGCAATGCAGTCGGTCCATTCGTGTTCCTCGATCACTATCGCCACTACGGGATGCAAGGTATCGGCGACAAGCCGCACCCGCACGCCGGCATCGAGGTCATCAGCTATCTGCTCGAAGGCGGCGTCGAGCATCGGGACAGCGCCGGTTTTCGCGAGCTCGGTCCCGGCGATGCGCAGTGGATTCGCGCCGGCCGCGGCATTCTCCACGCCGAGCAACCGACGGGCGGCCGTCATGGCCTGCAACTCTGGACAAGCTTGCCGCCGGCACAGAAATTCGCCGAACCGGCCTATGCCTCATTCCGCGCAGCCAATATTCCGCACGTTAAATTGCCAGGCGCCACTGTCGATGTCGTCGCCGGCCACGTTGCCGGACCGCCGATTGGACGATCAACATCGCGAATGGAACGACGCCAGCAAGCAGACAAACCATTACGGTTACGACCGAGGCCGATGTCGACCTCTGTCCCAACATCGTAGAGATGCGCCGATATAGCGGTTGCAAGACGATTGCCAGAACCGTTCCCCAGAACACTGCGCCAAAGAATGGCCATACCACCCACACAAACGCAACCGAGACGGCAGCAACGAACAGCAGAAATGCCCAGCCCTGAATTTCGGAGCGATGCATGTCCCAGGTCAGCCGACCGCGCGTGTATCAGTTAGAGCGTATTCCGTCGTGTCATGTTGAGGCGACCGGCAACGAACGGACGGTCCGAGTGCCGCCGGGAGCCTTACGGTTGAACCAGGGTGAGGATTAGCTGACCGGAGGTCACGGTCTGGCTCCGACATATCTGGCGACGGCGTCCTTGAGGATGCCGGCGCTGCGATGGAGGTTTTGGCTTTCTTCCATTGACATATCGGGCATCAGCACTTCGCTCATGCCGCTGCGTCCCACGACGCTCGGCAGCGAAAGCGTGACGTCGAATTGTGTGTTGTACGCTCCGATCGGGAAAACCGCACGCTCGTCATGCAGGATCGCCTCGGCGATGCGCGCGTTGACGATTCCGATGCCATATTGGCTTGCGCCGGTACCTTCGATGATGGTGATATTCGCGTAACGGACGTCCTGTTCGACCGCGTCGCGGAAATCCGCGAGCGCGACGCCGCGCTGTGCAGCAAACGTTTCGACTCTGCGGCCGCCGATAGTCGCCGATGACCACACGAAGACGCTCGACGTGCCGTGCTCGCCGACGACGTATGCATTGACCGAAGACACGCTCACGGCTAGCCGCTGCGCGATATGCAGGCGAAAGCGCAGGCTGTCGAGATAGGTCCCAGCGCTGATGACGCGGGCTTGCGGAGCCAGGCGCTTCGCCGCTTCCGCGAGCGGCTCCGGCGGGTCGGTCGCGATCACCAGGACAGCGCCAGGTGCCGCGGCGACGATTTGCGGCACGATCTCCTTGTAGACCGCCACGTTCGGACCGAGCAGGCGCAAGCGGCCTGTCGTGTCACTGCGATTGATGGCGCCCCCGGCCTTCTCGTTGATCCCTGCAGTGACGACCACGGCAGCGGCGCCGGCGAGGTCGGCGTAGTCGCCGTCTGCGATCGTCAACGGTGCCGCGAGCGCAAGGCCGTAGCGGATGTCGGTTGCTACACCCTTGGCGTGGGCGCGGTTGCGGTTAACGAGGATCAACTCGCTTACACGCCCGCGCAACGCACATGCCATTGCGGTCGCCGCACCGACGTTGCCTATGCCGACGATTCCCAATTTCATGGGTTCCTCCATCCCGAGGCCGCGAAGATAGCGAAAGGATCGTACAAATGCAGCCCTTACTCCTTCGGCGGCTGGCATGGACTAACGCATGGATGCTGCCTGTCGGGCTTTTTAGGTGTATACGAAAATGTAGCTGCGCAGTCTTGCATGCCTCTGCGTTGCACTGCATTCGACTGCAAAGGCGAGGGTGCGCGGACGCCGTAAGCAGTTGATGAAACAGTAAAATTAAGCTTCCGCTCGACGGACTGTTTAATCCGCAGGTCCCTGGTTCGAGCCCAGGTCGGGGAGCCAGATCCATCAGCGCGCTGCACTCGCAGTCATCCTGTAACTTTCGATGCGGGGTGTCCAAAAATGTACCCAATAATCCGTGAGTCGTCATGGCAATGAGGCGCGTGCGGCGTCGCTGCGAGTGATCCAAGGGCCGCTGCGCGTTGCCGTGCTGGCTCGGCTCGGACAGTCGCGTCACTGAGCGGGCAGCGCAAGGATTGCGACCCACGCCGGACCGCTGTCCGTGTCGACGACGGGATTCTTCATGCCTCCGGCAACGGCCACGTACTGGACGCCTCCCAGCATATAGGTCGAGATTCCGCCACCGATCGGATCGCCGAGGTCCTTCCGAAGCAGCACCCGACCGCTGGCTGCATCGAGGGCGAGGAAGTTGCCCTTCGTGTCTCCCGTGAGAAGCACGCCGCCGGCGGTAGGCGTCACCGCCGCCACCATGGACGTGTCGGCGTCGTAACGCCAAAGCACCTTGCCGGTGTCGGCATCCACGGCGGTGATGTGCCCGAACCGCTTGTCCTTCGGGTCCTGGGTACCGAACCCGTTGGCGGAGCCGATGAAGGGGTTGGGTGGGTCGTGCTTCAGCGTGTCGGGATCCCCGAGCTTGACGGTCGTCGCCCAATCGATCGCCGGCACGAACAACGCGTTGAGCGCCGGTGAATAGGACGGGCCGTACCAGTTGGTCCCGCCCTGTGTGCCAGGCAGGAAGCGCGTTCCTTGCGGCGTGATCGGCGCATCGGCGTTCTCGATGCGCGTGACCGCCGTCTTGAAATACACGTCGTGCAAGTCGCGGCTCAGGCCGTAGACATAGCCGTTCTTGCCGGCGACCGCGACCATTTTCCGTCCTGCCCTGGACGTGAAGAGGATCGGGCTCGCTGCGACGTCCCAGTCGTGGAAATCGTTCTTCACCAGCTGGTAGTACCCCTGCAACACTCCTGTGCGGGCGTCCAGCGCGACGACGCTGCTTGTGTACAGGTTGTCTCCGTCGCGGTAGTTGCGGACGAAATCCGGACCCGGGTTGCCGACTGGCGCGTAGAGGACACCCGCCTGCGGGTCCAGTGCGTAGGAGGAGTACGTTCCACCGCCCGCCTTGACCCTGGCCGGGTCGTTCGGCCACGTCTTCGCGTCCTCGCCCGTGGATGCGACCGTGTCGAAGCTCCACAGGCGCCTGCCCGTGCTCGCGTCGAAGGCCCGCACATGGCCGATCGCGCCATAGTCGCTTCCTGCGTTGCCAAGATACACGCGCCCCTCCCAAACGACGGGCGCGGCGGTGTAGAACTCACCTGCCTTGCTGTCCGCACCGACCACATCCCAGACGACGTCGCCGGTTCGTGCATCCATCGCCACGACGTGTCCATCGGCCAAGCCACGGAACACCCGGCCGTCGGCATACGCCACGCCGCGTCCGAGCCGGCCGGGACCGGGATTCTTCAATTCGTGAAAGCGAGCCTATCGCTGCGTCCCGGCGCGAGCGTCGATGGCGTAGGTGCTCTTCAGGGTCGTCACGTAGATCGTGTCGTCCGCGACGACCACCTCGGACTGAAAGCTCATCGTCTCGGGAAGCCTGAACCGGGCCACTTCTCGAAGGGCAGAGGCATTCCCGGTGTTGATCTGCGTCAGCGGGGAGAACCCTGTGGCGTCGTAGCCGCCGTTGAACTGCCATTCGCCGTCTGACCGTTGTGAAGCGACGAGTTCGCCCTTATTTGTCGCGCAACTGCATACGAGCAGCGACAGCGCCAGAACAAGTGCTCGATGTGACGCCTTCATATCGTCTCCTTTCGCATCCATGCCTTATCCTGACGATGTCCTGCTGGTCCCAAAACGAAGAGCCGGAACCAGATGTCGCGTCCAGTGAAAAAGAACAGTCCTTCGGCTACAGCGATATAGGACGCCAGACCGATCAAGAAGGCCGGAGACAGGATGATGTGCCAACGGATCACCCGGGCTCACTGCAATGTGGACAGCCAAGCCGTCATGGCGCCTCTGCAGCTCGGGCGAGGTCTGACCTAACAGTGTGTGGAGGTCCATGTCGCGCAGCCTACGTAGTTTTCAAGGAGTACTGGCGTCGCAAAGAACGCGTCCAGATTCGGTCTTGTTCTGTCGTGATTGCCGAATACTCTAGCGGTACGACGGGTCGGGATCGATACCCTCGGGACGGGAGATGGCTGGAGTTGTCTCCAGTCTCGCGCCGGCGCATCATGACCGTAGAGTGGGGGTACAAGGGCCCTGTCGCGGACGCAGGACTACCCCAGTGAAACATCGTTGCTGCCGCGAGAGTTCGTCGCGACCTGCCGGAGACGTGTCAAGCTGCCGCCGAACGGAACACCTGAAGGCTCGGCGCTCATCACGCAACGGCTCGATCGATCATGGAAACGATCACGATTTGTCTGGCCATGCTCGCGGCGGTGATCGTAAGCGGCGCGCTGGTCCGCGTGCTGCCGGTCGCCATCCCCCTGCCTTTGGTACAGATCGCTTTCGGTTCACTAATCGCCGCGTTTTCGAACCGCGCCGTGCCGCTGCAGCCCGACATCTTCTTTCTGTTGTTCCTGCCGCCACTGCTGTTCCTCGATGGCTGGCGCATTCCAAAGGAGGGTCTGCTGCGGGACAAGGTCGTGATTCTCGAGCTCGCGCTGGGGCTGGTTGTGTGCACGGTCCTCGGCATGGGATGGTTCATCCACTGGTTGATCCCGTCGATGCCTCTGCCGGTGGCTTTCGCGCTCGCGGCGATCGTTTCGCCTACGGACCCTGTTGCCGTTTCCGCGATCACCGACCGCGTCGCTGTTCCGCGGCGGCTGTTGCATGTGCTCGAGGGCGAATCGCTCCTGAACGACGCATCAGGCCTTGTGTGTTTTCGCTTTGCGGTGGCGGCCGCACTGACCGGAGCGTTCTCCCTGCGCGCGGCCGCGCTGACGTTCATGCAGCTTGCCGCCGGCGGGGTGGCGATCGGCGTCGGACTGACGTTCGCGGTCATCAGGATCACGAACAGCATCAGCAGTCGCTTCGGGGAGGAGCCAGGCTCGCAGGTTCTGATCAGTCTGCTGCTGCCGTTCGGTGCTTACGAGATCGCGGAGCGTGCGGGAGGCTCGGGCATTCTGGCGGCGGTGGCGGCGGGCATCACCATGAGCTATCTGCAGCTGTCGGGGCGGGCACTGGGCGCGACGCGCATACAACGCGCGGCCGTGTGGAATACCGTGCAGTTCGCCCTGAATGGGGTGATCTTCGTCCTGCTCGGCGAGCAGATCCCGCAGGTCTTGTCGCGCGCGGTCAGTGTTACGCGTGAGTCCGCTCACCTGAGTCCCTGGTCGCTCGTGGTGTATGTGGTGGCCGTCACTTTGGGGCTGGCGGTTTTGCGCTTCCTCTGGGTGTGGATTTCGCTGCAATTGGGCGCGTTAGTGGCGAGACTGCGCGGCAAGCCGTCGGGTGTCATGCCTGGCGCATGCCTGATCGCCGCCTTCTCGATCGCTGGGGTCCGCGGCGCCGTCACGCTTGCCGGTGTGTTGACGCTGCCGCTGACGCTGCCGGATGGAGCACCGTTTCCTGCACGGGACCTAGCGATATTCCTCGCGGCGGGGATCATCATTTTTTCGCTCGGTGCGGCCAGTCTGTGGCTACCCCGGTTGCTGCGTGGTCTTCAGATCCCGGCCGAGCCGGCGCCGGAACAGGAAATCGATCGCGCGCGCGTGGCGGCAGCCGAGGCGGCGATCCGTGCTATCGAGCGCACTTCGCACGAACTCGCCGCCAGCCAGAGCGATGCGGACCTGTACGCGGAGGTGGCCACGCGAGTCATGGCGGTTTATAGGCGCCGCATCGACGGCAGGACAGAGGCTAACGAAAAGGGCACTCGCATCCGCGAGGGCGATGAGATCGAGCGCAGGCTGCGGCTGGCTGGCCTTCGCGCCGAACGCGACACCGTATTTGCCTTGGCCCGCGAGCGATCGTTGTCGGATGAGAGCTCGCGGAGCCTCGTGCGCGAGATTGATCTGCTGGAAGCGCGACTGAGCGCCACATAAGGGTGCGCCAGCGCCCAAGGGTTCGGAACCAGGAACAGGGAGAAGTCACGATGATGCTGGACTGGAATGACTACCAGAAGCAACTTGCTGCCGCCATTGGCGAAATCGGTAGGTTGAACCCGGACACGGTCCGGGGTTACCGAATGCTGAGTGAAGCCAGCAGCAAAACCGGCCGGTTGGACGCCAAGACGCACGAACTCATTGCGCTGGCCGTCGCGGTGACTCTGCGTTGCGACGGTTGCATCACTACGCATACGAGCGCCGCGATCAAGACGGGAGCCACACGGGAGGAGATCGCAGAAGCCGTTGGCGTGGCGATTTCGGTCAATGCAGGCGCCGCCCTGGTCTATTCTGCCCGTGTGATGGACGCGTACGCCGCGAAGAGCGCCTAACATCGTCGCAAGCGCCGGGCAACTCAGTATCCGACAGTGAATCTGCGGTGAACGTGCGCCGGATGTTCCAGCTCATCGATCATCGCCATGGCGTAGTCCTGCGTTGAAATGCTGCTCTTGCCGCTCGCGTCGACAAGGAGTTGATCGTCTCCCAGACGGAACCTGCCAGTGCGCTCGCCGGCCTGCAGGCTCGCCGACGGCGCCAGGTAGGACCAGTCCAACTGCGGCTCCGTGCGCAGCTGCTCCAGCGCGTTGATAGTTGCCAGCGAGCCCGGCTTCACCCACGCCGGGAAGTCGGGGCTGTCGACAAGCCGCATTCCCGGCTTGACTTCCAGGCCGCCGGCTCCGCCCACCCACAGGACACGCTTGACGCCGGCCTTCTGGATCGCCGCAATGATCGACCGGGTACCTCGCACCTGGTCGTCATACAAGCGCGGATCCTTCCAGCCCGGATTGAAGGCGCTGATAACCGCATCTTGACCGCGAAACACGTCGGCCAGCGCGTCGCTGTCATATACGTCGACTGCCCTCACGACGAGCCCATCGCGCTGCGCAAGCTTTTCGGGAGCTCTCGCGACCGCCGTGACCGTGTGTCCGCGGGCAAGCGCTTCGTTCAGCAGTGCGGAGCCAACGAATCCGGTTGAACCCAGCAAGACGATCTTCATGTTACCCGCCCTACCGCCCAAGCACCTTGTACTCTCGCTGCGAGGAGAGTTCAATCGCCGGTTGCGTACTCTGGCCGGGCATCCATATCCGTTCGCACGCGAAAGCAAACCGCGTACAGCCGGGGGCGGTATTGCGTCGGAGGCTACCGGGGGTCATCCTTTTGCCGGGATCGGCATTTGTGGGCCGAGGGGAGGATGCGATGGCAAATTCAACCGATACCAGGACACGTGGCACTCTGGGAGTCGTCGAGCCGGCCTCGGGCTGGCACATCGTGTGGGGCGTTCTGCTGATTCTTGCCGGTATCCTTGCGGTATTGATGCCGGAAGTTGCGGCGCTGGCAACCGCGCTGGTCTTTGGGTGGCTACTGGTCCTGAGCGCAGGGTGCGAGATCGCCTACGCAGTCCAGACCCGGGCACAGGAGGGCTTTGGTTGGAAGCTTGCATCCGGCATCCTCACCCTCGTGCTGGGCATCGCCATCGTGGTGCTCCCGGGCGTGGGTGCCGCGTCTCTGGCGCTGCTGGTCGGCGCCTTTCTGCTCGTGGGCGGAGTCGTGCGCGCTTCGCTGGCGTTCAGATTCCGACCCCGTCGCGGCTGGGGATGGGTGTTGTTCGATGGTCTGCTGTCGATCGCGCTGGCGATCCTGATTGCAGTCGGCTGGCCGCAGAGTTCGATCGCGTTCATCGGTCTACTGACGGGCTTTGTGCTCATCTCGACCGGCGTGTGGCGCATCGTCCTGCATAGGGCCACCGCGGCCTGACAGATGCGTCGCCCGCTTCATGGTTCCACGGCTAATCCGATCATAAGGCGTGGGAACTTGTTCGCTGCTTGTTTCGAGGCGATCGCACGTCTTATCGATGCACACGACGCCGGAGGTAGCGATACTCTTGGATCGTGAGCACAATGATCGCGATGTCGACCACGGACAACACGAGCAGCCACATCGAGTGCGTCATCTGAAAGCGGAATAGCTGATACACGACAAACAGCGCGAAAGCGAAGATCGAAACCGGGAAATAGACGAGACGTTCGCGTAGCAGCCCGGCGATGAGGATCGTCTTAACGATGCCGTGGCTCAGCATATAGAAAGCGGCGAAGCGCTGGGAGCTAAGCGACAGGTTGCTAGCCGTCTGCCTGAGGTATTGAGCAACGATGTCGTCCGGGTGATTCGTCAGTTCCTCTTGCGTTAGCGCAGTCACAAAGCGAACGATCGCGTGCTGGCTGGTGAAGTAGCCAATAATGCCGCCGATGATTTCCAGCACCGAAAGTAGCGCCTTGAAGAACAGGGAGACTCGGAACAGGAGGTGCACCCATCGGTCCGTCGATGTGAGGTGCGAGAGGGACAAAGGAAAACTTGGCAGCTTCATATTGTGCGACCAACGTCCGGCATCGTGCCGCGGGCGCTATAGAGAAGTACTTTTATGTGGCGCATCGCTAAGCGGACCGTAACAAATTTCGGCCCTGGTTCGATCGTTTTCAGCAAGGAAGCTGGCTTCATGACAGGCAGCATCGGCGCGGTGACCGGTGGCGCGCGCACATGTACGGACGCCGAATTTCCCCCATACATGCGAGCTTTTGCATATAAGCTCGCGCGCTTGTTGTTGCCCGGATTTGCGACTGTAGCGCTTTGTACGGCCGCTCGTGCGCACGCCACCGACGATTGCAAGAGCATCACCGACGCCGCGCAGCGGCTGGCTTGCTACGACAAGGTTTTTGGGGGGCCGACGGAAACGGCGAAGCCGGCTGAAGCAACTCACCCTCCGGTCGCCGGTCGAACAGAGCTCTCTGCGGCCGCCAAAGGGCTCGGGATCGGGGATGTGATGACGACCTTTTGGGAACTGACGCCGGCCGAAAAGCGCGGCACATTCGTGGTGCGAACTTACCTGTCAACTTTTTTCCTACCCGTTCTTTACACGTCGTCGATGAACCGCCAGCCTGAAAGCCCGACGCGCGGGGCGGCACCCGCGCAGCCCACTTACCGCAATTTGGAGACGGAGTTCCAGATTTCGCTTCGGGCCAAGATCGCCGAGGGATTGCTGCTCCCGAACGCCGATCTGTGGTTTGCATACACACAGCAATCATTCTGGCAGCCCTGGGACCATCAGGATTCCGCGCCATTCCGGGATACGGATTTTCAGCCTGAGGTGATTTACGTCGTGCCGGTGCCCGAACCTGTGGGAGCACTGCCACTTGGCTGGCACTGGCGTATGGCGCAGATCGGCTTCGCGCACCAGTCCAATGGACAGAGCGATCCGCTGTCGCGAAGCTGGAACCGCCTTGTCGTTGGTACAGCGGCGGAGCGCGACGAATTTGCCTTGAGACTCCGCCACGAGTTTCGTATACGCGAGTCGGCGAGCAGCGACGACAACCCAGACCTGACCGACTACATCGGCAGCACGGAACTCGCTGCCACTTGGTTGCATGGGGTGGGTGCAGCGTCCTTGGTCTGGAAGGTCAACATACAGGATTTCGGGCGTGGTTCACTCAAATTCGATTGGACTTTGCCTTTTCGACGGGCCAAACCGGAAGGATTGCGCTGGTACCTGCAGGTCTTCTCGGGGTACGGCGAGACTCTGCTTGATTACAACCATCGGCAAACGAGTATAGGGTTTGGAGTCATGCTGTTTCAACTCTAGCCTGGATTTCCACCAAGGTTTGTGGTCCTAACTTTTCCGGGGCCGAGGCAGGCGCGGGAGGGCTACGTCGACATGCGTAGCGAGTAGCCGTTCCACCACGGGACTGGGACGGGAGAGCCCAGTATCCCGGAGGCGACGATGATGGGTAAGTGTGCGCGCCGGTGGAAGCGGACGAGAACTTCGGTTTCGGTGACGGTGACGTCAGCCGGCGTGTCGATCAGATCGCGGAAGATGTGACGCGCTTGGGCGTCATCGTAGCCGCGCATGCGCCGAGCGAGCAGGCGGTACAGACCGCTCGCGACGACCAGCAGCGCCATGTCGAAGTCGACCTTCATGCCGACGGCCGAAGACAGCGCGTCCATGTGGAAGAAGCGCACGGCGTCGGACAGGGCGTTCTCGATGAGCATGCGCTGGGCGTAGCGGATGAGCAGTTTGGCGTGGGAGCTGCGCCGATCGTTGGTGAGTAGGATGGTCGGCTCCTCGTGGCCGAGATCGACGACGTAGAGTTGCCGCAGCGCTGCGCCGGCGAGGTGGACCGTCTGCTCGAAGACGCGCGGTGTTTTGTATTTGCGTGCCGGTACGTCGAGGGCAACGCGGCGCCAGGCCGAGGCCGGCAAGTCAGCAACTTCCTGGAGCAGCTTGGCGGAACGCCGCCGCAGAGTGATGAAGGTGATGCCGAGCCGATCGAGGCGGGCCAGATGTTCGTAGGTGGTCAGCCGGGAGTCGAACACCAGGTGTCGCGGCAGCTGCCGGTGGTAACGCTTCCAGAAGGCGACGAAGCGGAAGATCTCGTCGGCCTCTTCGCCCTTGCGCAGATCGGCATTGGAGTAGCAGAACGAGCGGCCGGAGGCGTCCTGCGCGAGGAACGCCAGAACGCTGGGCTGGGCGCGGCTGCGCGCGGAGACGAAGTGGCGCTGGACCTGGGGATCGTCGCCGAAGTACGGCACGGAGTGAAAGTCGAGGTTGAACGAGGAAGCCTCGAACAGTTGGTGGACGGCGACGGCCCGGTGCCAGGCCGCCAGCATGGCGGTCGTGGCCGCACGGTCGGTGCGCGAGGAGTACTCGCACAGGTAGCTTTTCTTCGGGATGGCGTTCAGCCCGCAGAACAGCGCCAGGCCCGGATCGGTGACCAGCGCCATGATGTGGCTCTTGCGCTCGATCGACCACAGCTTCAGGACCAAGGCGCAGCGCAGCGCGTGGGCCGCCGGAATCATCTTCGATCCAGGCAGCTTCGCCGCCGCAGCCAAGGTGTCCAGACGCAGACGCACGAGGTCGGGTAGAAACAGGAACAGCCCGCCACAGCGGGTCGTGAACTGCATCCCAGCCGACAGCGCGAAGCGGCGCACATCGGCCACCGGTTCGGCGCTCGGGCCAACGTGCTCGAGGCGTTCGTCGTCACCGCGGCGCGGCAAGGGAGCAAAGCCCTCGGCACGCAGCACCTCGCGCACGGCGGTCGGACTCAGGGGCGTGCCGTGCTCCTTCAGCGCCTCGCTGATCTCGTAGACGGAATGGTTTTGTTTGCGCAGCGTGACGACGAGATCGCGGGCGCGCGACTTCAAGGGCTGCTCGCGCGGGCCCGGGCTTGGGGAGCTGAAGAACTGCGGGTCGGGGTCGCGCCGGAACTGATGGCACAGGACGCGGAAGGAGCCCGGGGTATAGCCGAAGGCGCGAGCGACCTGATGAGAAGGCAGTTGTTCGAGGAAGAAGGCGCGCAGCGCCTCGTACTGGCGGTGGCGGGCGTGCACCGGCTCGGCGAAGAAGCGGCGGCACGCTGTTAAGTCTTTAGGTGCGCCTATACCCACATATGCATAATATTACATACACGATCTGGGTGTCAAGGATCTGACAAACCACAACGCGTTGTGGTCCGCAAAGCAGCCAGCCATGCGGATCTGCGGGAACCGGAATGAATTGCAGGCGGAACAGCCTCGCGCGCCGCTACGCGAGATCCGGGCGCGCCATCCCCGCCGTGGGCGCACCATCGGCGAACGCGACTCCGGCCAAATCGATCAACCTACCGAGGCAGACGCCGGCCGTCGCTCTGCACCCGCGTTAACCTCTTAGGCCTTGGTGGAAATCCAGGCTAGGGCATTTGAGAAAATGGCGCAGAAATCGGGTAATCCAGTCGGCTTCGTCTCACCCGGATCGCAGGCACCCTATGACGCATACAATCGTTGCTGATCGTTGTTGCTGACAACTTTGTTGCTAACAAATTGTTGCTGACATTTGCAACGCAATCGCAATCCTTTCCTCAAAGCCCGATACCATCCGGACATTACGGTGGAGCAATGACCCAGCAACCATGTTTCCAACGCGGCGCGGCATTGGCTCGCTCGTTGGCGGCCGCCTGCTGGATGGCGGCGGCTTTCGCTCCGGTCGTCGCATCGGCGACGCTCGGCGA
>Ga0187846_10001153_pt1 | contig 14971 bp, 15 predicted proteins | sample TC_taG_FD_161473 | JGI IMG/M metagenome (GOLD analysis project Ga0187846, IMG submission 161473) | Biofilm microbial communities from the roof of an iron ore cave, State of Minas Gerais, Brazil - TC_06 Biofilm (v2) | ecosystem: Environmental > Terrestrial > Deep subsurface > Cave > Wall biofilm...
GCGATCACACTGCTGAAAGCAGCAGAGGGCGCAGGCCAATTGCACAAAGGCTTGGTAGGTATGGGTGTACTTCTCCCAGCGGACCAGCAGGCGCCTGGACCGATTGAGCCAACTGTGCAGACGCTCCACGACCCACCGGCGTGCTCGCTTGAGCGGTTCCGACTCGGCGGCCATGCGGGCGGCCTCCGCCTCCCAGCGCTCCTGGTCGCGCGGGCGGATATGGACCGTGTAGCCCCGCTGCTCGGCGGCAAAGCGCGGCAAGTCGTAATCGAACCCCGCATCCAAGCACAGGTGCTGCGGCTGCTCTGGCGTCGGCTCTGGCCGCTCCACGACCACGCAATCGAGCGTCTGGGCGGTCAGCTTCATGTCGGGCACATTCGCCCCGGCCACTTCGACGGCCAGCGGCAGCCCATGCCCCTCACACAGCGTGCTGCGCTTGGTCCCCTTCTTGCCGCGATCGGTGGGGTTGGGGCCGGTCGCGGCGCCACAGATCAGGGGCAGATGCCGCATCACCCCATCCAGGCTTTGCCACTCCCAGTCGATGCCGACCAGCTCACCCTCCTCCTGCAAGCCCGCTGCCCAGAGCCGGGCGAAGAAGCCATCGCGTTGCCAGGCCCGAAACCGGTCATAGACCGTCGTGGACGCGCCGATCTCGTGCGGCAGCGCGTTCCACTGCAAGCCAGTGCGCAGAACAGAGAGGATCGCGCCCACCATCTGCCGGTCGTCTTTGGCAGGTCGGCCGCCCTTCGGATGCGGCTTGTGGGGCGAAAGCCTCGGCAGCGCGCGCGCCCACACCTCGTCACTCAGCTCCCACGGTCGCGTTCGTTCCATGGCCTACGGCTCCTCACGCTCAGTGCTTTCACGCGTTCACCTCCCTTCATTTTCGCACATTCTCACGGTTTCCGAATAAGCTCTTTTTACTGTATTCATGAAGTGGAACGAGCTGCACGAACGATGGGCGCAGGAATAGGCAGAATGGATTGTCACGCTCCACTCCATGAGACACAAGAACTCAGTCACATCGGCCGGCAGCCCTGCGATCTATGACAGACGGTGGGAGTCGCACTCCACCGCCAGAGCAAAAAAGTTCATTTTACACTTTTACAGACGATTCTCAGGTTATGGTGCGCTGGCCATGTTGAGGAGATCTGCAAAACCTGACATTTTTAGAGATTGATGTTCTTAACTATTGACTTTGGCAAATCGAAGTGGTATACTGTCCAGCAACAGGTGGAGATACTTGGGAAATGGAGGATTACGGCAATGCCAGACGGGGACATTATACACCCTTTACCGAGCCCCAGATTTGGGCAGCTTTACCTACAGGTGTGCCAGGGAGAGGTGGCTGAAGACGGGCTCGTGAGAGCAGCACTGGAATGTTTGAAAAAAGAGGTGAAGTTCTTCGGCGATGAACCCCTGCACCTGATTGCGCAGGAGGAAGCTCTTTTTGAGGCTATTTTCCTCCGACGCCAGCAAGGAGAAGAGGTCAACTGGGCACATGAGCGAAGAAAGATAAAACAACTTCAACAATCTGCTCACGGACACCTACGCGCGCTTGGCCTGGTGGTGAGGGCATGCGAAGATCAATTACGTGAGTTAGAACTGCATGGTCACTCCTCTATCATGCCTCCAGACTTCCAGCGGGAAATCACGAGGCACTACCTGATCAATGTCTACGATGCCCAGTTCGCAACGCCTACCACAACTCCCTTGCACCCACATCCCCCTTCGGGCTGATCCTGACTTTGTCCGCCAGAGACTGCTTGCCATGCGACCTGGTGTGATCAGAGGGTTAGCGTCTTACGTCGAACACATTGTGCAGCACGGCACCACGAGCGGCATGCGGCGCCCTCCCAGCGAACTCATGCGGAAGATCGATCTCGAAGAGGACGCCGAGAAAGATATAGCCGAGCTTTTGAGGTAGGAGCAGTGCATGTCACAGCCAGATTACACCTTCCTGTTTGATGATCTCACCGACGGGTATACCTCGGTCCAATGGACTCATCACCATACTCACCAGCCCACTCAGACGTTTCGCGTGCGCGTGGACGATCAACAGTTTCATTGGAAACGACATTGGGAACGGCGTTATCACCTATCGTCGCTACACGCCGATTGTATTGACCTGGCCTGTGCCATTGCTGTCGCTGACCGGCTCTCGAGGCGCACAAGGTACCGGTCGTGCTCTATCCAGATCCACCTGCCTGTTCGACACCCGGAACTCTTCGGTGGCTCGCCGACACTGCACCACCTGCAGGATCTCCTGTACTGGTACACGCAGGATCAGTGGTTTTTTGATTTCCCTCCCAGATCTGCTTATGGGCGCCTGGCCGAGAGGCAACGCTCCTTTCTCAACCCGAGTCCCTCCGATCCACTAACAGAAGTCGCTTTATGGAGTGGGGGACTGGATTCCCTGGCTGGCTTCTATTCCCAGGTAAAGAACGGACCGGTCTCTTCACAGTATGTCCTGTTTGGGACGGGAGCAAATACCTTCATTCACAGCAGACAGCGGGATGCTGCTGAAACAATTGAAACCCTGTTTCCCGGTCGTATCACGCTGGTACAACTGCCTCTCTGGCTTGACGGCACCAAAGAGATGCGTAAGCATTCACTCCAGCGTTCTCGCGGTTTTGTCTTTCTGCTCCTGGGAGCAGTGTGTGCCATGCTGGAAGGTCAGCAGGCGCTTTCTGCCTATGAAAACGGTATTGGGGCCATCAACCTTCCCTTCACCCAGGCCGAGGTAGGTCTTGATCATTCCCTCTCTGTTCATCCTGTTTCGCTCATTCGCATGGGGGAATTCATCACCCACCTGTTTCGTACGCCCTTTGCTTTTCGGAATCCTTTCTTGTTCCAAACGAAAGCCCAGATGTGTGCTCCGTTAACCGCCTCCGCAGCCTTTGAACGGCTGGTATTGTCAACGTTCACCTTGCGATCGCTACCTCCGAGAGCGGCCACAGCAGTGCGGTCGCTGCTCATCCTGCCTGCTTCGCAGGCAAGCCATCGCCGTGTTGAACGTGGAAGATCCAACGCCCTACAGTTTGAACGCGGCACCCCACCACGGACACAAGAGCCGCATTTCTGATGGCGACCACCTGCGAGCAATGGAGGCACAGGTCGCTTCCCTGCGCTCCTGTCTCGCCGCGGAGGATCCCTGGGAGAGCTTATCTGACTATGCCCCGCAACTGCTGGAGATTGTCGATGAAATGGCTGAGAAAAAGCTATATCCGAGAGATGCGTTGATTGATCGCCTGGTCCAGCTGTATAGGTGTTACGTGAGCGAATGGGATGAGCACGTGTGTCAGGTGGTCCAGCGCGGTTTTACAGATAATCCAAACGAAATACAGTGACCGTGAGAGGAGACGAAAGATGGAGCAGAACGTCCTTGACACCATCGATCCGCGTGTGCTGGGCGATGACCTGCAAAAAGCTCGCAAGAGAAGAGGGCTCACTCAGGAAGACGCGGCCAAAATCATTGAAACAGCGCGTACAACGCTGGTTGCAATTGAGAAAGGCGAGCGGAGGATCAAACCCGGTGAGTTGATCAAGTTAGCTCATGCCTACGGTCGCCAGGTCAATGATTTTGTTCGGCCTCATCCCGTGATCGATGCATTTCCGCGGCCTCAGTTTCGCGGCCCTGCCGTGCAGAGCGAGGAAGATGCGGAGAAAATTGCCTCTTCTGTGGCCAGCGTCGAGCAGCATTGCCAGGACTACCTTGAGCTGGAAGAGCTACTCAAGGCACCGCTCGTCCGCCGGTATCCGCCTGAGTACTCTGTCGCTGGCCTGAGGACCGAACAGGCTGCTGAAGGGGTCGCTATTGAAGAGCGTCATCGCCTTGGCCTGGGGGACGGGCCCCTCCCTATCCTGCGCGACATACTCGAGCAAGATGTTGGGCTTCGCATCTTCTACCTGCCGCTCCAACCCTCGACGTTCTGTGAGATGTACCTGTACACGGACCAGATCGGAGGGTGCCTGGTGGTGAATAGCCAGCATCCCGAGGAGCGCAGGCGCTGGTCACTCGCGCATGGCTACTGTCACTTCCTGGTTCACCGTTTCCAATCAGATGCGTGTTTCCAGGAGAGCTACCAGCGGCGCCCCGAAAGCGAACGGTTTGCCGAGGCCTTTGCCCGCTACTTCTTGATGCCCACCAGTAGTCTGGCAAAACGCTTTGATGACCTGCGGCGCATCAAAGAGAAACGAACACTCACCGATCTTGGCACGCTGGCACACTATTATGGTGTGTCCATGGAAGCCCTCACACGCCGCTTAGAAGACATGAATTTACTGCCGACCGGAACGTGGGAAGGCCTGCAGGCGCGTGGACTGAAGGTGGGAGAACTGCGCCAGCGGCTCAATCAGGGGGATATCCCGGCGCGTGCCCAGCTCTTCCCGATGCGCTACCAATACCTTGCTCTAGAGGCGCTGACACAGGGGCTGATCAGCGAGGGGCGCTTTGCTCGTTTGCTCAATGTTGGTCGGCTGGAGGCTCGGAGTATCGCGCAGGAATTACAAGATCAGCTGGGTGAAGCAGCTGAGCACCATCTCATGGGAGATGACCAAGGGAGAGCCATAGAGAGCTAGGAGGGCCACGTGGCAAGGAGTACTGTTTTCTCCGGGGATGGAGTGATTCTCAACGCGTGTTGTCTGAGGAACATCAGCGCATCAGGATGCATGGCCGCTATTTTGGAAGCATGCCCTGTTCCTACCATGATAGCACGCATTGTAAATGATCAAGAGCAGCCTCTGCAGATTCTTCGTGAGCACCAGGAAGGAGCAGGACTTGTCGTAGAGCACATTGATCTCCAGCCGATCCTGCATACCGGTGTACTCGTGATAGCATCCATCACCTCTGAAGCCGAAGAAACAATGATGGTTGACCTCGCCACACTCCTGGAGGACGGGGAGGCAACGACTGCCGCTCTGGCACAGCAGAGGGGGTGGGCTATCGGTGTCGATGAGCCGACCATCACTGCGTTGTTGCGCCAGCATCTCCCTGATGTGCAGATGGTCTCGACGCCCATCCTCATGCAACTATGGGCTCGGCACAGCCGGCCGCCCTCGCTCACACTGCGAGGCGCGCTGCAGCAGATACACCAGGGCACCGGATATGCACCACCTGTTCATCATCCGCTCTATTCCTGGTGGCAGGAGGTTGTAGAGACGACAAAAGACGAACCCATGTAAATCACCAAATGATGGCCTGCCCTGGGGGAAACCTGCTCAGGCCTTCAGGAAACTGTTGCTTTCCTGCAACGCAAAGAGCCGGGAAGCATACAATGTCTTGTTCCAGGAATGTGCTCATGATGAGATTGACGAGTACGTTCTAGTCCCTTATGTCCTGATGACCAGACAACTGAAAGTGAGAGATGTTACCATGCAACAACCAACCCCTACCCTGCTTGTAGAAGTTTTTCCTGTACAAGCCGCCGCAATCCCGCCCCTAGTCGCATACCAACTCCAGGTACGGGGCGACGACCTTGCCACCATGGGCGGGAAGTTAGCGTATCGCCTCGGGCGGCTGTTCAAGGGCCATTGGATCTGGACAGAGCGGAGAATTGTCACGGATTCACCTCAGCCTGAGGAGGCATTCAAGCCGGTGATTGCAGGCGTATGGAGCGAGCAGCCGGATATCTTTCAAGGGCTTTTAGCGATCCAACGGGATATCTCGTGGCGCCCCACTGCCCAGGTGATGGCGGATTTCGTCGCCCGAGCCCTCTTTTGGGATCTCCAGCTTGAAGTGAACCAGGTGCTCGCATCCTTGTCTCATGATCTTGGGCGCGTCCGCATTCACCGAGCCTGTGACGTGCGTGGGTGGGTGCTCCACGAGGAACCGGCCATTTCCATCTCCGTCATCTCCCGTCTGTTGGCGAGACAAGACGTGAAGACCTATGCTCGTCAGGTTGCGACACCCGAGCAACTTATCGGGCTGGCGGTGGCGGATAAGCTCTCAGGCTCAAATGGAGAGATCGTCGGCATTACAGGAAACGTGAGGGAGCACCGTGAGCGATTACTGGCACTCACGCAGCGGGAAGAATCGAGAGCCATCATACAGCGCGCTGCAGACCATGAGCCAGTCGTCCACGTGCGGATGGGGCGCAATGCATATGACTTCGTCGCAAGCGCACTGGGTATTGTGGTGAATACCGCCACCTATGCCAGATAATGAGCAATCAATATGCGCTGGCAAATATCGCCCTGGGCCTGCTTAGTAAGATCGGCAATGTTCCCTATGTCCTCGCGGAGCCGCTGCCCTACGCGGATATTCTTGTCGGGATCGATATTGCCCGGCGAAAGAAAGAGCGCCTATCAGGAAACGTCAATGCGACTGCCATCGCACGTGTCTATCAAGGGAACGGCGAATTTCTGCAATACGCTCTGTATGATGCTCCCCTGGAAGGTGAAACCATCCCCAGGTATGTGCTGCAAGCGCTCTTTCCGCAGTCCGTCTTCGCCGGGAAAAGAGTCCTTGTGCACCGAGATGGCCTGTTCCGTGGAGAAGAGAAGCTGGCACTCAAAGAGTGGGGGAAGCGCCTCCAAGCCGAATTTTATCTGGTCGAGCTGCTCAAAACAGGAGCGCCGCGACTCTACGGGGTGAATATTCAGACCCGTGGGGCACAGCTCCCTCTCAAAGGGAGCGCGCTCCAGCTCAACGACCATGAAGCCTTTCTCGTCTCTTCGTTGCCTCCCTTTGCAACTGCCACGCCCTATCCCCTCCACATTCGCACCGAGGCCCCTTTCGGGATCGAAGAAGCGATTCACTCGGTGCTTGCGCTCACGTTGTTGCATTACGGCTCACTGCGCCCGCCTCGTTTGCCCATTACCATCCATTACAGTGACGAAATCGCCTACCTGGCCTTACAGGGGATCAAACCAAAAGAGAGGGAAGGAACGCTTCCATTTTGGCTATGAGAGGGCACATGCTCAATTAGCCTTGGGCTGAACTCACATGAGCCCTCAGCAGATGTGACTTCAGCCCTCTTAGTAAGGCTTGAACAATGTGGGTCGTGAACATAGCTCTACTTGTTTGCTGGCATTTCCTTCCATACACGCCTGGTGCAGCGTTTCTCATTGGTATAAGTGAAATATGGAGCTCTCAGAGCACCTGGTAGTTTGACCATGCCATTATCTGAGGGACCTGAAAGATAGGAAACACCGCATCCTGGGGATCTCCTTCCTGTGTGGCTCAGAACGAGCAGGGAATGATTCGATGTGTTGCATGGGCGTCTTCGAGGGGAGAGCATGCTGTGAAAGAAAGCGGGTAGTTATGCACAGGTTGTCCACCAGATGAAGCGCAATTCCCTGATAGTGTGGACAACCTGGTGGATAAAGTAGTAGCACTTCCGCGCGATCTCGGGTATACTTCTTAGGAGACCATCACCGTCACGCATCCCGGCACGAAGAGGCACACACGCTCTGGAATAGACGGACCTCCCTTCTTATTGCTCCACATGTTTTTCTATTTTTTCCTGTCACAGTCGTTGTGTTCGTGCATCTACATAGGAGAAGGCGATATCGTCATGGATATCGCTTCGAAAGGGGAGCGCGCGTGACTACCCAACCGGCTGCCCAGGCTGTCGAAGACCTGATCAGCGCCTATGGCAGGCTTGTCTTCCATCTCATCCATGGCATGATCCATGATTGGCACGAGAGCGAAGACCTGACCCAGGAGGTCTTCCTGTCTGCCTTCAAAGGCATCGAAGCCGCACAGGCCGCACGTGGGGCGCAGTTTCAGGCCAAAGCCTGGCTATTGCATATAACCATAAATATTGTTCGTATGTACTGGCGCAGGCAGCGGCTGATGCACTTTGTGCCCTTCTCGCAGTTGGAAACAGCGGAGGCTGGCACTGACGTGATCAGTGAACTTGCGGCCCCGGTCCAACCAGGCGGGTACGCCACGGTGGAAGGAAGTGCTGATCCGGCAACGCTGCTGTCAGAACGCGATGCCGTTGGGCAAGCGCTTGCAGGGCTACCTGACACACTCCGTGTTCCGTTGCTCCTCTCGGTGGTGGGCGGGTTGTCCTCGGCGGAGATCGCCGGCATCCTGGATGTAGGGGAAGCCGCCATCCGCCAGCGGCTCTCGCGCGCCAGGCGGCAGTTCAAAGAACACTATGCCGCAGCAAGCGGCGAGGAGGTGCGCGATTCTGTCGCCACCACAGCACAGCAGCGTGTCTCTGCTGCGCCTGGCGCGAACCCGCGCCTGGGTGTGCTACGCAGTAGAACAGCATAACGGGAGGAATCAATGCAGATCTACCATGTGTCCAACACAGTTGTGTGTTGGCAAAAGGACATGAGACAGAGCACTAACTTTGTGAGCCGTGCTCCGCCTTGTGTTCCCGGTGATATTGTTGTTGGTCCATCGTAGCACCGTCCCCGTCAGAGACAACGATGGCAGGCGAGTTCCGGAGGCGACTCGTCTGTCTGATTCTACGAAGAAAAAACCTCGCGAAGCGACCAGAATTCTTCGTCCCGTGGCACGCTCAGGATGACGCTCAATCACGAGCACGCAACGAACAGACCAACAACAATAAGAAAGAGGCATCACCATGCCCACCCTGGAAAAAACGGACGGCGGGCTTCCTCGCAGCGCGTTACGCTATCGTCCCACGGAGGCCTCCACGATTACCGTCGATGAATATGTCACTGGCACACAGACGCCAGTGCTTCCGGTGAAGCGAACATCGCGGGTGCGCCAGCCACAGGCCGACGATGACGCTGTGGAGCAGGATGCGCTCGATGCTGCCCAGAGGGGCCGTGGGAGCGCCACGGCTACCAGGGTACGTCGTGCACCTACGATGCCCACCACGCTCCCGAACACACCACGGCCAAAGCAGACGACGCGGCCTCGTTCACGTCTTCATCCTTTGTTTTTCCTTGGCATCGGGATGCTTGTCACCCTGGCCCTGATCTCGGTGCTCTCCATCGTGACTTCCTGGTTCACTACGACGCTCGATGACCTGCGGTATGGCAGGCCGCGCACGTTTCAGATCGATGCGTATGTCGGGCATAACGAGTCGCCTGGGATGCCCAGTCATTTTCTGGCAGTCAATCTTCATGGACGGATCGAAATCATCGAGCTGCCAGGTGGCAACGCGAGCCATGCCCGCATCTACATCGGCCCGCAGCTGTACGGCTCTGACGCTGACCTTATTCCGGTGACCTTGAGCTTCATCGATGTCAACGGCGATAATACACCTGATATGATTATCAGCTTCCATTCTCTCGGATGGTTAGGGTTCTCAAATGCCGAACAGCAACTGGTGTATATCAATGAGAACGGTGGCTTCCGTCCGGCACGTCCGGATGAATTGCCCGCGATACAACACTACTTGCAGCAACATAGGTAAGAGGCATCTCTTCATCCGCATGGCTGTTTTGTCAAGCGGTTTTGGCACACGATTCCATGGAGCCTTCCGACATGGCAAAGCAGTCCCAGATGCACGCGAGAACGTGTGATTCGTCAGTGAGTTCTGCCGCCATTGAACCATAGATTGGTTCTCCGACTGGTTTGGTGGAAGGTTACGCGCAAGCGAGTGCCAAATCCATTCAGAGAACTGATTAAACGAAGCATCCTTCTCTTGATGAAACAGCGTGCCAGTGTCAATCAGCGCGAACCTGGCTTTCCCTTGAGGAAGGGAAGCCTCTGTTTACGAATGCTTCTCCGGATCCCACTCCTGCATTTCGTTGTCTAAGGAGACGACGTAGGCATCATTGGCAGGCCCAACTGCAAAGCAGGAAGGGGCCTCTTCGCGCAGAAAGCCAGCCGTTCCTCCCAAGGTGAGCAAGAGCGGGCAATTTCCTCAAGCCACAGCTCCCGCGCCGGTCGGCGTGGCACTTCAGGAAAGTGAACGGTTCTCCCTTGATCAATCACAAACGCATCAAGACCGCTCAGGGCAGCAAAATGATAGCCCATCAATCCCCAGAAGACGTCGGGGTCTCCCGGTCGTACCGGAACAATGGCTTTGGAGTGATGATTGTTCCCACACCAGACCAGCAAGCGTGCTTCCCCTGGCAACCCGGCCAGGGCTGCAATCAAAATGCGGGCTTGCTGCTCTTCGCGCCAGTTGTTCGTTGCCCGCTCATCAAGTCCTGTCGGCACTTGTCCCATGGTGGCTTCATAAGCGATCAGTGTCCACCCCAGGTCGAGGGCGGATTGAATCAACTCCCGCATGTCCGGTTGGGCAAGGTAACCCCAGGCATCCGGCGGCAAGCGCCTTGATGCGTTGGCTTCTTCGACCACCGTAGGATAGAGGGCCTCCATGGCAAAATGGCGGACCCCGAGTCGATGCGCCGTTGGCAGGAGGTGCTGTCCAATGCGCCGCGTGCGGATACAGCGGACCCACCCGGCATGGCACTCATTCATCATGACCACACGAGACCGCTGAAATCCGAGGTCGATGAGTTCTTCGACGGTTCGCCACGGGTGAGCGTGATGGGCCTCCTGTTGATCCATCCCTTCCTCCGATCTCGGCCTTAGGCGGCGAGCAGTCTGCGGGACAGTTGAGTCACTCCTGCTCGTCCATAGCTTTGCCGCTTGAGCAGTTTCAGGCTACTCTTGTGTCCCTCCACCGGTCCAGTACTGTAGGGCAGCGTCAGCCCTGCGACGACCGCGGCCTTGTCCCGTTCCAATCCATGGGCAAATTGCCGTATCTCTTTGGCTCCCGTCGCGCTTCCCGCGCTCTAACCACGGCTCCAACTCGCTTCCTCGCAGCTTGCGTACCAGGGTGAGAAACTCCTCCACCAGCAGTTGAGTCTGAGTGACTTCCCGGTTGGCCTGACCAATGAGCAGTAAGATCCCTTTGGCCGCGCTTGTCCGTTCGTCAATGGGCTGCACTAGCCAACGGACAACATGACGAGGCGTCACTCCATCCAGTGGTGATGGCAGTGGCGGAGCGGTCTTGGAAGGAGGCGAGGGCCGAGTTGTGCGCAAACTCTGCAGGAATTTGTAGACCTTTCGTGGCCCGCCCCTGTACCCGCGATCACATACTTCTTGATGTAACACTCTTCCATTGTGGCAGCCATCCGCCCACCGGTGCAGGAGGTAGGGAACAAAACGATCCAAGTGACTCGGCTTTTTGCGCCGCCGCTGTGTGGCTGGTCCCGACCCCTGGCTCAACCAACGACCAATGGTGCGTGCGCTCACTCCCAGGCGTTTCCCAATCTCCTTGTGCCTCAGCCCAGCTTGGTGCAAACCGCATGCTTGCTGATAGAGTGCTGTCCCTTTTTCGGCATTGGTGAACCGCCGCTCTGCCCGCGTGGGACTATAGCTGGCCAGAGCTTCACCTGGGGGAAGGGAAGGCGGTGGCACAAGCGTTCGGCAAAGGTCTTTCCACTGGCGCGTGACGAACCGATCCAGATGCTCGACCAGATTGCTCACCAGATGAAAGCGATCAGCCACTTGAACCGCCTGGGGAAGCGCTTCTCTGATCGCGGCGGCAAACTCCTCCGAACGATCACGCGCGACGATTTCAATGGTGGGGTACTGGCGCAGCCAGGCCGCTACCACGGTTACCGATCGCTGTTCAAGCAAAGCAATCGGCCGCCCACGTTCGAGGTCAACGACCAACGCGCCATAGCGCACTCGTTTCTTCCACGCCCAATCGTCAAGCCCAATGACGCGTGGAGCTTTCGGCTCGGGCAGAGGTTGCGCCTGCAGCACTCTCAAGAGGGTCCGCGATGTCACCTGAATCCCCATTCCTTGGGCAAGACGCGCCCCGCCTGCTCCTCCTGCTTCCTGGACCAGCAAGGCCAGGTACGAACGCAGGCCGACGCTGTATTGTCCATGAGGAGGAGTCACGTGAGGAAGACGCTCAGCAAAAACACGACGGGGGCATGCGGGTTCAGTGCAATAAAACTTCCGCACATGTAAGATCAGCAGGACTGGCATCCCATTGATGGGCAGATCACGCACCGTTCGTCGATACCGGCTGTGAACGCGACGGGTCAGGTGCTCACAGAGCGGACAAGCAGCGGTATTCGTTGTGCGTTCGCATTCGAGCCGAATGGCCTCTCCATCGCAGGAGATTTGGAGCAGACGAAAATCTTGTAAATGAGGAAACAACACGTGTGGGGACATAGGCAACTCCTTACGCTTCATTTTATCACATCAACCGCTCCACCAAACCAGTCGGAGAACCCATAGATTGTGTTGATTGAAGAATAAAACGGCTCTAACACAGCTTTGATACCAGTGGCGAAGTCAACATCGAGTTCGTTCTGAGCTTGAGTTCGCCAAATTTCAAGCGTGAAAAACGACTTCTGTTTTCCATACTTCGATAATCTTAAAACTGGTGTACATTATTAACCGGAAAAGTCATCACTTGATGAATGAGCGCAAGTGCTTCTCAAGCAAGGCTCCATCGCATCCCATCCCCTTGTGGCATGAGAAGGAAGCAATGCCCCAAGTGATCACTTTCCTGGTTAAGATTTGTTGCACTTTCTCGTTATGGAAAACAGACTTCGCCACTAGTATCCGAAGTGGCCATCAGCCATTGAATGAAACCATGTACACGAAGCACATCATCTGAGAGCAAGAGCAAAGAATCAACGTATATAGTGTGTCAACATGTTGTCCGGCAAGCATTCCATGCAGTATGTGGAGGCGAGGGAGAGCATCTTTATGGTTCCTAGAGGATAGTGATGCTACGCCTATGGGAGCACGCAATGTACTGCAAGGGGTGTGGAGCTGCCAACGCAGCAGGAAATAGCGTGTGTCCCGTTTGTGCACAACCAATTGAAGAGGACAATGGTAAGACCTGGGATGAGTTTTTACTGAACGGGCGTTACCGCATCCTCACGCGGGTGGGCACAGGTGGTTTCGGTGCCGTCTACAAAGCCAGGGTATCCCTGGCTTCCGGGCAGGGCACAGATATCATAGCCATCAAGCAGGTCAACCTGCGCGGGCTGACAGCACAGGAAATCATCGAGGCGACCGATGGCTTTCACCGCGAGGTGCTGCTGCTGTCCAGCCTCGAACACATCAACCTGCCGCGCATCCACGACTCTTTCACCGATCCCGAGCACTGGTACCTGGTGATGGACTTCATCGAAGGTGAGACCTTGGAGCAGTACCTGCAGCAAACCTCCCCAGGTTCCTCGCCCGCTCCACCGCGCTCCCTGCCACTGGACGACGTGTTCGGTATTGCGCTCCAATTGTGCCACGTGTTGCACTACCTGCACACGTGCCAGCCTCCGGTCATCTTCCGCGACCTCAAACCGGCCAATGTCATGCGCACCCCAGAGGGGAACCTGTACCTGATCGATTTCGGCATTGCACGCCACTTCAAGCCCGGACAGGCGAAAGATACGATGCCCTTTGGCTCGCCGGGCTATGCCGCGCCAGAGCAGTACGGCAAGGCGCAGGCGACGCCCCAGAGCGATCTCTACAGCCTGGGCGCGCTGCTGCACCAGGTGCTCTCGGGGGAGGACCCAGCCGAGACGCCGTTCCGCTTCGCGCCGCTGCGCCTGTATGGCACAGCGGGATTGGCCGAGTTGGAAGCGCTGATCATGCGGATGGTGGAGATGGACCCGGGCAAAAGGCCAGCGAGCACTGTTGAAGTCCAGGAAGAACTGCGCCGTATCGTCATGTTTCGCATGCTGCGGACACATGAGGAGCCGCGTCTCTGGCGCCCTGGCCGGCCGCAAGACCTGCCCGCGGAGTTTCCTCCTCCGCCGTGGCAGGCGATTACTGCAGGGTCAGGGCAACAGCAGCAGCAGGGGCAGACTCCACGGGCAGGCCCCTCCCGGCGCAAGGTCCTCCTCGGTGGCCTTGTAACGGGCGCGGCTCTGGTGGCCGGGACAGAGGGTCTCCTCTGGCTCCTGCAGTCCGCTCCTCATTCCATGCCTGCGGTGCCTGTTCTCAAACCTGTTCCCACGCAGCAGATCGTGCCGACACAGCAGGTCGCTCCCACCCAACAACCCACCCAGCACCAAACTCACCAGGCTGCTCAATTGGTTTATCGCGGGCATGACGAACTTGTGCGGTCTGTTGCCTGGTCGCCTGACGGTCAGTTTATTGCCTCGACAAGTGACGATACAGTGCAGGTCTGGCAGGCAACGAACGGAAAGCGTGTTTCCGTTTATGATATTCCTTTTGTACCTGCTGTTGCGTGGTCACCACACGGCAGGTTCATTGCCTTTGCTGTCGGCGGTGCGGTGCAGGGATGGGATCTTTCCCCTGGGAATAGCGGCTCTCAGTTCTCCTATGCTGTTGATCCCGAAGGTACCTGGTCTGTGGCGTGGTCACCCGATGGGGAACGCATCGCTGTAGGAAGCTTCAGTGGTGTAGAGATCCTGAATGTAGCTAATGGAGAGGTTGTCTTCAAGCATGACAGGTATGCCGCGCAAGTAACAGCAGTGACGTGGTCACCTGACGGCAGATACGTCGCGTGGGAAAGTTCGTTCTACAATACTGTAGAGGCATGGGACGTGGCATCGAATCGCCGCGTCTATATCTATTATGGACCCAGTAAAGGCAATTCGACTGCAATCGCGTGGTCACCCGATGGCACATACCTTGCTTTTGGTAGCGCCGGAACAGTGCAGGTCTGGGAGACAGCATCGTGGAGTCATGTCTATACCTTTGCCTGGCCTGCTCAGGCGGTGAACGCGGTAGCATGGTCTCCGGATAGCAAACGCCTCGCCTCGGCAGGAGTATTTGACCCCACGGTGCAGGTGTGGGACGCTACCGATGGCGGGCATGTCGACATCTATGGCGGGCATAGAATCGGCGTAGAGTCGCTGGCATGGTCCCCTGACGGCAAGCGTATTGCCTCGGGAGGCATAGATCACACAGTACAGGTATGGGAACCCACCTCTTTCGAGAACGCGTAGAACGCAGCTACGATGGCCCTCTGGCCCGGTTGAGCAGTTTGCCCATCCCTGTCGCTGTGTCCTTCATCCCGTACATGGTTTGATTCCATGCCTCTTGACCACTTCGGGGGCTTTGTGCCTGCTTCCTCGTGCCTTTGGGAGCCCT
>Ga0187846_10001154_pt1 | contig 14960 bp, 10 predicted proteins | sample TC_taG_FD_161473 | JGI IMG/M metagenome (GOLD analysis project Ga0187846, IMG submission 161473) | Biofilm microbial communities from the roof of an iron ore cave, State of Minas Gerais, Brazil - TC_06 Biofilm (v2) | ecosystem: Environmental > Terrestrial > Deep subsurface > Cave > Wall biofilm...
CACTGCGAATAGTGTCATGAATGTCGCGAACAGCAGCCCGCCGATGACCGCGAGCCCCAGCGGCGCGTTGATGCTTCCGCCAAGCGCCATCGGCAGCATCCCGAGCACCATCGCCAGCGCCGTCATAAGCACGGGACGCAGGCGCGTGCGCGCGCCCTCGACCGCGGCCGCTGCAGGGCTGTAACCTTGCTCGCGCAGATCGTTGGCGAAGATTACCAGCAGGTTGCCGTTGGCCACGCCAACTCCGACAGCCATGATCGCGCCCATCAGCGACTCCACATTTATCGTGTTGTGAGTCAGCACGAGTATCCAGAGCACGCCAGCCAGCGCGCCCGGTACGGCCAGCAGGATGATGAATGGCTCGGCCCATGACTGAAAGTTCGTCACCATCAGCAGGTAGACCAGAATCACCGCCAGGATGAGACCCTGCTCGAGGCTCGCGAAAGATTCGCGCATCGCCTGGCTCTGCCCGCGAATTACGATCTTGACGCCGGGCGGCAGCTTGCCGAGCGATGCGATGGCGTTCTCCACGGCCGCCGACGCGCTGCCCAGGTCGCGTCCGGAGACGGAGGTGTTCACGTCGATGACTCGCTGCACCGTGTAGTGGCTGATGACCGCTGGCTCGACATCCTGCGAGACGGTCGCGATATTGCCCAGGAACTGCGGCGCTTGACCGCCGCCGCTCGCGCCGGGATCCGATCCGATGGAGCCGAGCGGAGTCGCGCTGAGCGCCTCGACCGAATCGATCATGTGTTGCGGGGTCTGCGTCAGCACGCTGTAGTTGACGCCGTTTTGCGGGTCGAGCCAGAAATTCGGCGCCAGCAGCGTACTCGAACTCAGCGACGTCAGCAGGCTGGAGGCGACCTGTTCCTGCGTGATCCCGAGCTCCAGCGCCTTGGCGCGATCCACCTTCACGCGAAGAGTCGGATAGTCGAGCCGCTGGGCGATTCGAATGTCGGCCAGCCCGGGAATGTCCTGCATCGCTGCTCGCAAACGGCGGGCGATCTCATAGTCCTGGTACAGATCGTTGCCGGAGATCTGGGCGTCGATCGGAGCCGACAGCCCGAAGTTCAGCACCTGGCTGATAATGTCGGCAGCCTGAAAATAGACCTGTACGCCTGGAAAGTCGCGCGCCAGCACGGCCTGGATCTTCCGTTCGTGGTCAGCGGTCGGATGATGGTCGGGCTTGAGGGAGATCAGGATGTCGGCGTCCTGTGGTCCGATCGAGTCTGTCTGGTAATAGGACAGGTTGTAGTAGGTGGGCAAGCCGATGGTGTCGCTGATTGAATCGATCTCGCCGGCAGGAATAACGCCACGAATCGCCCGATCGACGTTGTCAACGATCCGCTCGGTCTCTTCGATCCGGGTGCCCGTGGGCGCACGCACGTGCAGGCGCATCAGCCCGGCGTCGACTTCGGGAAAGAAGTCCTCGCCCGCCACCGGCACCAGCGCAACAGAGACCAGGACGACGGTCGCGACGCAGGCCAGGCCGAAAGCGCGACGCGAGATGAAGACGCTGAGCGCGTCGCTGAAGCGCTCGCGAAAACGCTCGAAGCGGGCGTCAAAAGCGACCAGGAAGCGGCCCAACGCGGTGCGCGGCTGCGGCGCGCTGTAATGCTCGGGCATCAGGTAGCGCGCCATCATCGGCACCAGCGTGCGCGAAAGCAGGTACGAGGTCAGCATCGCGTAGACCACCGCCAGCGCCAGCGGCGTGAACAGCAAGCGGGCGATGCCGTAGAGCAGCACCACCGGGAAAAAGACGATGCAGATCGAAAGCGTGCCGACGAGCGCCGGCGCCGCGATCTCGTCGGAGCCGTCCAGGATCGCCGCCAGCAGCGGCTTGGGAATCGCGTGATGGCGATGGATATTCTCGACGGCGACAGTCGCATCGTCGACCAGCATCCCGACCGCCAACGCCAATCCGCCGAGCGTCATCGTGTTGATCGTCTGCCCGGAGAGCTTGAGCGCGATTATCGCGGTCAGGATCGAGAGCGGTATCGAGATGATCACCATCAGCATGCTGCGTCCCGACCCCAGGAAGACGAGCACCATCAGCGCCACCAGCCCGGCCGCGATGGTCGCTTCGCGCACCACCTCCCACAACGCCTCGCGCACGAACGTTGACTGGTCGAAGGTCAGCTTTACCCTGAGACCTTTGGGCGCCGTCGCCAGAACGTCGGGAATTGCGGCCTTGACCGCGTTGACCACGGCGAGCGTCGAGGCGGCGGCGTGCTTGACGATAGCCAGATAGGTCGCGCGCTTGCCGTCCACGCGCACGACGTTCGTCTGCACCTGGTGTGAGTAGGTGACCGGCGCGACGTCGCCGAGCATCACCGGCGTACGCCCCGCGACCTTTACCGGCAGTTCGTTGAAACCCGAGGCGCGGTCGGGCGTGCCATTTATCTCGACGTTGTACTCGCGGTTGCCGATTTTGACCGTGCCGCCCGGAATCGTCACGCTCGACTGGTTGACTGCATTGCTTACGTCCGCGGGCGAAAGCCCCTGCGCGTAGAGCGCCTCGGGATGCAGGTTGACCATCATCGCCCGGCCGACGCCGCCGAACGGCGCCGGCGATGACAGCCCCTCGATCGTGAAAAGCTTGACGCGTATGAAATTGAGCCCGTAATCGAACAGCGCCTGCTCTGAAAGCGTGTCGCTGTAAACGTTAAGCTGCGCGACCGGCACGTTGGCGGCGTTGTAGTCGATGATGTCGGGAGCCGTGGTGCCGGGGGGCATGATGTGCAGAATCCCCTCGCTCACCGAGCTGATCTGCGCGATCGCGCCGCCGACGTCCTGGTCGGGATGGAAGTAGAACCTGAGCAGGCCGGTCCCGTCGATGGCGGTCGACTCGATATGCTCGATGCCGTTGACCGTGGTGGAACAGGCGCGCTCGCTGATCCACACCATGCGCCGCTCCACCATCAGCGCCGACAGCCCGGGATAGTTCCAGATCACCTCGACCACCGGCAGATTGATCACCGGAAAGATGTCGGCGTTCATCCGGGTGAAGGCGAGCACGCCCAGCACGAGCATCAGCAACGCCATCACCACGATCGAGTTCGGGCGGCGCAGGGCGAAGCGGACTATCCACATAATCGGAAACGGCGGGCGCGAGGAAACCTAGTCAGCCAGGCAGTCATCGAACGCTGTGAAGGCACGACCTTGCAGGTGAGAGTAGGGCAGCGCGCGCCACGCTGGCAAGCACGTCGCGCCGCCGCGGGCGGGTGTGAGGAAAGCTTTGTTGCTCCGGCGGCTCGAACATGTCACAAAAGATGGTTCGGGCGGGGTCGTAGTTCAGCCCGGTTAGAACGCCGGCCTGTCACGTCGGAAGTCGTGGGTTCAAATCCCATCGGCCCCGCCAATGATTCGGCCGGGCTTCGCCGCCACAGGGTCGGGATCGAGGATTGAAGAAGTGAAGCTGAGCGAACAGACCAGGAGCATCTCGCGCGAGAGCGCCTTGCGCGGGCGGCGCTGGGTTGTGATCGATGCTGCCGAGCGGCCGCTTGGACGAGTCGCCTCGCGCGCCGCGAGCGTGCTTCGCGGCAAGCATCGCCCCGATTTCACGCCTCATCAGGATACCGGCGACTTCGTCGTGATCATCAACGCGGCCAAGGTCAAGTTGACCGGCGGCAAAATAACCGGCGGTGCACGCACCGGCAAACTTTACCATCGCCACACCGAATATCCCGGCGGCGTACGGACCACCACCGCGCAGCGCCTGATGGAGACGCGGCCGGAGCGGCTCATCGAGATGGCAGTCCGCGGGATGCTGCCGCACAATCGGCTGGGACGCCGGCTCTTCACCAAGCTCAAGATTTATCGTGGCTCGGAGCATCCGCACGCGGCTCAGCGGCCCGCGTCACTCAAACTCTGACGGTCGAGCGGAGGCTGGATGGCAGGTAAGAAATCGGAAATCTGGGCGACCGGCAAGCGCAAGACCGCGATCGCGCGCGTGCGGCTCGCGCCCGGCGCGGGCGCGATCAGCGTCAACGAGCGCCCGCTCGAAGACTACTTCCCGCGCGACACCTCGCGCATGAAGATCCTGGAGCCGTTCGAGATCACCGAGACCAGGGGCAACTACGACATCATCGTCACCGTCAAGGGCGGCGGCATCGGCGCGCAGGCCGAGGCCGTTCGCCACGGCATCTCACGCGCGCTCGTCATCGCCTCCGAGAGCCTGCGCCCGGCGCTGCGCAAGGCCGGGATGCTGACACGCGACCCGCGTGAGGTCGAGCGCAAAAAGTACGGCCGACACAAGGCGCGCAAGCGCCCGCAATACTCCAAGCGCTAAAGCGCGCTTCAGGCGCCTCGGTGTGAAATATGCGCGTGCTTACGCACCCGGCGACGCCGGGCGCCGCAATACGTGGCGCGATTCAGTGGCCTGGATAACGGTTTAGTGCTAGGTCGTGGGACAGGGTCTGGGGCCGGACGGCTGCGGATTTCCTGGTCCATCGTAGAGGCTGAGGGTTCCTGATGGGGTCGCACAACAAGATCAAAGTAGCGGTGCTGGGTGCCTCCGGTTACTCGGGCATCGAAGCCGTGCGAATCCTCGCTGGCCATCCATTCGTCGACCTGTGCGTATTAACCTCCGAGCATTACGCGGGACGTGAAGTCGCGGAGGTCTACCGCCATCTGGCGGGTATCGATCTGCCGCCGTTCGAGGAGCTGCGGTCTGACCTGGTGCGGGGACGTGCTGAAGTGGTGATCTCGTGCCTGCCCGAGAGCGTCGGAACGGCTCTGCTGGCGGAACTTCTGGCGGCCGGACTGAAGGTTGTCGATCTCTCGGCCGATTTCCGTCTCAAGGATCCCGCGCAGTACCGTCAAACCTACGGCTGCGATCATCCTGCCCCTCGGCTGCTCAAGGACGCGGTCTACGGTCTCGCCGAGTTTCATCGTCACGAGTTGCGCGAGGCGCGGCTGGTGGCGGTGCCGGGCTGTTACCCTACCGGGGCGCTACTCGGCATTATGCCGCTAATCCGGCGCGACCTCATCGACCCGGCCTCGATTGTGATCGACGCGAAGTCGGGCACCACCGGCGCGCGGCGTGCCCCGCAGATCGAACAGCTCTTCGCCGAGGTCAATGAGAATTTCCGCGCTTACAAAGTCGGCAATCATCGGCACGTTCCCGAGATCGAACAGGAGATCGGGTTCACGCTGGGGCGCGATGTTGCGGTGATGTTCGTGCCGCATCTGCTGCCTGTCACCCGCGGCCTCCTCACGTCGATCTTCATACGCCCGCGCAACGGCACCACCGAGGAGGATGTGCGCGCGGCATTCGAAGCCGCCTTTGCCAAGTCGCGCTTCGTGCGCCTGCTCAAGCCGGGCGAATTACCCGAGCTGCGCAACGTTCGCGCCACCAATTTCTGCGAGCTCGGCTTCGTACTCGAGCGGCGATCGCAGACGCTTTGCGTACTGACCGCGATCGACAACCTGGGCAAAGGCGCCGCAGGCCAGGCCGTCCAGGACCTCAACCTCATGATGGGGCATGACGAGGCGGCCGGGCTGTTGGGCTCGGCGCCCGTTCCGTAGAAGCCCGGCGCGAGGCCGGCGCGCAAGTTCTCGCGCCGTAACCGAAATTCGCAATGGCGGGCAATATGGCTGACCTGCCGGCGCGCTACGCCACGCGGCGCATGAACTCCAGGATGTCGTAGCCGGTGATCGAGCGGCTCTTCGCGGACCACTCCTTGAGTTCGCGCTCGCTGACTATCCCGGCCTGCGCTCCCTTGGCGAGATCCATCAAGGCGATCTTAATCGTCGCCTCGTCGATCATCTCGCCCGTCTTTGGATCGGCCATCGAACCGCCGCCCTTCTGATGGTACAGTTGCACCACGCGGCGCGCTTCTTCCACCTGCTCTGAGCTCGGCGTGTAGCACGCATTGGCGATCTCGGCCTGCTGCGGATGGATAACCCAGGTGCCGTCCATCCCGAGGTTCGCCGCGCCGACATTTTTTTCGCGCAGCCCCCGCTGAAGCTGTTCAATCTTCTCCGCTGAGTCCTCCTTGCGCCACAACCGCAGGTAAACATTATCGATCGTGTGCAGTCCGGCGGCCTTTGCCGCGACCACCATCGATTGTTTGGCGTAGTGAAAGTTCCGGTTCTGGTCCTCGACGATCTCGCGCACTCCGAGGTTGGCGGCAAAGTCGGCGATGCCGAATACGAGGCCACACATCCGGTCGGATGCCGTCGCAATATCGTACGCCTTGACCAGGGATTGCGGCGTTTCTATCAGCGATTCGATCTGAATCTTGTACTTCCATCCGCCGCGCTTCTCGAGATCGTCGAGCATCCGCGCGACTTCCCGGATCTCGTCGGGCCCGCGGGTCTTGGGCAGGATGATGCCGTGGAAGCGATTAGGGGCGCCGAGCACCACTGACTCAATATCGGACTTGAAGAATGGCGAGTGGATGTTATTGGGCCGCACCGTTACGACCTTGCGGCCGAAGTCGAGCGTGTTCAGCGCCTCGACCATCACCTTGTGACTCTTCGGGCCTTTGAATTCGTAGGGGCATGCGTCCTCGAAATCCGCCATCACATGATCGACCGGCGCCTTGGCCGGGTCAGCAGCGGTCTGATGGAGCCGCATATTGTGGCCGGGGTAGGTCAGCTCGGTGCGCGGGATGACAAATCGGGTGCCGTTATCGAGTACAAACATCTCTGGTTTTCTCCGTCCGAGGTCATTTTTTCATCGGTCAGATAACCGAGTCGTGCGCATTATTAGTGAACAATTGCTGCATCGAATTCTTTACCATCGTGCGTGTCTCGTGGGTTTTGGCATCACAGTTGCTCCGGAAGAGTACGCGGCATTCCGTGCCCCAATACGCTGCTCAAAGGCGTCACCAGTGAAGCCGACAGGCTCTCATCACACCGCGACTGCGATTCGGGCTTGGCTTTTATGAGATTCGAGGCGAATCGTCAAATGATGAGCGCGCAGCGGTCGCGCGTTTCGTCCGCTCCGTCGAGTTGCCAAATGCCTGGCAAGCGTATACTTAATTGCGCACCTTTGTGCACCAGTCTGCGGCAATTAGACATATCGGAATAATCAGATGAAGGCGATCGTTTTCGAGCGCAACGGAGGCCTGGAGGTCCTGCAGTACAGGGAGATCGAAGACCCGAAGCCCGGACCCAACGAGGTAGTGCTGAAAGTCAAAGCCTCGGCGTGCAACTTCAATGACGTATGGGCGCGGCGGGGATTGCCCGGGGTGAAAATCATCATGCCGCACATTTCGGGCTCCGACGCCGCCGGGGTTGTTGTCGACCGGGGCAGCGAGGTCCACGACGTCTCGATTGGCGATGAGGTCGTCGTTCACTGCGGGATTGCTTGCCGCCATTGCTACTACTGTACGCGCGGCGAAGAGTTCTTCTGCCACGACTTCAAAATCTGGGGCTTTCAGACCGGCCCGCTCGACGGCGCGCACGCGGAGTATTGCAAGGTCCCGGCGGTCAACGTGCTGGCCAAGCCGCACAACCTGACCTGGGAGCAGGCGGCCTCGATGCCGCTGGTGCTGGTGACCGTGTGGCGGATGCTGGTGTCGCGCGCGAAAATCCAGGCTGGCGACTTTGTCCTTGTGTGGGGCGCGGGTGGGGGCCTCGGCGTGATGGCGGTGCAAATCGCCAAGTTGTTCAACGCGCGCGCGATCGCAGTTGCGTCCAGCGACGAGAAGCTGGACCTGGCGCGCAAGCTCGGCGCGGAATTCCTGCTCAACCGCAAGCGCGACGATATCTTTCAGGAGGTCCGGCGCGTCACCGACGGCAAGCGCGCCGATATTGTCTTCGAGCACACCGGGGCCGATACGTGGCCAGTTTCGATGCAGTGCCTGAAGTGGGGTGGTACGATCGTCACCTGCGGCGCAACCTCGGGCTTCGATGCCCACATGGATATCCGTCTGCTGTGGAACAAGCAGCAGAACTACCTCGGCTCACATCTGGGCAACAAGGGCGAGCTTATCGAGGCGATGCGGTTCGTCGAGCAGGGCCACATAAAACCGGTCGTCGACCGCGTGATGCCGCTTCGCGAACTCGCCCAGGCCCAGGAATTGATGGAGAACAATATCGTCGCAGGAAAGATCGTGATGTTGCCCGCGAAATAGAAGGGGCGTGGCGGTGCGGCGCGCGACACTCGCGCCGGGCCGGCCGCGATGTAGCAGGGCAAGCCCCGAGTGGCGGCCGCGAGCGTCTTCGGCGCTCGCGGCCGCCGCCGTCTGCGCAGGCGCTACCGGCACATCGACACGATACATTAGAATCGATTCGTCGCATGAGAATCGATTCATCGCATGCCGCAGGCTCCGGCAGGCCCCGGTGAATCCGCGGCGCTCGCTCTGGGACGAACTTCGCCGCCGGGTCGACGGTGAAGTCCGTGCTGACAACGCATCGCTGGCGCTCTACGCCACGGACGCGTCGGTCTATCGCCAGGTGCCGACCGGGGTCGTGATCCCGCGCCACGAGGGTGATGTGCTGCGCACTCTCGAGCTCGCGCGTGAGAACGAGCTTCCGATCCTGCCGCGCGGCGGCGGCACCGGGCTCGCCGGCCAGACGTGCAACGCCGCCGTGGTGTTGGACTTTTCCAAGTACATGAACGCGATCCGCCGTATCGACGCCGAGCGCCGCATCGCCGTCGTCGAGCCTGGGGTCGTGCAAGCTCAGCTCAACGCGGCGCTTGCGCCGCTTGGGCTTTTCTTCGCGCCGGACCCGGCAACGAAGGACCGATGCACGATCGGCGGGATGGTTGGCAACAATTCCTGCGGCGCCCACTCCGCGGCCTACGGCAAGACCGTCGACAACCTCGAGGCGCTCGACCTCGTCCTCTACGACGGCACGCGGCTGATGCTCGGCGGCGGCGGTGAGGGCGAAGCTGTCGGCGCGGCGCCACATGCCGGCCGCGAGGGCGAGATTTACGCCGCGATGCGGACGCTTGCCGAACGTTACGGAGACGAGGTTCGCCGCCGTTATCCGAAAATCCCGCGCCGCGTTTCCGGCTACAATCTTGACGAACTGCTGCCCGAGCGCGGGCATAATCTGGCGCGTGCAGTGGTCGGCTCCGAGGGCACGCTGGCCGTGACGCTGGGAGCAACGCTCAAACTCGTGGCGCGTCCTCGACGGCTCGCGCTCGTGGCGCTTGGCTTCGATGACGTCTATGTCGCCGCCGATCAGGTGCCCTGGATTCTCGAGCATCGTCCTCAGGCGCTGGAAGGCTTCGATCATCGCCTGCCCGACTTTGCGCGCGCCAAGGGGCTCGACGCCGTGCGCCTGCTGCCCAACGGCCGCGCCTTTCTCATCGTTGAACTTGGCGCTGACAGTGACGACGATGCACGCGCGGCTGCAGAGATGCTCGTTGCTCGGGCGCGACGCGTGCGCGCGTGCTCGGGCGTCGCGCCGCTCTACGACGCGGTGGAACAACGTGGGGTATGGGCGCTGCGAGAGTCCGGGCTGGGCGCCGGCGCGCTCATCCCGGGTCATCCGCGCACCTGGCCCGGCGCGGAAGACACCGCCGTGCCGCCGGCGCGGCTGGGCGAGTACCTTCGCCGCTTTGTGCGGCTGCTCGACGGTCATGGGTTGCGCGCCGCGACCTACTACGGCCACTTCGGCGAGGGATGCGTGCACTGCCGGATCAATTTCGATTTCACGACGCCTAAAGGCGCCGGCACGTTTCGCGCCGCGATGCTCGAGATCGGCGATCTCGTCGCCGAATTCGGCGGTTCGCTCTCGGGCGAACATGGCGACGGGCTCGCGCGCTCTGAGCTTCTGCCGAAGATGTTCGGCGTGCGGCTGATCGAGGCGTTCGGCGAGTTCAAGCGCGCATTCGACCCTGGGTTCCGGATGAACCCGGGCGTGATCGTCGAGCCGCATCCGCTGGATTCCCATCTGCGCGTCACGCCTTCTTACAGGCCTGCGGCGACGAAGACGCATTTTGATTTCAGCGCGGACGGCGGCCTGGCCGGCGCGGCGCTCAAATGCGTCGGGATCGGCAAGTGCCGCAAGACGGACGCCGGTACGATGTGCCCGTCGTACATGGCGACGCGCGAGGAGATGCACTCGACGCGCGGCCGAGCCCATCTGCTGTGGGAGGCTCTAAGCAACGGCGGTCTGGTCTGGAGCGGACTTGCCGACCCTGCACTTAAAGCAACACTTGAACTGTGCCTGTCGTGCAAAGGCTGCAAGACTGAGTGCCCGGCGGCGGTCGACATCGCGAGCTACAAGGCGGAGTTCTTTGCGCATTATTACCAAAGCAATCGCCGTCCATTCGATGTCTCCTTCTTCGCCCGCATCCACGAGTTCGCGCGGCTGGGAGCGGCCGTTCCTGGAATCGCGAACGCGCTTGCGCGCGCGCCCGTGTTTCGCACGATCACTCGGCGCCTGCTGAAAGTTCATCCGGCGCGCGAGCTTCCGCGCTTCGCGCCGCATAGCTTCCGCTCATGGTTTTCGCGCCGCGGCATCCGCAACACGGCCGATGGAAGAGAGGTCGTGCTTCTTCCCGACACGTTCAACAATTTCTTCGAGCCTGAAGTCGCGATCGCCGCGACCGAAGTGCTCGAGCGCGCGGGATTCCACGTCGTGATACCTCCGCGCGACCTATGCTGCGGGCGGCCGCTGTATGACGCAGGAATGCTCGACCGGGCGCGATGGCGCCTTGGCCAGGCGGTCGAGACGCTCGTGCCGATGGTCGAGGGGGGTGCTGCAGTCGTCGGACTCGAGCCGAGTTGTCTGCTCACGTTTCGGGACGAATTACCGAGCTTCTTTCCAGGCGACGCACGCGCCACCGCGCTCTCCAAACGCGCGATGTTGCTCGACGAGTTCCTGGCGCGCGAGGCGCCCGGTTTCAAAGCGCCGGCACTCGCGGGCCGCGCGCTGGTCCACGGCCACTGCCATCAGAAGTCGCTCGCCGGGATGAGGCACGCGATGAGTTTGCTCGGCGCTGCGGGCGCCCTGAAGGCCGAGGCGCCAGACACCGGGTGCTGTGGAATGGCGGGGGCATTCGGATACGGGGCCGATCGCTTTGAAATCTCGCGCGTGATCGGCGAGCGAGTGCTGTTGCCCGCAATCCGCGCGGCCGGGCCGGAGACGCTGATCGTTGCCGACGGATTCGCCTGCCGAACCCAGATCCGGCACTTTTGCCCGGATCGTCGCCCGCTCCATCTCGCGCAGGTGCTCAATCTGCGCCTGCCTTCCGATGAAAACCTTTGCTGAGGCTGGTGGCGGGCCGGGCCGCATAGACGGAGGTTTCCGTGGAACGTGAAGAAGTGAAGATGTACTCGGATTACAAAAGTCCGTTCGCGTACCTTGCCTTCGATCCGGCATTTGTGCTCCAGGAGCGGTTCAGAGTGCGGGTGCGCTGGATTCCGTTCCAGCTTCGGATCAAGGACAAGGGCCAGCGCAGTCTTTACTCCGATTACAAGGCCAAATACTCCTATCTCGACGCGCGCCGCTGGGCGGCTCCTCGCGGAATCCTGATTCGCGCCCCGCAGAAGGTCTACGACACCACGCCGGCGCTTGTCGGCGGTCTGTTTGCCGAATCCAGGGGCCGCCTGATCGATTACAGCCGCAGGGCTTACGAGTTGTTCTTCCGGCGGGAGTTCGAGGCCGACCAGCCCGAAGCCGTCTCGGCACTTATCGCGAGTATTGGATTGTCAGCCGACGAATATCGCGAGTACCTGGCGGATGAGGGGGTGCAGGCCTATGAGCGTGCCCAGCAGGAGGCGGCTGAAGACCATGTCTTCGGCGTGCCGACATTTTTCTTCATGCGCGAGCCCTTTTGGGGCCACGACCGGCTGCCAGTGCTCGAGCAGCGCCTGACCGAGGCGGGACTCAAAATCGAGCGATAGCGGCGCCGGCCTTGGATAGCACGCCGCCTCAGCGAGTCGACAGAGTTGGTCAAGTGAAATGCGGAAGCCGTTTTGTGACGGCAGTCTTGAGTGCGGCGAATAATTTCGGAAGCGAGCTCAAACCCGTCCTCGCGCCTTCGTGCTGAGAATCCGGCGCCGAATCGGTCAATCGGTACAGACCGCGCCTTTCACGCACTACGTCAAGCCGGGGCAGCGCCGCCGGACAGGGACCAAGGGCGAACGTAGCGACGCGCGCGGCGTTTTCCGACTGGGCGAGCGGCCGGTTCAGTTCGTCAACCGCCAGCGCATCGCCGCGGCGATTCTCGACCAGGAACAGCCAGCGGCACCTGATACAGAAGTAACGGTAGCGATGCGGCTTGAGCCATCCGGCTTGCCCCAGATGTTCTATGACGAACTCATGCCGTGCCGGCTTTTGCGATAGCCAATCCGTAGAGTGATTGGCGCGGTAATGCGGGCGTTCCTCGCTCGCGGCTCCATCGAGTCTGAGCCGATTGCCGGGACGCCGGTCGAATCCGCCGGGCGGGTAATTGCGAGCCTCGCGAGGCTGTCGCTCGATGCCCATACCTCCTGCATCGAGCATCACTTGTGCCCATCTGAAACGTTTGCAGTTGCTGGATTTTTGCGGATGCGGCAGCGCTGACCTTTCAAAATGCAGCGGCGTTTCACTGCATTTTAAAAAGTCTCCGTCGACGCGAATGACGGCCGGGCTCGAGATTGCCGGTCGGAGATGGGGCCCGTGGTTCAGTCTATTCCGTATCGTTTCCGTTTGCGCCACAGCGTCGTGACGTTGATACCGAGCGTGGCCGCGGCTTCGTCAAGGGTCGCGCTCTGCGCGAGCACGCGCGTGATGTGCGCGCGTTCGACCCTCTCCAGGCTTGGCGCCTGCTCCGACCCAATCGGCGTGTCGGGCGCCTTCTGGAATATCGAATCGGGCAGGCCATCGGGCACGATGACGTCGCTGCGGCTCAACGCCGCGGCGCGCTCGATAGCGTTGCGCAACTCCCTCACGTTACCCGGCCAGTGATAGTTCCGAAGGGCGGCAGCCGTTTCGGGCGCGAGTCCCATCGGCGAGCGCCGGTTGCGCACGCTGGCTGCGGCGAGCATCCACAGTGCGAGCGGCTCAATGTCCTCGCGCCGGTCGCGAAGCGGCGGTACCGCAAGCGTTATTACGTTGAGCCGGTAGAATAGATCTTCGCGAAAGCGCCGCGCGCCGACCTCCTCGCGCAAGTCGCGATTGGATGCCGCGATGATGCGGATATCGACGCGGATGGTCCGCTCGCCGCCCACGCGCTCAAAGCTCTGCTCCTGCACGAAGCGCAGGAACTTGGTCTGCAGCGCCGGCGAGAGGTCGGCGATCTCATCGAGGAATACCGTGCCGCCGTCGGCCACCTCAAGCCGCCCCGGCTTGTCCTTGATTGCGCCGGTAAACGCGCCTCGAACGTGGCCGAAGAGCTCACTTTCGAGCAGTTCCTCGGACAGCGTGGTGCAATTGACGACGACGAAAGGGCGCTGATGGCGCGGGCTCCAATGATGGATCTGCCGCGCCACCACGTTCTTGCCGGTGCCGCTTTCGCCGGTCAACAGGATGGTGGCCTCGCTCGCGGCCGCCTGCCGCGCGGTTTCCAGCAAGCCGAGCATCGCGGGACTGTGCGTCTCCAGCAGTGGCGCCTCTTCGATCGCATTGCGTAGCGCGCGGTTCTCGGCCTTGAGGCCCTGCAATTGCAATGCGCGATCGACGATGTGTTGAATCTGGTCGAGCGAGAAGGGCTTGGTCACATAGTCGAAGGCTCCCGCCTTCATCGCGGCGACCGCGTTCTCGACCGTCGCGTAGGCGGTCATCAGGATAACCAGGCTCTCCGGACGGCGACGCTTGATCTCGGTGAGCAGCTCCAACCCGTTCATCTCAGCCATCCGGTAGTCCGTGAGCACCAGGTCGAATGGCGCCTCTTCGAGCATCGTGCAAGCCTCGCGGGCGCTCGGCGCCATGCGCGTCTCATAGCCCACTGACTGGAAGAAGGCGGCCAGGCTGGCGCGGATGTTCTTCTCGTCGTCGACTATCAGGAGCCGTGCCATCAAACCTCTCGCGCCACGGGCAGTTGGACGACGAAGCGGCTGCCGCAGGGTTCGTTGCCGGTCACGAAGATCCGCCCGGCATGCGCCACAACGATGTCCTTGACGATCGCCAGTCCCAAGCCCGCCGATCCCTTCTCGGTGCCATCGCCGTATTGCGCGAAGCGCTCAAAAACATAGTCGCGCAGATCGGGTGCGATCCCCGGTCCCGTATCGGCGATCTCCAGGCGCACGATGTCCTGCGCTTGGGCGGTCGCGACTTCGATCCTGCCACCGGCAGGAGTATAGCGCAGCGCGTTGCCGAGCAGATTCGAGACCACCCATGAAAGCTTTACCGGGTCGCCGCTCACGGGCGGCACCGGCTCTATATGTTTCTCCAGCTTCACGCGCTTGTCCTCCGCCTGGAGGACGAAGCGCCCTGTGACCTCTTCTGCAATCGTGGCGAGATCCAGGCGCTCGCGGCGCAGCGAGATCGACGCGAGCTCGCCACGCGCCAGGTTGAGCAGATTGTCGGTGAGCTGCGTCAGCCTGGCGCATTCTTCGAGAATCGTGCGCAACAGCTCGCGCTGCCTGGGTTCGAGGGCCGCCTCCTCGCGCCGCAGCAACTGCGCCGAGAGCGCCAGCGAGGTCAGTGGGGTGCGCAGTTCGTGCGAGAGGGTCTCGACCAGGTTGCTGCGCGCGCGATCCTGATCACGCAGATAGGTGACGTCCTGGAGGATTAACAGCGTGCCGAAGGCGGTTCCCCCCTCGGTGCGATGCAGCGGGATCGGTTTCAGCACATAGGAATGGTCGCGGCCGCGCACGTGCAGTTGAACTTCGGTGCGCACGCCGTTCGGGCCCGCGCGCTTGAGCCCGCGCAGTGCATCTCGCACGCGGAGGTAGTGTGGCGAGTTGCTGCTCAGATCGTCGAACGGGCTGCCCAGCGCGTCAGCGGGCTCGATATCCATGATCAGCGCCGCGATTTCGTTGATGTGCGTAACAACCCCTGCTGAGTCGATCAGCACCACGCCGTCCTCGAGACTTTCGATTATCGCCTCGGTCTTACGTTTCTCG
>Ga0187846_10001155_pt1 | contig 14954 bp, 11 predicted proteins | sample TC_taG_FD_161473 | JGI IMG/M metagenome (GOLD analysis project Ga0187846, IMG submission 161473) | Biofilm microbial communities from the roof of an iron ore cave, State of Minas Gerais, Brazil - TC_06 Biofilm (v2) | ecosystem: Environmental > Terrestrial > Deep subsurface > Cave > Wall biofilm...
TCGCCGCGGCGGTCGCGCGCGAGGCACTCGATGCCGCAGTCGAGGAGATCTGCGTGCGGTTCCTCGAGCGTCACTGCGAACTGTTGCCCGGGGTCGAGCCGACGCTGACCGAACTCGCAAGCCGCCATCGCTTGACGCTCTTCACCAAGGGCCAGCCTCGCGAGCAGTTGCACAAGGTTGAGCGCTCTGGACTCGCGCATCATTTCAGCCACGTCGAGGTCACACCCGAGAAAGACGTCGACGCCTATCATCGGCTCGTCGCAGCGGCTGCGCTCGACCCTGCGCGGACCTACATGATCGGCAACAGCCCCCGCTCGGATATCAATCCAGCGTTGCGGGCTAGTTTGCGCGCGGTCTTCATCCCGCATCCTCACACTTGGGAGTTGGAGCACGAAGAAGTCGACCTGGACGACGAGCGAGTCACCGTCCTGGCCAACTTTCGCGCGCTGCTCGAAATGTTCTAAGATAGCCGCTCCGATGACGTTGAGTGATTCTGTCGCGAGTAGCGAGGGAGGCGCGGGTCCGCGAGCCCGTCCGCGCCCGGCGCGCCCGGACAAGCCCCCCGTTCCGCTCCGCCCGCTGCATCGAATATGGCGCCGCACGATCGACCGGATCGACGTAACGCGGATCCGCCTGCCGGTGCGCGGCCTGCCGAGCGCTCTCGAAGGATTGATCGCCTGCCAAATAAGCGACTGCCACGTCGACCGCGACGAGGACCTGGCGCGCCTTGTGCTCGCCGTGCGGGCCTCCAACCAGCAGCGTCCCGACCTCGTATTCCTGACCGGCGACTATTTCACCGGACCGCAGACGATGCGTCGTTACTTGCCCGCCTTTCGCGAAGCGCTCCGCGAGCTTACCGCCCAACTCGGGGTGTTCGCGGTGGCCGGCAATCACGACCATTGGTCGTCGTTCGAGCGGATTGCCGAAGGCCTGAGCCTCGCCGGCGTGCGCGTGCTTGCCAACGAGAGCCATCGCCTGCACGTCCGCGGTGAGACGCTGTCAGTTGTCGGGATCGACGATCTCTGGTCGCGCCGCGCCGAGCCGTCGCGGGCCTTTGCCCGCGTGCGTCCCGGCGAATGCACGATCGTGCTGGCCCATAATCCCGACACGGCGCTCTACGCGCGACACCTCAGTCCGGGCGTGATGCTGTCGGGGCACACGCATGGCGGCGTGGTAAGGCTGCCGTTTTATGGCTCACCTCTGAAGCTGCTCTCGATCGGCAAGGAGTTTTATGCGGGGCTGAACCGTTACCGCGATTTCTACATCTACACCAATCGCGGGCTGGGCACGTACTGGCTGAGAATCCGGATCAACTGCCGGCCCGAAGTCTCGCGCTTCCATCTTTTTCCGCTCGGCGAGACGGCCGCGGCCGACCCATCCAGCTCGGCGGAATTGCACGAGCGTCCGGTGAAGCCGCCGCGTCGTCGGCGCCGCTATCGTCGGCGCGCCTGAACAAACGCTCTTAGAGCGCTCCGACTGGCGAGCGGTGAGGCGCGGACAGCGCGCGTCCACTACGCGCGCTGGTCTTTTCTGTCAGCCGACACGCTGCCAGGCGTGGTTCTTGTGTCCAAATTGAAAAAGTTCGGGATGCAAGATCTCGGCAAGTATTTCCAGCGACTCGGCGATCCGTGGTCCGGGCCGGTTGAAATATTGGCTGCCCTCGGCAACGAAGACGTTGCCCCCGCGCACCGCTCGCATCGCGTTCCATCCGGGGCGACCGATAACGGCCGGCAACTCTTCTAACGTACGCCGCATGCTGAATCCGCAGGGCGCGGCGACGATGGTGTCCGGGTCGGAGGCGATGAGCGTGTCGAAGTCCAGAGTCCCCGAATGCTCGCCGCTGCGGCCGAAGAGGTTCTCTCCGCCCGCCATCTCGACGAGCTCCGGCATCCAGTTTCCCGCCGCCATCAGCGGGTCGAGCCACTCCAGACATGCGACGCGCGGGCGGCCGTCGACTCGGCGCGTGCGAGCCGCGACAGCGTCCATCCGAGCCGTAAGCCGGCCGACGAGTTCGGCGCCGCGGGTGGGTTCTCCGAGCGCGCGGGCGACCCGCTCGATATCTGCCAGGATGTCGGCGAGGCTAAACGGCGCGAGCGAGACGATGGATGGCCGCGCGCCAAGCCAGGTCGCCACCGCATCGTCGACGTCGCGCTGACTGACGGCGCACACCTCGCATTGCGACTGCGTCACGATCACGTTGGGAGCCAGCGCTCGCAGCTTTTGTGCGTCCACCCGGTAGACGGAGAGCGCTTCGCCGACCAGCCGGCGAACCTCACGATCGATCTCGGCGCTCGGCCGCTCGGGATTGAACTTCGGCTCGGTCAGGACGGGGAGACGGGTGACGGAGGGCGGATAGTCGCATTCGTGCGAACGCCCGACAAGCTCGGATTCGAAACCTAGCGCGGCGACGATTTCCGTCGCACTGGGCAGAAGACTCACGATTCGGCGCGTCACCAGATCCATCCGGTTCAATTCTCCACTCGATCAGCTTCGCAGCGCCGACTCTACCGTGCGCTGCCAGGCGGCGGCTCGACGCCGTCACGCATCAGGAAGCTTGAATCGAGCCCCTCCAGGCTCGGACAGCCGATCTGCGCCATCACGCGATCGATCTCATCCCGCAGGATATCGATCGCCTTCCGGACGCCGTCAGGGCCTCCGGCTGCGGCGCCGTAGAGCGTCGCCCTGCCGACGAAAACAAAGCGCGCCCCCAGGCAAAGCGCAGCGATAATATCTGCGCCGCGGCGCACGCCGCTGTCCAGCATCAGGGTGAGTTTATCTCCGACCGCCGCGCGCATCGCCGGGAGGATTTCGATTGGGGCCGGCGCCTGATCAAGCTGACGGCCGCCATGATTGGAGACGATGATTCCGTCCACGCCGGCCTCGGCCGCACGCATCGCGTCGTCCGGGTGCATCACGCCTTTGAGCACCAGGTGGCGTGGCCACAGTTTGCGAACCGCCTCGAGGTCGCTCCAGTTGAAGTTCGTATTCATTTCCCGGGCGACGAAGTCTGCCAGTCCCTGGGCGGTCATGCCGGGGCTGGTGTAGGTTGCCCAGTTTTCGAAGCGAGGCATGCCGCGGCGCAGGTAATCGAGAATCCAGGCCGGATGCGTAAGCGCCTCGGCCAAAGTTCCCAATCCTGAGAGCCGCAGCTTGACCGCCTGGCCGAAGCCGTTGCGAATGTTGCGCTCGCGTTTCGAGGAGACCGGCACGTCCACCGTCAGCACCAGAGTGCTTAGCCCGGCATCGCGCGCGCGACGGACGAGATCCTCGGAAATGTTTTTGGTGCGCGCCGGATAGAGCTGATACCACGCATGCGCCGGCGCCGTACGAGCCGCCGCTTCTATCGACGCGGTGGACGCGCCGGACATGATAAACGGCACGTTCGCGGCCGCCGCCGACTCGGCAAGCAGCAGGTCCGCGCCACGGCAGGCCAGCGCCGCCATCCCGGTCGGCGCGATTCCAAAGGGGCTCGAATAGGTTCGCTCGAACAGAGCCGTCGACTGGTCCCGCTTTGAGACGTCGACCAGGTAGCGCGGTAGGAGTCGATGGCGCGCGAACGCCGACTCGTTTCGGGCAAGGCACCGCTCGTCCTCGACGCCGCCTTCGATAAAGTCGAAGACGATGCGCGGCAACCGCCGCTTGGCCATCCGGCGCAAATCCTCGATGTTCACCGCCCGATCGATCTTCATCGCGGCACGCCCCTCTCGAATGCTATCCGTTCATCCTCGCTGCTCACGCCAGGAACGTTCGCGCGGCCCGTGATCCACCGCGCTATTCCACTGACAGGTCAGCGCGCGTGGTCGCGTCCTTGTCCTTTATGCCACTGGCATCGAGCTTTGGCGCACTCTCGAAAAGCCGCGCCGGATCCACCTTGGCGGCAAGCGCCTTGCGCACTGCGTTGGCGCGCGCGTCGGCCAGGTCGTGCAGGTCCTTATCGGTTACCTGGATGTTCTCGAGCATCAGCTTTTTCATCTGGTCCGGAGGCAATGACTTCGTCAGCCCAATCGCGTTGCGGGGCTTTGCGAATTTCGCAGCCTTGTACGCGCGCTCGAGATATTTGTCGTACTCCTCCGGCGCGACTTCGACACTGGCGGGATTCGCGGCGTCGCTGCCGCCCAGGTACTCGATCTTCTGCGCCTTGACGGCCCTTGCCAGCTTTGCTTCACGCGATCCTTCAAGATCGAATTTCGGATCGACACGGCCCGTGATGCTCAGCCGCAAGGCGGGACGATCCTGCATCGCCTTCGCCAGCGTGTCCAGCTTCTGCTGAGCGGTCGGTTTAAGGGTCGCCCGACCGGGGTCGAACAAGATGTGGCCGTAATCTTCGCTCGGGTTGCCGCCGAAGGCCGAGGCAAGCAGGCTGAAAGGCGCGGTCGCTGCCTTGGCGATCAGGTTCGTGAAGGCGTGCAGGATAACGCTGCCGATGCTGAAGCTTGGATCCGACAGCGAGCCGGAGACCGGAACCCTGAGGTCGATTTCTCCGCGCGAATTCTTGAGCAGCGAGACCGCCAGCCGAATCGGCAGGTTGGTGGCGGTGGAATTTTCCACCTTATCCCCGAACGTGAGCTCGGCGATGAAGATGTGATTTTCGGCTGTCAGCTTCTGCTGGTCGAGCAGGTAGTGGACGTCGACTGTTAGCGTACCCTTGGTTATCGGATAGCCGGTATATTTCGTCGAGTACGCCGACAGGCCGGTGAGTTCGACGCCGTTGGCCCTCACCTTGATATCGACGAACGCCATCGGCGTAAGAGGATTCACCGAGCCGTCGATGTTGATCGGCGCGCTGCCGTTGATCTGTCCTTGCACTTCGACGTTTGCCGGCGCGCTCGAGCTGGTGCCGAAGGATCCGACTTTGCCGCTGACGTCGGTCAGGTTGGCCGAGTAGTTCGGCTTTATGAAGTTATCGCTGTAGTTGACTCTGCCGCGTTCGAACGTGATTCGGCCAATCGCGATGTTGGCGGGAAGCGGCTGTGCCGACGGCGGGCCGGATGGGCTCGGCGCGGCGGACGGTCTCGGTGGGGCGGCCGGCGCCGGCGCTTGCGTGCGGACCTGCACATCGGGCCGAGTCAGGGAAGTTGGAGCTTGTTGCGGATTGGCCATGACGTCGCTCAGGTTCAGATGGCCGTCGCGATTGAGGATGACGCGCGCGTAAAAATTCGCCAGCGCAAGACCTCGTACATGCACTCTCGGCGGACCGGAGCCGGTGGCGAAATCGATGCCCTCGGCGCTGAAGGCGCCCCAGCGCAGGAAGAGGTCGTTGGTAATCTTGTCAAGCACCCGCACCCCACCGAGTGTGGCGTTCCCGCGAAAGCTCAGGCGAAGATTGTCACGCTCGCTCGCTGCGCCGAGCCTGCCGTCCATCGTCAGGGCCGCGCTCTTGATTGTCGCGTTGAGCCGGCTGCTGACAAAAGGAGTTGCCGGTGCGAGATCGAGGCGGCGGGTGACGACATGAAGGTCCACCTTAAGCGGCGCCGGTGCGGCCGTTCCTGTGATCTTGAAGCCACCCTTGCCGTTGACCGTGCCGTCGAGATCCAGCGCGATGGGTTTTGCGAAATCGTTCGATATGTCATGCAGATGCAGGCTCAGCGGAGCGACCGCCAACAATAAAGGCTCGGGCGTCGTGTCGTCCTCGACGCGTGCTTCGGTGTTTTCAACTGCGACCGACGCGATGCCGTAGCGCCAGGAAGGGGTGGCCGATGCCGTGCCGGCGTTTTTCTCTGAGGGAGGAGACGGCGCGTCGCGATGATGTGTGGCCCGCGAGGCGTGGCTAGTCGGTGGTGGGGAAGGTAAGGCTCCAGGCTGAGCGCCGCCCGCCTCGGGCTGGCGAATCAGTGTGGCCAGGCTCAATTGGCCGTTGCGCTCGCGCTTTGCGGATACGTGCAGTCCGTCCAGGCGTATCTCCTTGACGGCGGCCTGGTGCGCGGCGAGATCGAATTGATCGACCGACACGCTGAACTGCTTCCACTTTACGGGCGTGTCGCCCCCGCCTGCCGCGCGCAACCCGAAGTCGTCCAGTGATGCGCTAGCTGGCTCCGCATGCACATTGAAATGGCCGGCGTCGAAACGCGTTACGACCTTTGCGCTCGCGCTCAACTTGCCGCTCGCGATCGTGGCCGCCAGAATCGACTGCGCGAATCCCTGCAGCGCCGCCAGATCGATGTGGTCAAGGGAGATCTCGGTGTTCGCCTGCGACTTAACGACATCGACCGTGCCTTTCGTTGCGATCGAGCCGCCGCCGCTGAGTTTTGCCGCCATATCGAACGGCGCCGGCGGCGCCTGGCCGCTGGTGCGCAGATTCTTGAGCCCGAAATGGATCGCCTGGATCGCAAGCGTGGCCGGCGCCGCGCCGCTATTGTCCGTCACGTTAACCGTACTGTCGGCTAGCTCGAATGAATCCACGGAGATGTCAGCCGGCGTTGATGACGCGCCGGGTGATGCGGGCACGGGAGCACTGGCGGTTATCTGTGCGGGCTGCGCCGCGGTCTGGCTTACTGGCGCGGCTGGCGGCGCGCTGGGTTTTGCGGGTGCATTTTTAGCACCGCTCAGCGAAGCGAGATTGACGCTGCCGTCGTGATTACGTGTGACGTGGAGACCGAGGCCGCGAACATAAATTTTCGCGAGGTGGACGAGGTTCTCGAGCGGCTCAACGTCAGTCAGCGTAGCAGAGGCGTGGTCCAGCGCGAAGAGCGGATCGTTCGCGGCATCGCGCACGTCGATGGTGTCCAGGGCGACCTCACCGCCGATACGGATCAAGGGCCGCGCAGGTGCGTTGACGAAATGCACCACGAGCGCGGAGGACAACGTCCCCGCCGGCATTTTTATCGGCAGCTTCGCCGGTACGTAGTCCAGATAACGCGTGAGATCGAACCGATGCAGGGTCAGGTTGACGACCGACTCCGGAGGAGAAGCGAATGGCTTGGCTCTGCCGACGATGCGCAGGCGGCTGCCGTCGACGACCATTGCCAGCAACGGCTGGACATAAATGTTGACGTCGGAGGGAAGGTTCGCGATGAACGGAATAGCGAGCTGAATTTTCTCGAGGGCGTGCCGTTGCTTGAGCAGTTGGTCGTCAAAGCGTACCTCTCCATCGCTAAGCCGGATGTTGGAAATCGCGAATCTGAACGGCTTGCTGGTGGAGGGAGCAGTCGGCTTGGCTGGCGAGGGACTCTCGAGAAGATCGGAGAAGTTAAAGCGGTTTTCGGCCGTGCGCACCAGATGAACGGCTGGCCGGCCGACTCTCACTTCTCCGACCACTGGCGCCAGCCGCAGCAACGACATCCACGAAGCCTTGACGCGCAGGCGTCCAATGTCGACGAAGGGCTGCGGGCCGCCGCGTTCAGCGATACGCAATCTGTTGACGCCGAGCCGCAGAGTGTAGGGGTTGAAATAAATCCTGCGAACGGTGATGTGGCGGTTCAGCGAGTTTGCGACGGGTCCTTTAATGATATGGCGCAAGAGAGGCGGCACGGCAAAAAAGCCGGCCAGTCCATAGATGACAATGGCGACCAGGACCGATCTTTCGATCCTTCGCATCCAGCGCGAACGCATTAACTCCTTCGTTCGCGCGATCCCGGGCCGGAATTCCATACCGGTCACTCAGCCGCGCGCGCGGGGCAGCGAGTCAGACTCGAGCTCTTGACGATCTGTCGGTTTGCTCACGCATTACGACTGTCTAGTGGCCGTCGGGCGATAAATCAAACCCGCCGCCCGGGCGCGACCGCCCGCGGATTGGCGTGATTGGCGCGCGCTGCGCTATAGAGTCAGCATCAGCGGGAGGGTCCAACGATGCTCCACGTTCATTATTTCATCACGCGAAAACCGGCGATGGGCGAGGCGGAGTTCCATCGCTACTGGCGCGAAACCCACGGCCCGATCGCGGCCAAGATTACGCAACTGCGCCGCTACGTGCAGAGCCATCGCATCGGCGCACCCGCCAACGGTTTTCACGGTTCGCCCTACGACGGCGAGGCCGAGGTGCTGGTCGAGTCGCTCGACGCGCTCGGCGCGCTGCGCCGCACCACCGAGTATCTAAAAGGCGCACTCGCCGACGAGCCCAACTTCATTGACCTCACGCGTGTCGAATGGATGGTGACGCAGGACCACGTGATAGCGGACGGACCCACAGGCGCGAACCTCGTCAAGGGCGTATGGCAGTTCAAGGGCAAGCCCGGGATGACGCTGTCGGACTTCCGCAAATACTGGCTGGACGTTCACGGCCCGCTCGCGCTCAAGCTGCCGGGGCTGCGCCGCTACGTTCAGTCGCATCTTATCGACGACGCCTATCTGTACTGCGAGCCGCGCTTTGACGGAGTCGCTCAGCTATGGTTCGACGACCCCCAGTCCTTCGCCGCGGCCTTCGAGTCGACAGCCGGCAAGGAGCTGGCCGCCGACGGCGCCGAGTTCATCGACACCGCCGGGATGCGTTATTTTATGGCGCAGGAGCATGTCGTGATCGCGTCGCGCTGAGCGTGCGGACCGGCTAGGCGCGGTCTGATTTTCGAAGAGGTGTGAAGATGGCAGGACTACTACAGGGCAAAGTCGCCTTGGTCACCGGTGCGGCCAGCGGAATCGGCCGCGCATCCGCGCTCGCCGCCGCCCGCGAGGGAGCCAAGGTCCTGGTCGCCGACGCTGTCGACGGCGGCGAGGAAACCGTACGGATGATTAAGCAGGCCGGCGGCGAAGCGGCCTTCTGCAGGTGCGACGTTACCCGCGCTGCCGACGTCGAAGCCATGGTCTCGACGGCCGTCAGGACCTGGGGACGCCTCGACTGTGCCCACAACAACGCCGGCATCGCCGGGTTGCAGCTCAAGACCGCTGACGACACGGAGGAGAATTTCGACCGCGTCATCGCCGTCGACCTGAAGGGCGTGTGGCTGTGCATGAAATACGAAATCGTCCAGATGCTGAAGCAGGGCGCGCACGGCGCGATCGTCAACACCGCGTCGGCCGCCGGACTGGTCGGCTCGCACGGGATGCCGGCCTATACGGCCGCCAAGCATGGCGTGGTCGGGCTGACCAGGACCGCGGCGCTCGAATACGCGCGCAGCGATATCCGCGTGAATGCCGTGTGTCCCGGAGTGATCGACACCGCGATGGTCGCCGGGATCACGGCGGGAAAGCCGCGGTTCCTCGAGCGCCTTATATCGGTGGAGCCGGTGAAGCGGTTGGGCAAGCCCTCGGAAATCGCGGAGGCGGTAGTATGGCTGCTTTCCGACGCGGCTTCATTCGTCAGCGGCGCTTCGCTGCCGGTCGACTTCGCGATGACCGCGCAGTAACCGCTCGCCCCGGCGCTGTTCGAAGCCCGGGAGCGGAATAACCGAGGCCGTGGATCGAATAAAGTCCGGCTCTTTTCGCCATAATAGCCAAACCAGCGGGCACCTGCTTACCGCTGAGAATTCCGGCCCTGAGGCGGAGTGCAAAATCGCCGCTGCCGAAGCGGAAGGCGCACTTGACGCTCAGCGAAGGCAGGGTGTAAACGGCAGAGGGAACTTAAACTTACGCATACTAGGGAGCGCAGGCGATGGACTCCACGACTGATTACATAGACGATGGGAATCCTCGGGGCCCGACGGACTGGTGGGGTGGCTGGCGGACGCTTTTTGTTTCCTGCGGCCTTCTGTTCGCGGCAAATCTATTCCTCTGGGTATGGGACTATAGCTTTGCATTCACCGCGGGACTGAACTCGGCCAGCCGCGCGTTCACTCTGCACTACCGCACGCTTTTCTGGGGTGAGCTGCTGACCGTCGGCGGGTTTGCGGGCCTGTGGTACGGATGGCTGGTCAGGACCGGCAGGGCGCTGGTATCCGATCCTGCCTCGCCGCGGGAAGAAGCGCGGCGCATCGCCGTGCTCTGGGGAATAATTGGAGCGACCAGCCTTTCCCTCTACATAGAAGCGAGCTTCTGGCCGAATTGGGACGGTGCGTGGCATCAGACGATGGTGCGTGACACCGCACTTACCCCGACGCACATCCCGATGTTCTACTTTTTCTTCCCCATGTCCGTGGTGTTGGCCCTGGGAGCATACCTCTACGGCCGCTACAGGATTCCGGCGGTGTACGGGGCGGAAAAGGGATTCCCCTGGTCATTCTTCCTATTGATCGCCGCGGCGGTGCTGGAATTTGTGCAGGTTGCCTTCAATGAATGGGGCCACAGCCTCTGGATGTCGGAGGAGTTTTTCTCGGTTCCGTTCCACTGGCCGTTCGTGACGTACGGATGGCTGGCCAGCGGCATGTTCGCCGTATGGGGCGAGACGATCCTGCGCCTGTTCCAGGTCGAAAAAGCGGCGCGCACAGTCGAAACTCCGACGCAGACGGCGGCCGCTGGTTGAGCGGGCGCAATAGCTCGCCGGAACCGAGAGCCGTCCCTGGGAGGTAGTAGCATGGCGACAACGCCTTCGGCGGTCGCAAGCGCGTCAGCCGAACGACAGCGCAGGCTGGAACTTCGCGACCTGCTGAACGCGCGCTACCAATGGATAGATCGTTCCTGGGACGCGGTATTCTGGCTCACCGCGGCTTTTGTCGTCGCCGGCGCCGCTGACATCACGCGGCTGCTGTTTGCAGGTGACTGGGATTTCTGGACGGATTGGAAAGATCCGCAATGGTGGCCGGTGGTTACGGCCTTTGCGACGATTATTATTCCGTCGGCGCTCCAATGGATTCAGTGGGTCGCGTGGCGCTTTCCGACCGGGGCAACGTACACGTGCGTGTGCCTGTTCGTGGCCTCGTGGGTGGGCCGCTTTTTTCAGTGGCACGTGGCCGAAACCTATCCGATGAATTTCGTCTGGCCGATCTCGACCGTGCCGGCGGCGATAATCCTCGACTGGCTCCTGATGCGGACGCGGAGTTTCGTGTTGACTTCGGTGATAGGCGGGCCAATCTGGGCGGTGCTGATTTGGGCCTTCAACTACATCCCGCTTGCGCCGTTTCTCCAACCCGCTCATTTCATGCATTACGTGCTGACCGTCGCCGACGTCCAGGGCATCGCCTACATCAGGACGCAGACTCCCGAATATATGCGCCATATCGAGCGCGGCGCGCTGCGCAGCTTTCTCGGTGAAACGCAGTACGTCTCGCTCCTGTTCGGCGGTACGCTCGCGATGCTTGGCTATTGGGTGGGTCAACTGATCGGACGTTTCCTGGGGGTGTGGCCGATTGGCCGGTATATCAAAACCGTTTGAACGGCAGCGAACCATGTCCATACGCTCAGTCCTAGGCGGTTTGGCGCTCGCACTCGTATCGGTCGGACTTTCCGGCGGCGCGGCATACGCTCATGGTGGGATTGCCGGGCCGGACGAGCTCGGGCCGCCAGTTATCACTTCAGCCGTGCTGGGAATCGTTTGCTACTGGCTGGTCGTGTCGTGGCCGTCGCGTGCGCGGAGAGGGACTGGAAGGAAGCAGAAGGTTATCCGACGCGCGGTGAGATGACGAATGCGGGGCGCCGCGGATCAATTGCCACGGTCAAACGGAGAACGCGAGATGCGACTACGGGTTGCGGTCAGTTTCTCGATTGTCGTCGCGCTGACTCTGATCTGTTGCTCGCCCCGCGCCTTTGCTCACGGCGAGGCGGCAGATCAGCCCTTCCTGAAAGATCTCACGGTCGCGTTCTACGACGTTCACATCTCACCCACCTCGATAAGAGTGGGCGAGCCGGTGACGATCACCGGCGCGGTGAAGATCCTGGAGACGTGGCCGTACACGCTCGATCCTCCGGAGACCGCCTACATAACACCGGTCGTGCCCGGTCCGGTCTTCGTGTTGACGGATCGAACCGTGAACGGCGCTGCGGATCCCGGCTCCATCCTGGTCGAGAAGGGCGGAACGTATCGATTCAAGATGGTGATCGCGGGCCGCGATCCGGGACTTTGGCATGTGCATCCGGGAATCGCCGTTCAGGGTACGGGAACCCTGATCGGTCCGGGCGAATGGGTCAAGGTTGAGCCGTCGGCAACGCCCTTCAAGATGGACGTTGCGCTACTCAGCGGACAGACGGTCAACCTCGAGCATTACGGCGGGCGCTTTGTATGGTGGTGGTCGTTTGCCGGCTTTCTGATCGGCATGGTTTGGATGGTCTACTGGACCGTGCCGAAGCGGACCGTAACTCGTCTCGCGGTTACCTTGCAGGTTCCGGTCAACGACGATGCTCCTGACATCGGCCTGATTACCGCGCGCGACCATATGTGGATGGATCTGCTTGCTGGAATCACGATAGCGATGCTGGTTGTCGGGTGGGTCTACATGGCCGTGAAATATCCAGTCCGGCTGCCGCAGCAAACGGTGCGCTTCGCACCGGAGGCCGGCGCCCCCCGCGATCACCTGGCGCAGATTCTGAGCGCCGATTCCACTTATGACGATCGGACCGACACGCTTCTAATGAATGTTGAGGTAAAGAACGTCGGATCGGCGCCGATCAGCGCCAAACAGTACATCATGGCGATGGCCACGTTCGTCAATGGCGCAAAGGAAGAAAAGGAAAAGGCCGGACCGCAGCACTACGTCGGTCAACTCCAGGTGGAGCCTGATGCTGCCATCGCTCCGGGGCAGACGGCGAAGCTTCGCCTCAAAATCAGCAGCGACCTGTTCGACGAGGAACGCCTGATCCCGCTTCACGACCCGCAGGAGCGCGTCGCGGGGCTGCTGCGCTTTTCTGATTCCCAGGGCCGGGACGATCTCGTGACCGTAAGTTCGGTCGTGGTACCCACAGAGTTCCGCGCGCAGTATCTGCCCTAGCAGCGGGCATGCCTGGTGAATTACTCAGTGGCGGCATCTGAGCTGTTAGCCTGAGTCTCGGAGCCGAACGGGAGGCGCGTCAGCATGAAGCGAAGGGAATTCCTGCAAAAGGGCGCGCTGATGGTTGCGGGAGCTGCCGCGTTCGCCTCAGGCGCGGCTGCCGTCGGCGCCGCAGACCAATGGAGCGGGAAGCTAAAGGCTCTCGACGCGCGTCAGGCGGAAACCCTGCTGAAGATGGCGCGGCAACTGTTCCCGCACGAGCGCCTCGACGACAGCTACTACCTGAACGTCGTTCACGATCTTGACGACGAGGCCGCCACCACGCCGGCGACTGCGAAGCTCATCGCCACGGGGGTTGCGAATCTCGATCACCAGATGAGCGCCAGGTTCGTTTCACTGCCGCCCGACGACCAGGTCATCGCACTGAAGAAGATTCAGGATACGCCGTTTTTTGAGAAGGTGCGCGGCACGGAACTGGTATCGCTGTATAACAATCACAACGTCTGGGAGATCATCGGGTACCAGGGAGCCTCATACCGCTTCGGTGGCTATCTGCATCACGGCTTCGACGATCTCGACTGGCTACCCAATCCGCCCGAATCCGCAAGCCCGAAACCCACCTGATCGGAGGTCTTGCCGTGGCGCGGTACGATTACAAAGACGACTCAGTGGCGGTGATTATCGGCTCGGGAGCCGGCGGCGGCACGCTCGCCAACGAGCTTTGCCAAAAAGGACTCAAGGTTGTTTTGATCGAGGCCGGCGCGCGCCAGTCGCCGATTACTTTTCGCAACGACGAATGGTTCGCGTTCAAGCAGCTCGCCTGGCTCGACAAGCGAACCGCGTCAGGTAGCTGGAGAATCGCCAAAGACTTTCCAAATCTGCCGGCCTGGACCTGCAAGACCGTCGGCGGGACGACCGTGCACTGGGCGGGCGCGTCGCTGCGGCTCCAGGAGCACGAGTTCAAAGCGAAGACGACCTATTCAAGCGCGGGAGGCGCGAATCTGCTGGATTGGCCTATCACGCTGGCGGACATGGAGCCGTATTACGCCAAGGCCGAAGCGAAGATGGGCGTCACCAGGACTAATGATATTCCAGGGCTTCCGGGAAATAACAACTTCAAGGTCATGTATAACGGGGCCACGCGGGTCGGCTATAAGACGGTGCATACCGGGCGCATGGCCATCAATAGCCGGCCGCGCGATCGGCGCTCCGCCTGCCTGCAACTGGGATTTTGTTTTCAGGGCTGCAAGTCGGGCGCGAAATGGTCCACGCTCTATACTGAAATCCCCAAAGCGGAAACAACCGGCAGGCTGGATCTCAGACAGGAGGCGCAGGTTCTGCAAATCCTGCACGACAAGCACGGCAAAGTCACCGGGGTGCTCTACGCGGACAAGAACGGGCAGCACGTCGAACAGAAGGCCCGAATCGTTTGCGTCGCGTGCAACTCGATCGAAAGCGCGCGACTGCTGCTCAATTCCGCCTCCTCGAAGTTCCCACACGGGCTGGCCAACTCATCCGGCCAGGTGGGAAAGAACTATATGCGGCATGCCACCGGCTCGGTTTTCGCCATTTTCAAGCAGCCGGTCCATATGTATCGGGGCACTGTGATGGCGGGAATCATAACTGATGAAGCTGAGTTGAACACGAAGCGGGGCTTCGTCGGCGGCTTCGAGATGGAGACAATATCCCTGGGACTGCCCTTCGCAGCCGCCTTTCTGAAGCCGAGCGGATGGGGCCGCGATTACGTGCGCATTCTTGAACAGTATCCGAACATGGCGGGTATGTGGATCGTGGGGGAAGATATGCCGCGCGAGACCAACGCGGTCACTCTCCACCCGACGCTGAAGGACCACTGGGGTCTGCCGATTCCAGACGTTCACTACGACGATCATCCGAACGATGTGGCGATGCGGAACTACGCGTTCAAGCGGGGCGCGGCGGTTTACGATGCCGTCGGAGCGATCCAGACTATCGAGGTTCCTCCGTATCCGTCCACTCATAACATGGGTACCTGTCGAATGAGCGGCGCTCCGAGCGACGGAGTATGCAACAAGTGGGGTCAAACTCACGATATCAGGAATCTGTTCATCTCCGACGGCAGCCAGTTCACGACGAGCGGCGCCGAAAATCCGACTCTGACTATTGTATCGCTGGCCATCCGGCAGGCAGATTATATCGCGAGTGAGAGCGCGAGGAGGAATATCTGAGTAATGTGCCATGTGTTCGATT
>Ga0187846_10001156_pt1 | contig 14943 bp, 14 predicted proteins | sample TC_taG_FD_161473 | JGI IMG/M metagenome (GOLD analysis project Ga0187846, IMG submission 161473) | Biofilm microbial communities from the roof of an iron ore cave, State of Minas Gerais, Brazil - TC_06 Biofilm (v2) | ecosystem: Environmental > Terrestrial > Deep subsurface > Cave > Wall biofilm...
CTCCTTGCGCGCGAATACATCGCTCCAGGCGATGATGTTCGGTTCCAGCGCGAGCACGCCCTGTACTGCGGCCGGCAGGTGGCGCAGGCTGCGCACCACGCCGTGCTCGTGCTCGGCGCTCAGCCGCCCCTTGATCTTGGCGAGCGTCGCAGCCAGCAGGTACAGCGCCACCAGCTGGGTCGTGAAGGCTTTGGTGGAGGCGACGCCGATCTCGGTGCCGGCCCGTGTCAGGAACTGCAGCCGTGTCTCCCGCACGATCGCGCTGGTGGCGACGTTGCACACGGCCAGCGTGTCCTGCATTCCGAGCGAGCGGGCGTGCCTCAGCGCCGCCAGCGTGTCCGCAGTCTCGCCCGACTGCGACACCGCCACCACCAGCGTGGCCGGGTCGGGAACGGAGTTGCGGTAGCGGTACTCGCTGGCGATTTCCACCGCAGTGGGCACGCCGGCGATCGACTCGATCCAGGTGCGCGCGACGCAGCCGGCGTGGTAGCTGGTGCCACACGCCAGGATCAGCACCTGGCCGATGTTGTGCAGCACCTCGTCGGCCTCCTCGCCGAACAGCAAAGGATCCAGCGCGATGGCCTGGTCCAGCGTATCGGCGATCGCTTTGGGCTGTTCGAAGATCTCCTTCTGCATGAAATGCCGGTATGGCCCGAGCTCGACCGAGTTCGAGAACCCGTTCAGCGTCCGCACCGGGCGTTCGATCGAGTGGCTCTTCCGATCGACCAGCCACACGCGCCCCAGCTGCAAGTCCGCGACATCGCCTTCTTCCAGATAGACGAAGCGATCGGTCACGCCGGACAGTGCGAGCGCGTCGGAAGCGAGGAAGTTCTCGTTCAGTCCGAGACCGACCACCAGCGGGCTTCCGGAGCGCGCGCCGATCACGCGGTGCGGCTCCTCGCGGCAGAACACCGCGATCGCATAGGCCCCCTGCAGCTTTCGCACCGCCGCTTGCACGGCCTCGAACAGATCGCCCTGATAGTGGTGGTCGATCAGGTGGGCGATGACCTCGCTGTCGGTCTGGCTCTCGAACACATACCCGGTCGACTTCAGCTCCTCGCGCAACGCTTCGTAGTTCTCGATGATTCCGTTGTGGACCACCGCGATACGGGCGCGGCGCACCGTGCCGCCTTTCGGCGCGCCCGGGCCGGCGGACATGTGGGGGTGGGCATTGGTGGTGGTCGGGGCGCCGTGCGTGGCCCAGCGCGTGTGCGCGATGCCGAGAAACGACGATAGCGATTCGGCTTGGTGGTTCAGTTCCGCCACCCTAGCCACGCTGCGCAGCCGCTTTAACTCGCCGTCGACGTGGACCGCGACTCCACAGGAGTCGTAGCCGCGGTATTCGAGTCGCCTGAGCCCCTCGACCAGGGTCGGAACGATGTTCCGCTGGGCGACCGCGCCGACGATTCCACACATTCGAGAGCCCTCTTGTTACCGGATTAAGGAAGTCCGGATCGTATCGAGGTAGAGAGGAAATTAACTTGCATTCTATAGATCGTAATGACAGATAATTTCCGATAGGATAAGCCGTGAAATAAACAGAAAGCCAGATAGGATAGTAAGAATGAATAATTCTGCGATCGCTCTCGACGATGCCGATCGCCGCATCCTGAACACGCTGCAGCAGGATTGCGCGCTGACCAATCAGGAACTGGCTGAGCGGGTCCACGTTTCGGCGCCGACCTGCCTTCGAAGAGTGCGGCGCCTGGTCGAACAGGGCGTGATCGAGCGTCGCATCGCAATCGTGTCGCCGCAGGCTCTGGGCAGTGGCCTGACCGCGATCGTCGAGGTCACATTGGAGCGGCAATCGGCCGAGCGGCTCGAGCAGTTCGAGCAACACCTGGGCGGGGAGAGCGCGGTGCAGCAGTGCTACCGGGTGTCGGCCGGACCGGATTTCGTGCTGGTGGTCTACGTGGCGGACATGCCGGCCTATCACGCGTTCGCCCACCGCGTGCTCAGCGCCAGCGCCAACGTGCGCAATGTGCGCAGTTTCTTCTCGGTGCGCCGGAGCAAGTTCGCCCCGACCATTCCGGCGTGAGGCAGAAGCGCGGCGGGCAGCCTTTACACTCGAACGAGCCGCTGCAAACGAACTGCATCGAAGCCGCCGATGTCCAACTCCCCCTGTGCACTGCCGCCCAGCGCCCCGACCGCGAACGACAGCTCAGCCGGCCTTGAACCGATCCAGACCGATGCGGTGGTCGTGGGCGCGGGCCCGGTGGGTCTGTTCCAGGTATTCGAGCTCGGCCTGCTCGAGATCAAGGCTCACGTGGTCGATTCGCTGCCGCGCGTCGGCGGTCAGTGCATGGAGCTGTATCCCGACAAGCCGATCTACGACATTCCGGCGGTTCCCGTGTGCTCGGGACGCGAGCTGACCGAGTCGCTGCTGAAACAGATCGATCCGTTTCACCCGACCTTCCATCTGGGCCAAACGGTGAGCGCCTTGCAGCGACAGGACGACGGCCGCTTCCTGCTGGAGACCTCGCGCGGCGTGCGCTTTCTGACCCGCACCGTGATCATCGCGGCCGGGGTTGGCGCCTTCGAGCCACGCCGGCTGCGGGTCGAGGGCATCTCCGAGTTCGAGGGCCGGCAGCTCTTCTACCGGGTGCGCGATCCGGCCGAGTTCGCGTCCAGGCGACTGGTGATCGCCGGCGGGGGCGACTCGGCGCTCGACTGGGTGCTGAACTTCGCGCGCGACGCGCACCGCACCGCCGACACGTTGATACTCGTGCATCGCCGCCACGAATTTCGGGCCGCGCCGTCCAGCGTGGCCAGGATGCGCGATCTGGTCGGCGAGGGCCGGATGCGCCTGCTGACGGGCCAGATCACCGGCTTCGAGAAGGCCGACGGCCGCCTCGCAGCGGTGCAGGTGACCGCGGCCGACGACCAGGTAGTCACGCGCGTGGCGCTGGATGGGCTGCTGGTTTTTTTTGGGCTGACGCCGCGCCTTGGTCCGATTGCCGACTGGGGCCTGGAGCTCGAGAAGCGCGCGATCGCGGTTGATACCGAACGCTTCGAAACGAATGTGGCCGGCGTATTCGCGGTCGGCGACATCAACATCTATCCCGGCAAGAAGAAGCTGATCCTGTCGGGCTTCCACGAGGCCGCGCTGGCGGCGTTCGGCGCCGCCCGCTATGTATTCCCGAACAAGCCGATCCACCTGCAATACACGACCACCTCGACCAAGATACACAAGATGCTCGGGGTCGAGCCGACCTCTGCCGCACCGGCGGGCACGTGAGCGCGGCGCGGGCGGCGCTGGCAGGCTGTGCTGCCGCCCTGGCGCTGGCCGCGTCGGGGGCGGCGCTCGCGCTGGACGCGCCGGCCGGGCCAGCCTCGTTCGACTACTACGTGCTGGCGCTGTCGTGGTCGCCGACGTTCTGCGCGTCGCACCCGTCCGACCGGCCCGAATGCGGGCAGCGGCGCGGCTTCGTTGTTCACGGGCTGTGGCCGAAGTACGCGGACGGCGGTGGACCCGAGTACTGCGGAGGCGCCGGACAACTCGACCGGGATACGGTCGAGCGCGCCAAGGCGCCGATGCCCGATGAGCGGTTGATCCATCACGAATGGATCGTTCACGGCACCTGTAGCGGCCTGTCCTCGCGCGACTATTTCATGACGTTGATCCGCGCGGTCGGGCGACTTGCGATCCCCGGGGAGTTCGACGGCGCAGCGCCGCGCTCGATGACCGCTTCACAGGTCGTCGGAGCGTTCGTCAAGTCCAACCCGTCGCTGACGGGTGGATCGGTCGCACTGCGCTGCCGCGGTCCGCAATTGGAAGAAGTGCGCGTCTGCCTGTCGCGCGATATGAAGCCGGAGCGCTGCGGCCGCGACGTGCGCAGCAACTGCCGGTCCGGCGCGCTGACGATCGGGGTGCTGCATCCATGAATGCGCCCCAGCTCGCTTCCGCTTCGCGGGTGTGGGGACGGTCGGGGCCGGGCGCGCCCGTGCTTAGCGTTTCAGGTCCTCTTGTTCGATCTGCAGATAAGCGAAGTGGACATTGCGCCGGTGCCGGTCTTCGTACAGCGCCCAGCCGCGGAATCGGGGCAGGTCCAGGTGCTCGGTGGTTTCCAGCAGACCCGCGCCGCGCTGGTACGCGGCGCGCGTTTTTTGCAGCAGCGTCTGCAGGTACTCGCGCATCACCCCCAGCTCGGGCGCCGCCCCGGGAGGGCCATGGCCCGGCACGACGATGGCCGGTGCCAGCGCCTGCAACTCGCGCAGCGCATCGATCCAGGTGGTGAATCGGCCAAGCTGGGTCTGGGGCAGCACGCCGAAGCTGGCGATGTCGCCCGTGAACAGCACCCGGCTGGCCGTATCCAGTACCGCCACGCATCCGGGCTGCTCGGTCCATCCCAGATGGATGATCTGCAGCGTCCGGCCGCCGGCATCGATGGTCTGGCTGCCGTCGATCAGCCGCGTCGGCCACGCGACCTGGGTGGCTGCGAGTGCGTCGCTGTCGGCCTTGGCCTTCACGTCCGCCACGCATGCGTCGCAGTGCTCGCGCATGAAGGCGTCGGTATCGCGATGCGCGAGCACGGCAATGCCGCGCCGTGTGAACGCCGCATTGCCAAGCACCTGGTCGGGGCTGGCCTGGGTGTCGATCGCCAGCACGACCGGCCGGTCGGTCAGCCGCGCCACCGCGGCCAGCAATGCAGCCCCGTGCTCGGCGCTGCTGCCGGTGTTGACGACCACCACGCCGGTGGGACCGATCAGAACGCCAAGGTTGGCCACTGCGCCGCGATTCGACGTCGAGGCATCCTCGTCGGCACCGCGTTGGACGTACACGCCGGGGGCGACCTGCTCCAGCGGGGCGTAACCGGCCGCCGCTGAGGCCGGCCCGGCCATCGCCGGTGCGATGGCCATCGTCAGGGCCCACATGGCGCGCCGCAGGTGCGCAATAATCGCGACCCTGACAAGCCGCCCACCCGCGGGGCGGCAACCTAGGGAGAATCCACTCATGTCACCGCGCGCTTCGATCGCCGCTGCCGTGTTCGCCCTTGCGGCTTCACCAGCGTTTGCATACGACTACCCCACCGCCGACCGCGTGCAGTTCGTGCTGGAGTGCATGTACCGCAACGGTGGATCCAGCGTGTATGTGTACAAGTGCTCGTGCGTGATCGACGCGATCGCGCAGAAATTCTCATACGATGACTGGGTCAACGCGTCGACGATCGCGCGCTACCAGACCATGCCGGGCGAAGGCATGGGCCTGTTCCGCGATGCCCCGGAGGAGCGCGCCGCGGCCAAACGCTACCGGGAGGCCGAAAGCGACGCGAAGAAGATGTGCGGCGTGCCGAAGTAACCGGGCGTTGACCGCGCCGCTCAGGAGCCGGCCGCCAGGCCACGGCGGATCGCGACCGACGTCTCGAAAGTCGCGTTGTTCGAGTCGACCACTTCCACCTTGAGATCGCCGTCGGCGTGCGGCAGGAAGTAGAAACGGAAGTTCGGGTTTTCGCTGATCGTGAAGTCGACATCGGCGTTCATGACCGGCTTGCCCGCGTAGCTGACCTGCACCGTGCGGACGAAACGCGGCGGCGCGTACAGGCGGGTGACCTGATCCATGGCCAGGCCCGACACGTTCGGATGGCTGATCATCAGCTCGGCCAGGTTGGGCTGATCGAGCTGTACGCCGCCGTCGGTGCGGAATTTCATCCGACCCAGCCGCGCCATCGCGGCCTCCATGTCCTTGCCGGCCGCCGCCGAGCAGCCGCCCGAGGCCTTCACGAATTTCATCGCCATGTACAGCTTGCCGTCCTGCGTCTCGGCGATGGCGCGCACCCAGCTGTAATCCTCGATCCGGATCCGGGTCTCGATGTCGGCTCGGCCGCTGTCCGGCGTCAGCGTGAAAACTGCTCCCAGCGGCGACGGATTCTTGTCGATCACCAGGTAGATCTTCCGGATCCAGCGCTGCGGCTGCTGAGGCTGCACCGCATGGATCAGGATCGGCACCACCGCCGCGTCCTCGGCGCGGTTCGGTGCTTCAATCGTGATCACCTGATCGGCCACCGGCTCGAAGCTGCGGCCGGCGAACTGCGCTTCGCGTACTTTGTGCCAGATGTCGGTCTCGGTTTCCTGAGAGCGCGCCGGCAGGCTTGCCAGCGCCGCAACCAGCAGCGCCGCCGCCAGCCGGATCGGATCGTTCGCGGTCATCTCACTCTTCCCATTCGAGCTCGGCGTAGGCCGCCGCGATATTGCGCCGATGATACCCGTCGAACAGCAGCCAGCGCCCCTGCTCGGAGCCAGCCACCTCCTGCATCGCCTGCCCGATCGGGTGGTGGGCCCGGATGGCGGCACGGGTACCGTCGGCCAGCGCCCGCAGGTACCTGCGCTGCGCGTCCATCGCGCCGCGCCAGTCGTTGGACGGGCCGTGGCCCGGAATGATCTGCCGCGGATTGATCGCGTCGATGTCGTCCATCACCGCCAGCCAACCGGTCACACTGCCGTCCAGCGCCGGGATGCGGCCGGCGAACAGCAGATCGCCGGCCCACAGCGTGCCGGTTCGTCCGTCATACACGGTCAGGTCGTTGTCGGTGTGCGCGGTGCGCCATGCTCGCAGGATCAGCGTGCGGCCACCCAGGTCGAGCGCAAAGGGCCGGCCGGTTGCCACGGCGCGGGTGGGCATCAGCAGCTGAGCATCGCGCCCCGCCTCGCCCAGCTCGCGCTGCAACGCCCGCGCATAGCTCAAACGGCGCGCCGCCAGGGCCGCGGCCAGGTGCTCGTGCCCGATGAATTGCGGCTCGTCGGCCGCAAAGGCGCTGTTGCCATACACGTGGTCCGGGTGCATGTGCGTGTTGATGACCGCGCACACCGGCCGCTCGGTGACCGCGCGCACCGCCGCGCGCAAGCGGGCGCCCTCGAGCGGCGAGCCGCCGGTGTCGATCACGGCCACGCAGCGGTCGCCGATCACGAAGCCGACATTGGCGATGGCGCCTTGATTGGCGGCGGATGTCTCCTGCTGTGCACCGTAGAACACGTACGCGCCCTCGCCGAGCGGCGTCACCGGAAGGGGGATCGCCGGGCCGCCGGCCGCGCAACCGGCGGCCAGCAGAGGCGCGATCAGCGGTGCAGTCAGGCCGTGCCCAAAGCGCAAGATCGACAAAATGCAGGCGGCGGAAAGCAGCGACGGGTTGTTATCCTAGACCACTCGATCATCGAGGCTGTGCATGACCGATCTGGCCCAATTCGACCGCTGGCGCGAGCGCGCCCATGCGCTGGAAACCGGCGTCGCGCAGGCGGTGGTGGGGCAGCCTCGCGCGATCCGGATGGTCACGATGGCCCTGTTGGCTGGCGGTCACGTGCTGATCGAAGGCAACGTCGGCGTCGGCAAGACCACGCTGCTACGCGCGTTCGCGCGCGCGATCGGCGGCGGTTTCGAGCGGATCGAGGGCACGGTGGACCTGATGCCCAACGATCTGATCTACCACGCCTACATCGACGCCGACGGCCGGCCTCGGGTGGAGCCCGGGCCGCTGCTGCATCACGGCGCGGACCTGGCGGTTTTCTTCTTCAACGAAATCAACCGTGCGCGGCCGCAGGTGCAGTCGTTGCTGCTGCGCGTGATGGCCGAGCGCAGCGTGCGCGCGTTCAACCGCGATACTGCGCTGCCTCATGTCAGCGTGTTTGCGGACCGCAACCGGGTCGAACGCGAGGAAACGTTCGAATTGGCAGTCGCGGCGCGCGACCGCTTCATGATCGAAGTGTCGATCGATGCGCCGGCCGACCCGGACCTGCGCTGGCAGCTGGTCAGCGAGCCGCGGTTCCACGACACCGACCAGTTGCTTGAAAAGGTGCCGCGTGGCGCGCTCGACTTTCGTGTGCTGCGCGAGAGCGCGGTTGCAATCCAGCGGGCGGTGCACGCGAGCGAAGCATTGCGGCGCTACGTGCTCGCGCTGTGGGATACCTTGAGCCGGCCCGCCGCCTGCGGGCTGGCGGTGGAAGGAGCCGATGTCACGCGCCTGCTGCTGGCCAGGCCCAGCCCGCGCGGCGTTTCGATGTTGCTGCGAATGGGGCGCGTGCGGGCCTGGCTCGATGGTCGCGATTACCTGACGCCCGAGGACCTGCGCGAACCGTGGCACGAGGTGATGACCCACCGCCTTGCGCTCGACCCGATATTCGAGCTGCGCCGGGCGGAGCTTGTGCCGCGCCTGCTGGCAGCCGTGCTGGACCGCGTGGCCACGCCATGACCACGGCGCGCAGCGGCAGTGTTGGCGAGGAAATCCAGTACCGGCTGGCGCGCCAGCCATTGCAGGGTCGGCCCGGCCAGCACCGCTCGCGTGCGCCGGGCCCGGGTCTGGAGGTGCACGGATTGGCCGCGCTGGCGATCTATCCGGACGCGCGCCGACTCGACGTTCATGCATCGGCCCGCGATCCGTTCGGTCAATGGATCGTGCGGCTGCCGCGCCAGCGGTCCAGTGTCACGTTGATGGTGCTGGCCGACCTGTCTGCGTCGATGACATTCGGCCAGGCGCCCCGCAAGGTGGACGCACTGGCCGCCCTGGTCGACGCGCTCGCTTATTCGGCGTGGCGTGGCGGTGACGCGCTCGGCTTCATCGGCGCGGATATCGCGTTGCGGTCGCAGTGGATGCTGGCACCGACGCGCGCCCGCGGCGCAGCGGCCGAGTTGGCGCAACGTCTGCGCGGCGCGCGACCGAGTGCGGCCGGTGCCGAAGCGATGGTTGAGGCGGCGCAGCGATTCGGCGGCCGCCGGGACGCGCTGATCTTCCTGGTGTCCGATTTTCATTGGCCCGAGCGGGTGCTGCAGGACACCTGCGCTGCGCTGGCGGCCGCCGACGTGGTGCCGGTCGTGCTGTGGGCTCGCAACGAGTTCGACGGCTGGCCCCGGCGCGGGCTGGCCGAACTGCAGGACCTCGAAAGCGGTGAGCGCCGCACCGTCTGGTTCCGGCCGAGGCTGGCCGACGCCATGGCTCGCGCCGGGGCGCTGCGGCGAGCCGAGCTCAGGCGCTGCTTCGGCGACCGTGGCTGGCGCACGTTCTTCTGCAGCGGCCCGTTCGATGCATCGCACTTGAATTCGTACTTCCATGGTGAGGATCGCTAGCCTCCTCGCCATCGCGCTGGTTGCGCTGGCGGGCCGGGCGTGGCCGCTCTCGGTACAGACCATCGAGCCGCGCCCGTTCGGTTACACGGTGGGCGATGTGCTGGAGCGCCGGGTGCTGGTCGATCGGGCCCAGGATGGAACGGTCGATCCAGCCAGCTTGCCGCGGCCGGGTCGCAGCAGCCGCTGGTTCCAGCTGCGCGAAGCCGCATCAGGGCCGGATGGTGTTCGCCTGCGGTACCAGATCGTGAACACGCCGCTTCAGCCCGAGCGGGAGAACCTGCCGTCGCTGCGGCTGCGGGTGATCGGACCGGACGGCCGCGCGCGGCAGGCCGACATCGGCCCGTTCACGGTGGCTTTGGCGCCAGTCGCGCAATTCGGCCCAAATGACGTGATCCAGTCCGACAACCTGCGGCCGGATCTGGATCCTGAGCCGATCGACACGTCGAGGCGGCGGGCCTGGGTCCTGGGTTGCGGGGCGGCGCTCGCGGCGCTGTCGATGGTCATTGTGGCGCCGGTCGCAGCCCGCCGCCTCAGCGGGCGCCGCTCCGGGCCGTTCGCTCGCGCGGCGCGGGCGCTGCGGCGCCTGGTACCGGCCCAGGATGCCGCCGCGCGCGACCAGGCGCTGCGGCGTCTGCACGCAGCCCTCGACGAAGCGGCGGGACGCACACTCGCACTGGACAACGTGGACCAGCTGTTCCAGCTGCATCCGTGGCTTGCGCCGGCGCGCATCAAGGTCGAGGCGTTGCTGGCCGACTCGCGCGCGGCGTTTTTTGGGAACGCGCCCGCACCGGCGCCGGAGCATCTGGAGGCGGTGGCCGCCGAGTTGGCCGACTTGGAGCGGCGGCGATGAGTTTCGCTTTCGAGCACGGCATGCTGCTCTGGTTGCTGCCGCTGGCGTTGCTGCCATGGCTGCCGAGCGTGCATCGGGCACAGGCCCAATACCCGGCACTGCAGCAACTCGCCGCCGATGCACCGTCGCGCTGGGCCGGACGGCTGCTGCGCGCCTGCGGCAGCGTCGCGATCACCGCGCTGGTGATCGCACTGGCCGCGCCGCGCGCTCCCGAAACGACGGTCGAAACGGTTCGGCGCGGCGCCGAGATCGTGGTGCTGCTCGATCGGAGCTTGAGCATGGATCAGCCGTTCGGCCCGCCGTCCAATGCGGTGCTGGATCTGAGCGGAACGACCAAGGCGCAGGTTGCACAACGCCTGATCGGCGATTTCGCGCGCCAGCGCGCCGACGACCTGTTCGGCCTCGTCCTGTTCAGTACGCTTCCGCTGCCGGTGCTGCCGTTCACGCAGGACCAGGATGTGATCCAGGGCGCCATCGGAGCCACCGGTACCAGCCGCGCGCTGGCGGACACGGACGTCGGCCTCGGGTTGCTGGCGGCGGCCAGCTACTTCGACAGCCGCGTCTACTCCGGCTCGCGCGTGGTGGTCCTGGTATCGGACGGCGGCGCTCAGCTCGATCCATTGACCCGCGCGCGCATCACCGACGCTTACCTGCGCAATCGAATTGCGCTGTACTGGCTGTATATCCGCTCGCGCTTCGGTCTGGGACTGTCCGTGGCAGGTCAGGCCTTTTCCCCGGACGACGAGGCGATTCCCGAGCGCGCCCTGAACCATTTCTTCAACAGCCTCAAGACGCCGTACCGGGTGTACGAGGCCCAGGACGCCGATGCGCTGCAAAAGGCAATTGCCGACTTGGGGCGACTCGAGAGCGCTCCGTTGCAGCTTCGAGTGCTACAAGCGGGCGCCGACCTGCGGCGCTGGCCGTTGGCATTGTCAGCGGCCGCCGCCGCGCTGCTGGCGTTGGCCAGTCTGCGCACGATCCATCCATGGCAGCAATCCCGATGAACGTGCGGCGTGCGGCCCGGATCGGGTTGTTCGTCGGCGCAGGTACGTTGGCCGCCGCGTCGGCGTTCGAAGGGTGGCAACTGGCGAGCGCGCTGGCTGTGAACCGGCAACTCGCGCAGCAGTTGGCCGAACCGGCAGCGCAAGCCGACCCGGTGCGCGACGATCCGCGGTTGTGGATTGCAGCGTCCCGCCAACCCGCGCGCGCGGGCCGCGTGGCAGAGGCCGCGGCACTGCTGCGGCGGGCTGCCGACGCGTCGCGCGGGCAGGTGCGACAGGTTGCGCTGTATGACCTGGGCAACCTGTATCTGCGCGAGGCGTTGCGAGTGCGGCAAAGCGGCGCCGACGCTTCGGCGCTGCCGCTGCTCGAGCTGGCCAAGGAGAGTTACCGCAGCGTGCTGCTGGAGCGTCCCGACTTGTGGGACGCCAAGTTCAATCTGGAGCTGGCGCTGCGCGTCGCGCCCGATCCGGATTCCGACGACACCGGCGCCACACCGATTCCAACCGGCGAGCGCGCGGTGACCACGATGCGGGCTTACACGCTCGGGCTGCCATGATCGGTGCGCTGCGGTTGCTGCTGGATCGGGCTGCGGGAGCGCGCGCCGCATGGCTGGCCGTCGTTGCGCTGACCGCGTTGGCGCTGCTGGCCCCTCGGCCCGTGCTGCCGCGCCGCGTTTTCGACGGCATCGTGGTGCTGGATATCACGCAGAGCATGAACACGCTCGATACGCTGCTCGACGGCCGGCCGGCCAGCCGGCTGGCGTTTGCAAAGGCGCATCTGCACCGCGCGCTGGCGCAGCTGCCCTGCGGCGCGCGCCTCGGGTGGGGCGTCTTCACCGAGTACCGCAGCTACGTGCTGGTGCTGCCGGTCGAGGTGTGCGGCAACTATGCGGAACTGTCGGCGGCGCTGGATCGGATCGACGGCACGATGGCATGGGCCGGCGGCAGCGAGATCGGCAAGGGCCTGATGTCGGCACTTCGAATCGCCGCGCGGATACCGGAACACCCGGCGATCGTATTCCTGACCGACGGCCACGAAGCACCGCCCCTGCGCCCCGATTTCGTGCCCGCGATTCCGGACGAAGCGACGGACCGGCATGGAATCGTCGTGGGCGTCGGGGCAGATGCGTTGAGTCCGATTCCGAAATTCGATCCGATCGGGCGACCGGCCGGAGTCTGGGGCCCGCAGGATGTGCTGCAAGCACCGCCGACCGAAACGAGTGCCGGGCCTGCTACCGCGACCGCGGACGATAGCAGGGCAGCGGGCGGTACCGAGCACCTGAGCTCATTGAAGGAAGCCCACCTTAAGGAACTGGCCGCGCTCACCGGCCTTGGTTACGCGCGGCTGCAGCCGTCCACCGACCTGGCCGGGATGCTGCAGAGCGATCGGACCACCCGATCGCTCCGCGTGCCGGTTGATATCCGGATGCCGCTGGAGGCGGCGGCGCTGCTGCTGCTGGTGCTGGCGATCGGGCCGATACGCCGGCTGCCCCGGGTTGGACCGGCGGGCTTTGCAAAAGGCGGTCAGTCGTACTTGATGTAGCGGAACCGCTGATCGTCGCGCGGCGTGCCCTCGAGAGGACCGCCTTCCAGGCCCGGCTGCCACTGGATCATCTGTTCGATTTTCTTCGCCAGGGCGAAATCCTTGTCGGTGATGCCTTTGGCCGTATGGGTGCACAGCTTCACGATAACGAACGCATAAGAAACGGCCAGGTCCGGATGGTGCCAGGCGGCTTCCGCCAGATGGCCGACGGCGTTGACGACCATCAGCGTGCCTTTCCAACCTTCGGTACGGTACTTGCGACGTATCCAGCCGTTCTCGTATGTCCAGTGCGGAAGTTCGGCAGCGAGTCGCTCGTTCACTTGCGCCTCGGAGTACGGAGTTTCACGCTCCTTCGACGTCGTCGTGTTCATCGCAGATGCTCCTTCCCGGTGCGCCGATCCCGACCCTCGCCTTGAACGAGCCAAACAATATCCCGTCGCTGACATATCAGCGATGTTGCCGGAACGCTTATGGATCGTTTCGCGTTGACCGCGACCAGCGGATTTGTTGATCGTGGTTTTGTTTGCTGCACTACAGCATGTTCGATTCGAATTTTTCGAATTTTTGGCAGGCGGCGGGATTGCCATTGTGGCGACATTTGCTGTAATTTCCGCGCCAGATCGCGGATTGTCCAATAACGCAAACCGAAACGCACGGACAATTCATCCTCGGTAAGGCGCGGTTCGTCTTGCCGCCGGTGATTCAAAGGGCGTCAAGGTGGATACTGCAATCGGCGTTCAGCGGCGGCCGCTCGGCTCGCGAGAACCTTGGGGCAGCTTTAAGGGCAAACGTAAGGAGACGCTCATGCATGGGGGAATACGCTTTCTTTTAGTCGGGGCGGCCGCTGCGGCGATGGCGGGAACTGCAACGGCGAATTCGGACTTGGCGAAGTTGGAAGCCAATGCCGACAACTGGGCGGCCCAGTCGGGCGATTTCGCCCTAACACGGCATAGCAAGTTAACTCAGATCAACAAGAGCAACGTTCACAAACTGCAAGTGGCGTGGACCTTCTCGACCGGCGTTCTGCGCGGCCACGAGGGCGGTCCTCTGGTGATCGGCGATACGCTGTATATCCACTCGGCGTTCCCGAACAAGGTGTTCGCGATCAACCTGGACGATCAGACGATCAAATGGAAGTACGAGCCGAAACAGGATCCGTCGGTCATTCCGGTGATGTGCTGCGACACCGTCAACCGGGGCTTGGCCTATGCGGAAGGCAAGATCTTCCTGCAACAGGCCGATACCACGCTGGTTGCGCTCGATGCCAAGGGTGACGGGCAGGGCCACGCGAAGGTGCTGTGGTCGGTGAAGAACGGCGATCCGAAGGTCGGCGCCACCAACACCAACGCTCCGTTCGTGATGAAAGACAAGGTGCTCACCGGCATCTCGGGCGGTGAGTTCGGCGTGCGCGGCTACGTGGCAGCCTACGACATCAACACTGGCAAGCAGGTCTGGAAGGGCTACAGCATGGGTCCGGATTCGGACATGCTGATCGACCCGGCCAAGACGACGACCTACAAGGACGGCGGAATATCGCCGGTCGGGGCGGACTCGTCGCTGAAGACCTGGCAGGGCGACCAGTGGAAGATCGGGGGCGGCACGACCTGGGGCTGGTACGGCTATGACCCGCAGCTGAACCTGATGTACTACGGCTCGGGCAATCCGTCGACCTGGAACCCGGTGCAGCGTCCTGGCGACAACAGATGGTCCATGTCAGTCTGGGCCCGCGATGTCGACACCGGCGCGGTCAAATGGGTCTATCAGATGACGCCGCACGACGAGTGGGACTTCGACGGCATCAACGAGATGATTCTGGCCGACATCCCGGTGCATGGCACGCCGACCAAGGCCGTGGTGCACTTCGACCGCAACGGCTTTGGGTACACGCTGGACCGCACCAACGGCAAGCTGCTGGTGGCCGAGAAGTTTGACCCGTCGGTCAACTGGGCCACGGGCGTCGACATGAAGAGCGGCCGCCCGATCGGGGTTGCGAAGTACTCGACCGAGCACAACGGCGTGGACGTGACGACCAAGGACGTGTGCCCGGCGGCGCTGGGAACCAAGGATCAGCAGCCTTCGTCGTTCGATCCGCAGACCGGCCACTTCTATGTGCCGACCAACCACGTGTGCATGACCTATGAGCCGTTCAAGGTCGAGTACACCGCGGGTCAGCCGTACGTGGGCGCCACGCTGACGATGTTCCCGGGTCCGACCACCGATGTGAACAAGATGCAGGGCAGCATGGGGTCGCTGATCGAGTGGGATGCCGGCACTGGCAAGATCGTCAAGTCGCATGCCGAGAAGTTCTCGGTATGGAGCGGCGTGCTGACGACCGACGGCGGCATCGCCTGCTACGGCACGCTCGAAGGCTATCTGAAGTGCGTCGACGCCAATGACATCAACAAGGAGCTCTACAAGTTCAAGACGCCGTCGGGCATCATCGGCAACGTCAACACGTGGAGCTACAAGGGCAAGCAGTACATCGGCGTGCTGTCCG
>Ga0187846_10001157_pt1 | contig 14941 bp, 15 predicted proteins | sample TC_taG_FD_161473 | JGI IMG/M metagenome (GOLD analysis project Ga0187846, IMG submission 161473) | Biofilm microbial communities from the roof of an iron ore cave, State of Minas Gerais, Brazil - TC_06 Biofilm (v2) | ecosystem: Environmental > Terrestrial > Deep subsurface > Cave > Wall biofilm...
TCCACTTCCGCCTGCCGCACGCGAACGGGCTCAACGACGATATCCAGCTCCTGTACGACACATCGGAACTGACGACGAAGACGTACTCATCGTACAACGATTGGGGCGGCCCGGCGTTCTGGAACGGTTACAACACGACGCCAGGCCTGCAGAGCGGCCGCGTGCCGGTGTATATACCGGGCTTCCAATATACGGGCGCGTTGCTCTCGCCGGTCGCCGGCGCGCCGCTCGGGCCGATCACGGGCGTCATTCCGTACGCGTTCCCTAGCGCCGGCATCTACGGACTCGGTGCACCCATTCCGATCAACCAGCGCGACGGTCAATCGAACGGCCAGTCGATCGAAAAGGTCCAGTACCAACACTTCTTCAGCGCGGCGTCGTACCTGTCGGTCTACGGCTACGCCGCCTACTCCAACAACTTTATCAACAGCCCCAACGGTCAGAATCAGCTGTTCATCAGCCAGTCGTCAGATCGTGAATTGTGGACCCACGATCGCGGTTTTGCGGCTGATTTTACCGAGCAGTTCTCGACCCATCATCTCTTCACGGCGGCTGCGATGTACACGACCGAGACGACGGTCTGGTTCGACAACGGTCAGTCGACGACCGGTGCGCCCGGACCGCCGTTCTTCCCAGCGCCGCAAACGGCGTTCGCTGCGCTCGTGAGCGCCGCGGCGCCGACGAACGGCACCTGCTATTACATCCCGTTCCCACTCGTTCCGGGTCCGCCTGGCGCTCCAGTTCCGACGTCGTGCGAGAACATCACGCCGCTGCCGAGCCCTGCGCAAAGCGGAACGCTCAATCAGAAGTACCTCACGTACGCCGGCCCGTTCATTCCGGCGCCGCCGGGGTTCGAATGGCTCGCGCTCGAGAATGGACAGACTGGAACGTTCAACGCGATCCAACCCGCGGGCGCCTTCAGCGCTGCGACGCCGAAATATTACTCGCTTGCATTGCAAGATCAATGGCAGCCCTCAGACCGGCTGCAGCTCAACATCGGCGTGCGGTGGGATCAGTTCCAGTTCGGGATTCCTTCAACGGCGGGCGGTCCGGCACGCGCGTTTTGGTTCACCGCCTGGAACAACGTGATGTGCTTCAGCCCGTTCGTGCGGGGCGGCAAGCCGATCGATGAGACGCTGCTCGGCGTGCCGCCGGGCACGCCATGCGCCGCGGTGGCGACGCCGCAGATCCCGGCGGGAACGCTCGCGCCTGCGACGCTGACCAACTCGACGGCGGGCGGCGCCACCGTGACGTACGACGAGGTGCAGCCGCGCGTCGGCGGCACGTATTCGGTCGGCGCCGACGACGTCATCCGCTTTTCGTACGGCATGTACACGCAGCCGCCGCAGTCGCAATTCCAATACAGCGACACGCTGCAGCAGAATCTCGCGGCGTACATCGGCGCGAACTATTTCCAATACGGCTACTCGACGCCGCTGCACAATGTCCGGCCGGCGGTCTCGACGAACTACGACGCGTCGTGGGAGCATCAGTTCAAAGGCTCGGACACCAGCTTCAAGCTCACGCCGTTTTACCGCACGACAAAGAATCAAGTCCAGCAGTTCTTCCTCGACCCCACGACGGGCACGATCGGCGGCGTGAACGCGGGGCAGCAGACGAGCACGGGCTTCGAGTTCTTCCTGCAAAAGGGAGACTTGCATAGGAACGGACTGACCGCGCTCCTGTCCTACACGTACACGCACAGTTATATCAAGTACGGCCCGCTGCCGAACGGCACGACGCTGTTGTCGGGCGTCAACAGTTCGATCCAGCTCTACAACTCGTACACATCTTCGTGCGCCGCCGCCCTGCCGAATCCAACGGGACCGTGCGGCGTGTTCGGCCCGGCCAATGCAGCGCCGTGCTTTGTGGCGGGCGCACCTGGCGCGTGCGCTACTGCAGGAGCGGTCGGCAACCCATACTTCAACAATACGCCGCAGCCGTTGCTCGACCCGACTGGATCGTATCCGACCTACTTCGTCGTGCCGTCGGGCACCCAGTTGCAGTCGGCCAGTTACGGTGTGCCCGACTATGCTACGCTCGTGCTCAGTTATAAGCACGACAAGTTGACCGTCGCGCCCTTGCTGCAGTTCATCGCCGGCAGCCGCTACGGCGCGCCGGAGCAGCAGATCGGCGTGGATCCGGCATCGTGCGCCGGCGTGCTGGCGACGCCGATTGCGACCGACCCACGGTATCCAAACGGCGGCTCGGGCAATGCCTACGATGCAACGACCTGCACGAACACGATCGTCATCCCGGATCAGTATACAGGCCGGTTCGACGCGCCGGGCGCGTTCTTGGAACCGTCGTACCTCGCGCTGCACGCCCAGGTGACATACGATCTCTCCACCCGGGCGACGGCGCGCGTGACGCTGACCAACATCCTGACGAGCTGCTTCGGCGGCTCCTCGCTGCCGTGGACGCACGGGAGCGGCGGTCACACGTGCGGTTTTGACACGATCCCCGGCCATCTGCCGCCCGCGGGCAACATCTACAATCCCGGCAATTCGATTCAGCCGCTGGTCCTATACCCGTACGGCAACTTGTTCTCGGCGTCGCCGTTCAACGCGTACTTCGCTGTCGAGATCAAGGTTTGAGAGCTTGGACGACGTCTTCGACCGGCTAAAGAAAATACTGCGCCCGTATCAACGACGGCTTCGCGTTCTCGAGGATACGGACACCAGCTACTCGCTTGCCTCGAAGACGCTCGTCCATCGGGGTAAGCCCCTGTATTTCGGCGGCGTCGCAAAACGCAAGAACTACGTCAGTTACTATCTCATGGCCGTCTACGGCAGCCGGCAGCTGCAAGAAAGCATATCGCCTGCGCTGAAGCGGCGCATGCAGGGCAAGTCGTGCTTCAACTTCACGACGGCGGATGATGCGCTGTTCAAGGAGCTTGCTACGCTGACGAGGGCTTCGGCGCAGCTTTACACCGATGGAAGGATGGCAAAACAGCTCGCGCAACTCGCCGGCTAGCCACCGTTCTTTTTCCAGGGATCGCGCAACGTAAGACGGGGTACGCCGGCCGGATAATTGCCCGTCGGATGCTGCTTGTCCCAGCGTTCGGCGAGCACCGCCAAGTATTCGAAGTTCTCGTACACCCACGGGCCGTGCTCGCGCCGCATTAGCGCGATCGCGGGCTCAAGGACGCGCCAGAACTGCAACGGCGAGCTGTTGTCGAGGTAGAAGTCCTCAGAAATAAGTCCATACTTGATCGCCGACCCGATTCGTTCGTAATAATCGCAGACGAAGAGTTCCAGATGGATTGAGCGATCGACGGGCCGCTGATGTACGAGCTGATCGCGGAACGTTTCGTCCTCCATCATGCGCGGGAACTCGCGCCGGCAGAAACTGAAAGCCTCAATGAGCTTTGGCTCGAGCGGCATTCGGATCAGGTTCAAGAGGCTTTCCAATTGGTTGCTGACGCGCAGGTGGCGCAATTGGACGAGCGCCGCGATCGCCGTCGCGGTGATGACGACGAACGTCCCGGCGGCGGCAAATGCGCTCAGCGCCTCGTACGTCACAGCGATCTCCGTGCGGGAAACTTGGGCGAAGTAGGGTTCGAACCTACGACCCCTCGCGTGTGAAGCGAGTGCTCTACCGCTGAGCTATTCGCCCGAATCGGGAGCGGCGGATTTTCTGGCGCTTGACCGTGGATTCCTCGACGTGCTAGACTCGTCGCACGAAACCCTCGACTTCTTCTTCTGATATTGATGAAGCAGCCTTGCGACGTCTCATTGCGCAGCGCAAGGCCGCGCAGAATATTGGCCTCGGCATTCTCGGTGGGGCCGTCGGCGCAGCGATCGGCGCCGCCATTTGGGCGGCGATCACGTCCGCAACGCACTACCAAATCGGTTGGATGGCAGTCGGCGTCGGCTTCCTGGCAGGCTTCGGCGTCCGCATTTTCGGCAAAGGGATCGATCGGATCTTCGGTTACGTCGGGGCCTTGATGGCCTTCGCCGGGTGCGTCGCCGGCAATCTGCTCACCGTCATGCTCGTCGTCTCGTCGCAGGGACACATTCCGCTCGGAACGATCGCTTCGAGGCTCACGCCTGATCTCGCGTGGCGCATGCTCACGGCTGACTTCAGTCTTATCGATCTGCTTTTCTACGGCCTCGCGATCTTCGCGGGTTATCGCTATGCATTCCAGCGCATCACGCCGGCTGAACTCGAGGCGCTCCGGCCGCAATCCCCCTCGACCCCCTAGACGCTTCGTAGCACTCGAGCGGATGCTCGAGTCGGTTTGATTCAGTAGCCCTCTTTAAAGCCGGCTTGCTTTGCCTCTTTTTGGCAGACGTACGCTCCATGCGTCGTCGCGCCATAGTAGCGGTGGCCTTTGAGGTGATAGAAGGTGGTGCGCGTGTTGAGCCAGACCACAACATCGGTCGGGCAGTGGTTCTGAGCCGCAGCCGCCGAGTCGAAGTGCGGGATCGCGGTCGTCGGCGATGCGGATGCAGCCGCTGTGGGTGCGGGCGCCGGCGGCGCGGGGCCGAACTTCAAGGCAAGAACTGGATGCAGTTCGACATAGTTCGGCGCGTGGCCAGTCTGACCGTGAGGTTTGTCAAAGAACAGAACTCCGGTGATGGTCGCCTCTGCGTTCGCTCGGATGAAGGACGTCGTTGCCACACCGAACTTGCTTTCGAGCGCCGCTCGCATGCTGTCGAACGCGGCAGTCCACCCGTCACCCGAAACACCGTCACACTGGCTATCCGGTATCTCCGCGATCATCGTGTTGTTTGGCGATCCGCCAAAGTCTGAAATCACGACGTGAAAATCATGATCGCTCTCGAGTCTATACTCTTGCAGCGACGCGTGGATCGCGTAGACCTTGGTCTCGGCTGACGATCTCGGTGCGGTCAGGGCCGTGACACCGGCCGGTGGAGTGAGACCACTGAGATGTTGTACCGTCGTCATGGTCGGGTGGCCGGAATCGACGGCCACCCCGTCAGACAAAGTCTTCACTGGCCACCGCTCGTTGCGCACCGGATTGACGCACTGAATCAAAGCGAGTTGCCTGTCTGGGCCGCTCTTCGCAGCGGCCGCGCCGGCCGATCCGCATAGCGACTGGACTGCGACCAACAAGAAAATTGCGGCGACGTCTCGGAAGGGCGCAAAACGGCGGTCGTTCATGCTGTCCTCACCTCACGCACAGGCCAGCGCTCCACCGTTCTCCAATAGGTGAGGCCCGATGAGCACGCCGCAAATGGGCATCTTCGCATTGGGTGACGCTTCGCATGGTTTCATCGAATTCGCTTTACGCGGCAGCGCAGCCCCCAAAGATGCGGTGAGCGTTGTCGCCGGGATGCACGATCCGCGTAAGACGATCGAAGGCGTCAACCTTGTCGTCGGTTTTCGGCCCGAACTCTGGCGCGCGGTAGCGCCCGCGGATACGCCGTCCGGCACCGCGTCCTTTGCGCGCAATCTTGTCGGACCGGACGGCTATTCGATGCCCGCGACGCAAGCCGACGTGTTCATTTGGATCGCGGGGGCGTCGTACGACACGGTATTCGACGTCGCGACGACGATCATCGGCGACCTCCAGCGCGTCGCAACGCCGGTGCGCGAGTTGACGGGTTGGACCTATCAACACAATCGAGATCTCACCGGCTTCCAGGACGGCACGCAAAACCCGACGCTCGTCGACGCGCCCGACGTGGCGCTCATCCCCGACGGCGAGCCCGGAGCCGGCGGCAGTATTTTGCTGTTCCAACAGTGGAAGCACGACGCGGACGCTTGGCGGGCATTATCCATCGAGAAGCAAGAACGCATCATCGGACGCACCAAGGCAGAGAGCATCGAACTCGATGAGAGCCGCATGCCCGCCGATTCGCACGTCTCGCGGACGACGCTCGAGGAAGGCGGTCAAGAACTGGATATCTTCCGGCGGAATACCCCATATGGGCGCGTGGGCGACCACGGAACCGTCTTTATCGGCTTCGCCAAGCAGCAGCACCGCTTGCAGCGGATGCTCGAGCGCATGGTCGGTATCGGCGACGGCGTCCGCGATGCCCTCACGCGCTTCACGGTCCCGCTGACCGGGGCGTACTATTTCGTACCAGCCCTGTCGACGCTTGAGCGGTACGCATCGCAAAGGAGTTGAACGGCCGCTTCACAACTTCTCCAAACTCAACGGAATGAGGTTCGCATGCGTCAGAAGGCAACGTTCACAACCACAACCGCAAGCGCCCGCGCACCCGTACCCGACACCGGTTCCACACATCCCTACGTACGCGCCACCTGCGCCGCAGGCGCCGGGCACATATCAACCGCAAGCCCCACAGATGCCCGAGAGCACGTATCCTCCGCCGCCTCCGCCACCGCCCGCAAGTCCGCACTGACGAGCGCACCAAGTCGCTCATCGCATTCGTGACGCCGATGGCTTGAGGGTGTTACCTGACTTGCCGATGACCCGGGTATGTGCCGAGCGTGCGGCAGCCGGACCCCAGCGAGTGACTCTTCCGCTCACGTTCTTCGCCGTCGCGCTTTTCTCGCGGGCGCGTCGGCACTCGCGTTAGGTTTCGCACTCCCCATCCTGCGGATCCCAGCGCGCGCGGACGAAGAATACGTGCTTTGGCTGCTGCGCGCCGATACGAACGAAGAGACGTTCGAGCGGTTTTCCCTCGACGGCAAATCAATCTACAAGCTCGGCTACTACCGGCTCTGCGCGGCGTTGCGCGATAACCATGTGCCGCCGTGGCGCGGCGACGTCTACATCTCGATCCGGCTCATCGAACGTCTGTGGGCCGTGCAGCAGGTGCTCCTCAACGAAGGCATTCACGAGCCTATCGTGGTGCACAGCGGTTACCGTACGCCCGAAACGAACGCTGCGACCGAGGGGGCTGCGACCAACTCGCTGCATATGTACGGTATGGCGATCGACTTCGATGTCCCCGGCATCGCGATAGACGAGCTCGCTGATCTCTGCTGGAATTGCCCGGGCTCAGGCGGCGTGGGTTCCTACGCCGGCGGCTGGGTGCACCTCGACACCGGCCCTCGTCGTTTCTGGAATGGTTAACGCCTTAGCGGCGCAAGGCGTTGAGCAGTTCGCCGACGATGCCGCGGCGGAACACGCTCACCACGACGATGAAGATGACGCCGAGCACGAGTCCGGGCGAATGCCCAAATTGGGCGAGCAACGGATTGGACGCGTTCGCCAAAGTCGATAGCCGGTCGTTGATCACCAGGTAGAACGCCGCACCGAACAGCGGACCGAAGAGCGTGCCCATGCCGCCGAGCAGCGTCATGATGACGACTTGGCCTGACGTGTGCCAGTCGAGCGTGTCAAGCGACGTGAAGCGATGCGCGATCACGAACAGGCTACCGGCCAACCCCGCGAAAGCCGCCGAGATGATGAACGCGACGAGTTTGTAGACGTTCGCCCGGTAACCGAGGCTCATCGCGCGCGGCTCGTTTTCGCGGATCGCCCCGAGGACTTGGCCGAACGGCGACGTCACGACGCGCCGCATGAATACGATCGACAACGCCGTGAGCGCCAACACGAGATAGTAGAAAACCTGATCGTTCTCAAGCGTCATGTGACCGAAGACGACCGGCCGCGGCACGCCCTGCAGGCCGTCTTGGCCACCGGTCCACTCGCCGAACTGATTCGTCAAGAAATACAGCATCTGCCCGAACGCGAGCGTGATCATCGCGAAGTAGATGCCTTGACGTCGGATGGAGACCGCGCCGACGAGCGCGGCCATCGCGACAGCCCCCACGACACCGGCGAGCACCGCCGGAACGAACGTCCAATGCGCGCGCAGGATGAGCAGACCCGTGACGTACGAAGCGCCGCCCCAGAACATCGCGTGGCCGAACGACAGCAATCCTGTGTAGCCGAGCAGCATGTCGAACGCCGCCGCGAACAGCGCCCAGATGACGATGTCGGTCGCCAGCCCGATGTACACGACGTGCGGCAGCAGCAGACCGGCGGCGAGCGCGATGAGCCCGAGCCAGAGCATCGTGCGCCGGTCGGAGCCGATCGCGCGCGCGATCAACGCGCCGTCGCTTCAGGCTGGCCGAAGAGCCCTGTTGGGCGGATGAGCAGCACGATCGCCATCAAAAGGAAGATGAGCGTGTTGGCGATCGGCGGATAGATCACCGCGCCGAGTGCGGCGATGACGCCGACCAAAAAGCCCGTGATGATGGAGCCTTTGATCGAGCCCATGCCGCCGATCACGACTACCGCGAACGTCGTGATGATGATGTCGGAGCCCATCACCGGCGTGACGTTGGTCGTCGGCGCAGCGAGCACGCCGGCCAGCCCCGCGAGCGCGACGCCGAATCCATACGTCAGCGTCGTGAGCGTCGAAACGTCGATGCCGAACGCCTGCGTCAGCGTCGGGTTCTCGGTTGCGGCGCGGATCTTCGCGCCAAGCGGCGTCTTCTCGATGGCGAACCACACCGCGATGCAGGCGAGCGTCGCGATCGCGACGAGCACCAACCGGTAGAGCGGATATGCGGTGATGCCGAGGTTGACCGCGCCCATCAGGCCGGCCGGGATCGCGTATGGGGTGCCCTGCGTTCCGAAGAAGATCTTCATGAAATCTTCGATGACGAGCGCGATTCCGAACGTCAGCAGCAAGTTGTAGAGTGGATCCAGCGGCATGAGGCGGCGGATCAACGTGCGTTCCGCAATGATGCCGAGCAGGCCCACAGCCAGCGGCACCAGGAGCAGCGCCCACCAAAAGGAGAGGCCCAGCCACTGGGCCGCGAGATACGCGCCGAACGCGCCGAGCATGTAGAACGCGCCGTGCGCGAAATTCACGATGCGCATCATCCCAAAGATGATGGAAAGACCGAGGCTCAGCAGCGCATAGAACGCGCCGCTGACGAGCCCGTTGAAGATCTGCAGTGCAAGGTAGCTCGGCGTCATCGCGTGTTGTAGTCCCGCTGCCTTCGGTTGTAGTCCCGGCCTCTTGGGGCCGGGCCCGCGCTCAAGAGCGCGGGACTACATGTATGTGGCTCGAGATCATAAGTGGCACGTGACCTGGGAGGGCTGCCGATACGACTGCTCGCCCGGTACCGTCTTCACGATCTGGAAGAAGTCGTATGGCTCCTTGACCTGGGACGCCGGTTTGATCGTCGCGACGTACATGTCGTGGATGAGCAGGTGGTCTTGCGCGCGGATATAGGCATGCCGTGCGAAGACATCCTCAAATTTGTAGCCCTCAAGTTCTTTGATCACTTTGTCGGGATCCGTGCTCTTGGCGCGTTGGATCGCGTTGAGATATTGGGTAACTGCGGAGTAGTTGCCCATCATGACCCAGGTCGGCCGCTTGCCTGTCATCTTCTTATAGCGGTCGGCCCACGCGCGCGTCTTCTCATCGAGGTTCCAATAGGAGCCGACGGTGATGGTCGAACCCGACCAATACTCCGGCCCAGTCGCAGCGACGTCGCTCTCGAACAAGAGCCCTATGCCGACCTGCATGCTCTTCTTCATACCGAACTCGTTGATCTGCTTCATCGCGTTGACGGTGTCGTCGCCGGCGTTCATCAAGCCGACGACGTTAGGCTTGTATGACTGTGCGAGCAGCAGATACGAGCTGAAGTCGGTGTTCGGGAACGGGACCATGTCATTGTGGACCACCTCGCCGCCCGCCGATACGACAGCGTTAGTGAAATTCTTGAGCATGGACTGCCCGAACGCATAGTTGGCGGTGATCATGTACCATTTCTTGCCGCCGTTCTCAGTCAAGATGCGTCCGGTGTTTTGCGCCAGCGCATACGTGTCGTATCCGTAATGGAAGGTGTACTTGTTGCACCTGTCCATGTTGAGCGCATCAGTCCCACCGGTGACGACGAACGCCAGCTTGTGATCTTTTGCTGCTACGCCTGCGACAGCCAGTGCGACTGACGATGTCGGCAGGTCGAAGATGGCGTCGACGCCATCTCGCTCGTACAACTCTGCGGCCTTTGTCTGGCCGAGTGCGGGGTCGTTTTGATGATCCACTGAGATCACTTTGATGGTATGGCCGAGGACGTCGCCGCCGAAATCCTCGACGGCCATGCGCACCGCGGAGACGGTGCCCTGGCCTGACAGATCGGCGTAGACTTTGGACTGATCGTTCATGACCGCGATGGTAAGGGTTTCATCCGCCTGTACGGGTGCGGGATGGCTGGACGCGGTGATGATCGCCGGCAACAGCGCAGCGAGTGCCAACAAGCAAGTGCGATGCAAGTGTTTCATGATCACTATCCCCTGACTTCTTAGACGCCGAGGTATTCGAGCAGCTCGTTCTCCCGGTCGATGACGGCGGCGTTCGCCAGCGATTCCACGATCGTGCCGTTGACCATCAGGTAATGACGATCCGAGACCTTGGTAGCGAACCGAACGTTCTGTGACACAAGGAGAACCGTGATTCCGTCGCGCTTGACTTCGAGGAGCAGGTCGCGGATGGCCTTTACGACGACAGGAGCCAAGCCCTCAGTCGGTTCGTCGAGGAGCAGCAAGCGGGCGCCGGTCCGCAACGCGCGCGCCATAGCCAGCATCTGCTGCTCACCGCCGGAAAGCGTCGTACCGGGCGATCGCGCTCTCTCGCGCAGGCGCGGAAAGAGCTTAAAGATGCGTTCGAGCGGCCATGCGCTCGGTGCCACGACCGGCGGCAGCAGCAGGTTCTCCATAACGCTCAGGCTCGCGTAGATGCCGCGCTCCTCGGGCACGAACGCGACACCGCGCCGGGCGATGCGATGCGACTGCATGCGCTCCACCTTGTCGCCCTCGAGCGCAATCGAGCCCTGCTTCCTAGCGATGACGCCGGCGATACACTTGAGCGTCGTCGTCTTGCCTGCGCCGTTGCGCCCGACGAGCGTGACGACTTCGCCCTTCTTGACGTCAAGGTTGATGCCGTGGAGCACGTGGCTCTCGGCGTACCAGGCGTTGAGGTCGCGGATTTCAAGCATCGATGCCGCCCAGGTAGGCTTCAACGACGCGTGGGTCGTCGCGGACCGTACGGTACGCGCCCTCGCAGATGATCTTGCCGTACTGCAGCACGATGACGTGGTCGGCGAGACGCTCGACCGCATTCATGTTGTGCTCGACGAGGATGACTGTGCGTCCTTGCCCTGCCTCGCGCACGAGCTCGATGATGGGCGCGACGTCCTCGGTTCCCAGACCGCTCGTCGGTTCATCGAGCAGCAGCAGCACCGGATCGAGCGCCAGCGCAATCGCAAGCTCGAGCGCCCGCTTCTTGCCGTATGGGAGCGCCGCCGCGAGCTGATCCGCTTGATCGCGCAGCCGCAGCCGCTCGAGCAGAGCGCCGGCTGGCTCATCCAGCTCATCCGACGCCGAACCCGGCGTCCAAAAGTAACGCGCAAGACCGGTCTTCGACAAGAGCGCAACCTTGACGTTGTCGCGGACGCTCAAGTGCGGAAAGATGCTGGTGATCTGAAAGCTGCGTACGATCCCGAGACGTGCGACCGCGGGCGCTTCAAAGCGCGTGATATCGGTGCCGCGGAACGCGATGCTGCCGGCAGTCGGGCGAAGAAAGCCGGACAGCAAACCGAACAGCGTGGTCTTGCCCGCGCCGTTTGGGCCGATGACCGCAAGCGTGCGTCCTTCCGGAACCGTCAGTTCGACGCCGTCGACCGCGCGAAAACCGGCGTAGTCCTTGACCAGTCCGCGAGCAGAAAGCAGCGGCGCCGATGCCTGGACCATGGCGCCAGATTTACCGTGTATGCCGGCGATGCCCTGTTAGGCCGGCTTTGAACGAACGAGAATCTAGCCGCGTCAGCCTCCTGGCCATTCGCGGCGTGATGAGCGATGCGTGCGGCAAGTCGACCAAGTAGTCCGGGATGAACCACACCGGCTTCTCTGTCGTCATCCAATGCATGCGATCGAAGCGAGCCAAGTTCACCGGCCGCGAGTACCGTCGCAGCGTGCGCTCGCCACGGAGGTTGAAGTAGACGTCAAAGTAGCTGATCGCCAACTCGCGCAGGCTGCGATGCACGGGCTCCCGGTAGCGGCAGCCCGCGAAATTGGATTTGGCGCACGCGCCCCAGCAGCCGTCGACCTTGAACACGGCGATGACGTGGTCCGTGTCGTGTTCGGCTTCGAGGTCGAGCACGAGCGGAGGGTATCCGATCACGCGCAACGCCGCAGCGGCGAAGATCGCTCCCTCGAGGCAATGCGAGGTCTGCTTTCGCAAGACGAGTCGTGGCGACCATGCCGTTTCCGCGAGATGATACGGCATCTCGTCGAGCGCTCGCTGTACGCCGGCGGGTGTGCGCATCGCACGAAACGAGCGCAACTCGCGCTTCGTCCATTCGAGCATCAGCGATCGCTCGTGCTGGGAAAGTGACGGCTGAGTTCCCGGCCGACCTCTTCTATCCCATGGACGAGCGCAGACGTCAGATCCTCGTCTCGGACGCGTTTGACCACCGCCGCGACAAGCTTGTGCCAGTAGGCATCGCCCACTCTTGCATGGATCGCCTCGCCGCCGAGAACCGATAGCTCGCGACGGGACGGCACCACGAAGAACAGCACCGCGGCGCTTCCTGGCGTGGCGTAGCCGAGAGACTTGAATGCGCGCGCAGCGGTGCCATGAGTCTTGCCGCGAATGTGCTCCGCAATCGAAACGTGGATCGATCCGGAGGTTCCTGTCTCAGCTGCCTCGATCGCCGCGCGAATGCGCCTCTCGTCGACATGCGTCTTGAGGTCCGAGTGCTTCTCGCGGCTCACGGTCTTCTCGATCGCCATCTCGTCACCAACCGCCCGACGCGCCGCCGCCGCCGCCCATCCCGCCGCCCGCCGAGAAACCGCCACCACCGCCCCCGCCGAAATCAGAACCCCCAAAGCCGGTCGCAATCCACGGCACGCCTCCGTAACGACGGCCTGGGATATTGTACATAACAGCGCGTCGCATCACCGTCGTCATAATGAGGAGAAAAACCACCAACCCAAATAGGATCAAGACTCCCGAAGCAATTGCAGGACCGTTTGGGTTTGCGGCCGTGGTGGGTGCGTTCTCGTTGGCGCCTGTGGCGCCCAGCGCAGTTATGATCGCGTCGACGCCTGCGGTCACGGCTCCGTCTTTATCGCCGGCGCGCAGTCGCGGCGTGAGCTGGTTGCGTATGATTTCGGACGCCAGCGCGTCGGTCAATACGCTTTCAAGGCCATAACCGACTTCGATGCGGATCTTTCTGTCTTTCGCGAAGATGAAGAGAATGACGCCGTCATCCAGGCCTTTGCGGCCGATGCGCCATTTTTCAAGCGCCCGAATCGTCCAATCCTCGAGCGAGGCATCGCCGGTTGTTTCGCCGATCCACACGATGACTTGATGTCCGCTGGCGTGCTCGTAGGCCTCGAGTTTCTGGTTAAGCAACACCGTCGTTTGGGGCGAAAGAAAGCCGACGTTGTCCGTCACCCATTCGGTCGGAACGGGCGGGATCGGAACTTGATCTGCCCTGGACGCCGTCGCGCCCAGGACGATGCACGCGACGACTGTCGCGAATGCAATCGCCGCGCGATCCACGCTTAGAGGTTCACCTTGGGCGCGTTTTGCGCGCCTTCTTGCGCCTTGAAGTACGGCTTTTGGTTGAAGCGATCGCCGAAAAAGCCGGCGACGATTGTGGTGGGGAATGAGAGCCGCGTCGTGTTGAATTGCTGGGCTACTTCGTTATACCGGCGCCGCTCGACCGCGATGCGGTTCTCTGTGCCTTCAAGCTGGGATTGCAGATCGAGAAAATTCTGATTTGCCTTGAGGTCCGGATAGTTTTCGACAACGACCAGAAGGCGCGCGAGCGCTGATGATAGACCGGCTTGCGCCTGCTCGAATTGCGAAAACGCGGCCGGGTTGTTATACGCGTTAGGTCCGGCGTTCACGGTCACCTGGCCAACTTTGGCTCGCGCGTTGGCAACAGCGATGTACGTGCTCTTCTCGAAATTCGCCACGCCCTTGACGGTCGCCACCAGATTCGGGATGAGGTCCGCTCGTCGCTGATACACGCTTTCGACGGTGCCCCACTGCGACTGCACTTGCTGATCGAGCGCGACGAGCGTGTTGTACGTTCCGGCGACCCAGCCTCCGATCGCGAGGATGATGATGACGATGATCGCGAGGCCGATCCAGCCTCTGTTCATGTGCGCTCCCTTCCGATTGTTCGCGCGAGCATCGTTAGCCGTCGCGCGGACGTGGTCCCGTTCTTTCTACTTTGGAGCAGCGAACGGAGTTTCCGCAAAGGGCGTCCCGCGCGAGCGAGCGAAAGCGACAAAACTCGGGCGCGTAGCTCAGGGGTAGAGCGCTACATTGACACTGTAGAGGCCAGAGGTTCGAGACCTCTCGCGCCCACCATCATAGGCAAACAAAGAACGCCCATTCCTTACGGAACGGGCGTTTGTGCAGTCGATCTACGCCTGGGCGAAATTAGTCTGAGCGTGATTCACTGCGGTCGTTGCTGAGCGCACGTGCGCGAAGACGAGCGCGTGGCCGATGAGATACGTCGGCACTAGCACTAGTGGGATCAGTGCCCACGGCAGCGTCGTCATCGCAGTTGACCCAACGCCCGCGTGAATGAGCTGCACCGGCGAACCGCTGACCGACATCACCCCAAGCGTCACGGCTACGATGAGATCGAGCGCACCGAAGACGTTCCACTGCAGGACGCGGATGTCACGCGGATTTTTCGCCGCGATGCGCGCGACCGGAAGGGCGAAAATCCCTGTGATGACGTCCCCGATACCGGCGGAGTAGGGGAACAGCCCGCTCATTTGACCCGTTACAGCGGCGATGAGCATGAAGACGCCGAGCACGCGCATGACGCTGAGCGCGATGATCAACGGCGCCGGAATCGCCATTATCACGGAGCGCCACGCTGCAGATGTCGCGGCGAGTCCTACCACGACGAGCGGCAGCGCAAAGAATATGGGCAGCACGAGCGGTGAGCCCCTCACCACGCCGGAGGCGGTGATCGCGACCACCAGGGAGACCCAGGCGCCTATGCC
>Ga0187846_10001158_pt1 | contig 14938 bp, 13 predicted proteins | sample TC_taG_FD_161473 | JGI IMG/M metagenome (GOLD analysis project Ga0187846, IMG submission 161473) | Biofilm microbial communities from the roof of an iron ore cave, State of Minas Gerais, Brazil - TC_06 Biofilm (v2) | ecosystem: Environmental > Terrestrial > Deep subsurface > Cave > Wall biofilm...
TTTTGCGAACGTCGTCGAACCACTTTGTGCCCACGTCATACGTATCGTGTTCCTCCACTTCGCTGAAAGCGAACAGCGTCATCAAGAACTCGTAAGCCGGGCTGGCCTCGATTTCTACGACCAGGGGTCGTCTTCGACCCGCTATATTCCGTGTAGCCATTTCCTATCTCCTTAGCGGCTTCATTCGATAGACGTTGCATCGTACGATTTTCGTCGTACAATACGAGTTTACCAGGATAATGCCGACTTGTCAAGAGGCAAAATATATCTCTCCTCTTATCCCAGGGGCACCACCCACGATTGCCTGGACGGAAACAACGCCTTCACCAGCAATTCCACACCGTCATTGACCCACACATCAGGAAAAGCATAGCGTAACTCGCCCAGGCTGCGATAGCCAAAAAGCAACTGCAAGAAGACCAGCGGCGGAAAACCACCATCTTCGTTAGCATTCCAGGTCGGGCGCCGCCAATCCTCCACAGTTATCAATTTTCCACCGTCGAAGGCCATCCGCAAACCACCCCGGTAGAAATCCAACTTAAGCTCGCCGCTGTAGCCTGCCACTTCAGAAAGGGCAAGCCGCCGCTCTAGTGCAGGCGCGATATGCCGTATAAACTCCGGCAGATTCGCTACGCACACATACCACGCATAGGGAGCATCTATTCTATTGGCCAGGTCCTTACCTAATACATTGTATACAGGGTGCGTGCGTCCCAATATAAAAGCAATCCGGCTGACTGGCGCTGGATTAGTATCTCTCGCCGGCATCTGCAAACCTTGCGCATACAGCGCTCGCAGAATTGGCGGCATAATGGCCTGGATATTCGCTCCGCTGGCAAACGCCATATTGATGACCGGTACTATGCCTCTTCTCCAACGCATAGTCAGCGTTACCAGATACCCTTGAGGCTTGCCATCAGCGTCGATAATCATCTGAATATGCCAGTTTTCGCCCGTCTGTGAGGTGCGCCATGCCGCAAGCTGATAGCGCCACCAATCTTCACCGATTGGCACCGAAACGATGCTTGATGCCCGTTGACGATCATAAAACTGCCGCACCAGGGGGATATCCTCCCAGGTGGCGTCTCGCAGGGTAAACAGTTCGGGAGAATCCACCGCAGCTCCGGGGATGAGTGAGACGTAAGTATAGCACGTTCCTTCCAAGTCCAGTGCGTATTCGTAGCCGAATAAGCGATAGAAGTAGGGAATGCCTGTTATCCCTTGCACGAGATGGCCCTCCGCCTCGCTACGTCCATGAATCAGTTCAAAGATCGCTCGAATCAATCCTCGATTACGATATGCGGGATCTGTGGCGACATATTCAGGACGACCGACCCCAAACGAAATACCTTCGTACTCCCAGGTTTGCCTCCACAGGCATGTGCAGGCAACCAGAGGACTTCCCTGCTTTTGCGTATCTTCGACCAGCGCGAAATCGCCTGGCCCCATAAGCGGGTGCGTTCCGCTCATCAGCTCGCGCATCAGATTCCCCAGAGGAGTATGCAGGGGTGCATCAGGCGCGTCGCGAAAGACGGAACTCACCAGTTGCGCTATATCCTCTGCGTCACCTGGTGTAGACCAGCGCAGAATGAGTCCTTCTCCCAGGTCGCGACGATAGGTAGGGTCAGCTAATTCTGTGAACATGATTGTGATTCCTCGTTTCTGTAAGGCATGGTGAGCATATAAAAACTACATCAGAAGCCACACTAATAAACATGCTCTCACGATGAAAGAAAGCAGCAGCAACTGGACAGTTCTTGTAAAATCATAACAAATCTGGTATACTTGTTCTAACTTTTAAGATCATGAGACAAGAGCTGATACTCATCGCTTCTCGGGTCTCAGTGTGACAATTACCCCTGCTTAACCGTTATCTTTAATGCTTAAAATTTCATTACTCTATTGACTTTGAGGACATGATGGACTCGCCAGGTGCTATTCCTACCGCTACAGTTATTCTACCTTATGTGCTCCGCACAAAAGTAGGCAGCCGCAAATCGGTCGTGGCTGCTGGCTCAACCGTACGCGAGATTATCGATGCGCTCGATCATGACTATCCTGGCTTACGATTCAACCTGTGCCACGAAACAGGCGAACTTCGTCCCTTTGTGAACATCTTCATGGATCGTGAAAACATCCGCTACCTGCAAGGTCTCGATACGCCGGTACACAGCGGAACCACGATTCACATCTTGCAGTCCGTTGCTGGAGGCTGACAAGTTCTAACGTTAACCAGAGCAGAAGCTTTTAAGGAGGAAGCTATGAACAGTCACAGGACATACACGCCGGGTACCGTGATGGTGCTGGTTGGCACCAAACGCGGGCTATTTCTCTTGACTTCGCGGGACCGCGAAGCGTGGGAAGTTGAAGCTACGACTTTGAAAGGGCGCATTTTCAACGCAACTCTCGATCAACGTAGTGGCCACCGGCTGTTTGCAGCGGATAACGGTGACTTCTTTGGCTCATTTTTGCGCTACAGTGACGATTTTGGCCAGACGTGGCAAGAGCCGGAGAAGGGCATTCAGTTCCCCGAAGATAGCCAGCAGAGGCTTAATAATATCTGGGTGATCGAGCCTGGCCGTCCTGATGAACCTGGAACTGTCTACGCTGGGATCGATCAGGCGAGTCTCTGGGTCAGCACCGACGGCGGCGTGCATTGGGACCTCAATGCTGGCCTGGCGAACCATCCCACGCGGGAACGCTGGGAGCCAGGAGCGGGCGGCTTATGCCTGCATACGATCATTGCCGACCCCTCGAATGCTTCCCGCATGTGGATTGGTATTTCTGCTGTGGGTTGCATGCGCACAGATGATGGTGGCCAGAGCTGGGTGTTCGCGAATAAGAACACGCGCGCCGACTTTTTGCCCGATAAGTATCCGGAGTTTGGCCAGTGTATCCACCGCTTATTGCAGCACCCGGCAAAGCCAGACATGTTGTACCAGCAGAACCATTGTGGCATCTACAAGAGCCTCAATGCCGGTGATGACTGGATTGATATCCAGCAGAACCTGCCATCCGACTTTGGCTTTCCGATCGCGCTAGACGTTCACCACCCTGATACTGTATACGTCGTAGTCGAGGATGGGAATGGCCGCAATAACGTCACTGAGCAGTTCACAGTGTACCGCACCGAGAACAGTGGCGAACACTGGCAGCCCTTAACTGAAGGATTGCCAGCGGGGCCGGGAGTACGTCTTGGTGTGTTGCGGCATGGCATGTGCACTGATGCTAAGAACCCCTGCGGCGTTTATGTTGGGACGAACACCGGTCAGCTTTTCGCCAGCAACAATCGTGGTGATAGCTGGCGCCTGATCGCCGATTTCCTGCCACCAATCTATTCGGTTACGGCGACTGTGCTGATCTAAGCAGGGGTTCCCTCGCTTCTCTATGCCCAGTACTTTTTTGCCATTCACTTTGCTCTTTGTTAGTTTTGCCATATTAGAGGTGTACACTTCAGTAGGGTATATAAGGGGTTCTTCCCCCGAAACCTTCTCTTTCCTTTCATTTGCCTCCACAGGGGGAAGTCATCATTGGATAACAGAAAACAAAATACGCTGACAACGAGGTCTTGTGACAGATAGGTCGAAAGCAGGCAAGATTTATGATAGATAATGTACCCAAAGTCCTCATTATCGAGGATAGTACGAGCGCCTGTCTCTTCATGGCCAGCGCCCTTGAAAAGACAGGGTTTCGCGTGATTACTGCCCCCAATGGGCAGGAAGGATTAACCAAGGCTTTTCAGGAGCGCCCAAATTGCCTGATTCTTGATGTGTTACTGCCAGGGATCAATGGCTTCGAATTGTGTCGCCGGCTACGGGCCATGGATCCTCAACATCGGGTTCCCATTATCCTGATCAGCTCCAAAAATACACCGCTGGATCACAGTTGGGGCTTGCGACAGGGAGCAGATCGGTACCTATCCAAACCTTTCACCGAAGAAGCGCTTGTACAATCGGTCGTGGATGTACTACCGAAACGTTCTGAGCCTCTTGTTTCTACGCGGCACGTTTCTGCAAACCAGCCGAGTCCTCTCAGGCAGCAGCCCTTGCCGGATATACGTTGGCTGATCCCTTACCGCATCGAGAACGACGAATTGATGAGGTTGTATAATCCCTCGGCTCGCCGTCTCTACACGGCCATCGATGGTCGCAAAAATATTGAGACCCTCTGTACGATCACGCATCTCGAGCTGAAAGAGGCCTATGAGGCACTGCAGATATTGCTGGCCCGGCACAGCATACAATTGTATTCGCCAGAAGGAAGGCGAGTTGAGAGCCTGCCACTCTTCAGAAATCCTTAATGCATTTAGATTCCGATTCGATCCTTGAAATGCTTGCCCCTGCAACAAAGATTGAGGTTGCAGGGGCTTTTCTTGCATGGCAAAAGACAATCAAAGTGCCTGTGAGTAATTTCAACCTACTAGAGTGGCAAGAAATAGCGTGACGAGGCCACAGATACGTATGATGTCTCCTCCACGATCAAGGGCGTCATTTGGTGATATGTACTTGGGGATGATGATGCAGTAGCCGAAAGACAGCAGCAGGAAAGCGGCAGCCATCAGGAAACTAAAACGTGTCTCTTTCTTCATAAAGGCGAGGGCATAGTAGTAGAAGATGACTAAACAGATGACCCCACGCGAGCCGCTCAGGATTGATTTTGTTACGGCGGGTGCAGGGAACTCAGGAGGCAAAACTGGTGCTAAAAACATCAGTATCAGGAGCAGAAAAGAGACAGCAATTTGCCAGTTCATCAATTTGCGTAGATACTCGTCTGAACTTCGGAGAAGACTCAGCAGAATAAAGAGAAAGCTCACCGTTTGCCCGATGTAGTTGAACCAGTCAACGTTCAAACTGACACTGGTGACGTTATCACCGGCATAGCCAGCCGCAGCAGTTAAGGAAATCACCGCCATCGACAAACCCAGGATGAAAAGACGCCGGCTACGAGCCCGGTAGGAGAGGTAGAACGCACGCAACGAGATGATGAAGGAAACGATAAACAGGGTTATTGAAAGAACATTTGGAATAAAATTCTCATCCATTCGACCTTTTCTCCTTCTTTACTAAAGGAAAGACTACAATTTACCAAAGAACAGTGCGCTATCGACTACCTGCCCGCCGGGTTCAGTAAGCTGAACACGATGTTGGGCCATTAGATGCTCCAGAGCTATATAAGCATCTTTCAGATCCATGCCGATATCGGCACAGATCTCATTTAAACTTTTATGCCCGTCTATCGCTGCATATAGTCGACGTGCCTGCTTGTCCGAAATGGCTACAGATCCGGCCAGTGGATTGCTTGAAGTCATCAGATTCGCATCCTCAGCACGATGAGGGACGAGTTCAGGAAGCGTGAATTGAGACCTTACGTCAAGAAACCCATTACTACCAGGGGCACTAATGGCAGGCAGAAGCAGACCTCGATTTCCAGCAATCGAGACAGCTTGCTCTAAAATAAGCTTGATAGCCGGCAGTGCCTCGTTGGGGAGGGGCTGCCGTAAAAAGTGCAGTACAACTGCTTCAAAAGGCACTGGTATATATTGAGTAGGAGCAGCAGTATGGGCAGGAGGGAGCAGTCTGCCATTAGTTAGAAAATTGCAAGAGCAATAATTCAACCCATAGCGCGAGAGGAGGGAAGCCTGGTAAGCTGTAAATATATTACTGATCGTCTGAAGCGGATAACTGCGCTTCCCTGTAAGTATTTGTGTAGCCGTCGCTGCAACCTGATTGTTTGTAACGATATGCTCGGGCAATGAAACTTCCTGGCAGACCAGGGTTCGTAGCTCTACAGATAGGTTCCCTGTGCGGTTGCCCTGCATAGCCCAAATTTGCACGACCTGCACATTAAAAATTTGTACGATTCCCCGTGCTAACCACCCAAACATCTCATCTATATGATGCATGTTTACAGCAGCTCTATATAATTGTCCAATAAGGACGAGCTGCCGTCCATTTTGTCCACCTGAGGAAGGATTGTCAGCGGTATTATATCTATTCACCTTCTATGCTCCCCCTGCATTTTGGCTTAGCCTTCTACACACCAACCCCTGGTCATTCTGTGGAGCAAACACCTGTCCCAATCACAGGTCTTTTAGAATGGAGGGTACCTACAAAGAGCACCCTGGAACGAAACAGCACTTTCTGGAAGCTACTCTCCCACATGACATCGAATTATAGCACGACGCATGAGGTACTTCGGGTAGAAACAGCTTTTTACCTGGTACTTTTATGCTATTCAATCTTAACCAAAGGCGATAACCGTTTCGTTTCCCAGTCGCAGCATCAGCGATGACAGGTCGACCTGGGTGTTGACAGGAAAATCGATGTAGCCACTCTGCACCTGAGTGGGGAGGACTAGCGGGGCAAGCGAGACCAATTTAGGTGATATAGCCTGCCCATCCGGCAGCAGCAGGCGTACAAGTGATGGATAATTCATGCCAATCGGTGCCTGGTTGCCACTTTCGCTCTTTGCCTGCATTTCGACACGTATCGTATACACTCCTGCACGCTTGGGGTCATCTGAAAATGCCGCGGCCTGTGAGACCTGTGTAACTGTCAAATGCACCTTGTTGAAGTCAACGCTACGGTTTACCGCCAGCGTACTGACAAGGTTTGTTACCGTCACGGTCGACGCTACCGTATCACCCGTAACATTGCTTGAATCCTGTTCATGTGGCAGAAAGAAGCTGAGAACGACAAAGAAAGCTATAATCGCAATAGCCAGGAATACCCGTGCTCGTGGCGACAAGCGAGGGCGCTTTTTATTTGGCGGTTGTGACATGATGATACTGTGCTCCTGGTTTTTTCTGACCAGAAGATATTATAGCAAAGCCAGGATGATCTTGTGATCACCCTGGCTCAATCAGGCAGAACCATTGCAAGGTAGTGCGGGCATCAGCAGGCTACACTACCAGGCACAAACAGGCTGTGTTCAAGTTCTGACACGATGCACTGGTTCCCGGAAGCGCTCCAAACGTCGCATTGGCCAGGTTCAGGAGTGCATCATCATCTGGCAGTTATTATTTTGAGCACTGGTTCCCGGAAGCGCTCCAAACGTCGCATTGGCCAGGTTCAGGCACATATCGTCCGCCACTGTCGTCCCGACTTGCATGAGCCAGACGTGCCGGTTAGTCGTGAACCCTGCCCGGACACCAGGCCCTTCCACAATGATCACGACATCTTGATCGGCATCGCCACGTCCGCCGTGCTCAGCATGTTTACTCAGCGGTGGAGTATCATAGACGACTGCCTGCGTGCCATTCGACCCATCGGTAGGCCACACAATAAAGTCAGGTGTGCGGAACCGGGGGGTAACCATGTAGGCTCCCAGGCCCGAGGCAGGCGTTATAGCCTGAATGCCGAATTGCGCCATGTTCTGGGGTGTGCTGAGCAGATTGATAGCCGCCTGCGCTTGAGCGGGATTCTGCAACCAGACAAGAGCAACACGGTCGGTTGTTGTCTGGGCAGTGGGCATGCCATGATCAATTAAAAACTGGTCGATGCTGCCCGGCCCATGATCAGGGATGGCCTCGGTAAGCGCCGTGTTGCCATGGTCGTTGACGATGGCAATCTCGGTCTGATTGTAGATCCCGGCACTCTTGAGCAACGCCACAGTCTGAGCAATCTGGCTGTCCTCAAATTGTATGACCTGAGCGACTTCTGGTGAATTAATGCCGAACTGTTTCATGATCGTATTAGGCGCGACGGCGTACAGGCCAAAGACGTTCGGGCGGTTGGCACCCGAGTTTATCTCAGCGCGCACGGCGTCAAAGTTCATCTGATCGTACTGCTGCGGCGTTCCGGTGAAGTTGGCAAACGTGGGAGTCTGCAAATTGTCAATACCAGGCCCGCTGTAAACGGAACACGTGTTGGGTCCATCCAGGACATCATAGGCGGGATATTTCGCGATAAAGGCTGTCGTCAAACCAGCCGCTTTGGCAGCCTGGAAAAGGGTGCAGGCGCGCACTACGTTGCGATCCTCAGTAATACCAGGCGGCAGCACAGGCGTTTCATCCAGCTCAATCAGGTGGTTAAACTGGCGGTCCCAAAAGGTCTCGTAGGGAAGACCATGATGGGTCGCATCAGTGCCTGTGAAGAGTCCCATGTTGTTGGTGATCGAGTCGGCTGGCACCTGTGCCTGGGCATTGGTGTAGCTTGCGCCGGATGCTTTCAAGCTGTTCAGGAAAGGTGCATTAGTGGCAGTATACAGTTCTGGATGGCCGCCGTCGATGATTACAATAAAGGCATACCTGGCTGGCACGCGATTATTGCCATCTGCATAGGCAGCGGGAACCGCCACCCCTAATGTCAGACTTACGACGAACACACTAAGAAGGACAGTTCTGAGAAGCCCCCCGTGCCTCAGAATAGGCAATCTAAACATGCAAAACCCTCCTTGTGAAAAATAGAAAAAACTTGATCTACGTTAAGATCAATATGATGAGTATTTTATAACATTTAGATCGGCAAGTGCAAAAGCAGCACAGGTGTATTTGGTAATTTGATTGCGAAAAACAGGAAGCAGGAAGTAATAATACCCGGTTATGGCTACGCCTGCGGCAAGAAATTCTGCGAGCCAAACGAGTCGCCCAGGATATCCCTGGAGGATGCGCCCATCCAGCGATCCAGTACAGTGGCATAGATGGAGCGGAAGTCGACAGTATATTTCAGGTTGCCGTTCTCGTCCAGATTACTCAGGCTGGGTGGTTCGCCATAGACGCCCCTGGTGACAGGATTGCCAAGTACGAATAAGGGAGCGGCAGTACCGTGATCGGTACCGAGACTGCCGTTCTCATCGACGCGCCGTCCAAATTCCGACCATGTCATAACCACGACTTTGTCGGCTTTGCCGTGTGCCGCGAGATCGTTGTAAAAGGCCGAAAGGCCATTGGCAAGAGTAAGCAGAAGCGTATCATGCGTCGCCTGCTGGTTAGCATGCGTGTCGAAGCCGCCGAGCGTCACGTAGCCCACACGCAGGCCAAGGTCCTGCACAATAGCTTCCGCAAGAACTTTGAGGCCGTCGGCAAATGGCCCTTTCGGATAGGTGGCGGCAGGCTGGTATGTCGCGTCCGCCTGGTGTAATTGACGCGATCCATCTTGAGCGTTGAGAGCCGTTGTGTCTAGCAAAGCGGCATAAGGAGCGGTTCCAGGATACGAGTTGTAGAGCTTCATGAGCGCTTGCAGGCGCGCGTTGCCGCCATCTGCATCGGCGGGATCGGGAGAGAGATTGTAGGTTTTGACATTCGCGATGGTGGGTACCTGCGTGCTTATCGACTGCAAAGCCTGCGCAGTTTGTACACCAATATCAATAGCCTTGAATGGATGACCTTCCTTGTCAACCAGGCCAGAGACGAGTTTGCCTAGCCAGCCTTCGTTGCCATTACCACTCAGATCCAGTGTTTGCCAGATGTCCATAGCTTGAAAGTGAGAAAGGCTCTGGTTAGGATAGCCAACGCCTTCTATGATCGCAAGGTGTCCGGCATCCCATAGCTTTTTTAGCGGCTGTAGATTCGGATGCAGCCCCAAGCGCGTATCCAGGGGCAATACTTTGCTCTCGGCAATCGCCAGCGTCGGACGCACCTTCAGGTATAAAGGGTCGCTGAATGGTACAACGGTGTTGAGGCCATCGTTTCCACCAGCCATTTGAACAACGATCAGCGTGCGATCGCTGGCTGTCTGGGCTACGTGCGATCCATCCAATGCCTGCGCCCTTGCCGACGCCACTCCACGACTGAAGACTGCCGGCATGATCATGCCTGCTGATACGACTAATAACCCATCTTTTATCATTGCTCTGCGAGTGAGTTTCATCGTTATACCCCTTTAATTTAGTTTAGCTGGTATTCAGGCGATGCCATCATAAGATACAATGTGCCCCGCACGCGGCCCAGTGGATAGCTCTTACCAGCGGTCAGGGTTATCGGAGTACCTCTACTGCGACCAGCAGGCGCTGTGAAGTAGTCCAGCAGTTGCGCTCTGCGGTCACTGTCGAGATTGCCATCCATTAAAAATGAGGAGAAGTGATCGACAAATTGCTCTGGCGAATTCAACTGGTGTGTGTTGACAGCGGTTTGCAGATCAACAAGAGCTGCCGAGCCGCCACGGGCTACCGTCCCACGAGCCAGTAGCAGGTCTATATAGTTCAGGCGGGTCATCCATGTACCACTGTTAAGCCAGAGAGCGCTTACTTTATCACCCGGCCAGCCCGCTACGTTCGGCGGATCAAACAGTGTCTGGCCCATCAAGGTGGTGATCGCCGGTAAGCCTGTGCCATCGCCATTAACACCCAGCGCACGATACGCCCCAACTGTGAACTCTACGGGCGATTTGACGCGATTGCGATAAGCTTTCGCGGATGAGAACTGGGGCGAGAGCAGCAGGGTACGCATGACTGCGCCTATGTTGTGTCCACTCTGCACATAAGTATCGACCAGCGGCTTCAGGTCATCGGTGCTGGGATTTTCATAGACAAAGAACGTAAAGAGTTTGCGCGAAATGAACCAGGGCGTCGCGGGATGGTTAGCAAGGATGTTTATCACATCCTTATAGTTAAGGTTGCCCGTATGCCCCAGGTATGTTTTGACCAGGTCGTTATGATCGAGCGGGTAGTACTGGGAGGTCAATCCTCTGACGTGCCAGCCTGTGAGCGCCGCTGCGCCTTCGGACACATCTCGCTGCGTGTAGTGACCAAGCCCCAGCGTAAACAGTTCCATAAGTTCCCGCGCATAATTTTCGTTTGGCGCATTCCTCCTGCTTTTGGTGAGATCAAGGTAGAAAAGCATAGCAGGGTCGCTTGTGATACCCAGCAGGATGTTATCAAAGGTATCAAACGCATGGCTGCGCAAGAATTGGTTCTGAATAATCATGCGCGTATAGGCTTTTGGGCCTCCGACCTTACGAAAACTGCTGGTCAAGACGCCATGCCAGAACAGGGTCATTTTCTCCAGTAAAGGACGCTGCGTCCCTGCCATGCGCAGCAGCCACCAGCGCTGCTGGTCAATGGGCGAATTAAGGTTGATGTTCAGCGCCTTGAGACGATTCTCCATAGGATCATCTGATACCTGCTGGTAGTTGAGCAGGCGATCCACCGCACCATTGAAGCCAAGTTTCCCGTACATTGCCAGTTCGTCAGGGGTTGCGCCAAAGCCTGCACGACGTAACAAATGGCCGATTTGCGAGTCGCTTGCGATCGACCCCTGGAAAGGGTTTGTCAACCCACCATGCTGTATCCACTGCTCTAAAGCAACCCCACCAATGGCTGCAACAACTCCGGCTCCACCTATTGCAGCCAGGCCCGCGAGTGATTTCCCCATGAACCTGCGGCGGGAAACAGCAGCAGTTGGAGGCTCAGTCGCCATCAAAGGCTGGAGTGGATTCGTGGCCTGAACAGGTGAAGGTGGAGCAGTTTGAGCAGGTGGAATGACCTGCGTCTTAACAGCTTTTATGCGCGGTTCCGTTGACTCATCATCCATATTCATATCCATATCTATTAGAACCCTCCTGCTGCTATTTTAGCAGGCAAACCTCAAGAAAACCTCAAGAAGAAATATGAATTTTCTCAATAGAATACCGCTGGGAAGATGCTGCTGGCAAAATCCCTCCGTATCCTGGTAAGGGCGGGAGAGGAGTGGGGTGGTGCGGGGACCCTTGCGGTCGCCCTTGTGCACCTCTCTCGTGTGCTGCGCGAGACCCTTGCGGTCGCCCTGTGCATTCGCCAGCAGGACCTGGGAATACGTTACCTACAGAACATACAAAAATTACGTTTATTGTTCTGAGTGTATAGATACTGCTGGCGAAGTCTTTCCATATCGTAGTAAGGGCGGGAGAGGAGTGGGATGGTGCGGGGACCCTTGCGGTCGCCCTTGTGCACCTCTCTCGTGTGCTGCGCGAGACCCTTGCGGTCGCCCTGTGCATTCGCCAGCAGCATCTGTATAGATATATCGATGTATAAAAACAAGCCCTCGGGTAGAACATCATGGACAGCACCTACATCGGGAAACAGATTGGCAACTACCGGGTAGTTTCACAAATCGGCAGCGGCTCTTTTGGAGTTGTCTTCCGTGGTGAGCATATCTTCCTACCAAATCGAGTTGGTGCTATCAAGCTGCTGCATGCCGCCCATCTCGATTCCTGGGATGATCGAGAAAGTTTTCTTTTAGAGGCACGAACCCTGGAGATACTTAAGCATCCCCATATCCTGCCAATCCTGGATGTTGGTATCCAGGAAGGCTTCCCTTACCTTGTGACTGAGTATGCTCCTCAAGGCTCCCTGCGTGACCGCCTCCAGCAAATATACCCCTGGCTGCTGCCTACTCAAGAGTCAATAAAGATACTTTCACAGATTGGTGATGCGCTCCATTATGCACACCAGCAAATTATCATCCATCGCGACCTGAAGCCCGCCAATATTCTTTTTAATGAGAAGGGAGACGCGCTGCTCGCCGATTTTGGTATCGCTACTACGCTGGCTTCAGCAGGCATCAAGTTTGTTGAGGTCAGCGGCTCCCCGCCTTACATGGCACCAGAGCAATTTCAAGGAGCTGTCAGTAAGGAAAGCGATCAGTATTCCCTTGGTTGTATCGCCTACGAGCTTTTTACAGGCCGCCGCCCATTTGTCGCTTCTGATCCCTCTACCATGGGCTTTAAACATCTGATCGAGGCTCCCATACCGCCCACAAAGCTCAATCTTCAAATACCCCCACAGATTGACCAGGCTGTACTCAAGGCTATGGCAAAAGAGCCCAACGATCGCTTTACCGGTATTGCGGAATTTACTGCGGCCCTCCCGGCGGCTCCCATTTACCACGCACAATCCTCTACCATGTTCTCTGGCGAGAACGTTCCGGCATTACACTCACCGGTAGCTTCTGATTCCGGCCAGGCGCAACTGATGCCAGTGCCAGCATCAGGACCCTTGCTGGAAGATGAAGATACGGCCAAACGAATTCCACTTATTGGCACTACTCCAGCAGTGGGTACGCTGAATCAGGCTCATACAGCACCTCTTCCTGCACAAGCAGCAAATATGCCCAATCAAGAAGAAATGCCCGCTCTTCCTGAATTTTCCCCTGATACGCCAGAGCACAATGCTGTGGTAGCAGTTACTCCCCCACCCATCACTACTGGCAGGCCAGGGAAGAACGGAACCACATCCGTCTCTAAAACCAACAGGCGCAAGAGAGGGTCCACTATCATATTGACAGCTATAGCGCTGCTTCTCGTTGCTGCCAGCATTTTCTATGCCGTAGTGAGCATCAATGCAGGAAATCCTCTTGCGCCGCTCGCTTTCCTGCAGTCGAAACCTACAGCTACTGTGACACTGACTCCCTCGAGCAAAGATGTGAAGAACACCTATACCATTGCGATCGTGACGGGCCAGTCCGACGCATCTCAGAAGCAGGCATCAGGAGCGCGTATCATAGCCGTCAGCGAATCACAATCCCGGCAAGTAAACGCAACTGGCAAAGGCACTACTCCCGCAACGAGAGCGACCGGGACAGTAACGTTTTCCAATGCCACGCAAAATGTCACGATTCCAGCAGGTGAATACATTCTAGACGCTAATGGTATTTCGCTGATCATTAATTACCCGGCAACGCTCCAGGCCAATGGTCCAGATGTAGCTGTAGCTGCTTACGCAAGCCCGGCAGGCTCAAAAGGCAACGTCCCTGCAAATGATGTCAATGGAAATTTTTGCTATCCAGACTGCAATTCTGGTTCGGCGGTCTTTCATGTACAAAATATTGCAGCATTTACAGGAGGCCAGGATCCGCAAAATTACGTTTTTGTACAGCAGAGTGACATCAATAACGCCGCTGGCCAGATCAAGGATTCGCTTGCAAGCACTGCCAGGACTGTACTCAAATCGCAGATCAAGACGTCCGAACAGATGATTGGTTCAATCACTTGTAAGCCATCTGTCAGCTCGAACCAGAAGGCTGGTGCCAGAGTACCGGATGTGACTGTGAGTGTAACGGAGAAATGTTCGGCTGAGGTTTATGATGTGCAGGCCGCGCAGGCCCTGGCAGCGACATTGCTCAAGGATGATCTCACCACGCTGCTCGGCGCTGGTTATGTCATAACGGGTAATGTGACAACTCAGGTATCATCACAGCCAAAGCTGACCAAAGCGCCGCAAGGCACGCTCTCAGTCAACATCACGGCGGATGGAACCGCTATATACCAGTTCACTCGCGCGGAGGAGCAAGCTTTTGCAAAGCTAATCGCAGGCAAAAAGATAGAGGATGCACATGCATTGCTGTTAACACAAACGGGCGTTGCACAGGCCGCGATTAAAATTTCAGGCAATCCTGCCAGCATGTTACCGGCGGACGCGGGACAGATCACTTTTGTGGTTGTGAGTTCGCAATGACCCGGGTCAGTCTTGTGGCAATTTATCAGCGTTTTCCCATAACAGACATAGTACGTACAAGTGATACATCTGATAGAAGCTCTCTCACAAGAAACCGACGAGATCTTCAAATCTCCTGAATTTTAGGCAGCGAAATGCTCGTAAACCTGTTCAGTGATGCGTTAGTAACAGCAGGCCCACATATTTATCCTACCTTTCTAATCCCAACTTTCTGTTCCAATCATACGCAAACCACAAATTAGGATTTGTAAATACAAATTTTAAACTGGTGGAATCTGTGCAATTACCCTGGTGATCAGGTATACTACTAGGAACGAAAGAAAGTCGGGCGTCTCAAAATCGTTGGTTTGCTGCGATTCCATGTTGCAGGACAAGACTTGTGTTCAACCTTTACTCATGAAGCTGCTGCGCATAGTCTGCGAGTGTGAGGGCATATTGGTGTATGAGTAGGGTAGGCAGCTAGCGAGGTGCCAATGCTGGCCCTTTTCCAACTGCCCCCCTCCAAACGGGACGTGCGACTTTCGCCGCATCCCGCTTTCCAGCGTCACAGATTACGTTCACGAACTTG
>Ga0187846_10001159_pt1 | contig 14929 bp, 24 predicted proteins | sample TC_taG_FD_161473 | JGI IMG/M metagenome (GOLD analysis project Ga0187846, IMG submission 161473) | Biofilm microbial communities from the roof of an iron ore cave, State of Minas Gerais, Brazil - TC_06 Biofilm (v2) | ecosystem: Environmental > Terrestrial > Deep subsurface > Cave > Wall biofilm...
GAAACCGATTATGTCGCTCCCCAGTTGGCTCAAGTAATCGCCCAGCCCGCCCAGCCAGTCCCACATGATTCACCTCACCCTGCCCACTGATGCAACTCGCTCAGGTCGTCAATCTCTTTCTGGATGTCGAGCTTAAATTGCCTCGCGCTAGCCTGCTCCAGCGGGTATTCCTTGCTGAACGGGCCGTGCGTGCCCACGTAAAACGTGAGCACCCGCCGGGCCTCAAAGCGCCCGCCGCCGACTGGCACTTGCCGCTCGGTCACGCTGATGTCATGGGGTTTCAGATCGTCTGGGTTCATGGTTGTTTGCCTTTCCCTGTGCTTCTCCACCACTGCCACGCGGTCGAAAGCGGCGGCACTTTCACTCGCTGCTGCGTAGCGAGGAATGGCCTCGAGAATAATACGTCGTCGATCGGGAGCGGACCACCGCCGACCTGCCCGCCGCCGCCGTGGCCTTCTGTACGGCCGCCGCCGAGGCCACCGCCAACGCCGGTGCCATTTGTACCGCCGCCGCCGCCGCCGCTCGGGGCGGGTTGCCCACCCAGCCCGGAGGTATACGTATTGAGGTAACTGTCCCCTACTGCTGTAGTCGCTGCAATGGCGCTAGCCACTGGAGCGAATTGAGTTTTAGCAATCTGCCCCGGCGTGAACGTCGCCGCCGCAATGTTTTTATCCATGGCGGCCGTCTGTACCGCGTGCTCCGGGATGGCCTTGGCTAGCGGTGCAATGGTCGCGTCCCAGCCGTCTTTCGAGGTGCCCAGCACGCCCAGCATCGAAGTTACCAGCGGAGTAAACTGCGGCGGCTGGGAGCCGGAATAGAAAGTAGGCGCGACCGCGCTGCCTGACCACGGCAGCACTGCCTTGGCGTTGCGGTCGGTGTATTTGAGCGCGGGCAGGGCCATGTCATTGCTTCTCGGCGTGCTCCCAGTAATGCGGGTCTTTCGAGCTTAGATAGTGTTCGATGCGCGTGGTCTGGGTTTTTAGGTTCCTGATTTCCTCCAAACCGCTTTGAATCTGCTGATAGAAAATCCCCAGCGTGGCTAGCATGACGGCAATCTGTATGCCGTGCAACAGGTCGCCAAAGCTGAGCGAGTTCCGTTTGTCGTCGGCCATGTCTAGCAATCCCGCTAGTCCTTGTCTTTGGCCTTTTCCACCGTGCGGGCGATAGTGTAGCCGAGGAAAGCGTCCCGAAACAGTCCCATGTAGTCTGTGGGAATCTGTGGATAAGTTAATCCCTTGTGGAGTGCGACGTTTACGATAGGGAACACGAACACCGACATGGCAACGCCGCCCACCATCACCCACAGGAATGCGGGCCGGGCGCGGCGTACAAACCAGTCCGAGGAACTGGTTTCGGTGCGAATGTTCTGCCCCGCAATGTCGTTTAGCTTTACGTCCCAGTCGGCTACTTTCTCTTTCCATACTTCGGCGTTGGCATCGACGGCCTCTTGAAACTGGGCCTTCTGCTCGGGGCTCATGTGAAATTGCTCTATGATGCCCTTGAGCGCCCCTATCGGGTCACCGCCGAAAACTGTGGTTAGCAGCCCCATTCGCATCTCATGCGCTACACGTCAATCCATTCCTCAACCGATACCGTTACCCCTAGCCATCTGTCGGTGGTTGACAGACCCGTCACACTGCCGAACACTTGGCCAGCGAGAACCATATACATATCAGAGGGCAGTGGGCCCGCCTGTGCGTCAATCGAGGGGGATACCGGACCCATGCCCGCGCCCAGAGCTAGCGCGGCGAATTGGCTAGGCGTCACGGGAGCCGGCAGGGACGCTAGAAACACGATTTGCCCCCCGCTACCTACCGGGCCATCCTGAAACGTCACCTGTACTACCCGGTTCCCTGCCGTGCTGGAAGTCTCAAGAATGCCGCCCCATCCATAGACGCGCCACCGCGTCCCGGCGGGCTGGTTAATGGTAAATTCCGCCCCTGGCGGTGGGTTTGTGGCTAAATACACCGTATGAAAACCATCTCCTTCGGTGGCGCTACGGAGCACTCCGTCCGGCCAGTTTGGAAGAAACCCGGAACTCAAATAGTCGGAGAGCAGGCGCAACGTCGTAACCGGGCTAGCGGCGGATCCGGTAAGAATATCTACCGCTACGAAACACTGCCCGCGATAAGTCGCAGTCCCCGGCGGCTGCATCACGATGCCCACCAGCACGCCTTCCGCCTGGGGCAAGGTAGCGATGTTGTGCGTGCGGTCGCTGGTGAGTTGCTGAATGGTGAGCGCCTGTATCAGCAACGTGCCATCGGGTTGCAGAAAGCGCAGAAACGCGGAAACGGACGAAAGATTCGGGTTGCTATTCCAGCACGAGAGCTGCAACGTGTCATTCGGGGTGAGATACTGCCCCGTCATGGTCGCGTTGAAAGAGGTGGAGAGCGCAGCGGCTAGCTCCGGGGTGACGGTGCTTAGCTCCAAAGGGGCGGTTAAATCGGGGGCGGCTGTCGAATCGGGCGCGGCGGAGTTGTCGGCGGCGCTAGCGGCTAGCAGCGCGTCCAGGTCATCGAAACTTCCGAGCGGCCCTGGGTCCATTTAGAAATACACCGTCTCCGTCACTAAAAGTATCAAACTCGTCCACTGGTCGCCGGGGTCAAGCGCGGTAGTCGAAAACCCGATTGTCCAGTTTTGCAGCAAGTCCATTTCAATCGGCGTAACAAACACCAGCGTGTTATCGAAATTGCTTCCCACACCCCCGGCGGCGGCGGCGTATTTAATGGTCGCACCGGCCGGCTGATTGTTGGTTGCGGGCAGGTCGAGAGCCACGTTGCCGTTAGGCCCGTCGGTGACCTGTAAGTGGGGCACTCGGTTGGCTACTACCGCGTCGGTAGTGAGGCTAGCGCGCAGGCCCCACACTTCCCAGCGGGCCGCAGTCGGCACCGTCGCCTTGACATCCACGCCCGCCGCCGGTTTAGCCACTACCACGATGCGCGGCTCTCGCAGGGAGAAATGATTCGGGCGTAGGCCCTTCGTGTACTGCTGTGTGGGGCGTACCGAGCCAAGCAGAAATGATGGGATGAAATCATGGCCGCCGGGCGCGTGGCTAGCGTGCTCCTGCGGCTGCCCGCAGATACAAAGCGTGATCGTGACCGGTGCCGCCGCGCCCATTTATCCCCTAGAAAAACGCCGGGCCCCTAAGAGCCCGGCAGCCCATTTCCAAGTCACTGCGTACACTTTACGCGCTAGCCGGAGCTAGCACGGCCTGAGGCGCTTTGCCAGGGGCCAACTCTGCCAGGTGGAACGTGAGCACGGCAGTAATCGCGGCGGTGTGTCCGGTGCAATCCACCAAGATCGAGCCCTTGGCCGCCGAATTGAACACCGGAATAAGCGCCCGGTTGTAAGCCTTTGAAAGCCGCTGAAACCAGTTTGCCATCAGGTGCCGTTGCGTGGGCTCGCCGGGGATGCCCACCCGCACGTTGCCCAAATCCGCGCCCTTGATCCCGATAGCGCCCACGCGGGTGTCAGTCTCCACCCCCAAGATGGCGTAATCGGTGTTGGGCTTGAAATTATCGTTGGTGGCATTGATCGCGCTAGCGCCGGTGTACTGGCCGCTGGCCGCCGTAGTGGTAATCGAAATTTCCTGTCCCACCCGGTTAATCGCCGCCGCCATTAGCAAAGTGTTGTCAATGAATCGCCCCGCGAGGCCGGGCACGTCATCGTACAGGATGAGCATGTGGGCAGTGTCGATGTTCGCGGCAGAGCCGGTCTGCTCGACAATGAGCGCGTCCTGCGGGTAAAGCCGCTGGGCGAAGATTGCATCCGCCGCGCCCGAGAGCAGGGGCTCGGTGTTGTTATTGACCACCCGCATTCGAATGCCCTGCACGTTATCGTGCAGCCGGGGGCTGTGGATGCGGAACAGGCCGCTAGCCGTATCGTAGTAGCCCCACGCATCCAACAGCCAAATCTTCTTGGACAGATCGGTATTACGCACCGTGAAAGAGTCGCCGGTATTCACAGCGCTAGCCGTGATGGTCGCACCTACGCCGGTAACGGATCCACTGATTACTTCAAGTGCCTGACCCATGGTCAATGCTCCTTTAGCGGTGTTGGTCCTGCTCGTGTTCTGCCAGCGTGTCGGGCACGCCGTACTTATCAATTAGGGTCTTGGCCCGCTCCGGGCTGTAACCCCGTTTAATCAGGATGAGAACGGCTTGCTCCTCAGCCGAAAATGTCTTTTGCTCTGGCACTTCTTGTGCCACCGGTAAAGGTTCCAAGCTGTAACGCTCGGTTACCGCGTTGGCTAAGATGGTGGGCAGGCCCTTGCGTACCGCATAAATGTGGGCGAGCTCCTGCGGGGTCAAGTCCACCGGCTTGCCGGTTTCCGAGTCCATCAGCGGCGGCAGTGAGCCCATGGCGGCTAGCGCCTGCAAATCCTGTTTCTGTGCGTTATGCGCGGCCCGCATCCCGTCGGGAGTGTCGAGCGCGGACACGTTTTTGCCCCCCCGGGCGGGATGCTTGCGCCCGAAATCTTCGGTATGCGGCGACAGGTCGGGGAAGTAGCCCTCACCCTTGTAATCGCTGGCCGCCGGGTGACCCACCGGAAAATCTCTGTCGGGCATTGCTCACCTTTCCAAATGGGGCGGCGGCGGATCGCGTGGGGGCAGAAAGCGCCGCCGCCCGCTCGTGGGTAAATCTACCGGCTAGCCGCCGGTTTTCAGCTTACGCAACGCGGTGTCAATCGCGGCCACACGCTGCAAGTTGGCTGGGTCGCCCTTAGGGGCGCGAGGCGGCAGGTTCACCGAGGCGATAGCTTGCAACACCGGCCCGATGGCAGTCTGAAAATCCGTCTGTGCAGCAGCTACACCTCCGGTGTAACGTTGGGCCCCAACACCGGTAGCCTTGCGTTTCCATTTATCGGTGCCTGCCTTACTGACTCCGGTGGCGAAGCTGCCACTGGTTGCCGCCATAGCGGTGCCTTGTGCCCATGCGCTAGCGGCGGCGGCTGTGGCTTGCGCCCAATCTACCCGGGGCGCGTTGACCCCTGCCGCATAATCTCCCCCGGCTGCCCCGGCGCGGGCGGCCCACTTCTTTGCGACCGTTGCAGCATCCTTAACCTGCATGGTTTCTCCCCCTGTTTTCCACTTTTACTCTGTGGAAGGTGTGGAAATCTTTTAGAGGAAAAGTTGTGAACTTCCTCTGCACGCCTGTGGATGGTAGCCTCAATCTTGCACAGCTACTAACAAGAAATTCTATGGAAATCCACATATCAAACAAATGACTTAACGTTGTGGTTAATAGTACACAGTAGTGTGTCTATTACGCATCATATTGGCTAAACACTGCGCGGGCAGTGTGGTATGCCTGTGGTGTAAAAGACACACTTGGAATGCTAGCCGGTGTTCGCCTGTTGGGGCGAAAGGTCGCCTTCTTTTATGTTTTAGTTACTTATATACATAGAAAAGCAAGAATGGCCCATTGACAAGTTTTCATTGCTAGCGTACAAAGGGGTGCCAGATGCCCAGAAGTAATCCACCCCGTAGACTTGTGCAGATCACAAAAGTTGCCCGTCACGGCGATTCGCTGTGTGTGGTGCTTAACCGGGCGGTGCGGGATATTTCCGGCTGGCAACTGGGGGACCCGGTTGCAGTGCGGCAGTGCGGGGAAATGCTGCTATTAGACAAAATCGACCTCAATGAGTACGCCAAACTTCACACAGGGGAAACGGTTGCGCGGCCTGAGTAAACACGATACTTGTTATCGGACACTCACCGCGCCACAGCGCGAACAGTGCTATCCAAGCTGGTTAGCGCGGGTGCCGGGCGTAGTGACACGTTGCGGCCGCAAGCATCCACTCTCTCTTATGGATGTCGCCCAGCGTGTGGTTTATCGCCTCACTCAAGCCGAAGCCAAAGAGCCCGACGCATGGTTGCGCGATGATTTGCGTATCGCCCGGCTTACCGTATTTTTCGCTGGCAATGGCAAGCCGGACCCATGGCGTTTCGCCTTCTGGTGGTATCTCGGACAAGTCCCAGAGAAACTTATTCCACAATTCCAAGAGCGTGAGCGTGGGCACGCTCTCATGGAAGCTGGGGGGCGCGGGGGGATAGCCTCGACACCCCAACCTAGACCCTTACCGCGCCCGCTCAGCACTCCCCCACCCCCATTAACTTTGACTGTCGTGAGACAGGCAACGGGCCAGGCAGCCTCACAGGTAGCGCATCCGCCGCAAGCAATGGTGCGCGAGCCTCACGTTGGTGGTCTGGCCCAGAATTATCAGAGGGCAGCATAAATGCCCGAGCTTGTACAGGTCGCGCTAGCCGACATTGATGAGCCGCTCCTGCCCATACGTGTCGCCATGGACGACCTGAAGTTAGCCGAGTTACAGCAGTCGATGGCGGAAATTGGCCTGATACAGCCGGTGACGGTCATTAAAGATGACTTGCGTTTCAGCCTTGGGCCTGGGCATCGGCGGTTTGTGGCGGCCAAGAATCTGGGCTGGAAAACCATTACCGCCTTGGTGTATGAGCCCGCCGAGTACAACGAACATGCGGCCATGCTAGCGGAGAATCGACACCGCGAGGACCTGAGCGCGGCAGAGGAAGCGATCTGGTTTTCTGAGGTGATCGAGAAATGCAAGCTGGACGAAGAGGGCGCGTGCAAGCATTTCAACGTCACCCCCGATTATCTGGGCGATAGACTGCGCCTCTTGCGGCAGGATGAGGAAGTATTCAAGGCCCTGCTGGCCCGGCAGATCAATTTTACGGTAGCGCGGGAGTTGAATAAGTGCGAGGACACCGCACACCGTCGCTACCTGCTCGACATTGCGGTGCGCTCGGGCTATTCCGCCCGCGTCATCGCGGACATGGTACGACAGTGGCGGGCGCATCAACCTGTACAGCCGCCGACACAGCCCGCCCCCGCCCCCGCCGCCCCGGCACCCGTCGCTGAACCTTACCGGGTAGAGTGTGCCCTGTGCGGCGGGGGCAAGGATCCATGGAACCTGATTGATGTGAAGATGCACCGCTGGGAGTGGGACTTAATTCTCAAGCGGCTAAAAGAGCAAAGAGGGGGAGAAGAATGCGATTCATCAGATTCCGCAACAGTCAATTGAGGCTGTGCGGCTTTGGCATTCAGTGGGGTGAGCCGCTAACCGTGGCGGTTAAGGACCGCGCAGGCCGCCTGATGGGGCTCATGCTGAACTACGGGCGCGACGTGCGCAAGGCGGTTGATGCCCACATCGGAGGGGTAGAACGGTCGCTGCTACCAGTGTGCGAGGAATGTCACACCAAGGAAGCTTCGCTCTGGTGCCGGACACATGGGCGCTATGTCTGCCTCGAATGTTGCGCGATAACAACCCTGCACATCGGCTGCAAGTTTTTCTCAATCGCCGCCAAGGAGGCCATGCTTGTCAGATGAGCCGCGGCTAACCTGCACTCGCCTGGTGCGCCGCACGGACGGCTCTAAGCGCGGTGACGGGACGGTTCTGTACTGGCATGAACTGTGCGGCCTTCCGGCGGCCCGCTATGAATTCGGGGGCGAGTTAACCAGCGCCGTGGCGGTGCTGTGCAAGCGACACCGGAGAGACGCGTTAGAGGAGCTAGAGAATCGGCGCGTGGGCAAAGTGCCGCGCCCGGCGGACCCGAGACAAACCACATTCCTAGACAAGTAATGCAAACTGACAGACTAGCAGCGGGGATTCTGCACGCGGTAGGGCTTCCGGCCCAGTGGAACGCGGAGTATGTGACGGATTGCATCGCCGCCGTGGCCGCATGGAAACGCTGGAGCGCGGAATCTGCCGCCAAGTGGCTACAGGCCCGCGCTAACGCAGCCATGGAGCAAGGCATCACGGTCGATAAGTGGTGGTTTATAAATGGCGCTTACCGTCAAGACCCGCGCCCGGTGGAAGTAGTGAGTAGCGCCATGCCGGGCAAGCCGGACTGCGACATTTGCCACGGGTCGGGGTGGGCGTTGATAACCGTGACAACCAAGTATGGAAAGCAGGCTGAGTACGCGACGGTCTGTGCATGTCGCGGCGGGGCGAGAGTCGTTACGGAGGTAGCGGCGGACATGCCGCAGATCGGAGCACTAGCTAATGCGAAGCGCATGGGTACACCTTAGCCTGATTGTGGCCCTTTCTCTGGGCCTGATTGTCGCCCCCATGCCGGGGACGGGTCAGATCATCAAACCGCAAGGGCAGGCCGAAATTGATGACCAAACCACCAGCGGGGCCAGCGGTACGCTGACTTTTCCCGATACCGTGGGCACGGTGACGAACACCTGGGAGCTTGATGTCAGCGGCTCGCCCACTGGAGTCACGCTCACATTTTTCGGCTTAGGGCGCGGCGGCCAAACCACGCAAGTAGGCACCTACACTTCGACCGCGAGCGGATTTCTCACGCTCTACGCTGGCCCTTACGACAAGTGGCAGGTCACTTACACGTTGTCGGGCGGGAGCTCGCCGGCGGTGACCATCCACCGCACCGGCACCGTATCGAAACGGATTTCTCCCTGTACCGGCGGTGGCTGTATTGACGCCGGGCTGCCCAAATACTCAAACGCTGCTGACCGATGCCAGCAGTTAAACGCCGCCATCATTGACGCCAAAGGGCCAATCTTGCCGGTGTGGGCGTGGGACGTGGCCCCGGGCACAGATTGGACCTGTCAGACAGACCCTTTCGGTGGCGCGACAGGGCAGACGTACCACGGTCAATTATGGTTGCCCTCAGCCGTTGCCCATTTAACCAGCAACGCGGCCATGTGGGCGGTTCCTTCGGGCGTGCCAATATACGGCGAGGGCGTAGGGCCTTCGGAGCTGTCTTCCAGCCTGGGGGCGGCTGGTGGATTCACTATCGCCTTGTGCAATGCCGCGCTCGACACCGGAGGGGCAGCCACAGCCTGCACTGTGAATAGTGTGCAGCAAACTTACAACCCCATCGCCAACAGTAAGTGCAAGGCGCAAGATGGCACGACAGTAGTTCCCTGCCCGGCTTTGGTCTGGGCGAAAGATTCTGAGAACGGCAATCCTGGCCAAGCCTATCAGGATGCCATGTCATTCAACATCACGGTTGACTTGGAATATATCGGCGGGGCGGTTGGCTTCCAGTCGGGGAACCAGTGCGGCAGTGGTTGTACTCTGCAAAACGGCGGGCAGGAAAACACCGGCTGCTCGTATTGCCGGGCCAAGAACTACGGCGGGACCACGGCTAGCCCCAGCTACGGGATTGCCTGTTACACCACCTGTTCTAATGATACCTGGGACCATTTGAACCTCACCGACGAGGCGCTTTCCGGGGGCGCTACGGAGAGTTGCAATCCCACCAGCGCGGCCTTTCTGGTGAATGTGATTTCCCCGCGCAATGGGCCGAAGAACATCTCGGCGGACACCATCACCAGCAAAAACGGCTGCCACTCGGGCAGCATTGCGTCCACGGCGAACGCCTCAAACGTGGTGACCGTGACCATGACCGACACCGCCGATTGTCCCTTTACCACCGGCGATACGGTTTACCTGTACGGTCTGACCACGAAAACGGAACTTAATAATCAGACCCTCACCGTGCTCACGCCGGGGTGCAATGGCGCGACGACATGGACGGCCTCTTTCACCGACAGCGCCTACGGCACCACCGCCGACACCGGGGCAGGAGACACCGGGCCACAGGCTAGCATTAACTATTCGGCACGCGGGCAGACAGTCATCTTTGCTAACCATTGCGAGGATCCCTGGGCCCTTTATCTGGGGCAGAATCAGAACACCGCCGGGGTGGTGGTGGTGGGGCTGAATGGCGCGGGCATGAAGATTTTCAACACGCATACTGTATGGGCAATCGACATTTCCGGGCTTTCTTCTTTTCTCTCCAATACCACGCTGTTTGAGGATGACGTAGACGGGGTAACGGTCGCCGGGTCCTGTGAAACCGCGCTCGCGCATTACAGCCTTGTCGCGGCGGGACAATTCTCCGCTCCCGGAGACTTGTGCGTGCCGCAACTCTACTCCACCGCCACGGCTAGCGGACATGCCAACATCTCTAACACCACCATGACCACCGGGCTGGCCGGAACGCATCAGTACGCTTTTACCTTTTACGTGGACGTGAGCGCGGTGGGAACAAGCTGCACTGGAAACACTACACTGGTGGTCAATCTGGTGTTCTTCGATCCTAACGCGGCGGGTTCCAGTACGGTTGCGCTGGCACCCTATGGAGCCACTAGCACCACTATAACCTTGGCTAGCAGCGGAAATGGAGCGGTCGGCCCGATTGCTTCCGGGGCGTACAACTTCGCGGGCAAGGCCAGTCAATCAGTGGTCCTTAACGCGACCTATACGGCAGGTACGGGGTGCAGCCCCGGCCCCAATTTCCAGATTTTCCCCAAACTGAGTTTAATCGGGTGAAGGGGGCGGCATGCCTAAATCTTCGCATCGTACACAGCGGTGCCCATGTGGAGCAAATTCCTATCAGGGCGAGGCGCTGATTGTCGGGGCAGTGTGTCTGCAACTCTCTACCGTGGGCATAACTCCCCGCCGCCGGGCCCCGGCGGTGACCATCTACGTGTGCGCGGAGTGCGCCCGGCTCATTCACACCAAACGGGGGCGGGCCCTGAGAAGGCGGCTAGCAGAGGTGGTACAGCAGCAAGCGGCCGCGCTCGCACGGCAGAAAGCGGCCACACATGCCGCCTAACAGCCTGATCGACCAACTGAAACGCGACGAAGGGTTCCGGGCCACCGCCTACAAAGATTCTCGGGGCATCCTTACCATTGGCTACGGCTTCAACATTGAAACCGGAGTGTTGCCCGAGGACGTAGCCGACTATTGGCTAGCGGTCAAGGCGGGAGCAGTGCAGCGAGCCCTTAGCACTCTACTGCCGTGGACCGACAAGCTGGACGTGGTGCGCCGGGGCGTGCTCCAGAATATGGCTTACAACCTTGGAGTGAATGGCCTCATGCAATTTAAGTTACTGCTAGCCTACGCCCAGAAGGGAGACTGGGCCACTGCCGCCGCCCAAATGCAGACTAGCGAGTGGTACAAGCAAGTGGGGGCGCGGGCGGATCGACTCGTCCAACAAATGATAACCGGGGAATGGCAATGATAGTCACGGTTCGCTGCCCGTGGTGCCACGTGCTTAACTGGATAATTACAATCCCACAATTCTGCTGGAACTGCGGCCACCGGGCCGACGTGCCGCGCATCAAGTGTGACTGTATCGCCTGTTGCGTGACCTACGGCAACATCCCAGATGAAATGACTTCGGGGCGGTGAATCCAACGAAAGGGGGCCATCGGTCCAATGGCTGAACCGGGAAAGCAAGGACAAACGCAAGAGCCACACCGCCCCGATACCCCCGCTAGCCAGCCGGTGCAACTGCTTGTCGAATTAGACCCACCATCCTTACAGATGACGTTGGTTTTTAATGGGCTGAGCCTAGAAATCGGGCTAGCGATGGCACGCTGGGCCGCCGATGAGCTCAAGCGGCAGACAGACCGCGCATGGCTGGCGGCCAACGAAACGCGGATAGCACTGCCCGGCCCGCTGCCCCCATTCCCCGACAGGAAGAGCTAACATGGCGAGCCCTCTTCCCCGATTCTCCGGGCTTCGACAGCCCGAATCAATCATCCTTGATGCATGGCAGAAATCGAACGCGCCGACGGGCGCGGCTTTCGTTTACAACGTGCCCATCGGAAAGGGCACGGAAGCTGACACCGCCATGCCAGCGCACCTGAAAGCCATGCACTACCGCAACTCCCAGCGCAAGGTCGATGCCATCATGCAGGCCGGGGCGCTGACCACAATCATCGAAGTAAAAGAGCGGGCGCAATTAGGGTCTGTAGGGCAACTGCTCGGTTACCAGCATCTCTATGAGCAAGAGCACCCCGGTAGTGGTTCGCCCGATATGCTTCTGTTAACGGCTCGCCTCAGTCCGGGCGTAAAGGAAGTTGCAGAGCGTTACGGAATCAAGGTGGTCGTGGTGCCCGCCGACTTCTCGTCTGTAACCACGGCAGTTTAGGGCCCTGATATTCCCCTGCGGGTCGAGCGGTTCTCCCTAGTTGATTGCGAGTGCTCCACGCGACTGTTTTCAAAAGTTGCCAACACGCCCATGGCGTCACGGCATCTCTCCTGCCAATTCCCGGCAGTGCCACCCTGCCCCCGTTACGTTTGTGGAGTCTCCTTAGAATGTAGATGCGAGTCTCCGACTCGCCCAACCGCGTAAGCGCCATGAAGGGGCCCGCATCTTTTGAAAATTACCGCGGGAGCCGCGCGTCATTTAATATGGCTAGCAATGGTGACGTCGGGAATGCTAACATTCGTTGGGGCCATAAGCATTGCTAGCATAACGATCGTTGGAATGCTAGCAATGGGCCCCGGATCCAGCGAGGGGCCGGGCTCGCGGGAGGCGCTTATGCTCTGGTTCTTTGCGCTGCTGTCGTTTCTCGCCATGATCGGGGCCGCCATGGGAAACCAGCGGACCCTAACCTTTGTTCTTTTCGTGCTGTGGCTGCTTTTGTTCGGGCTCGCCACTCTCCGCACGTTTCTACGCTGGGCGGGGCGGCAGTGGCGGCACCACGAAAAATAAGGGCTGGCCTTCTGCCTGCGCGGGGTCCTGCGCATCCACGCCCGCTCTTTGGTTAGACCTACCCTACCTTTTCGGCGTCAGTGATCCAAGGGGGTACGGCCTTGCCAGCCTTTTTGAGCGCGGCGGCCTTGTACTGGGCATAGGCGGCTTTGTTCGTGGCGGTCTTTAGCGACTCCATCACCTGAAACGTCATAATGTTCTGTGAGTCGGCGTCATAGCCTTCGGCGGCCATCCACGTATCGAGGTAGGAAAAATCTGTAATGCCCTGCACGATGGCGGTTTTCACCTCTGCAAACGATACCCTTCTACGTGGGACTTCCTGCTTGAATCCAACCTTGGCCCGGAAAACGTCGAGCTCGCCCGAGTCGAAGGGGATTTTATCGAGCATAGAATTATAGGTAGCTTGGTCAACAAAACCGTTGACGTAAGAGCTTTCGAGCTCCGAGAGCAGCGCACTCCACTGAGTTTTCTGCTGGGCATAGCGGGCGGCGGCAATCTGTAACTGCGCTTGGTCCTCAGGCATTCCGGCGAGCGTGAGATTGTTAATAACATCTTTCTCCTGTATGTCGCCGTTGTCGATTAGTAGAATCTGCTCGGCTAGCGCGAGCTTAACCGCCAAGTCGGTAAGTAGAAAGTCTATGAAGCTGTCACTGTAGCCGAGATAGGCCAACTCCTGCCGCACGTCCGCATCTTGCATCAGGCCCGAGTGGAGCGCTTTGACTAACTGCGCTTCCTTGAGGCGCGTGGGGCGTGTGGCGTTATTCAAAAACTGCCGCAGTGGCACCGCCACAAGATCGTTGGCTAGCGGAGTGAGCGCGGTGTGGGACAGACGCCCCAGCCCGAGCGTGCTACGCAACTCTTCTCCGATGCTCTTTAGTTCGTCCAAGTGGATCGCGGGGAACAGGCCGCCGATGATGCCCAGAAACGCGGTGACCGCGGCAAAGTTGGTACTCATACCGAGAAAGTTCTGGGCGTTCTGATTGCCCGTCGCCGGGTCGATGGGCTGAAGTCCCCCCAGAATAGAAGTGAATGCCTGAAAAATCGCGGCCCCTGTGGCTCCGGCATCGAGCGCGGGATTTCCGCTGGAGCCTTGGCTAATGACCACATCCACGCCAAGCAAGTCCTTTATGCCCGCCGCGATGAGATCATTAAAGCCTTGCCCCCCCTGTTCTTTTGATTGTTCGAGGGCAACCAGTACGCCCGCCACAATCTCTGCCATCAGTGAGAGGATGGTGCCTATCACCTTCGCCACGGCGGAAGGCAGTTTTACGTGTTCAATGGCCTTCATGGCGGCGGCGTGCGTAGCGATAAATCCCGGCATCCCGCCCGCACCGTTTGGGGCCTGCATGAAGGCGAGGAACACCTGAAACCAACTGCTAGCCTCGTCCGTAGTGGTGGTTGGGTCCGGCCCCGCGCCGATAGTTGGCGAGCTCATCCGGTAGCACCTGTAAGGGCCATAAAGTCCGCGCTCTGTGCCTGCGCTAGCGCACTTACTGGGTCTGGGTTCGTGGGCTGTGCATACAGCGAGTCATCGAAGTAATCGAGCGGAGTGGTGCCATCCGCCGAGTTATCCGGCGGGGTCACGGTAGGGTCGAACCCTCCGAAATCGCCTAACCCGTCATCGTTTGCAAAGTAGCTGCTAGCTGGGGGATTCTGTGTTGTATTGCTAGCATTAAACGGGAATTGTGTCGGGCCGGTGCCCGCCGGGGCCAGTTTCGCCGGGCTGGGAAGGAAGTATCCAAGAGGCAGTCCGGTGAGAGTGTGGGCAAAGGAGGGGAAGATACGACGCATGGAGAGCACGAGCGTGGGACGGCGAAACAGGCCGAGCGGGTCCGCAAGGGCGTTCAAGATTCCGAGCGCGGTGTTGAGGTAGGTCCGCACCGCGAGAAACGCCGAGGTAATCTTGCCCTCTAACCGGGTCACCCACTGATCGAGCGTTTTCGCCCAACTCACCCCGAGCGCGGCTAGCACATTCAGAAACGAGCGTACTTGGTTGAGCAGGTTCAGGAACGGCTTAATGTACGTGGTGAAGATCCAATCCACCCACGCCCGAATCTGCTGGATGACGTGAATAATGGGGCTAAGGATGCCTTCGAGCCAGTTATGCACCTTCTGGTAGACTTCCCAGAGTTTTAGGAATATCTGCTTAAAGAAATCTTCCCACAGCATCTTGAAGAAATTGCCGATGGCTTGGGCGAGCGAGTAGAAGAACTGGAACACCGCCGCCAGCAAGGCGTAGAGGTACTGGAATACCGCGATGAGGACTTGCACTAGCCACTCCAGGAAACCGATTATGTCGCTCCCCAGTTGGCTCAAGTAATCGCCCAGCCCGCCCAGCCAGTCCCACATGATTCACCTCACCCTGCCCACTGATGCAACTCGCTCAGGTCGTCAATCTCTTTCTGGATGT
>Ga0187846_10001160_pt1 | contig 14915 bp, 13 predicted proteins | sample TC_taG_FD_161473 | JGI IMG/M metagenome (GOLD analysis project Ga0187846, IMG submission 161473) | Biofilm microbial communities from the roof of an iron ore cave, State of Minas Gerais, Brazil - TC_06 Biofilm (v2) | ecosystem: Environmental > Terrestrial > Deep subsurface > Cave > Wall biofilm...
CGGGGCATGCGAGAGCGCTTCTGCATAACCCCACGAATCTGCCATACTGTGCAGGCAAAGCAACCCAGGGGAAAGTCTATGGCATCGGTAGAAGAAGACTATGCGAAAAACTTTTGGCAGCTCGGAAATATCGTGGCCGGATTCGCAGCGGTCCAAGCTCTTGTGACGATCAACGCCATCGCAAGCGGCACGGGCGTCTTTGCCCAGAACATAATCAAATATCGGCCTTGGGTGATCGGCCTAATTGCCTTCTTTCATTTCTTGTTCGGTTTAGCAGTTTGGGGCCGTTATCGAAACGAATCGAAGCTCCTCCCGGTAAATGACTTCAAAATCATTTGCAAAGGAGTTTACTGGTCGTTCGTCGGCCGACTCTTGACCGTGGCAATTTTTGGCTTTCTGCTGATTGGCGTTGTATTGATCGCGACCCCGTAGCTCCAAACTGAACCAGTCCCAGAGCCGCACCACTGCCCCCAAAGCACCTGGCCGGGCGAAGATTCAACCTCTGGCTCCGTTGAAAACGACGAAAAGCCAGTCACCGGCGAGTCCCATGAATGGCGGGAGCAACACGCCGGGTAGGAAGCGAGCGAGCGTCAGCGGCCAGCCTAGAAGCGGCGCTTCATATGTCAGCATCCTGACGGGGCTGACGAGCGTCTTGGCGGTGATGAGCGTAATCAGAGGCCCGGCTGCAGCACCTTTCTGAAACAAGCTCGCGACGACCGGGAAAAGAAGGTAGGGTCCGCCAGGGATCATCAGACCCGCCGCCCAACCGACCAAAATTCCCCGCCCCGGACGCTCCGCCCCCAGCCATCGCGACAACGCCGGTTGAGGAAGCAAGACGTCAACAAGCCCCGCGAAAAGAAAGCCGAGCAACAAATCGAGCCATACGCCTTGAAGCAGACGGACGCTGCCTCTGAGGGCTTCAAGCGGCAAGGCCGGCTGCCTGGCGAAGGCGACGATTTCAGCGATCGTCACCATTGTCAGGAGGATGAGTAGGCTCGGGTCCATCCGACGGCTCATGCCCTTAACCTGTTTGGATAGCCCTTGATTCAGCGATTCCAAATCCCATTGAGCATCGCCGCCAGACGGTAGCCTCCGACGGCGAGTTGCCGGGACACCACCGGCGTATTCCGATCGATATACTCCTGGCTGACGTGCACCGCTCCGCCGAGCGGCGCCGTGCAAGCCGTCGGACGGCAGGGCTGCATCGGAATTCCGAGTTCGCGGTAGGCATCGCTTTCGGCCAACTGATGCGACTCCCAGGCTATCCGGTCCGGGGGAAGCATCGCCATATGACTATCGGGATAGCGCTTCTCCAGTGCTTTTGCGGTCGCGGCCGGGCCGCGGGTATGAGATTCGTGCTCGAGGCGCTCGACCATCGCCTCGCCCCACAGCGAGTGCAGGGTTTTGGCCGGCTGCGGAGACAGCACTCCGATACACATGCCGGTTCTGTCTGCGTTGGTTATCGCATGCATTGGCTGATGGATCTCTCCCATCAGATTGATCACGAACGCAAGCTGGGCCGCGGAATTCCATTTCGGGTCGTCTTTTCCCGCCTTCAGCTCATCGACGAAACGGTCCAATCGGGCCGTTACGCAATCGCCGCCCGGGCATCGCGCCTGCTCGTCCGCCGCGGTGTCCTGGCGGCAGATATAGATGTAATGCCAGGCGACGGTCTCGGGCGCCGAAGTCCTGAATTCCAGGTCCGGCCGGACAGCCGCGCGCGCCATCGCGGCCGCGACGGCGGACGGGTCATCCGCGACGCCGAGAATCTGCGCGACGTGGCGGCGCGCCGCCGGGGTCAGATGATCGGCGGCGATGTACGCGACGATCTGATGCCCGTCATAACCCCAGGCCCAGCCTCGCACGGGCACCGAGACCAGGCTCACGAGAATCGACAGGATGGATAAAAGGACCATGCCTTGACGGCTCGATTGCAACGGCTCGCCTCCGGAACGGCAGGAAAAGCATCTGCGCTAATGAGCGATTCTCTATCGCGCGCGGAGCCAAGCGCAAGCCGCGAGACCTCGCGTCCGAGGGCGCGCGGCCGATTAACCGTTGAAGGGCTCGATCAACTCCAAAAACGTGCCGTCCGGATCTTTGAAGCAGAAGAATCTTGCTCCAGCTTTGTTGCCGAACCGAATTGTCACCGGATCGGAAACGAGGTCGACGCCAGCCGCCTTCAGTCTCTGATATTCCTCGTCGACATTCTTGGTGAAAAGCGCGATGCGGGCGATGCCCGTGTGGTACAGGTGAGGATAGGACTTGCCCTCGGTCCGTGGCTGCTTCCATTCGATCAGGTCGATCCGAGTCGCTCGCGGGTCGTCACTCAAAGACAAGAGCGCCGCGCGAGCGATGCTGTTCGGAATGTTCAAGCCAACATCATTTCCGCGGTTGGGGCCCTCGCCGATGTCGAGAATCACCTTGAAACCGATCATCTTATAGAAGGCGAGCGATCGGTCGAAATCCGTCACATTTATATTGATATGAAAGACTGACTTGATCGTGGCGGTATCTCCTCTTTCGATACGGTTATTGCATCGTCGCCTACCAGCGTATCGCGGCCTGATTCCTCTGGACCTCTGTCTGAGCCGCGACAGCTCGATGTCCTTCACACGCCAGCGCAGGAGGCCGTATTCAAGAAGGACTTCATAGCTCCACGTGCAGTCGCACGCCCAGGACCAGCACGGGACCACGAGCCCGATTGTAGCCCGGGTCGTCTATGTATTGGACGTCCAACGCGCCGAAAAAACCGTGGTATACCGGGAGCGGGAAATTATAGTAGGTTTCCATGATTTTCTCGGGGCCATATGTCAGCCTGCCGTCGCCCAACACAAAGCCGAATCCTCCGAGGGCGAGGTATTCGCGGTGATTATGGGATATTCCATTGCCGACGAATGCCACGCCCAACTTGTCGTGCGGACGATGCCACCATGTGCCTCGAAGATCACCGCCGAAAGCGACCGTCTGATCGACTTCGGTATAGTTCCACGACTCGTGCTGGCCCTCGTTCCATCCGGCCCGGATGAAACCCCTTAGGTCTTTCGTAAATTCCTGCTCGACATTCGCAGCAAATCCGTATTTGAGGACAGTTTGCTGCGGATGCGAATCGATATCGGGCGTCGCCGTTTTTCCATCGAGGAAAAGATCGATAGCCTGATGGTAATCTCCCATGTTCGCATAATTGGTAAATGCGAGCAGCCGGACAGCCGTGTTTCTGTGCTCGAGCGGTTGTGGCCGGAACTCGAACTCGAAGTTTTCGGAATGGGCTCGCTGCAGGTTCTTTTGCAGGATCAAGCCGTTCGCTCGTTTCGACAACAGCGCCTCTCCAAATCGGAAGGTCCACCACTTATCGGTAAATTCGAGGACGCCACCCCACGTGTAGCCACGGGTGTCGGCTGCGTAGTCGTATGCGGCTGTGTCGACCACTGCCCAGTTCATGAATTGCGTGTGACTATCGCTGGCAATGGAGTTAGTGTCGAAGAAGTCGACCAGGCTGAACCTGCCAACGTAGATATCAATCCGGCGCGACGGCAGTTGCGTGAGTAGCGATATGGGGGTGCGTTCAGCCGTATCGATCTCGTTGCTCAACGGGATCACCTGATGAAGTTCGGCGCGCGCGAAATAGGGCATGCCGTCGAGCGAAGGACTCCTGACTGCGTCCGCGTTGGTAAAACCGGCCAATCCGAGCACACGGCTGAGCCCGCTGCCGCTGGCGCTCTCGACGACCATCAAAGCTTCGGTGTTTGTGCCGAGTTGTAGCCCCGTGTAAAGCGTCAGCACCACCGAGGCCGCCTGTTCGGAGGCGCGTTCGAAGCTGTGTGGTCCGCTGTACTCGGCGGGAAAGCGAGGGTGCCACTGAAAAATGAAGTTTCCTTGCCCGGAGACCCACAGAGGCGACGTTTCTGAATGCGCGAAGACGGTTTCCTCGCCGGCGTCGTAACTGATTTGAGCCCGCGCCTCCGACCCCAACGCGAGAATTGCGCAGAACAGGGCGGCACAGGCGCCAATCAGGTACTTCCGAGGTGAATTCGGCACTCAGCATTTGTACCGGATACGCCGCTGCCAGGCGATGTTGATGCGTCTCGGCTGGCCCTGCTCCCTCTCTTGCTACCTGATCAGAACCGATACTTCCTGAGTGACGTTGTTGCCATAGCCGAGACGATTCCACTCCGACTGTTCGGGCTGGATGCTGCCGGCGAGATCGCGGGCGCGAGCGCGAATCCTGGTTGTTCCCGCCCCCTCGACCCGTGCGATCAGCTCCCACCACTGCCAGCTATGGCGATTCGGCTCACCCACCAGGCGCGCCTGCCGCCACGGACTGTCGCCGATGCTCACCTCAACGCGAGCTATCAGTGCTGAGCCTGACCAGGCCACCCCTCGAATTGCGAGTTCGCCACGCTCGATTTCCTGGCCCGCCTGCGGCTCGGTGATGAGGCTTCGTACGCGCTGCAGCGTAACTGGCTCCCGTATCGTCTTCCCGTCACGCTGCCACTCGTAGAAGTAGGTATCGACCTGGTAGTGGCCGGCGAATGGTTTGCCAATCAGCTCTATCTCGGTTAGCCATTTGACCGAGGCCACGGCGTACCAGCCAGGCACGATGACACGTAACGGATGCCCATGTTGAATCGGTAGTGGCTCTCCGTTCATCGCATATGCCAGCAGTATGTCGGAGTTCCTGGCTTGATCGAGGCTCAGGCTCCGCTCGAAGTGGATAGCCTCCGCTCTTCCCGGCACCCTTCCGCTATCGGCACCCTGGAAGAGCACCTCGCATGCTCCCGCTTTGATGCCGGCGCGGTCGAGCACTTCGACGAGCGGAACGCCGATCCACTCGGCGGTGCTCACCGCTCCTAGTTCCCATTTCTCGCCCTCGATCGGCGGGTCGAGCAGCGAACGGCCGTTGCCCGCGCATTCGAGGGTTACGACAAGGGTTTGCGAACGCATGTTCTTGAGATCCCGCAAACTCAGGCTCAGGGGACGTTCAACCAATCCGCCAATTTTGAGCCGCCAGGTCTGCTCGGAGAAAGTAGGGATCTGAAAGTGGTTGCGAACGTAAAAGTGCGCGTTCGGCATCACCACGCCGCCGACCAGCGCGGGAATCGAGGTCTCACAGTTGAGCGGGTGCGCCCGGTGAACGACTAACCCGGCATCGATCGCTTGCTGGCAGGCTTCCTCAGGATCCATTGCTGGAACCGTGCCGTCGAGCGCCGGCGCCGACGTCGTGCACCCCCCGCTGGCCACCACTGCGGCGCAAGTCGACGCAGGGTAGATGTCCACGCTTCCCGCGATCGTAAACGGCTTCATGAACTCGCGGACGTGGTTCTCGTCGTCGGACTCGACGATCATGTAGAGCGTGTGTTCGCCCTTCACCACCGCTTCGCCCCGAATTTCAATTCTGTGTTGCCGAACGTTGGGCTTGCTTAGATGGTTCAGGAGTGTTGCGCCCATGTAGGGATCCTGTGCCATGCATTGCTCGGATACGTGCTGATGGCGAATCACGAAAAGAGCCATCTGACCTCCTCCGGATCGTCGCGCCCTGCCGCAGGCTCGAAAGGTCTGCGATCCAGGATAAACGCAGATTTCATTTAACCGGGAGATGTCGTAGATGCGGCATGACCTCAGTCGCGAAAAGACGTTGACTCTGGCGCGATGCTTCCGACGGAATCCCACGGAAACGCAGATTCAGCATCAAGCGCCTGGCGCGGGTGTCGTTCAGCAGGTAGGTTAATTTGTCCAGCACGGTTTTCGGCGAGCCGACGATAGCGCCTCCGAAAAAGATCATCAAGGTCGCCACTTCGGGCGAATCCCGCTTGAACTCGCGCATGCTGATCGCGTCCAACATGATGTCGCGATTTTTCTCCGCGATCCGCTCAGCCTCCTGATCGGTTGGCGCAATGACGGCGGAAGTCACAATCAGGTAATTTGCGCCGGTGAATTCGTGCCCGGCCTTCCGCCCGGCTTCGAGATAGCGTTCGAACCGTTCACCACCGTCGGGAACCGCCGTGCTGGCGAGGTTCTGACCGAGCCGGCCAACCTTGACGACCGATTCCGGCGTGACCCCGGCGATCCAGATCGGCAAGGGATTCTGCAGCGGTTTCGGATAGATCGTCGAGGGCTTGGCGACGCGATTCCATTTGCCTTCGTACGTGAAGTGGTTCTGGGTCAGTGCCGTATGGAATAGATCGAAGTTTTCGTCGAAGCGGGCCGTCGCCTCGCTGAACGGCGGCGTGTAGCGGTCCCATTCGAATTGAAAGTTGCCCTTGCCAAACCCCACTTCGAGACGGCCATTACTCAGCACGTCGATCATTCCGGCCTCTTCCGCCAATCGAACAGGACTGTGAATGCTTAACACGTGAACCGCGGTGCCCAGGCGCAGCCGTTTGGTCTTTACGGCCAAAACCGTCAGGAAGATGTTGGGTGAGGGCAGAACCGTCCAGCCGTCGAAATGATGCTCGGTTAAGAACAGGCCGTCGAAGCCCAACTCTTCGGCCTCGATGATCTCTTCGATATGGCTCTCGAAAAGAGCTCTCGCCTTGAGCGGATCGTACTTTTCGGGCGCCCACTCCCATTCCCATTGCGCGGCGTCGATGCGAGCGAATTTGATGATCTCCGGCTCGTCGCTCAGGCGCGGCACTCTGCCTGGTGAGCCGTTGTTCGAGGGCAAAGTGGATGCGGACATCCCAGTATTTCCTCCGCGTGAAAGCCCGGGTGTTAGCCGATCGGGATTCAGCAGCAGCCGGCCGTATTTCAGCTTATAGCATTGTTGTCCAGCGATATTCAGCACTCATTGACCCGCAACCAACTCCATCGGTACTGCAGTGCTGCCGGGCGCGCCGCCACGCCGATGGGCCGAGGTCCTCGGCAGCGACCACGCAGGCCGCGGGCAGTCCAGGCTACCAGTGTGAGCCGGCCGAAAAGTCCGGGATGTTCCGTCCAGCTCTCTTTCAACGGTGGATCTCTTTGAGTTTTTGATGTCGCGAGCCTCTCCGCTTCGGGCCCTTCAAGCCGGAATCTGCGTAGCACGATCAGATCGTTCCGCGACCATTCTTAATATCCAGCATCTGGATCGATCGGAAGACAGGCTATTGCTGGCGCCGGCAGAGTGGATAATCGGCTCGAGGTCGCAGGTCAGTAGAGGAGATAGACAATGAAGAAAGCAGTATTCGGCATCGCGAGGACCGAGGCACAGGCAATCAGTATTGCTAATCAGCTTAAAAGCGACGGATTCGCCGATGGCGATATACCTTGAAAGGGCCGCCGATGCGTCACGCAACTCGGCTTGTGCAGGATTCCCCGAAAGGAGTAGGAGGCGGGCGCGCTCGGAGGCTTCGCTGCGGTCCGCGGATCGGAACCCTTCACCTGTTACGGGAGAGCCGCGGCCCGAATCGCGTCAGCCACCGGCGGCGCGCTCGCCGTTGGATACGCCGCCGCGTGTTGCCGGGATGCCGTGTGACGCGTGCTCCGGTTCCGGCGCTTTGCCTGACATTTTATGCGACAGCCGCTCGACGACGACAAAAAGCACAGGGACCAGAAAGATGGCAAAGCCGCTTGAGAAGGCCATGCCCGCGATCGTGACCGTGCCGATGAGCCGGCGGGCCACCGCACCGGCTCCCAGCGCGATCCACAATGGAAACAGCCCGAAGATGAAGGCGAAGGACGTCATCAAAATCGGCCTGAGCCGCTGCCGCGCCCCGCTCAGGGCGGCCGTGACGAGCGGCTCGCCCTTCTCGAGCTCGGCTTTGGCAAACTCCACGATCAGGATCGCGTTCTTCGCCGAAAGCCCGATCAACATGATGAGCCCGATCTGCGCGTAAACGTCATTGTCGAACCGGCGCGACCACAGTCCGAAGAACGCGCCGCAGACGGCCACGGGCACGCTGAGCAGCACGCTGAACGGCAGCGACCAGCTTTCGTAGAGCGCCGCGAGAATCAGAAAAACCAGGATCAGCGACAGCGCGAACACCCCCGTCCCGCCGCCCGCGACCGATTGCTGGTATGAGATCCCGTTCCACGCGTATCCCATGTCGCGCGGCAGCACCTCGTCCGCGACCGCGACGACCGCGTTCATCGCGTCACCGGTGCTGTGGCCGGGCGCGGGAGCGGCAAAAATCTCGATGGAGCGGTACTCGTTGAAGCGCGTGGTGAATTCAGGGCCGAACGTGCGCTGCATATTGACCAGCGTCGATAGCGGAACCATCGTGCCCGCGCTATTGCGAACATAGAACTGTCCCACCGACGTCGCCTTGGTCCGGTACTGCGGCTCCGCCTCGACGAAGACTTTCCACACTCGTCCGAAACGGTTGAACTGGTTGACGTAATAGCCGCCGAGCAGAGTCTGCAACGCGCGATAGACCTGTTCGATCGAAATGCCGAGCTTGAACACCTTGTCCTTGTCCACTGCCGCGAACAGCTGCGGGACCGACGGACTGAACGTGAAGCGCATCCCAGCCAGCTCGGGCCGCTGGTGCGCGGCGGCGAGAAACTTCTGCGTGTTCTGCCACAGATAGTCGACATTGTGGCCGCCGCGGTCCTGGATGAAAAAGTCAACGCCGCTGGCCTGGCCGATTCCCGGAATCGCCGGGGGCAGGAATGCGAAGACCTGCGCGTCGAGCAGCCCGGCGAGCTTTTGGTTCAGCGACGCGACGACCCGTGGCGACTCGAGCGCGACGGTCCTGCGCTGCGGATAGGGCGTCAGCAGGCAGAAATAAACCCCGCTGCGAGGGCTGGTCGTCTGTGACAGGACGCTGAACCCGGCGATGGCGTTGCTGTAGAGAACCCCCGGTTCATTCTTCAGGATCTCGTCGATTTTTCGCATCACCGCGGTCGTTCGCTGGAGCGAGGCGGCTTCCGGCAGCTCGACGTTGATTATGAAGTAGCCCTGATCTTCGTCCGGCAGGAACGATTGCGGCAGGATCTTCCCGATCCCTCCCGCGAGCAGCGTGAAGCCGGCGAGCACCACCAGCGCCAGCACGAACTTCCGGATGAGAAGGCTCGAGATCCTGACGTAGCCCTCCGTCGCCCGGGCGAAGCCTCTGTTGAAGAGCGCGAACAGGCGCGACAGCGGTCCCCTGCGCGCCCGCGCGTTTTGCGGCCGCAGCAGCAGTGCGCCAAGGGCGGGGCTCAGGGTCAGCGCGTTGAAAGCCGAGATGATGACCGAGAAAGCGATCGTCAGGGCGAATTGGCGATAGAGCGAGCCCGTAATGCCCGCCATGAATCCCGCCGGGATAAAAACTGCGGAAAGCACCAGCGCGATGCCGACCAGCGCGCCGCCAACCTCATCCATCGCCTCAAGCGCCGCGTCCCGGGGCGACTGTCCCTGCTCGATCTTGGCCATGATCGCTTCAACCACCACGATCGCATCGTCGACCACCAGGCCGACGGCCAGAACCAGCCCAAGAAGCGAGAGCGTGTTGACCGAGAATCCGACCGCTGGGAAAAACATGAACGCCCCCACCAGTGAGACCGGGATGGTGAGGATCGGAATCAGCGTCGCCCGCCAGCTTTGCAGAAAGATGAAGACCACGAGGACGACGAGGCCGATCGCCTCGAGCAACGTTTTGACGATCTCCCAGGCGCCCTCCGTCACCGGGACAGTGGTGTCGAGCGTCAGCGTTGACTGCATATCCTCGGGAAAGCGCCTGGCGAGCTCCGCCATCTTCGCTTTCGCACGGTTCGCGGCCTGGAGCGCGTTGGAACCGGGATTCTGGTAGAGCAGGAGCAGCGAGCTGGGCTCGCTATTCATATAAGCCTGCTGGTTGTAAGTCTCCGCACCGAGCTGAATCCGCGCCACGTCCTTGATCCGCACCAGCGAACCGTCGGGATTGGCGCGCAGGATTACGTCGCCGAATTCCTCGGCGCTCAGCAGGCGCCCCTGCGCGCGCACGGCATAGGTCAGGCGTTGGCCGGGCGGCGCCGGCTCTCCGCCTATCGTGCCCGCAGGATTCACGACATTCTGCGCCGAGATCGCGTTCACGATGTCGTTGACCGTCAACTGGAGCTTGGCGAGAGTGTCGGGCGCGACCCAGATCCGCATCGCGTAGTTCGAGGTCCCGAAAAGTTTGACCTGGCCGATGCCGGGGATCCGCGCGAGCTCGTCCTCGATATTGATCGCGGCATAGTTGGCGAGGAAGGTCTGGTCCCAGGTCCGGCGCGGCGACGTGATCGCGAAGACCAGCAGCGGAAGTCCGACCGTCTGCTGGGTCGTGAGGCCGTAGTTGCTTACCGCGGCGGGCAAGCTGGATTGCGCTTGTGCGAGCCGGTTCTGGACTTGAACCTGGTCGAGGTCGACGTCGGTACCGACCTCGAAGTTGGCCTGCAGCGTCATTGTCCCGTCGTCGCCGTTGATCGACTGCATGTAGATCATGTTTTTCGCGCCGTTGACCTGCTCCTCGATCGGCGTGGCGACCGACTGCTCGACTGTAAGTGCATCAGCACCGGTATAAGTCGCGGTGGTCTGGATCTTGGGCGGCACGATCTCGGGAAATTGCGCGACCGGAAGCCGAAAGAGCATCACGGCGCCGGCGATCACGAAAAAAATGGCGACGACTATCGCGACGATTGGCCGGTTGATGAAAAACTTCGACATCGCCTAGCCCTGGCGCGCCGGACTCGCCGATGCGGCGGGATATGCGGGCTGCGCCGCCGGCGCGGGAACGGTCGCGCTGTCCGGCTCTGCTGGCACCAGTCGCGCCTGCACCTTCATTCCGTCCGCGACTTTCTGGACGCCTTCGGTAATGACGCGTTCACCGTGCTTCAGACCGTCCTTGATGATCCTCAGACGCCCCACCTGCTTGCCGGTCTCGACCATGCGCAGGCGCACCCGGCTGTCGGCGCCCACCACTGCGACCTGGTATCGCCCCTGGGTCTCGAGCACGGCGTCTTGCGGGACCAACAACGCACCGCGCTCGGTGTCGGTCGGGGAGCGGATCTTGGCGTACAGGCCAGGCCGCAGGATGTCATCGGGATTCGGAAAGAGTCCCTGGATGATGATCGTGCCGGTCTGCACATTGACCTGACGGTTGGCGACGTAGAAGTGGCCCGGATATCTGTAGGGTTTTCCGTCGGCAAGAATCATCTGGAGTTCCGGCTCGTTTTTGGGTGCTCCTTCCTCCTCGTGCCGCCTGATGCGCTTGGCGAAGTGGAGGTATTCCCGCTCGCTGATCGGGAAAGTTACCTTGATAGGATTGAGCTGCGACACCGTGGTCAGCAAAGTGGCGGTGCCGACCAAATCGCCGACCTGCGTCTTGGCGATTCCGGCGATGCCGCCGATGGGCGAATTCACTTGCGTCCACTGCAGGTTGAGTCGAGCCGACTCGACCGCCGCTTGAGCCGCCTGAACCGCCGCCTTGCTCGCGCGAGCGGACTGATTCACATGATCGAATTGCTCTTTGCTGATAACCTGCGCGGCGAGCAGCGGCGCGTAGCGGGAGAGGTCCTGCTGGTTTTTTTTGGATTCGGCCTGTTTCTCGGCGAGGTCGCCGAGCGCCTGATCGAAGGCGGCCTTGTACTCGCGATCATCGATCTGGAAGAGCAGCTGGCCCTCAACTACATGCTCGCCATCTGTGTAGTTCTGCTTCAACAGGTAGCCGGACACCTTGGGATGGATCTGTGCATTGACGAATCCTTCGGTCGTGCCGACCCACTCTGAATAGAGCTGCACGTCTCTCCGGATGACACTGGTTACCACGACTTCCGGGGCGGACGGAGCCATCACGGGGCCGGCCCCCTTGCAGGCCACGGCGCTAAGCGCGACGGCTGCAATCAAAGCGCAGCCGGCGACTCCCGGCACTCCCCGCGGCGTCAGCCAAGTCCGGTCCGATCTCATCGGAAACGATTATGCTCAAACTCGGGCCTTGGGCGACAAGCCCCGACCCAGGGGGGCGCCTCCCAAAGTGGCTCCGAGCCCGCGTCAAATTTAAACTGAATGTCTTGAGCGAAAATATTGGCGGAGGCACCGACCGCGCTTATTTTTCCGCCCTTCAACGACCGGTACTCGCGAGGTTGCGCGAATTCGTAAAGACTCGCGACTCGGCTCCGTTCGTCATCTTTGCGACGCCGTGATATCCGGCTTAGTTCGACAGTATGCGCAGCGTGATGTTTCTGGCATGTCCTTAGCACTGGACGGATCAACGGAGGATACGAATGGGCACGCTCACAACCAGGGACGGTACGCAGATTTATTTCAAGGATTGGGGAACAGGTCAGCCAATCGTTTTCTCCCACGGTTGGCCGCTGACCGCGGATGATTGGGACGCGTAGATGCTGTTCTTTGGCCAGCACGGCTTTCGCGTTATCGCTCATGACCGGCGGGGGCACGGACGCTCCAGCCAGACGTGGGACGGTAATGAGATGGACACTTACTCGGACGATCTGGCGGCGCGATTCGAAGAGCTCGACCTCAAAAACGCCATCATGGTTGGGCATTCCACGGGCGGTGGCGAGGTCGCCCGCTATCTGGGCCGCCACGGCAGCAAGCGTGTTGGCAAGGCGGTCCTGGTAGGCGCCGTGCCACCGCTTATGCTGAAGACGGAAAAGAACCCTGGCGGCCTTCCCATTTCGCTCTTCGACGGTATCCGAGCCGGAGTCGCGGGAGACCGATCGCAGTTCTACAAGGACATCACGCTCCCGTTTTACGGGTTCAACCGCCCGGGCGCAAAAATTTCAGAAGGCATCCGTGAGCACTGGTGGTTGCAGGGCATGATGGGAGGTGTCAAGGCCCATTACGACTGCATCAAGGCGTTCTCGGAGACGGACTTCACCGAGGACCTGAAGAAGATCGATATCCCCGTGATGGTGATGCATGGTGATGACGATCAGATTGTGCCGATCGGCGCTGCGGGTCTTATGTCCGCGAAAATACTGAAGAAAGCGACGCTCAAGGTCTATCCGGGCTTTCCGCATGGGATGTGCACGACCAACGCGGACCAGATCAACGCGGACGTACTTGCGTTCATCAAAGCTTGAGCGAAGCCGAGCATGGTACTTAGGATCGACCTGCGCGACGTAGCGCTGCCGCTGGCGCGCAAACGCGAGCGCTCGTCGCGTCGGCTCGCACGGCGCGAAGCTGGACGCGATGACCGCCTCTCGATTTCAAAAACCAGTACAATCGTTATAGCTCCATCGGATCGCGGAAGTGCTCGCGAAAAATCCTGGAGCGGTGTTCCAGCAGCAGCGGGTCCAGCGCCGCCTTGATGACCGGGTCGGTGGCGACGAAACTCGGACGCCGGGCTTCAGGCATCGGACACTGTTCTTTCGGCAAGGGGTCCAGAAGATTAGCGAAGGCGGTCCAGTAGATGTCCAGTGCGCTCAAGGCGTCGCCGACGAAATAGCGCACGCCGCGCGCGTATTGTGATTGGAGTTGCCTAGCCAGCGCTCTCAACGATGCGGCGGTCCGTTCTCCGGCCGCGTTGGCATCGGCTTCATTGTATTCATATTTACCGGCCATCCGGCTGATGTTAGGCGGCGGGCTGCCGGACGCAAACGCGGGCGCAAACAGCTGCAGACGCCGGTTCCAGCCGATGCCCATTTCTCCGCAAATCTCGTTCGACAGACCGACCATCAGCGCGCGCTGCGTGGCGTCGGTCGGAATCAGCGAAGGCTTGGGCGCAAGCCGTTCGGCCAAATGGAGTATGTCGATCCAACGATGGATGGGCTTTTCCTTGGCCCACGCGACGATGGGCGCGCTGGTTTCGCCTGCCCAGGCCACGATGTCAGCGTTGGATTCACCTGCCAGCCACGGTGCCGCAAGATAGTCGAGACTCTTGACTTCGAAGATGGTCTTGGCGGCCTGTCCCCACGGACTGGGCATGCCTTTGACCAGCACGATGCGCAGGCCGGGATGGTCGATGATTTCTTCGAAGCTGCGGTATTGAAGCACGGTGATCTCCTCCGTTCTTTGAAGGGCCTTTCCAGCAAGATAGAATTTTCCACGCCATTTTTACCACCTCGCTGGCGTCCATGTCGTCCTTCGGCAAAAGTCTGATTTGCGCCGCGCTCCGCTCGGTGGAACTGCCTTGTTCATTTGGTCGATTTGGAGGCGGGGGCTTTTGAGACTTGAGAAGTAGCATTTTGCACGCTCAGGTTGCTAAACAGCTTAATCTCTACCAGCGCTGCATACGGGTAAGGAGGTGGCCATATGAAACTCGGCAGGATCAGCGTTCAGAGTGTCGACGGACCCGTGGGACGCATCGTTGCGGTTCATCCCGACCAGGGCAGAGTGGTTGATCTCGCGACCGCGGAAGTCCGCCGACTGATGGCGCACGGTGCAAGTGAAGCGGCGGCGCGTCGCTACGCGGCTGCGGTCTTTCCGCCGAGCATGTCCGCCGCGATTGGACTAGGCGAACGTTTTCTGGACAGCGCGCGGGAAGCAGACGCGACCCACGACGCGCAGGCGTCGCGGCCGCTCGAAGGCCTGACCTGGCTCCCCGTCACCGATCCAACCACCGTGCGCGATTGCCTCACCTTCGTCCGGCACATCGAGCAGTCCGTCCAGCGCGTCAACACGAAGATCAGCCCGGTGTCTCTCGAACTGCCGGCCTACTACAAGGCCTCCGCAGCGACGCTCATCGGTCACGAAACCGAAGTCCAATGGCCGGGTTACACCGAGTTCATGGATTATGAGTTCGAACTCGGTTTTGTGATCGGCCGCACCGCACACAACCTGACGCCTGAGGAGGCAGGTGACTATTTCTTTGGATTGACTATCTACAATGACTTCAGCGCGCGCGATATTCAGGGCCGCGAAGGGCAGCTGGGGCTAGGGCCGGGCAAGGCGAAGGATTTTGCCACCGCGCTCGGTCCATGGATAGTCACGATGGACGAGTTCGGCGGCGTCGATGGTCTTAAAATCGACCGGCTCAAGCCGGTCATCCGCGTCAATGGCGAGGTGCGCGCCGAGGGGATACCACGCGGATGCTTTG
>Ga0187846_10001161_pt1 | contig 14914 bp, 14 predicted proteins | sample TC_taG_FD_161473 | JGI IMG/M metagenome (GOLD analysis project Ga0187846, IMG submission 161473) | Biofilm microbial communities from the roof of an iron ore cave, State of Minas Gerais, Brazil - TC_06 Biofilm (v2) | ecosystem: Environmental > Terrestrial > Deep subsurface > Cave > Wall biofilm...
GGTTCCTGCTCCCAGGAGTCCCCAGGTCGCTCGCGGAATGAGACCGCGGAGCACGGTATGCCCGATCCGGCACCGGCGCCCTCCCGCGGCTTGGCCCTCCTGTCCGCTGCCCTCCGGCGGTTGGCCTTCGCCTTTGGCCGCCACAGGCAGACCGTCCGTGAGCCAGAAGCGGATCGCTCTGCGTGGTCTGATTCGGCAGAGCGCTTCGATCTTACGCTGCCTGCGCACCCGTCCTCGCTCATCTTGGTCCGACAGGCCCTGCGCCGCCTGTCGCGCGCCACAGGACTCGACGATGACCGCACGTTCGCCCTCCAGGTCGCGGTGGGAGAGGCGATGACCAACGTCATCGAGCATGCCTACGGGCGGACCGGCGGGATCCCCCTCCTCTATGCCAGACGAGAAGGAGACGTTGTCCGGGTAAACGCTCATCGGGAGGGAGACGCCGTTGTCGTCGAGGTGACGGATCGTGGGCGGTGGCAATCGGACCGCGCCGCCGTCGAGCAGCGGAGAAGGGGCATCCAGTTGATGCGGGGGCTCGCCGATTCTGTAGATATCCGCACAGCACCGTCGGGTACCACCGTGCGGCTCGCGGTCTCTTCTTCGGCCTCTACCGCAAGCGAGCCGCTGGCAGAGATGGAGCCCGGCCCGTCTATGTGATCGCCTGGGTATCCCGAGCGCCGACTGTCAGAGAATCCAGGTAAAGGGGTATTAGCCAGAACCGCCGTATACGAACGGCACGCTGGGCGCCTGAAGGGCGCACGCCGCGCGGGTTGTCGCACCATAGGGGGGTGAGATGATGGAAGCACAAAGCGCGTCGCGCTGGTTCACGAGGATCATGATCCCGCTGTGTCTTGCGTTCGCTGTGATGCTCGCCGTATGGGCCCAGGGACGAGCGGCGGTCATCACCCGATTTACGCCTCAGGCGAAGTGGTGCGGGAATGTGAAGATCGTGTTCTTCCCCGGGGGACCGGCCGGCGGCGTGTTCGCCAACAACGTGTACAACGGAGCGCGGCAGGCCGAGTTGGACCTGGGGCCGACCATGCGCTACGTCTTTTCGGACTGGGACCCGCAGAAGATGATCTCGCAATTCAAGGAGGCCGCGGCCACGAAGCCGGACGGGATCGCCGTCATGGGGCATCCCGGCGACGATGCCTTCGATCCGCTGATCCGGGACGCCGAACGGCGCGGGATAATCGTCACGAGCCAAAACACGACGCTCCCCAAGGTCGAGGCGGATTACGCCAGCAAGGGCTTCGGGTACGTCGGGCAGGACCTGTACGGCTCGGGCTTTGCCCTGGGAGCGGAGGCCGTGAAGCGGGCGCGTCTCAAGGCCGGGGACCGAGCGATGGTGTGGGGGCTGCTCTCGCAACCCACGCGCGGCCTCCGGACCAAGGGAGCGATCGACGCATTGAAGAAGGCGGGCCTGACCGTAGACTATCTCGAGATCGATTCTGCCACCAACGCCGATCCCCAGGCGGGCACGGCCACCTTCACCGGGTATGTGACCTCGCACAAGGATGTGAAGCTCGTCGTCACCGACCACGGCGGCCTGACGGCGACCCTCGAAACGTACCTCAAGGCGGCCGGCAAGCGGCCGGGCGAGATTTACGGAGCCGGGTTTGACCTCTCTCCGGCCACCCTGGCGGCCATTCGAGGCGGGTGGACCAATCTCGTTATCGATCAGCAACCGTGGCTGCAGGGGTACCTGCCTGTCCTTCAGATCTGTCTTACCAAGATTTATGGCTTTTCGGGGCTGCACACCGACACCGGCGGCGGATTCGCCGACAAGAACAACGTCGAGTTTCTCGCCCCACTCGTGGAGAAGGAAGTTCGGTGACCCGGTCTCCCTCGCGCGCGGGGCCCGTCCCGGAGCGAATGGCGGGCACCCGGGCCGGCGCGGATCCTCCTCCGCGGGGGACCCGCCTCCTTGACCTGGTCAATATTTCGAAGACGTTTGGGGAAGTCAGGGCGCTCTGCGACATCGACTTCCACGTCGGGTACAACGAGAGCGTCGGGCTGCTCGGGGACAACGGCGCGGGGAAGTCGACTCTGATCAAAATCATTACCGGCTACCATCGCCCGGACCCCGGGGGCGAGATTTACTTTCGCGGACGGCGCATTGAGAACTTGACCGTCTCGAGGGCCCGGGATTTGGGGATCGAAACGGTCTATCAAGAGAAGGCGCTGGCGGACAAACAGACGCTATGGCGGAACATCTTCATGGGCCGCGAGCTCAGTGGGTGGGCCGGGTTCCTCGATATCAGGCGGATGGGCGACGAAACCCGGCGGTTGATGATCGAGAAGATGGGGTTCACGTCGGCGGCCCTGACGCCCGAGACCTTGGTGCGGACGATGTCGGGGGGCGAGCGGCAGGGCGTGGCCATTGTGCGGGCGCTGTACTTTCAGGCCGAACTCATCATCCTCGACGAGCCGACCATGGGATTGTCTGTGTCGGAAACCCACAAGACCCTGGATTTCGTCCGCGGGATCAAATCCGCGGGAAAATCCGCCCTCTTCATCGACCATAACATTTTTCACGTGTATCCCGTGGTCGACCGCATCGTGATCCTGGATCGGGGCCGTGTGGCGGGCGAGTTTCTCAGGGACCGCATCACATTGGACGAGCTCACCCACAGGCTGCGCCAGGTCGCACGGACCGGCTCCCTCGAGGACACGGTCGCCTGACCGGGTCGCGAGGGGTCCTTCACGGGCAGGCGAGCCCATGACGTCTGGTGTAAACGCCGAGGTCCATCCGACCGCGCCTCCCCCCGTCGGGACACATGTAGGCCGCTTCGCGCGCCGGCATGCACTGCAAATCGGCACGATCTCGGTGGGGTTTTTGATCTGGCTCGTTTTTGTCGTCGGGGCGCCCGAAACATTTCTCTCCTACAATATTTATGGGGCGTTCATGTCCACGACGCCCTTCTTTGCCATCATGGCGCTGCCGCTGACCCTGGTCGTGATCGCCGGTGAGATCGACTTGTCGTTTCCCTCCGTCATGGCCCTGGGCATGACCGGATTTTCCTTCGCCCTCGATTCGACGGGCAGTCTGGTCCTGGCGACCATTGGCTGCGCCGTGGCGGGGATGCTGGCCGGCCTCCTCAACGGCGTGCTTGTCGCCCGCGTCGGGATGCCGTCTCTCGTGGCGACGATCGGCACGCAATTCTTTTGGCGGGGAGTGGTGCTGGTCACGACCGGTGGCAACGGGGTGTCGCTGCTCCCGACCCGGGACACGCCGTTCTACAGCCTGATGGTGGGCCGATTGGCGGGTCTGATCCCTGCACAAATGTTGTGGACCATCGCTGTGGCTGTCGTGGTGTCGATTCTCCTGAACCGCCATCGATTCGGCGCGCACGTCTACCTGATCGGCGACAACATCGAAAGCGCCAAACTGATGGGGGTCGGCGTGGCGCAGCGCAAGATGATGCTCTTCGTCATCATGGGAGTGGCAGCCGCCTTCGCGGGACTGCTGGCGAGTCTGGAAGTGACCTACTTCTGGCCGACCCTGGGAGACGGGTATCTCCTCACGACGATCGCGTCTGTCTTCCTGGGAGGCACGTCGGTCTTTGGGGGGACCGGATCGATCCTTGGGACGTTCGTGGCCTGCTTCATCATCGGGGCCATCAACGCCGGGATCGTGGCGATCGGCCTGACGGGATTCTGGACGCAGCTGATCTATGGGCTGATTATCATCCTTTCGGTCACTCTCCAGACGGTGCTCAGCCGCACGCTCCAATGAAAAACCTCAACGCCGGCGAGAGGGGCCCGCAGCGAAGTCTCGCCTGACCCAGAAGGAGGACCACCGTTCATGTCAGCGCACCCGACGCATGTATGGTTCGATGGCGCGATCGTGCCGTGGGCGGATGCCCGAGTGCATGTGTCCACCGCGACGGTGCTGCGCGGCGCCAACGTGTTCGAGGGCATCCGCGCCTACTGGAACGCCGACGAACGCGAGCTCTACATCTTCCGGAACAGCGAGCATCTGACGCGCCTCGGGAACTCGGCGAAGATCATGCGGATGAAAGTGCCCTGGACGGCCGAGCAATTGACCCGGGCGGAGATCGACGTGCTCCGCGCCAATGCCTTCAAGGGGACGGTGTGGTTCCGCCTGACCCTCTATCTCGGCGAGGAGGAGCGCACGGGGGCGACGGAAACTGCGACCGTCGGTGGGTTCATCCTTCCCCGGCTTTCGCCGCATGGGAAAGGGGTGACCGAAGGGGTGGACTCGTGCGTCAGCACGTGGACCCGGATCACCGATGCGTCAATGCCCCCGCGCGTCAAGGCCGGCGCCAATTATCACAACAGCGGCTTCGCCTGGATGGAGTCTTACTTGGGCGGGTACTCCGGGCAGCCAATTATGCTGAACGAACGCGGCAAGGTTTCGGAGGGGCCGGGGGCCTGCGTCGTAGTCGTGCGCGGCGACCGGCTTATCACACCCCCGGTCACGGCCAATATCCTGGAGTCGATTACGCGCACGACGGTTCTTGAACTGGCGCGGGATGCGGGGATCCCCGCCGAGGAGCGCGAAGTCGACCGCACCGAACTCTACATCGCCGACGAGGCGTTCTTCTGCGGAAGCGGAGCGGAAATCATCCCCATCAATTCGGTCGATCACTATCCTGTCGGAACGGGCCGGCCGGGCCCGCTCACCCGTAGATTGCAGAGCCTGTACTTCTCCGTCGTCGAGGGCCGGGTTGCGCGCTACCGCGACTGGCTGACGCCCGTGTATAACACAGCCGGGCGGCGCCCGCCTGAGGACGCCGCCCCGAAAGCGGCGCCGCGATCCACGTGACTCCCATCATCTCCCACGCTCGGGCAGGAACTCCTGGTCTCCTGTTCACTGAGGCTGATCCCCCTGGTCCCAATAGAGCGCCATGCGGGCCGTCGTGCCTCCGTCCACATAGATGACCTGTCCGGTGACGAAATCGGCGGCGTCGGACGCGAGGAATGCCACGACGGTGGCGACGTCCGCCGGCCTTCCGACGCGCCCCCAGGGGACGAGGGTGTTGCCGAAGTCCGTCGTATAGCCGGGGATGTCGGAGTAGCGGGGGACCTCGATGAGTCCCGGACCGACCGCGTTGACGCGGATCCGCCGGGGCGCCAGTTCGATCGCGAGCTCACGGGTGAAGGCGTTGATCGCCCCCTTCGTCGCCGCGTACGCGCTGTGCCGCGGGAAGCCGGCAAAGCCGTGGACAGAGGTGATGTTCACGATGGATCCGCCGTGCGCCGGCATGTGCCCGACGGCCCGCTGGGCGCAAAAGTAATAGCCGCGCATGTTGATGTTGAACAGCTCATCGTACACGTCCGGGCTGATCCGCAGAAAGTCATCCGCGCGGGTCACGCCTCCGTTGTTTACTAGCATGTCGAGCCCGCCGAGGGCGTCGGCCGCGTGATCGACGACCCGGACACACTCGCGCACGTCCGCGAGGTTTCCTCCCACGAGTTCGCTCCGGCGCCCGAGGCGCTGGATGTCCTCGGCCGTCTCACGCGCCCCCTGCTCGGAGTGGGCGTAATGCACGGCGACGTGCGCGCCCTGCCGGGCGAGTTCGAGGGCGATCCCCTGGCCGATGCCTATCCCCGCGCCGGTCACGAGTGCCTTGCGGTCATAGAGCGGACCCCGCGGCCCCTCTCGCGGATCGGCCCGGGTCACGGCTTTGTGGGTGGCGGCGTGATTCCGGTCAGGAGCCAGCGGACTTTGGCGCGAAGGTCGTCGGGATCCGGCTGCCAGAAGCTCAGCTTCATGTGCATGAGGTTGTCGTACAAGTCGACCGGTTGTCCCTCGATCGAGTAGGCGGAGATGGCGTCCGCGGAGAGTCCCTGGGCTCGCCCTGCCCAGCCGAGGAGCTGGCCCTTGGTCAGGTCTGTCCCGATCTCCGCCTGCGCCGTTTCAAGGATGCGCGGGAGGCGGATCCAGACCGCCGGCCGCCGGAGCGCCGTGAGGGCGGCGCGCAGGAAGTGTTGCTGGCGGTGGATGCGGCCGATGTCGCCTTCCGGATCGTTCCGGAACCGCACGTACTCCTCGGCCCGTGCGCCGTCCAGCACCTGCGGTCCCGGTTGCAGGTCAATGTACAGACCCTGCTCCCGGTCCGTGTACACCATTCGCTTTTCGACCGTGAGGGGAACCCCGCCAATGAGGTCCACCAAATGGCGCATCGCGGGGAGGCTGAAGACGATGTAGTGGGAGATCGGAATGTCCAGCAGCTTCACGACGGCTGCGCGCGCCCGGCCGATCCCGCCTGTCGCATATGCATGCACGAGTTTCGTGGTACCGATCCTGTCCAGGTTGACGGCGATGTCACGCGGGACTCCGAGAATGCGAGCCTCGTGGCGGGCCTCATCCCACTGCACGACGATGATCGAGTCGGTCCGGTGTTCATCCTGCGTCAGGCCGACGATGAGAAAGCGCGAATCCCCGGGAGGCGCCGCGGGGACCGGGGGTGCTGTCGCAACCGGCGTCTGTTTTGGAACGCCGCCCGGCAGAGGCACAAACGGTCCCGGCGCCTGAGGCAGAAATGCCAGCGGCAGGACCAGCATCAGGAGCAGGCCGAGGACGACGAAGGTGTGGAGGATCCGTTGGTGGGCTGGATGCACAAACACGGATGATTAACTCCCGGCCGGGGCATCCTGCGAAAAATGCATCGGCGCGCCGCACTGATGGAATTGCGTCACTCCACCCATGATCTCCTTCGCGCTCTTGCATCCCGTCTCCTGGGTCGAGCAGGAGCAGTTTGGACGGGCCTGGAAGACCCACTGGCTCCTGCCTGGTTGATGCCCCCGGTGTGAGGTGCACAGGACATGGCGTTTTCTGTGATTGGGCGATCACTGCCGCGTGTGGATGGTGAAGAAAAGGTCACCGGCCGCACGCGGTTCGCCGCGGACGTGGAGATGCGGGGGCTGGTGCACGGGCGGATTCTGCTGAGCCCGCACGCCCACGCGCGGATCCAGCGGTTGTCCACGGAATCCGCGCGGGCCGTTCCGGGAGTCGTCGCGGTCGTCACCGCGGTCGACCTCCCCTGGGGCGACGCCGTTCCGGCGCAGCGGGGCTGCGGTCTGCTCGCCCGTGGCGAGGTGCGATTCGCCGGCGAGCCGGTGGCGGTCGTCCTGGCCGAGTCGGAAGCGGCATCACACGACGGCCTGGAGCGGCTGGCCGCGTCCGTCGACTACGAGCCCCTCCCGTCTCTCGTGGATCCCCTCGCCGCCGCCGACCCCGCCGCTCCGCTCGTGCAGCCCGACCTGGCGGGCAAGAGTACCGAGGCCCTGCTGCATGCGGCGCTGGCCGCGGCGGAGGAGAGCGGTGACGGACGGCCGAGCAATGTGACGAGCCGAGTCCGGTTCGTTCGCGGAGACATCGAGCGGGGATTTCGCGATGCGGCCGTCACGGTCGGCCGCACCTTCCGCACGCCCGTGGTCCACCAGGCCTACATCGAACCGCACGCGACGACCGCGGAGTTCGATCCGTCCGGGCACCGGCTGACGGTGTGGACCGCGACGCAGGGGCTGTTTTATGTCCGGGAGAACGTCGCCGCCGTGCTCGGCCTGCCGGAAGCCTCGGTGCGCGTTATTCCCATGGCCGTCGGTGGAGGGTTCGGCGCGAAGATCCTGCTCCTCGAGCCCCTGGCCGGGGCGCTCGCGATGCTGCTGCGGCGGCCGGTTCGCCTCGCGCTCACGCGCATGGACGAGTTCCGAACCGGGACGCCCGCGCCTCAAGCGATTCTCGAGGTCCGGATGGGGGCCCGGCGCGACGGGACGCTCACCGCCCTCCAGGCCCGCATTCTCTTCGACGCGGGCGCGCTCCCCGGAGCGCCCGTGAGCATCGCCGCGCTGCTGCTCGGCGGGTACTATCGGGTTCCTCACCTGGACGTCCGGGGCCAGGAGGTCCTGACGCACAAGGCGCCCACCGGCGCCTACCGGGCGCCGGGCGCGCCCCAGGCAACGTTTGCCGTCGAGTCCGTGGTCGATGACCTAGCCCGGGCGCTGGAACACGACCCGCTCGAGTTCCGGCTCCGCAACGTCTCAAAGGACGGGGATCCGATGCCGAACGGCGAACCGTGGCCGCGCATCGGTCTTGACGCGTCGCTCCAGGCCCTGCGCGAGGATCCGCTGGCTCGTCAAGCCGGCCGGGGAAAGGATCACGAGGGTGTCGGCCTCGCCGTCGGCGGTTGGCTCGGGGGGCTTGAGCCCGCGAGCGCGTGCGTCCGCCTCAACACCGACGGCACGGTGCACGTGATTGTGGGATCGATCGACATCAGCGGGACGGCGACCGGCCTGGCGCAGATCGCCGCCGAGGCGATAGGGGTGCCGCCGGAGCAAGTGCGGGTCATCGGCGCGGACAGCGACACGGCACCGGCCGCGGGGATGTCGGGCGGAAGCAAGATCACCTACACGGTGGGTGGCGCTCTCCAGCGGGCCGCCGAGGACGCGCGCCGGCAGCTCACGAGGCTGGCCGCGTCCCGTCTCGAGGCGGCCGATGTAGACGTGGAAATCGTCGACGCGAAGGCGCGGGTGCGGGGGGCGCCTGCGCGCTCGATCGCCGTCGCGGAACTGGCCAGGATGACCTCCGGGTTCGGCGCCGGCCACGCGCCCGTCTTCGGCGTGGCGTCGGAGGCGATCACGCAGCGCGCCCCGGCCTTCGGTGCGCATCTCGCGCGCGCGCACGTCGATGCCGAGTCTGGCCGGGTGCGGGTCACGGAGTACGTGGTTGCCCAGGACGTGGGGAAGGCCATCAACCCGGCCGCGGTGCGGTCGCAGATCCACGGCGGCGTCGCCCAGGGAATCGGATGGGCGCTGCTGGAGCGGATGGAGTACGACGAGGCGGGAACATTGTCGACGGGGAGCTTTCTGGACTATGCCCTCCCCCGAGCCGGAGATGTTCCCGCGATGCGCGTGATGCTCGTCGAGGTGCCGTCCCAGCGCGGCCCGTTCGGCGCGAAGGGCGTCGGTGAGCCTCCCGTGGTGCCCGTCGCCGCGGCGATCGGAAATGCCGTGGCCGCGGCGACGGGGGCTCGTGTCGAGGACCTCCCGATGACCCCGGAGAGGATCGTCACCGCGTTGGCCCGCACCACCCGCCGGTGATCACGGCGCAGATCGCCGTCGTGGGCGCGGGCCCGGCTGGGCTCGCTGCCGCCGCCGAAGCGCGCGCCTCGGGCGCGCGCACCGTGCTCATCGAAGAGCGGTCCGGCCTGGGAGGCCGGGCCATGATTGTCCCGGGCGCGCGGGGCCTCGCGGAAGGTCTGATGCGCGACCTCGGCGGCGTCGAGGTCTTGCGCTCGAGCGTCGTGTGGGGAATCTTTGGCCATCGGCTTGCGGTGCTTCGCGCCGAACACACCGAGACGGTTGAGGCCGACGCGATCGTGCTCGCCACCGGCGCGCGCGAGACGCTCTTGCCCTTTCCCGGGTGGACGCTCGAAGGCGTGATGACGCTTGAGGCCGGTTGGGAAGCCGTCCGCGGCGGGCGCATCGGATCGGGAGTCGGTCCCGCGGTCGTCGCCGGGGGAGGGGAGGGCGGAGCACTCGCCACCCGGCTCTCCGAGCGGGGTGTCCGCGCGGCGCTGCTGGCCCCTGAGCGTCCAGGAACCCTGAAGGAGGGCGTCCCCCATCTCGGCGGTCGTCTCGTGGCGGCGCAGGGAACCGGTACCGTGGAGCGGATCGTGCTGGATGACGGCACCGTGCACGAATGCGGGATGCTGTGCGTGGAATCCCCGCGCGCTCCCGCCGTGGAACTGCCGCGCCAGGCCGGATGTCCGTGTGTGTACCAGCCGCTGCTGGGCGGCTTTGTGCCGCGCGTCGATCCCACGATGGCGCTCCACGGCCCCACCGCACGCCTGTACGCGGCGGGCGATGTGACCGGTGTCGACAGCCCGCGGGCCGCGGCGGAGTCCGGCCGGCTCGCCGCCCGGTGCGCCCTGCAGGTACTCGGGCTGCTGGCAGATCCGGGGTCGAAGATCGAGGAATCCCGACATCGGCTTGCCGCCACATCGTTTCCCCTGCGCGCGCGGGCCCGAGAAGCGCTCCAGGCCGGCGCCCTGCCCGATGACGTCATCGAGCAGCACGACGTTTCCCCGGAGGTGGTGTTGTGTCCATGCGTCGGCGTCACCGTGGCCGATCTGCGCGCGGCGCTCGAGGAGGGTGCCGTCACTCCGGACGATTTGGGGCGGTGGACACGATGCGGGGTGGGGATGTGCCAGTGGCGGCGGTGCGGCGTCCCCATCATGCGGTGGCTCAGCGGCGCCCTGGGCGTGCCGATAGGACGACTCTCACTTCCCGCGGCTCTGCCGCCCGTGCGTCCGGTGCCCCTGTCTGCCCTCGCCACGGGTGAGCGTACGGCTGAGGCATCCGCCGACGCTCATGCCTGACGGAACCGAGGGGCGCGACATCGCGATCCTGGGCGCGGGGCCGGTCGGGTGCGCGATCGCCTACTCCCTGGCGCGCCGGAAGATTCCCGCGGTGGTGCTCGACTGGGAGGGACCAGGCGGCTCGCGCATGACCTCCGGCCGCTTTCGGTTGCCGCCGGACGCAGACGCACAGTACGCACACCTGTATCGCCGCGCCATCGAGGAGTATCCAGCCCTTGAAACGGAGATCGGCTCGATCGGGTACGTTCGCTCCGGGGGCCTGGTACCGGCTCTCAGCGAAACGGATTCGCGCGAGGGAATGGCGCGCGTGCGCCAACAGGCGGAGGCGGGGCTGGACGTGCGCTGGCTGTCGCGCGACGAAGCCATCGGCATGGAGCCCGGCCTCTCCCCGGAGATCCTCGGCGCGGCCTACTCTCAGTACGATGGAAGCGTAAGCCCGGATCTTCTGGTTCGCCGTCTCGTGAACGCGGCGCGGCGGATCGGGGGAGCATTTCTGTTCCACTGCGGTCATCTCACGGTGCGCCCGCGTCCGGGCGGCTTTCTCATTCGCAGCGGCGTGGGCGAGATTGAGGCAAATCGTCTTGTGCTTGCCGCGGGGGTGGATGATCCCGACATCCGGCGGCAGCTGGAAATCTCACTCCCCCTCCACCGCGTGCACGACCTGATGCTGGTCACCGAGCCGGTGCCTCCAGCGCTGCGCCACACTTTTCCCTCGGCCTATCAGAGCGTGTCCGGTGAGGTGGTGATAGAAGGTCCCGCGTCGGATGGGATTCCGCTCGAGCCGATGCTCACCGTCGCGCGTGACGCCGCTCGCCTCCTTCCATCCCTCGCCGCGGCCCGCGTGATCCGCGCGTGGGCCGGGCCGCGGTCGGTGCCCGTTGATGGGTGGCCGATTGTCGGCACCGTGGGCGACAACGCCTACGTGGCGATTGCTCGGGAGGAGATCACACTGTGCCTGCTCCTCGGCGAGGCGATCGCGGAGATCATCACACGGCGCCGCGCGTCTAGTGAGATCGACGTGTTCAGCCCAGCGCGGTTCTCCGCGACCACCGCCGCGGCGGGCGGGGATTTCAGGAAGGATTCGGGCCGAACTCCGTAGTAGTGGACATGGCACTTTGGATGCGGGCAGCTGGCCCCAGGGGAGGAAGGAAGAACAGATGCCGAAGGGTACCGTGAAGTGGTTTAACAGGGAGAAAGGGTATGGGTTCATTACCCCCGAGGAAGGGAAAGATGTCTTCGTTCACTACACCGGCATCGCCGGAGAAGGATTCCGCAACCTGGAGGAGGGACAGGTTGTGGAGTTCGAGATCACTCAGGGTCAGAAGGGCCCGCAGGCTCAGAACGTGAAGGTGGTCGGGTAGACACCGCACAACTCTGACGAAGCTAACGTCTTCAAAATGAGCGCCGGGCCAGGTTGGTCCGGCGCTCTCGATTTTGGGCTTTTTTTCCGTATATCATCAATGACGAATCTTGACCGAGAAAACGGGGAACGTACGAGCGTGATATTTTGGTGAGCGCCCGCTCAGAATATGAGATTTTCGGCCTTTATGCTCACCGTGTTCAAAATCTCCGAAGAACTCCCCGGATATCGGAAATGTTGCGTGATTCCTGATGGACATGCTAGATTAAATCGAGGGGGCGAGAGATGGGGCATGGGTCCGCGGTGGCGCATCCGCAGCGGAATTCGAAGAAGGGGCCGGAAGTGCGGACCATTCGAGCCAGAACCTCCCCTAATCGGCGAGGTCGCCTGAAGCCCCGCAAGAAGACCAGCGCCCGCGTCCGTGTAGTGCGTTCTCGGGCGACCGGCGCCCGGAAGCCATCGCGTCCTCTTCCCGCGCCAGATCCGCTGAGCGAACGGCTGTTCCTGGGTAGCCTTGAGAAGAGCCTGCGAGAGAACCGCACAGTCTGGGAGGCGCTCGCCAAGCGATGAAGTACCTCACGGCGGAACAGCTGCGGACCGTCAATCAACGCATGATCCGGGGGACCGGCGGATTATACCTCGCCAGCGAGCAAAACGTCGTCTATCCTCCCAGCCTGGATTCGCTGGTGAGCTTCGTGCAGACTCGTATGTCTCTGCGCCCGAGACCGACGGTATGGGAGATCGCGGCGTTCTACCTGGACCGCCTCATCCGTGACCAGGTCTTTCACGACGGCAACAAGCGGACGGCTCTCGAATCGACCCGGCTCTTCCTCGAAGGCGCAGGTTACCGGCTGATCCTGAGCCCGCCGTCGACAGTCATTGAGTTCATCACGAACGTGGCGCGCGGTGGGATGAACCGCGACGGGATCGCCGCCTGGCTCCGCACCCACTCCAAGAGAAGATTGAACGGTAAAAGATAGCCTGCCGCACGGCCTCCTCGCCCCAAGGCCCCGGCCTGTCTTGACAGGCGGGGGCGGCGGAGCGATGATAGGTGCAGTCTGAAAGGAGGTGATGCGGATGGCCTATCGTAGACGCTCCACGCCGTACCGTCCGACCTGCCGCCAGTATCCGCCGATCGAGGTGATGGCCGGGTAGAACAACCTCGCAACCTCCGGCCGTCGTCTCGTGACGTGGCCCAGCTGGCCGACGACGGTGCGGCGGGAGACTCCGGTACCGGCTTCTTTCGTGCTCGCAGGTCCTCGGGAAGCCGGGTGTGTCGTACGGGAAGACGCTCGAAGCGAGTGATAGACGGGTCGAGGGGGTCCGCCAACAACAGGGCGGGCCCCCGATGTCTTTATGAGCTCACCGTGCGTCTCCCATTACGGTGGCCGGACCGCGGACCACAGATGATCGTCCGTCAGAAAAATCAGATCGAACAACATTGTTCCCCGCGTAAGCGTGTTCGACATGCGAATCGCCCGGGTCAGCTCCGACGGATCGTCGGAATAGAGGGAGACCAGGAGCGCTCCCACGAGGGCCGTGTCGCCGTGGACGAGTGAGAGGCCGAGCATCGCCCCTCCCTGTACGCTGATCCCAGGATTATACTGCGCGCGGAAGGCATCCCAGATCGTGACCGGTTCATAGTACAGACCGATCATGAGGTAGTCGAGCAGAGGCGCGAGGCCCGCCTGCACCCACTGGTCGCCGATCCAGAGAAAGGGAGCCCGGACGTCCGGACTCGCCCAGTTCACGCCCTCCTCGTAATACGCCGAGTACCAGGAGCCCACGTACATGCCGACGGCGACGCGTGGCCGCAGCAAATGAATGAGGCGGCTCGCGGCTCGCGTATACATGTAGATCGTATGCGCGCGGTAGCCCAGCCACGCCTGATAGAGCGGGCCCGGCCGCCGGTCGACCCCATACCCGCGGGGGACGTACGTGTAGATGTCGTCGGGCCAGTGCGCCACCGGGTGGCCGATGAACCGCTCGAACGCCGCCCGGCTGAGGTCGGAGAAGTCCTCCGTCAAGTCCTGATACCGCGTCCGGTCCAGGACGATCCCGTCGACATCGTATCGCGTGAGGATCTCGTAGATGATCCCGAGCTCGTAGTTCCAGACTTCGGGGTTGGACGGGCTGACGAACGCGAAGATATCGTGCGCGGAGGACGGCTCCATCCGCGTCTCGACCGGACCGATCGTGACCGCTGTGCCCACCGGGAGGGCCCGCAGGAGCCACGCCGCGGCCGTGCCGTGGCCGGACAGGACGTATCCCCCGCGCGGGATCGGGCTGGGGCCGGGATCGACGTCGCTCGCGGCGCGATTCAGCACCTCCGTGACCATCCCCCCGTCGACGGCTACGTCCACGCCCCAGCGCGACGTCGGGGAAGTCTCTCCGCTCGTCGGCGTGTAGAGGACGAGGTCGTTCTCCCCCCGGGGTGCATCAACGCCCGCAAGCTGGGCTGACTCTCCGCCGGCCGCCACGATGCGGCGTGTCGCCACATACGCCGTCGCCTGCCACTCCGGATGAGTGAACGCTGGACCGGCCTGAAGGGGGGAATAGCCCTCGCCGAAACTGTTGACCGCGACGTCCACCCGCATGCCCCGGGCATGCGCTTCCGCGATGATGGTCCCCAGCATGTCGTAGTCGGGCGGATACCACTGCGCAGGCGACGCATAGGACTGCGGGGAGGTGTGCGGAATCGGCGACGTGGCGATCGTGGGCGCAGCATCGCTCTGGTAGGTGACATACCCCCAGGCATTCTTCGCCTCAGGCACGACCGCATCTACGCCGACCGCGGCGGCCCGATCCAGGACCTCGGCCACGCCCTCCGGCGTGCTGAGCAACCGCAGGTTGGCGCCTGGTTCCATCCACAGCGCCAGGTGAGGCGGGCCCGGTCGCCCCTCCGCGGCGCTGGCCGTCGCGGGGACGGCGAGACTCGAGACGGACAAGATCGCCGCCACACTGAGCGATGTCACCGCACGCATGTCGCTCCTTTCGCCGTCCCTTCGGTAGCACCTACGGTATGTGGAAACGCCACCGTATCACTCTATACCATTATTATGATCCAGATCGCCCTCCGTGATGCCTCAAAAGTAAGTGTTACCGAGAGGACGGTAGATGCCTCATAAAGGTGTTACCGAGCGAGGGGTCTCTGTCCTGTCTATCCTCTCGGTAGACGGCCGGTCGGCCAGCCGCCAGAGGC
>Ga0187846_10001162_pt1 | contig 14902 bp, 5 predicted proteins | sample TC_taG_FD_161473 | JGI IMG/M metagenome (GOLD analysis project Ga0187846, IMG submission 161473) | Biofilm microbial communities from the roof of an iron ore cave, State of Minas Gerais, Brazil - TC_06 Biofilm (v2) | ecosystem: Environmental > Terrestrial > Deep subsurface > Cave > Wall biofilm ...
CGCGAGTCCACCCCTGCGACTGCTCTAGATACCATGCCGACTTCAGACTTTCGCACCGGTAACTTTTCGGCATTGCTGGGATCCCAGATTGGCACCGATTGCCTGGGTCGGCCAGTCCTCTCCGGACAAATTTATAACCCATTTACAACCAGAGGCATTACTGCCGGAGAGACGGACACGGTTACAGGGCTGACTGCGACATGCGGCGGCAAGGTTCGCGATCCGTTCGTCGGTAATGTCATCCCTTCCGGCATGATCAACCCCGTCGCCAAGAACTTGTTACCCTATTGGCCTAACCCGACCAGTTCGGCGCTGTTCTCGAACTATACCGCTACGGGCCCTCTGGCGGTATCGTACGACAGGGGCAACGGGCGCATCGATCACAACATCAGCGACCGGCAGCGGATGTTCTTCCGTGTGTCGATCGAGCACGAGTTTAAAACCGAGTTTCCGCCGTTGTATGGCGCGAATGATGTTGGCGGTCCGGGGTCAATACGCCCGGAGAATCGCTTCGACTACGGGGCCGATTACGTAAGAACCATCAATCCCTCGACAGTGCTGACCGTAACCGGCGGGTGGAACCGCTGGACCGAAGACCTTAATCCGCAAGGCAGGGGATTCAAGAACTCCACCATTGGTCTGCCTTCCTTTCTGGACGGCATAGCCGACAATTTCCCCGGGATATCAATTTCCGGAACCGCCGGCCTGGGGTCGGGTACTCGCGCGTTTAACCCGCGGGAGGTCAGGACCATCGCCGCGGACCTGACCAAGATTCATGAGGCGCACAACATGACCACAGGGTTCATGTTCGTGGGTCACCAGACGCCCAATGTGTATGAGAACCAGCCAGTTTTTAATTTCGGGTCGAACTTTACTCAGGGACCGGATCCCACGGCGGCCAATCCGGCAACGGGCTGGGGTTTTGCCTCCTTTTTGCTCGGGACGGGGAACAGCGGCGGCATAACAATAAACCAGTCGCCAGTGAACTCCAACGAATGGTATGGCTTGTACTTCCAGGACGACTGGAAAGCAACGCGCAAGCTCACGCTGAACCTTGGAATTCGTTGGGACTACCAGACCGGTGTATCGGAACGGCACGACCGCAACGCTTGGTTTAACTTTACGGATCCTAACCCCATCAGCACAGCCATTGGATTTAATGTTCCAGGCTTCCTGGTCTATGAAGGCGGCGGGAACGGAAACCGCCGCCGCTTGTACCAATCTCAAGCCACCAACTTCGCACCGCGGCTGGGCATGGCCTATCAGATGACGCCCAAGCTGGTGATGCGCGCCGGATTTGGCTTGTTCTATTCGCTGAATGCTGAGATCGGTGGATATCAAGGTTTGGATATCTATGGCTTCAGCCAGACAACCCCCTATGTCGGCACGGTGGACGGCATTACCCCCGCCAACTTGCTGAGCAATCCTTTCCCAAGCGGACTGATCCAGCCGACAGGCAAGTCGCAGGGAGCTCTCACCAACGTAGGTCTAAACGTAGATGCTTGGGAGGGTTACCGCCCGACTCCCTATGTCGAACAATGGACCGGTGGTCTGCAATACGAGATCACACCAAACAATTTGATTGAGGCAACGTACGTCGGCAACCACGGCGTCAAATTGCTGTTCGGCGGCCTCGGCATGAACCAACTTCAGCCTCAGTATCTCTCGATGGGCGATGCTCTGCTAAACCCTGTCGCTAACCCCTTCTATACCTATTTTCATGAGCACAATCTTGTAAGCGGATGCGGGCTTGACCAACCCAGTGTTCCCCAGGGGCAGTTGCTTCGGTCGTACCCGGAGTATTGTGGCGTGAACTCCATCCAGAGACCTGCATCCTTTTCGACCTATAATGCGCTGCAGTTGAACTTTACCCGTCGCTGGAGTCAGGGACTTCAATTCGTGGCGTCCTTCACAGCTTCCAAGTACATCAGTAATGCTGAGGGCTGGGAAAACTGGACTATACCGGGCTCGGGCACGATCCGGAACTATTATAACTTGGCCGCAGAAAAATCGCTGGATGGTGCAGATATCCCGAAAAGCTTGGTGTTGAATTACATCTATCAGCTACCCGTGGGCCGCGGCAAGCACTTTGGGCGCGATATGAGTGGCACCCTGAACGCTGTCGTGGGCGGATGGCAAGTCTCGGGAATATCAACGTTCAAGGACGGATTCCCGTTGAGCATCGTGGCTGATAACAACAATACCGGCTCGCTCGGCAACGGCCAGCGACCGAATCTCGTCGGTGATCCTCACGTCTCAAACCAGACGATCAACAGGTGGTTCAACACAGCCGCTTTCGCGCAACCTGCAGCATTTACGTTCGGCAACGTGCCCCGAACCATGCCTAACCTACGTTCGCCGGGAATAAACACGACCGACCTGGGAATCCAGAAATGGTGGAACGCCACCGAGAGAATGAAACTTGAGTTCCGCGCCGAGGCGTACAACATTTCCAATACTCCTCAATTCTTCGCGCCGGACGCGAATTTTGGTGATCCGACGTTTGGCACGATTACTTCGGCCTACCCTGGTCGCTCCATTCAGTTCAGCTTGAAAGTCGTCTGGTAATCCCGACTTCAGCCTTGCAGCCTCCTGTCCCGCATAATTCTTGACAATCCCCTTGCCCCCTTGGGGGAGAGGGTGGCGAGCGTAGCGAGCCGGGTGAGGGGGGATGGGCAGAAATCATGATTGTCAGGAATCATGCGGGACAGCACACTAGAACGTACGATTAATGGCCAGGCCAGAGATTCGAAGAGTCCTTACGCGCGACACCCCGGCGACCCAATGGGTGCTCTTTTCGGTGCTTTTGTCGCTAAACGTCCCTCGAATTTCAGCCTTCAATCCGGCACTTGTCAGCGCCAATGCGTGCCTTCAACCTCTTCTCATCGATGCGGGCCAATCGGAGTCGGACTCTGACAGCAGAGTGGAATCCCTTATTGGTCAGGCCCAGCGAGCCCAAAACGGTGGAGATTTCCAGGGTGCGGCAGAGAGCTATCGAGAGGTGCTGAAGTTGCGGCCTCATTTTGCCCAGGCACGGGCGAACCTGGGCCTCATGTACCATCTCCTGGGTGATTACAACCAGGCGGCCGGCCAATTCGAGATGGCGTTGCGGGAGCAACCTCAACTGGTCGTTCCGAACCTTTTCTTGGGTCTGGACCTTCTGGAACTTCACGAGCCTCAAAAAGCTCTCGGCTATCTGCAACGCGCGCAACGGATGAATCCCCACGACGAACCAACTGCGCTGGGTCTTGGCCGAGCCTACTCAGCTCTGCGTGAATTCCAACCTGGCAATGACTGGTATTTTCGCGCGGCAGAAATGAACCCGAAAGATTCGGAGGCTCTTTACGGGCTCGGCATCACTTATCTCGACCTCCAAAAGGCGGCCGCGAGTGAACTTGGTTCAAAAGGGCAAGATTCACTCTTTGGCAAAAGGTTACTCGCAGAGTTCTTCGAGCAGGAGGGCCGAGTCAATGATGCCGTCAATCTTTACAAGAAGCTCTTAGAAGCGAACACGACTTGGCCGGGGCTTAGAACCGCCCTTGGTTTTGATTACGTTCTGCAAAAACAGGTCGCTGCGGCCAAGGCTGAGTTTCAAGCCGAGCTCGGCCAGAACCCGGGTTTCCTACTCGCTCGTCTGGGCCTGGCACGCACCTCGCTTGAACAAGCGGACTTTGAGCAATGCGCGCAGGAGCTGGCAGAGATCTGGCGAACCGACCCTACTTTTTTCCGGACGAATGCTGGCGCCTTCTTGGTTGGTCTGTCTCCCGATAAGGCGCGCGGGTTGGAGGAATGGCTCAACGGGAAGGCAGCCGGGACGCTCGACGCGGCTCTGCGGAGTTACCTGACCGAACGTCTTGGGGAATTGGTGCAGGGGAAGGTGCGCGTTTCTCCCGCTTTCTCGGAAGGACAGGCGCAAAGCTCTGATCAAACCGCTTTGCAAGAGAAGATGAGTCCGTCGGATCTATATCAGCAGGGCCACTATTCGTCGTGCGCGCAAAAGTTGAAAGGGAAGGGAAGCCTCGACCGCAACCTCTTGCTGCTTTTGACCCAATGCAGTTTTTACTCAGGGAACTACAGGGTCAGTTTTCTTGCCTCGGGGCAAGTGCTGACCACAAGGCCGTCAGACCTCGAGGCCCTGTACTGGCGGGCAGCCTCCAGCTCAAAGCTAACGCTCCAAACGCTGTACGCCGCCGGCCTTGCTGATCCTAACTCCTTTCGGGTTCATCTGCTGCTTGGTGAAGCTTACCGGATGATGAAGAAACACGAAGCTTCCGAGTCGGAATACCGAAGGGCGCTCGAGCTCAAACCCAAGGACCCCGCCGTCCATTTAGGATTGGCAACCTTGTACTGGCAGACAAAGGAATACGACAAAGCGCTACCGGAATTGCAACAGGCGCTTGCGAAACGTCCCAATGACCCCGAAGCAAGCTACTTGATGGGAGATATCCTGGTGGCTCGGCATCAATACTCCGAAGCCCAGCCCTATCTCGAGGCAGCACTGAGCGCGGCCGGCAATACCGTCTATTACGCTCACGCACTGCGCGGCAAGATTTTTGCCGCACAGGATCGAACGAATGACGCAATAAAGGAATTTCAGCTCGCGCTGCCGGGAGATGATGACGGGAGTTTTCACTTTCAGATCTACCGGCTGTATACAAAAGTCGGGAATGAGAGAGCCGCCGCGGCAGCCTTGCGGGACTCCGAGGCGATTCGGCGACGACAAGCTGAAGGCATGCGAGCCGCATTTGAACGGAGCGAATGATCCAGTGCCTCCTACAGGCTACGCGTTGTTCTAGGCTAGCAGGCTGCGAAAAAGTGTTGGGACGCGCTTTGCAAGGGCGGGGCTTTCAGCCCCGCCGCAAATCGCGCCCCCACAATTTCAACAACTTAGGTTGACGGCGTCGGTACGGCGGGGCTGAAGCCCCGCCTTCCGAGGTACGAATTCGCCTTTTGCTGCAACCTTCTAGCCTAGTCTATTTCACTTCCTGAAGTGAAGCTTCGGTTTGGATGCAGCAAGACCTAGGAATCTTCTTGGTATGAGTACATTGGGACTTTTAATGCCGGACGCGAACCGGCTGATTTCGCTGCAAGCGCCGGATTTAGCAATCATTGTCGTGTATTTCGCGATGGTGCTGGGAATCGGTGTCTACCTAAAGCGCTATGCGAAGAGCGGAAACGACTTTTTTCTAGCTGGACGGGAGATGACGGTTTGGGTGGCGGGTCTGAGCTTTCTATCGGCGAATCTCGGCGCCATTGAATTGATGGGATGGGCAGCGTCGGCGTACGAGTACGGCATTCAAGCGGCACATTTCTACTGGGTCGCCGCTTTCCCGGCGATGGTCATCCTGGGCCTGGTGATGATGCCGTTCTACTACATTTCGAAGACCCATTCGGTCCCTGGTTACCTCCACTTACGCTATGGAGAGGAGGCGCGCGCCCTCAGCGGCGTATCATTCGCCGTGATGACCATTCTGATGTCAGGTATCAATATGTACGCCATGGCCTTGGTAATGAAGGTGGTTGTTGGATGGAACATTCACTTCAGCATTTGGGTCTCTTCCCTCACTGTGGCGATTTACGTGGCGATGGGTGGTCTATTTTCAGCGATCTTTAATGAAGTCCTGCAATTCTTTCTGATCTGGGTAGGGGCATTGTTGATTCCAATCTTGGGCCTGATTGAAGCGGGCGGCTGGTCGGGTGTGGTGGCGCGAATACATCAGAACTTCCCAGAGGGGGACTACACGCACCTGTGGCGGACGTTGGGGACCTTCTCGGGGAACCCGATGGGGGTTCACTGGACGGGAATCGTGTTCGGCCTAGGCGGAGCGATTGCGTGCGGTTACTGGACGACAGATTTCCTGGTGGTACAGAGGGCTTTGGCCGCGAAGGACCTGCGGGCGGCGAGGATGGCGCCAATTCTCGCCTCGTATTTCAAGATGGCGGTTCCATTCATCGTAATCCTTCCGGGACTGTTGGGGCTGGCGCTGCTACCCTTCAAACTCGTGCCTGAAACAGCGCTGGTGCCAGGGCAACATAGCTACAACGAGGTCTTGCCGCTCATGTTGGCGCGTTACTGCGGGCCCGGTTTGCTGGGGCTGGGGATCACGGCGTTGATCGCCGGCTTCATGTCCGGGATGGCGGGGAATGTGAGCGCATTTGCGACGGTCTGGACCTATGACATTTATCGGCCTTACGTGCGCAAGGACGCCTCCGACGCCCACTACGTGAAGACGGGCCGCTGGTGCACGATCCTCGGCGTGCTGGCAAGCATCGGAGCGGCCTACTTCGTGACACGCTTCAAGAGCATTATGGATTACATGCAGGCGTTGATCAGCTTCTTCATCTCTCCCCTGTTCGGAACCGTGATTGTGGGGATGCTATGGAAGAGGGCTACGGCCAAGGGCGGTTTTTGGGGCCTGCTAGCGGGAAGTCTTGCTTCGGTGGGAATGTTCGTCCTCGTGAAGGTGGACCCGCGCAAGCTGGCCTGGATCGCACTGTCACCGGACGCCAAGGACATGGCGGAGAATCTGTACCGGGCGCTCTGGGCGTTGATCATCTGCGTGCTGGTGACCGTGGTCGTAAGCCTGCTGACCAAGCCGAAGGCGGCCGAGGAGCTGGAGGGGTTAGCTTACGGCCGTACGAAAATTCCCAGCGACGGCGACGTGCCGTGGTACCAACGGCCACTGCTTTGGGGCGCAGGAGCTGGAGTTGTTTTTGCCGTCCTTCAGTGGATTTTCTGGTAGCGGAGAAGGTCGCTGACTGTCATCGGGTGTACCGATCGTCTTCTGCGGAGGTTGCCGTGAAGAGACGTTCTTTTCTTAAGGCGTCCGTTGGTTTAGTTCCGGGAGTTGCGGTCGCCAGTGGCCTGGCGTACACAAGTCAATCGTCCCTTGATAGTCCGGGAGCCCTTCCCGAGGGAATGGTCGGTAAAGATTTTCTGGTCTTGGCCCGTGAGCTTGCCAAAGAGAGACGGACGGTTGTGGGGCTGTTTCACGATCCAGCGTTTGCGGGCCGTGAGATCCCCCCTAGCCTGCGTCCGGAAAACTTTCACAAGACCTGGGGTACGAGGGACGATATCCGGCTAGTCCTGCTTGACAAATATCAGGTCCGTTCGTATTCCATCCTCTTCAAGGGCCGGATGGACATTCTTGTCTACCCTTATGGGCCACTTTACCCCATGGACAGCTTCTCTTTGTTTTCCGGGGACACAGTGACGCACTTCCTCAAACGCGGCGGCGCCGTATTAACGACCGGAGGCGTTCCGTTCGGTTTGCCAGTCAGTGACGAGGGCAAGCCTCCTGTGAAGGAGGCGATGGAACCCGATGGCTTGAGCCTCAAGAATGAAATCTTCGAAAGATGGGTTGCCCCGCTGGGTTACAAGTATTATGTGCATCCGTATGAACCGATGGAGACGCGCTTTGATCGAAGATACTTCCCAAGTCTTCGGGGCCCACTCGATGTCGCCGGTTGCCGGCTAGGGCTCGTGGTCAACAACAGCTCGCACGAACCTGTTCCTAAATGTTCGCACGGAAACGTGTTTCCTGAGCGCTACCCCGCCCGGCAGGTTACTCCTCTTCTGTGGGGTTCGGACAAGTACGGCAAGGTTCTCGCTGTCAACGGCCTGCTCATACAGGACTTCGAGAACGGCAGCCGCCGGATACACCTCGCTCACCAAGCTGATCCTCATCCGCTTTCGCCGAACGCTCAGCATTTTTCCGGACTCATGGGCGACCTGCTAAACCTGCTCACCAATCAGCTCATGCTGAAAGAAGTGGAGACAGACTTCGCCTGTTACCGACAGGGTGAACCGGTCCGAGTGCGAGCCGAATGGGTGAGCTTTGAGGCAGAGGATACCGAGGCGGAGGTTTTGCTTGAAATAAGGACCAACGGGCAGACGGTGTATTCGCATGCTGAAACCTTGCGCTTTCCCGCCAAACAGACCGCTACGAAAGAATGGAATTGGGCGCCCCAGGCTTTCGAGAAAGACGAATACGAAGTCCTGGTCAGCATTCGACGAAACGCCCAGATCGTGTCCTCCGCCGAGAACGGATTTGTGATTTGGAACCCCAACGTGGTTGAGGGGGGCCCCACCGTCAGTATTCAAGGCAAGTACTTTCGAATCGGCGGGTCGGAAACATTTCTGAGCGGCACCAACTACTACGAGTCAACCCGCGGTGAGATCATGTGGTTCCGGCCTAATCTGAAGCGCATTGCTACGGACCTAAGGCAGATGCGTGAGAGCGGCATAAACTATATCCGGCCACATTACCATCATCTCAAATGGTTCAAAGATTACTTGTTGTTTCAACAGGGCAAACTCTTTCCGTTTTTCGCCGGCTTGGAGGGTGTCGAAAGCCCTCTCCCCGATGAACGCGCATGGCGTGTCTGGGACGCCTTCATTTATATCTGCCAGAAACTCGGCATCGTGTACGGCGGGGATCTGTTCACGCTCGTACCGGAGGAAATGGGTGACCCTCGCGGGTGGTTCCCGCTTGTGGAGAGCGTTTATTGCCAGGAAAAACGAGCTCTTGAACAGGAATTCTTGCGCCAGATCAATCTGCGCTTCAAAGCCGCACCCGGCATTGCCTGGGATCTCTGGAATGAGCCGGGAGTACCTGTTGATGCCTTAAAAGGCTGGACGAACGACCTGCGCCAGACTCTCGAGAAGACGGGAGTGCCGCGTTACATTACCGTGGGCGGCGGGTCAGGAGAAAAACTGGGAGATGCCGTTGACTATCTCGGCGCCCATTCAGGTACTCACGAGATTCGCAAAGTCTTGAACACGTCGAAAAAGCCGGTACTGATGCAGGAAATCTACATGGATCACAACGAGGACCTGGCGAGCGAGCTTATCCAAGCTGAAGATATGAGGGAAGGCATCCTTGCCACGCTTAAGAACGGATATTGTGGAGTGGCGCCCTGGTCCTGGACTCGCCAGATGAGACTCTGGCAGGATTCGTACGAACACGATCCTGCCTTTCGGATGGAGAGTTGGGACGACCGGCTGGGAACTCATGTCCATGACGATGCGACCCTCAAGCCTGCCGGCCAGGTGTTCCGCGACCTCGCTACGCTCATACGGACAATTCACCTTGTGGACTTTGACTCTTCTTCCGGACGAGTTTCAACCGATCGCGGAGAATTGCTCGTCAAGTTAAAAGAGGTAGGCAATTTGCAGGGTTATTCCCTGTACCATGTGTCTGGACCTCGCTGCTTCGCAGCCATGGCGCAGACCACCGCCCAGTGGGGTGGGAAGCAGTTGGTTTCAGGACCCGCGAACGGTTACGTCTACATCTTTAGCGATGACGGGTCCGACCTCCTCGCCGCCAAGCGCATCTATGCGAAAAGTGAAGCGCCTGGCCAGTTGATGATTTATGGCCGGTCGGCCCGGCCGCGGTCAGTATCGCTGGTTGATGTTTCCCCCCTGGGGATCAAGCCCTTGGGAACTCCCGTGTGGTCGTCTGGCGCCGAAGCAGTTGAGATAACCGTCGATCCCACGTTGCAAGCGTACTGGATGCAGGTGGAGTGGTAAGCGGGGAAGTGGCCCCTCCCGTGATTCAAGACAATAGAATTCTTCCGCGGGAACGGCAAACGATGTGGATTGATGAAGCAAGTAGAGATTTTCACCGGAAGAATTACAGTGCTCGCCTTTGCACTGCGCTGACGATTCTCTGTGCAGCATGGCCCACGACTGCGAGGGCCGAACCTGTTGTCCTCGCAGGGGCGAAAATTCGCATCTCGATCTCGGCCCTAGGGTCCGAGCAACGAGAGCTCATCGAGATCCGCGATGGCGAAACCTGGGCAGACGCTCTTGATACGCAGGGGCCGGTAACCCGGGTTAGAGTGTTGGGTGAGGATCGCGACTGCAATTTACAGAGTGCCCGGGTGGTTGGCGAAGAGATCGTCACGGAGGGAGAATGCGGGAACGGTGCGGTTGAACGAGAGCTCCGGCTCGACCCCGAGGGGGACAGGATAGCGGTCAGGGTTCGATTCACGCCCCACGCGGGGACAACGCTATCCTCGGTCGAAGATCGAATGTTCTTTGCCCGTGCCCTCCGCCGGACAGATACTCCCCTCCAGGGACCCCTGGATTTTGTGTGGAGCCAGACGATCAAAGCAACTCGCGATGATTTAGTGCCGCACTGGGCCTTCAAGGCTCCCGCGGTTATTTTCCAGCAGGCCCGAGTCTTCGCGGCGCTTGTCCCCCGGGTTGAGTTACTAACTGCGAGCGGCCTGCAAAAGGCGCCCCCAGCTCTCGATCTCGATGTAACTTCAAACAATCATGCCTGGTTTTCTTATGGGATCATCCCTACAAAGCCGGCCGGGCACAGTTACTTCCGCAGAGATCCCCGATCCACACTCGATTTTTCGCCTGCTGAATACGAGTATTGGATTTTGGCATCGGTCCAACCTGAGAAGCTGGGGTATCGAAGGGTCTCCCAACTTCTATGGGAAATGTTCGGTAGCCCGGCGTTGAAACAGTCGATGGATGTCCAGCGCAACGCCCACCGGCCGGAATTACTCCTCTTTGACGACTGGCGCAAGGAAGCCTGGACACGATATGCCAATGAGAAGTATTGGGAGTTCGATTGTGGTGGCGCTCGGTGCGGGGCGCTAACGAGCAATCGGAATCCTTGGGGTAAATGGGAGGACGCCCCAAAGGAAGATGCCTGGTTCAATTCATGGTTCCAGAATCTGCGAACTGCCTACGGTTGGTATCTCCACGCCCGACGAACCGATGACTCTGAAATGAAGAGCAAGGCCGAGCAGGTTCTCAATCTGGCTTTAAGAAGTCCGCAACATAACGGTATCTTTTCAACCATCTACTTGCACGATTCTAATATTTGGCTTCGGGATGATGGATGGGCTGGATATCCGGACGACTATCACACCTTCTGTATGTCGTGGACAGGCTACTGGATGCTCCGCTGGGCTAGAGATTTAGTCCCCGCTCGTAAAACGGAGATTCTCGCTTACTTGCGCCCTTATGCCGATTTCCTGGTAAAGGCGCAACAGGCGAGTGGCTGCATTCCGTCTTGGTTTGACGGGAGCCTGCAGCCGCGGCCGGAGTTCCGCGACTTTAATGCCGAGACGGCAGGATCGGCGTTCTTTCTGGCGGAATATTCCCAGGTTGCTTCTGATTCAAAATACCTCAGCGCCGCCATCCAAGCCCAAGAGTTCATTTCGCGTGAGGTTCTTCCCAGGCAGCGTTGGTACGATTTTGAGACATTCCTATCCTGCGCCCGCAAGCCATTCGACTTTTACGACCGATGGACTGCGCAGTATCCTCAGAATAATCTATCGCAGATGCAAGCAGTACAGGCTTATCTTAAGATCTACCAATTGACGGGAGCGGAGCAATATCTTGAGAGAGGGGAGCAGCTTGTCGATTACCTCTTATTGACACAGCAGGTATGGAATCATCCGCTCTTCTCGCCCCGGTTGCTGGGCGGCACGACCACGCAGAATACGGACGCGGAATGGAGCGATGCGCGGCAATGTTATCTGGCAACCCTACTGCTCGACTATTACAACACCACAGGTCGCATCGACTATCTGGAACGCAGCGTGGCGGCGGCCAGAGCCGGGTTTGCGGTGGCGCCGTGGGAGAATTGGGCACACACGGGATATGTTGATGAACCCGGTGCGCTGACAGGATTCCACTGGGGCACAGGCAGCCAAATGGCTAGCGTCGAAATGATGTCCGGCTCCCTCGGCGATGCACTGGTGAATGTTGCTCGTGGTCATGGCGTGGGGTTCAATGCCTGCACTTTGGATGATCTTCATATTTCCGGTACCACCATCGTGTTTGCCCTCAGGGCAGCGCGATCACCTGAGCACTCCCGAGGGTCGGACCGGCATTTGCTCGTTCGGTTCGCCTCGCTTGACCCCAACGCTGAATACAGAATAATCGTGAATGGAGGTCGGCCCGTGGTCGTGGGTGGCCAAGAACTGCTCTCGCAGGGGCATTGGATTTTCGTGAAACGTGGAAAATGACAGGCATTTGATACCCGCTGACCCGCCGGGTTGCAGATCTACTTTGTTTACGGTCAACATTCTGTACGAAATTATGGTGGGTGTGCGGATTCACGGTTTTGAGTGACCACCGCACATGTTGTCCTGGATTCATCACCGTAGAGTTAGTGATCACTCTATGCGAGCGCACGCAAGCCTCCAGTCTCTTGTTATCGTTTTGATGAGCGGAATGCTTCCGTCATCGGGGACGTTGGGCTCTCCTCGACAAGGCAGTCCCTCACAAGCTAAGCAGCAGATCGATCAACTCTTCGAACAAGCGCAGGTCGACATTGCGAAGGGCCAGTATGACGCTGCGGCGGATAAGTACAGGAAGGCGCTTACTCTCGAACCGCGTTCGCCCCAAGCACTGAGCAACCTGGGAGTGTGCCTCTACTTGGGTGGGCACTTACGGAGCGCCGTGGAACCTTTGCAAGACGCGTTAACCATCGATCCTAGCCAGTTGCCTGCAAACCTGATCCTCGGCATGGACTATGTGAAGCTGGGCGAACCTGAAAAGGCCTTTACGCCTCTTCAGCGCGTTGTACGACACGATGCCAAAAACCGCGATGCATTGCTCGGTCTGGCTAGTGCCTTTTTTGGCTTGCGTCAATATGACAAAGCAGGTGAGGTCTATGCGCGTGAGCTCAAGATCTACCCCACGGACTCCGAAGGGTGGTACGGCGCCGGACTGTGTTTCGAGCAAGTGGCAGAGGGCGCCGCTCGGCAACTTGCCGAAGTTGGCAAAGGTTCCTCCTACAATCAGCGTCTCCTGGGCGAATTTTTGATCGAAAATGAAGCAGGGATCGAGGCGGAGGAGGCGCTTCGCCGAGCCTTGGCGTTGAGCGGGAAAGATGAGGAGGGATTGCACGCGGCGCTTGGGTTCGCTCTCTTGCGTCTGGAAGAACCTTCTAAAGCTGTCGATGAGTTTCGATCCGAACTAGGGCTGTACCCCGGGAACTTAGATGCAAAGCTCGGGCTCGCTGCGGTGGATATGAAACGGAGGCACCTTGCGGATGGGTTTGCGCAACTCTGCGGGATTCTTCAGGCGGACGAGGGCTACCTCCACTCCCGTGCTTTCTTTTTTGTGACTTTCCTCGGACAAGACATTGCATCGGGGTTGGCCGGGAGCGCGAGCGAAGTGCCTCCTTCAGCCAGTTGTCAAAAGGCGGCCGCCCTGATCAGAACAGAACTAAATTCGCCCGGATCGGCTCTGGATCCTGAAAGCGCGCTTAGTCCGCTCGGAAGTACCCCGGCGGGTTCGGCTTCGTCCGATAGATCAATGATTGCCCGCGCTTTGCAGGAAAGGAAGTCGGGACAGTATAGTGACTGCGCCCGGGATCTTCAGGCGGCGGCTCTCTCAGGTTCAGAAGATGAGCTGCGTCTCGCGGGATGTGCCTGCTTATCGGGACAATACCTGGTGGGCTTCGAAGCCGCCCGCAAAGTGCTCAACGACAATTCGCACATCCTGGAGGCTTATTACTGGCAAGCCGAATCCGCCAGAAACCTTGCCAAGGTCGCGTTTCAACACGCTACGTCATTGAATCCGAATTCCTGGCAGGGTCAAGTCCTCCTGGGCGATATCTATCGGCAGAGGAAGGATTGGGATGCTGCAGTCTCGCATTACAAAGCAGCGGCCCAACTCAAGCCTACGAGCGCAGCGGCATACCTGGGGCTGGCCACCCTTTCCTGGGAGAACGGCGCGTTTGATCAGGCCAGAGTATCGCTCCGCAGGGTCCTGGAATTGGATCCCGACAACGCGCAAGCCAACCTCGAATTAGGCGACATCGATGTGCGTGCTCACAGGTTTGATGAAGCCCTGCCTCGTCTTGAGAAGAGCCTAGCCCACGATACGCACCACTCGCTGCTTGTCCATGCTGATCTTGGAAAGTCATACGCTGAGCTGGGCCAAGTGGACAGGGCCATCACCGAATTAACGCTGGCGTCTTCGATGGATAGGTCGGGAGAGATTCATTACCAACTCTATAGACTCTATCAGAAGAAAGGCCAGGCTAAGCTCGCCCAGGAAGCCTTAGCAGAGTCTGAAAGATTGCGGCGGCAGGACGCCGAGGACATTCAGCGCCATCTCGGGCGAGCCAGTCAACTTCGAAAGGGAGGCCAACCCGAACCGCAGTGAATCTGGAGTATTACACCCAAGGCCGGTACGTTGCCGTTCTTCCACAAGAAGTCGTGGAAGGCACACAAGCTGAAAGTGCCCTCCTTCAGAATCAACTTGAGGCTGCAGCTGGAGTCGCGCGAACCACAGCCAGATTCTCTTTCATTTGTTGCTCGTTCACCATATTGGAAATAGCCGCTGACAGGTGGGGATTGTTGAGCGCCAGCCGGTAGGCCTTTTGGTGAAGGTTCAACTGGCCCGGAACGCTCTGGTGGAGCAGGACCGCTCGCTCCGGGACCGGCGTGGTGGAACGGTCGGGCTCAAAGACCGCTTGCGCCGTCTTCATAGCGATCACTCCGAAATCCCTGCGGTGAGCCTCTTCGATTACCGGTTCGACGTACTGCCGGTTCATAATGTTGTAAGCCACCATCGCCGCGGAGTAGACGCCGGTCTCCATAGCTGCCTTTAACACCCCGGCGGGATCGTTGTGCGCCGAAACGCCGAGAAAGCGCACCTTGCCCTGCTGGCGTAGTTTCTCGAAGGCTTCGTAAATCTCGGGGACCTGAACCTCAGCGGCCGAGGCAGCTCCGTGGGGGCACATCATCAAATCCACGTGGTCGGTCTTGAGGCGCTGTAGGCTGCTCTCCAGTGAACGCACGATGGTATCCACGTACGTTGTCCGTCGATCAATCTTGGCGCTGTATTTCTTTTCCATCGCATTGGCGAGCGCAGCCTGCTCCACCTGGCGGATCTGCCCGTTGAAATAGTTGCCAA
>Ga0187846_10001163_pt1 | contig 14899 bp, 15 predicted proteins | sample TC_taG_FD_161473 | JGI IMG/M metagenome (GOLD analysis project Ga0187846, IMG submission 161473) | Biofilm microbial communities from the roof of an iron ore cave, State of Minas Gerais, Brazil - TC_06 Biofilm (v2) | ecosystem: Environmental > Terrestrial > Deep subsurface > Cave > Wall biofilm...
CCCAGAGCGAGACGTAATTACACCAGTCAACCTGACTCAGCTACAAACGGACAAGTCCACAAGTCCACAAGTGGATGATTCAGACACCTTTGATCCTAAGGGGGAACCGCTAGCGGTGGACTTAGCCACAAAGCCACAAGTGGATTTACCCACAATGAGCCCAGGGGGTCAGGCGGCAGATCAGCAAGTCAATAGACGGACGAGCCCACAGCTAGACCGCTATACCACCTATGTCAAGCCAGGAATGCGAAAGCTGATTCAGCGAACAGCCCTGGATCAGGACGTGCACGATTATGATATTGTGATTCAAGCTCTTGACGAGTACTTTAAGAGTAGGGGGGTGAGGTAGTAACTGATCTATTGACTCGATATTCATGCTATATGCTATGTTGGATAGAGCAGGGTGCTTAGAACACCTTAGAGAAGTCGGCTAGCATAGTAGCTCGATTTTAATAAGCCTTAATTCGTAGCACCTATTTGGGTGCTTTTTTGAGTTCTCCAGACTCTAGAAGACCAAGAAAAACCCCGCTTAGAACGGGGAAAGCAAGGGCTTTTTTGGTTATTTCTAGAGAAACGCTGATAACAGCTGTGCTCAAATCTTAGCCTACCCATATTGCGTTTGTCAATATCCGAATGAAACAACTATTCGAACTACCGCGATTTACACAGGAACAGCAAGAGCTCATCAGCTCTGTGGAAGAGATCCATAAAGAGCAAGAGCTAGATCAGGGAGATGAAGCCAGGCCGATATTTATACCTGGATTTATTGTCGCTGATGCGACCATTCCCTCTGGTGCTAAGTTAGTGTACGGCAGGGTAGTGGGGTTATCTAAGAAACGTGGTTTCTGCTGGGCTTCTAATGAAGAGATCGGTAGGCCTATCAATTACAAGCGAGAGTCGGTGAAGAGTTATTTGGCTATGCTCTATAAAATCGGCTATCTAACGTACACTACAGTCAGAGATAAGGCTAAAAAACAGGTCATTGAAAGAAGAATATACCCTACCCTAGGGTATTATAATACCCTACCTCTCGGGGATAATAATACCCTACCTGGGGTATCAAAATACCCGAAGAGTATATCAAACGCTAACGCTTTCAATAACGTTAATAATAATGAAGCGTATGAAAAGGCAATTTTTTATGCAGGTATACTAGCTGGGGTACCACCCCCCTCAACCGTGGTTGGGGGTGAAAAGGCGGGTCCACTGAGGCATGCTCTGGCTGTCGTGTCTCGCTCACACGGCCGACCGGAGGCGCCGCATGGACCCGCGGCAGCAATTCTGTCACAACCCCGGCTGCCCGGCCAGAGGGCAGGTGGGGCAGGGCAACATCGGCGTGCATAGCCAAGCGGAGCAGCGCTATGTCTGCCACACGTGCCGGCGGACCTTCGCGGCCACGACGGGCACGGCCTTCTACCGGCTGCGCCGCCCGGCCGACCAGGTGACGCTCGTGCTGACCTTGCTGAGCCATGGCTGTCCATCGCAGGCGATTGTCGCGGCCTTCGGGCTCGATGAACGTACCGTGGCGGCCTGGCTCGCGCGAGCCGGGACGCACTGCGGGGCGGTCCACGCCCACCTGGTGCAGCAAGGGCAACTCGACTTGCAGCACGTGCAGGCCGACGAGCTGTGGGTGAAGCTGGTGGGCCAGCGGGTGTGGATGGCGCTGGCCCTGGCCGTGCCCACCCGGCTGTGGCTGGGCGGCGCGATCAGCCCGCAGCGGGATCTGGTCTTGATCACCGGCCTGGTGGCCCAGGTCCGCGCCTGTGCCGGCCGGCTCGACCTGCTCGTGTGCGTCGATGGCTTGGCCAGCTACGTCACGGCCTTCCGGCGGGTGTTCCGCACCCCAGTCTACACAGGGCGGCGCGGCCGCCCACGGCTGGTGCTGGCCGCCGGCTTCCTGCTGGGCCAGGTGGTCAAGCAGTACGTCCAGCGACGGGTCGTCCGTGTGCAGCCGCGCGTCGTGCAGGGGACGGCGGCCGCGATCGCGGCCGTGCTGGCGGCGACGGCCACCGGCCACGGCATCCACACCGCGTACATCGAGCGCCTCAACGCGACCTTTCGCAGCGCGCTCGCCCCGCTGGTGCGGCGGGGTCGAGCCATCGCCCACAAGGCCGACACGCTGACCGCGGGGATGTATCTGGTCGGCGGCGCCTACAACTTCTGCTGGCCACACGACAGCCTCCGCCGGCTCGCGCCCGTGGGCTCCGGCCGCAAGTGGCAGGAGCGCACGCCCGCGATGGCGGCCGGGCTCACCGATCATCCCTGGCGGATGCACGAGTTGCTCCGCTACCAAGTGCCCTTGCCCGCTTGGGTACCCCCCAAGCGCCGGGGCCGACCGCCCAAAGCCGTGGCGCCGCCAGTCTTGGCGGTGGCCTCATGAACCACGCTCAAGTGGGGTCGTACCCTAGCTGGAATCTTGGGTGATTATGACTCCATAGCATTTTATCAAAAGGCATGTGTCTCTAATGATCCTACCACTCTAATAGAACGAGCCAAGGCAATCGTGTCTGATGGGGGAGCAAGAAACCCAGCAGCGGTCTTTACCGCTTGGCTTAAGGATCAACCCAAGAAGTAGGGGGAGTGTCTTTGGGGGAAGCCACCCGCCCTCTGGTAGGTGGGTCACAGACCTGTTATGCTGGCCGTCAATTAAAGAGAAACGGCCCTGACCCCTGAGCTGGAAGGTTAGCCCTGGCAAGGCTAGCCACCCAAGAGTCAAAGCCGCTCACTCCTAGTCAGATTGAGCTTAGCACACGACTCCCAGCTTCGGCCAGTTCTAGGGCTATGCTGGGAGTTGATTGTGTCTAGCTCAAATGGTATTGCTGTTCGCTTTGGAGATCCAGTTCTTCAGGCAGGCTTCACAGCCATCCCCAACCTGGTACTGAATCACTATGCAGCCCTAGACATATCCCCAGTAGAGATGATGTTTACCATCCATGTGTTCCAGCACTGGTGGAGCGAGAAACTGCCGTTTCCTTCTCTACAGGCGATTTCCCAGAAGATGGGAGTGGAGCGCAGGCAGGCACGCCGCTATGTCCAGAGCCTAAAGGAGAAAGGCTATCTGGTGGTTTCCGAGAGAACCCTGCCAGGGCTTGGGAAGGTGGCTAGTGAGTATGACTTTTCTCCCTTGATCCAGGCTGTGCTCAGCAGGGCTGTGGAGGAGCAGGAAGATACCCATAGGTCAGAAATGTCCTATGGGGGTAGGTCAAATTTGACCGATGGGCATCGGTCAGAAATGTCCCCTGAAGAATACGAAGACCAAGAAGACTCAGTTCAAGAAGACGAAGCATATATTTCGAAAGGCAAGGCCATGGTAATAGATCATGTGACGCAGTCCCAACCGCCATCAGCACCTGTGGGTAATGGTGTCCAAACCAGGATTACTCGAGCTCAAGCACCACAGGGGCCAGCGTTCAACGTGCCGCCAACCATTGCCCATTACGTCAAGGCCTGGAGCCATGAGCTGCATGATTCAGAACACGTCAAATCCAATATCACCCAAGCCTTCAGATTGATGCAGCAGGCAGGCATGAGTGAAACTGTATTTATGCAAAAGATGACTGAGGCCAGAGCTATTACCAAAGAAAGAGGCAACATCAAGAAGCCAGCTGATGAGTTTGGCACCAAGAATAAAGTGCCATATTGGTTTGCTGTGCTCAAGGATCTATTGGGAATGAAGCCACAGCCAGAGCAGGAAAACAGATACCAATATAAGACATGACATTGTGCGACATCAAAGAGACAGAAACAATCCTCGTTTATAAGTAACCTTGTTACTCGAATAATTATACTGCTCGGGTAATTTATCCCCTCATGAGTACCATCTGTCCCTGTGGACTGGGGTGTGGACTAGGGGGTGGACTGGGGTGTGCAATCCAGTCCACAGTTTTTTAGTACTCAGCGGCAGGGGGAAGGGGCAGATTAGGAAGGTGCACCAACTAAAGGAAAGGCAGGGGGAGCAGTCTGGAGCTCGTCCCTCGCTCCAGACTGCTCCCCCTGCCTTGGACTTGAAATTGAGCTGTGGTGGTGGCCTGGGCTTGAGGAAGAGGTTGGTGCACTGGAAGTTAAGGTAGGTCTTTTGCAAAGACCAGGTAGGTAGATCTTTTTTGACATTTCCCCTGACCCCTTTGTCAAAACGATCTTTTGATTTAGGAAGTAGCTGAAAGCAGTTTGGTGAGGCTTGCAAAACTACTATTTGCTATTGAAGATAAGAAGACATCAAGACAGTAAATTTTATTAGAAATAGACCCAATTTTGGGCCAATCTGGCCAATATTTTTATGACTCTTGAGAAGATGCAAAAGTTAGTTCTTGTCTACAACCTCTAGTTGTAAGTTTACGAAAAAAGTATAGGGAATTTACAAACAGTTGAGCTTTTGTGTCTAAAATTATACCGTTTAGTCTGAGCCATGCGAAGGCTACTTCATTCTGAAGATCCAGGGCCACTCCACGATCGAACTGGCATCATACGCCCGATTTGATACATCGGGGAGATCTGGCAACTCGTCTTTTAGAGATATGAGCCACTGGACAATAGCAGTGTCAATCTTATCCTGTTCTGGTAGTGCGTCCCAGAGCTGCTTAAAAAGATCCTCGCAAAGGGCTACGATTGTCTGATTACGGGTCCCCCAAAACTCACCAGTCTCAGGGCCATCTTTATAATATTGAAATAATATTAAGCGCTCTTCTGCGGGGCCATAAATTCCCCACCATAGCCTCTGGGGCTCATCGTACAATCCAATGTGGTAGTGTCCAGTAGCGATCATTGCAAGAAGGTTATTTATACGGGCTAAGCGGTTGGCCTTCGTAGCAGAGAGATGTGTAATGGCTGCATCCTCGTCCAAACTTGGGGTACCATGGCGAACGTAATCCTCCACTGTTCGCCTGCACATTAGATACCAGCACTCACGCCTGCCGTGCTTCAAACTCTCTCTGGCTTGGCTAATACGTTCCTGATAGATATCCGGTGGTTCCACTGCGATCTCGCCTGAAAAAGGAGCAGTTTCTATGCTCAGAGCATCTTTGAGTCCGTACTCCACCGTGCCTCTGCTTTTTATAGCAAGCATAATGGAACCCATGGTATCGGTCTTGCCATGCACAGGATGGACGGGAATAGTCGCTGGATCACGTGGATTTGACCGAACTAGCTCGGCGATGCGTTTGAACACTTTCTGCACTGGCGTAACGGAGATACCTACAGTAGAAGTCACAGATGGATCATGAGCCTGAACTAGACCCGCAACACAGGAAGGTCAGGTATCTGGAGCTTCAGCGGTCGGGGATCCTGCTTGTCCCTTGAGTGCTAGCCTCGCACCCTCAGCGGCAGCCTCAACAAGCAATCCCCTTAATTCGTCTCGGCTCGCCATGTGCGATTCAAGCTGATCAATACGTTCTAGTAGTGATCCCACGGCATGGCTATTATGTCTAGTTCGATCAAGTGTTTTAGATCGTTGAGCATTCTGAATTAAGTGATCTGGTAATGGTGTAGCCTCTAGTTCCTCTACAGGTACACCAAAATAAGTTGCGAGTCTAGTTAAGTTGTTGTGAGTTGCTCGAAGCTTATTATTCTCGATAGCAGATAATACACTCTTATCAATAGGTATTTCACGAGCTGCCTGGCGTAAACTATTTTTAGTAATGTTGTTGCGAAACCATTTTATTTTGTCGCCTTGATATACAGGGGTGATACTCTCTGTTTCCTTCCCGGTATTTAATTCCCTCTCTACTCTATATTGGGCCATATTCGTACCTCGTGTCTGTTGTCTGTTATTCAGACAAGGCCATTATACCACTCGCGGTCTACGCCGTAGGCCACCCACACGTGATTATGGTAACCGGATGGCTTTGACGGGTGCGTATGTGTACGATATACTCTAATTGGTGTCAGACACAGACAGACGGGAGATGTGGTTTGCTTCGGAACGTAGGCGTGGATCGGAGATCCCATATGGTCAGCTGGCCTGAGTCTAAAGAGCAGCAGATATTCTGGGAGACCTACAGGCGGACGATGGAAGAGTACATCTCCGAGGCCACCGAAGCGCAGCTGGAGCGTCTGGGCTGTCTGATTTTCAGGCTCGATCCCGAAGAGCTGGTTTCTCTGTCCAACGGCTCTGACTAGGTGATTGAGCCAATCACCTCTCAATGGAAGGGGCGTACCGAAGTGGCCACTGAGACCCAGCGCAAGGCCGTATTTATGGCAGTCTGTCAGCTGACCTGGTGTGGGTCCTGTGGGCAGCCAGTCGATTGCTGGGAGACCTTCACAGCTTACCTCGTCACTGAGTACTGCGCTCCAATTTGCCAAACGTGTGCTGTGCTTATAAAGGTAGGGAGATTGAGCAAGATCTAGTTCCAAGCTTCAACAATTAAATAGTGACTTTGCCAGGCGGTGAGTTTTCAACCACCGCTTTTACTTTCGTAGAAGCCAGTCGAGCGGGGATAGTGAGATGGTGATCTACACAGAGGCCAAGTGCACGACACATCACTATATCATAGAAAAACTGGCAGTAAGCTTTTGGGTCAATGCCGTAAGTGTGGATTAATACGTAAATATCCATCCGGTAAATATTTTTGCAAATTCAAGAACCATTTAGTCGTAACGATCAATTCGCTTTATAACGATGCTGATGGCTGGTATCACATCTGTTCTGACTGCATCACCAAGAAATTTGAGCGAGTCTAACTGAAAGGAGGCAACATGCGACTGATGACTCTTAGCTTCTTACTTCTAAGTCTTATTCCAGCGGGAGCGGCAGCTAACCAAGCCACACCATTTGCCGTTATCACAACCAGGGGAACAGCTTTATGGAGTCCTGACCCTCAGGTGGGCTTTACCTTTTATATGCAGAAACCAGAACCAACCTCAGTCATGACAGGGCCAACCGCCAGAGTAGTTGGTGTCGAAGGCATCAGATTAACATCACTGGGATTTGATTACCGATTAGATGGTCACTGTGGAGCAGGAGCACCAAGATTCAATATCACGACAGAAGATGGACTAATCCACTTCTTTGGCTGTCATTACGGAAACCATAGTGTGGTTGAAGGATATCCAAACTGGCGAAGAGTTCGTTTTACTCCGGCTGATTCCTATCCGCCTGGTGGATTCGATCTACCAGTTATAAAAATTGGTATTGAGTTCGATGAGGGTCCAGATCAAGGGCCGGGCTTTGCCACTATGACTAATTTTTATATCAATGACGTGGTGATAAATCGACCTTCTCAATAATACTGGACATCTGAAATAGGAGCTATACATGGATGTCTGCTCATATTGCCATGACCAGCAAGCTAGCTTCGTGTTATTTGACGATGAATTAAAAGATATAGCCTATTGTTGCAAGGAGTGTTTCTACTTCGGCAGACATGGAGAAAGCGTGGAAGTGATTGGCTTTAAAGGATGGTCCATCGATGATTGAGCCGTGGGTTTATCCGATTGCAGGGGGGGTGGGGGCATTAAGTATGTTCGGCATTAAAAAGTTCCAGGAGCGCAAAGAGGCTAAGGCTAACATGCTGCCTACAAATGGCCAGGAGCTTTGCTCAGATGAGCTGTCTTTGCCATCTGCCCAGTCCGAAGGAAGGTTGACTTTAGTGGTGGTCGGCACCGGCGGATTGGGGATGGCTAAAAGGACCATTGATGAGTTCGGAAAGTCAGGTAGGTTGGCCGACATCGGCTGTCTGATTGCCATTGACTTTGATGAGCGGGAGAGGAACAAGTTTCTAACATACATTATGCAAAACTATCCCATGCTTATAAGAAGGACAGTTTACAACGAAGAGACCTCTATTCCAGGCGGGTTTCAAGGCCGAGTTTGGGATGAGGTCATGGATAAAGATCTGAAGCTCTATTGGGCACCACAAGTGATGGACTGCCTTTCGAAGGGAGCAAGTTTAATCAGAGCGACTGAGAACAGGGTCTATTCCGAGCCTGTGGTTTATCAGCATAACTACGAACCAGCAGCGATTGTGATTTACGCCTCACCTGGCTCACATGCCCCGATTACTGATATCTGCGGACAGTTTCTGAAAAGCCAGTTTCCTTTAGCTAATATCTATGTGGTGACATTTGTCTCAGAAAACACCTTTCAAAAGAGGCAATTTCCAGAAGTGATGAGACATTATCAAGAAAGCAACTTTGCCAAGATATTTTTCATTGGCGACATGGTGAAGGCGGGAATGTTCTTTGACCATTCTGTAGCTGCCTTCCTGTCCGCTATCTGGGTAGCACCGCTGATTGCCGACCGTCCAGACTCTCCCTGGAATATCCTCAGCTCCTTAAATCCTAAAGGGATGAATGGGGTAGTGGTGTCCCGAGTCTGGCTGCGCAACCTGCCTGTCAAAATGACCGCTGGCCGGAAACGGTTCTTCTGCTTTGATGAAGCCGCAGTTAACGCCTGCATCGATGGCCTAAGAGAGATTGAAAACGAGAGCCTAAAGACCATAGATCTAGCAACGCCTAAAGATGAAACAGCCAGATACGTTTCCATCAGCCTACCCTTAAAGCCCTACTTCCTAATCCGTGTCAAAGATAAAGTCGAGGAGATGGAACGATCGAGAAACTACTTCCAAGAAGATCCTGACAGACACCTCATCTGGGCACCGACTATGGAGTATATCTCAAGCTCCACCGAACAAGTCAAGATGACGGTTGTCAAGATGGAAACGGCTATCCAGGGGATTGATGGTATTCCCCACCAAGTGGCAGGGATGCTGCCGCCTGGAGATGCAGGGATGGAGTAGCGACGATGAGAACTGCGGATCTCAGAAATAACGGCCCAGTTGTGTCTGGCAAACCAGCCAAGGCATCCAAACCACAAAAGAGGAGATTAGTGTTCATTCTGACCATAGCCGTGCTTTTGGCTGGAGTGGTGATCTATCTGCTGATCCCAAAGGGGAAAACTCCTGAGCCTATTCCTGGTGTTCTCCAAGAAGTAGTTGGCAAGAATAAAGTTCTCTTAAGAGACTTTGAAAATAGAAAGTGGCTGACATATTGGAAAGAATATGCTGAAATGCTAGGCGACCCGCTGGAGTCTGAAAGACCACTTGGCACGCAGTCTTCTTGTATTAGATTTGTCTTTCACATTGTCTGTCATTCCAATAACCAGTCTCAAAAAGGGACTATTTGGGAATTTCAGCCTCTGCTACTAGGAGTCTCTTACCTGCCGCCAACCATCCAGCCTAATGATCAAGCGGAGCTGGCGCCAATTGTTCAAAGCTACATGATGAGCCTTGAGCAAAAGGGGATTGATAGATTCTATTTTCTGGGAGCTGTCCAGAGTCCGGCGTTTTGTGTTGATAATCAATGTATGCAGGTCTTTCAAAGAGCAGTACTGACATGGAATAGCGGTTCGGTCAGACCAGAAGACATTAAGCGAGAACGGCTGGGAGAGAAAGCCAAGGTGTCTTAAAGAAGATGGATGAGGGATATTAACCATGTCTAGATATGATGACGAGCACTCGGATCTGGGCGGAGATATTGGGGGGTTTTTCGGGGCAATGGTCGCGGGAGCGATTATTGCCTTTCTGATCGTGATCACTATGGAGCTGGTGAGACTGCATCGGGAGACCCCGCCTTGGTCAGATACCGAAGGCGGTCAGAAAATGCGAATCGCCGCTTTGCTCTTTCTGGGCACAATCGGGCTGTCAGTCCTGCTATTCCAGTTTCCTGCCACGCTCAGCATCGCTCCATGGCCAGCCTCGATTGGCTTCCTGCTCTGGGTGATTGCTTTGGAGTGGATCAACATCGCTTATGCCCAGCCTGTCCCAGCGGATGATCCGTCCCTGGAAGACGACTTAGCCCCGTGGCGGTTTAAGACTACTAAAAGTGACAATCAAGAAGAACAGAAAGAGCCAGTGGCAGCTAACATTTTCCGCTAACAGCTCTGGCTTACACAATTATTACCACCTTCTCACCATCCAATACTGTAGTAGTCACTATAATAGCGCAACGAGCTTAAAACGATGCCAAAACCTGCCTTGGTTCTGACTCAACGAGATATAGAGATTATCCTAATGGTTTATTTCTATGATGGTGTCTTGATATCACATCTGAGAAGAAAGTTTTGGCCTAATGTCCTATCCCACACCTCATATTATCGAAGAATAAAGAAGCTGATTGAGGCAGGTTATCTGAAGGGCAGCAGCAGTGAACCATTCACTAAGGCCGACAGAATTTGGCTAACTGTTGGGCCTTCAGCCCGACCGCTCCTTTCTCAGTGGTTAGGGGTGTCAGGACACCAGCTGCAGACGACCACCAAAACCACCAGTCCCTTCATTGTGGCTCACCGAGCAGCAGTGGGTGATGTCAGACTCAGCCTAGAGCTCTCAGCCCAGATTTACCCTTGGATCCGCTTTCTGGAGTGGCAGTCAGAAGGGGAGCTGGCCAGAGTGCCAATGCAGGTCACCGAGCAGGTGAAGCATCAGGAGAAAACCGAAAGCGTCACCCGATATATTTTGCCAGATGGTGCATTTAATATCACCACCAATACCCACTCGTTTAGAGCCTTTGTCGAAGTAGATATGGGAACAATCCCACACAGATTGAGCCAGAAACTCAGAGATTATCTAATCTTTGAAAAAGAAATAAAACCCAAAATACCAGTGTTATTTATTGTCCAAGATAACTTCAGGATGCAGAAGGATAGAGCCAAATCAATTCTCAAGTGGGCACAGGAAGCAGCCCTAGGACTGGGAATGTCGTCAGAGATCTTCTGGATTGCCAAAAGGGCAGATATTTCAGAGCAGACGATATTGACCAGCCCGATTTGGCAGGTGGCTGGGAGACCTGGTGAACTTCAAAAACTACCAATTCCTTACATACCTCAACTAGTGCCATCAGAGGAGCATACCCACACTCAGCCGAGTTTATGAGCCCAACCCAAGAGAGAACACCATTTCCCAAAGGACATGTCAAAATCGGCAGTGTCGAGCCTTTCCTACCATGGATCTGTGATATGAAAATCGATATGAATGAACAACTACACGCTATGGTAGTTGGCCGAGCAGGTAGTGGCAAGAGTAAATTATTAGAAGCCAGATTTATCGAAGGATTCAATAAAGGTGAGACCGTGGGAATTGTTGAGCCTCACCATGATTTATCATTTGATACTATCACATTTCTGATATCGCAAGGCATATTTAACGACGAGAAAACATTTCAGGAACTGGTCTATCTGGACTTTGGCAACGGAGCATTTGTACCGCTCAACATCCTAGCTGGAGACAAATCTGACTTTCATACTATTGCTCTCAACGCTCTGGATGCCATGACCCGAGTTTGGCCCGACTTAAATGAAGCACCGATGTTTCAAACCCTCTTTCTATCAGCTGTTACGGCTCTAATCTTAAATGATATGCCCATAACCTTTTTGCATAAAATAATTACCGATGAAGAATATAGATTTACATGTTTGAAAGTTGTCAAAGATGAAACCGTCTTGGATACCTTTACTTGGTATGGCAGTCTCAGGCCTTCTGAGCAGGCAGTCCAGGCGGGATCTCTGATCAGGCGGGCCCACCTGTTAGCCTTCAACCCGATTGCCCGTTACTCGCTGTCCCAGCCTGAGTGCCTGGATTTTCGCAGAATGATGGATGAAGGCATCAGCTTTATTATTAATCTGGGCAACATCAAAGATGACCAAACCAGAAAAATTCTTGGGGCAATGGTCATGGTACTAATCGAACATGCAGCCTTATCCAGAACCGATTTACTGCCAGAAGAGAGAAGACCTGTCACTGTATTAGTGGATGAATGGACGTCATTTGCAGCTCAAGAAAAAACAATTTCGACTGTTTTAAGCCAGTGCCGGAAATTCAACCTCCGTATATGGCTAGCTAATCAATCACTGTCTCAAGTTCCAACTCATAGACTGATAGGAGCAATGGAAAATTGTAGACTAACGGTGGTTTTTGGTGTTGGCAGGAATTCAGCTGAGATTGAGGCCAAACAAATCGGCAACGTTGACCCGCTGGCGGTCAAAGAGGAAGGATTGACTGAGACCAAACACGCTCAATATCTCTCGATCATGGAACAATATGAGATGTGGACTCAGGAATTGACTAATCTAGATCCGAGGATTGCCTATTATAAGCTGCATAATAAACCAGCTGTGAAGTTTAAGACCAAGAATGTCCCAAGTCCGAGAGTTGATCACAAAGAGCTGCACCGTGTTCTAGATACCTACAAAAGACTATATCAGAGAACAGAAGAGCAGATTAGTGAGTTAGGAAAAAAGAAGCCATCAATCCAGATCCTTAGATATGACGAGACAACCAACTCATTTGATGGCTTTTCTACACCGCTAGAGCCAGAACAAATTGACAGCTGACATATGAATCTATATCTTACCTAACATGTCAAAAGAAATATCATCAGCAAGAGGAGAGTGGGATATTGAAGGCATTTATTACGCCCTAAGAGCAGACATGGATCAGGCTGAATCAGTCGCCTATGGGGTAGGTACTAGGTTTATAATTGGCCAGACTGGGACTTCAATTGATCTGTTTCCAGAAGCAGCCCATCTGCAAATTACGACCAAACACAGCCAGATCTTAGCATATAGAGTCAAGCTGTCTCAGATAGAGCCCAACTGGGTGATGTTTGAGTCGACTGATACGGAAGCCAAGCACCAATACTTTATTGAAGCCAGTGGTGATGTCTGCTATCTCAGCTGTCCGCAGGTGCCACGGGTCAGTCTAGCTGAGATCTTTGGACAGGCTGTTGGACAGGTAGAGCCAGCCTCGGAAGAAGCTACCACAGGGAAGGGGGAGAAGAGTTCAACAGTAGTGGTCTCAGGGAGACTGAAGACTAAGGTTAAAGAAGGCAAGCCTGATAGAAAGGGCAAGCCGACTGCTTGGGGCAAGCTGGCAGTTTATGAAGAGGGGGCAAGAGATGCCCATTTATATTTAGCCAGCTTTCACAGACATACAACAATAATTGCGTTAGGGTTAGCTGTCGAAGATCATATTACAGCTGAGGGTTATCCACATCCCGCCAAAGAAGAAGGCAAACTAGATACCTTTAGCGTGATCAACTTACGCCAATATCCAGGCAAGGAAAGTAAGGAGCAAAAGTCATGGGCTACCAGGAACGGGAGATGACCTTTTCCACTTGAAGAAGCTGTGGGGGCACAGGAGTGTGCCCGAGCTGTCAGGGGGAAGGCTGTGGCAGTTGCTTTAGGGGTAAGTGTGCAAGGTGCAAGGGAGCGGGCAAGGTGCCTAGCCCCAGATGACATAAAGTTGGCTTCACCAGAAGGGATATAAAGCCCCTGTTTTGGCTCTCAGGTCTTAGAACACCACCCTAGGTTCTCTAGGCCATTCTCAGCGGGATTTGGCTTAAGCATTGGGGAAATCAGGGGTTCCCCAGAAGCCCCACCCACGCGCGGACAGATTACGTCAAGTCAAAATAGCAACAGTACTTATTGCAGACTATAGGATCGTATGCTAGAGTCGACTTAGCAGATCTAAGAGTCAAGATTGGGGGAGTAAGATGCTGGATGACTGGGAAGAGGTTGCCGAAGAACAAGTCAAGCTGTGGAAGAAGCGTGACGTTACCAGAGCAGACAGAGGCCCTTATCAGGACAGACTGCAGTCCATGACAGATGGAGCTGGCATCAGGAAGCTTCTAGAAAACAACCGAGTGCCAACTGAGCGAAACCGCTGGGAGATGGCGGGAGAGGATATCCTGATAGATGTCGAAGTAACCACGGAAAAGGGCACTGACACGGAACACACCTTCCTGCGGGTCAAGAGACTGGGTAGTCTGACTCAGGAAGAGCTGGCAGAGAGACAGAATAAACGGAAGGCCAAAGCCAAATCTGCTCCAGCTACCACCGCAGAAGCCCCTGGACCAAGATCCCGCCGAACGACCTAAGCCGGAAAAAGAAGCTAGGTGGAAAGACTCTGCCTAGCTTTCTTATTGCCTGGTTGAGGGGGTGGATTGGCAGTAGTAAAATATACAAGTTATGGCCACCCAAGAATTTGATTATCTGCAGCCTGATTATGTCTCAAAAATGATGGCCAGACCAGACAGCAGAACTGTTGATGAAATCAGCCGACAGTTTGAGTCAGCTGTCAAAAAGAGATGGGGAGTCTACTGTAGATTACAGGAAATTAAAAAGGGATATGAGGGGAGCTTTAGCTGGGATCAAGGTAATGGTGAGGAGTACACAGTCAAAGCTACCCCAGAGCTGTTGCAGGGAACAACCCATATCATGGCTTTACGGGCAACAGACTTAGCAGCCAAAGGTTATACAGAGTGTGTCAGACAGCTTCTTGACCGCTATCATTTAAAAAGACAACCCAGAGAGTTTAAATTCAGATTTGGCACCAGAGATGATAAATAATCTTTAACTCATCAGATGAAATGGCCATAACCTCTTCATCTAGGCTCAACCAGGCACCACACATAAGTCCAGCTGCCCAGCCTAACAACCGTTCTAGCCACAATTTTGAGCCTTGCTCCTTTCAGAGTTAGGCTCAATTCTTCTCCCATCATGCCTAACCCGATCTCCTTAGGCTTCCAACCTGCCAGTTTTGGCCCTTGTGCCAGATTTATCCAACTTGTGCCAAACCATTACCCCACAGGAAGCGATCTAAAGGGCCTGGCCAGCACTTCAGGTCATTTAGATACCCCCTATTTTGGAGCCTCCACAGCAGGCAGCCAGACTCAGGCTGGAGCTGATCCATCGGACCCTATCCCGAGACTCTGGTTCTCCAACTTCCAATAAGGGGCAGATGGGCAGTTGACCAGCTCGTCAGCCACTCCCCGTAAATCCCAGCGACTGCTATATTAGACTCACCACTGGCTTCAAGCCTGCGACTGGGGCTAACCAGGAATGGTTGAGAACACACTTTGGTATGGCAACAATCTAGGAATTCTGAGAGATGAAATTCCTTCTGAGACTGTT
>Ga0187846_10001164_pt1 | contig 14892 bp, 12 predicted proteins | sample TC_taG_FD_161473 | JGI IMG/M metagenome (GOLD analysis project Ga0187846, IMG submission 161473) | Biofilm microbial communities from the roof of an iron ore cave, State of Minas Gerais, Brazil - TC_06 Biofilm (v2) | ecosystem: Environmental > Terrestrial > Deep subsurface > Cave > Wall biofilm...
CGGCTAACGCCCGTCCCATTCGCTGGAAATACTCGGACCCATCTCGCCGCCTACGCACTAACGAATTCACTGCGACAGTCCACTAGGTCTAGTGCCTCCTGTGGTGCAATGACATCGTGAGGGTGCTTGGGGGCTATGGATTCACTTCGAGCCGTGTCCATGATCGCGTCGTGCAGAAGTGGATGAACCCGTTTCGCAAACAGAATCCACTCGTCCTTTGCCAGATCCTGGAGAACCAGGGTTTCTTTCTGGGCAGCCGGGTGGGTCTCTGGAAGTGCCGCGTAGAGCGGAGCCGGAGCAAATGGTACAGCCGTGATCTGGGCATCCGGCGGTGGCGCCGTCACCAAGCCGAGGTTCACTTCCCCCACAAGAACGCTCCGGACCGACTCCATTGCGAATTGAGTTCTTAGTCGAACTTGGAGGCGCGGATATAAGGGGAGTCGGATCGCAAGCAGCTCGGAAATCCAGTCGCGATTGGCATAGGGTGAGTGCCCAATTGTCAAAACGCTATCGGACCCCTCGTGTACAGCACGAGCGAGATGCACAGTCCGCTCCGAATGGAAGAGCGCCAAGCGAGCTTCTTCGACGAAAATACGTCCGGCATCCGTGACTTCCACAACGCCTCGTTTATCGCGAATAAACAGGTGGAATCGATGCTCGTCTTCGAGGTCGGTAATCAGTTTGCTAAGGGCAGGCTGGGCTATTCGCAGTCTCTGCGCCGCTCGTGTGAAGTTCAACTCTTCGGCCAAGGCAATGACCGCGTTCAAGTGGCGTATTTCGACGTTGGCAAACACAGCTCCGCCCCTCGTTCAAGGATTCGGTGATACCAGAGTTTCGTCCTGCCATCTGTGAAACGACGAGTGGTTATGACTTTGGAACCCGGCCAGCTCTAAAAAGTTTCTTAAAGGCCCAAAAACTTTTACTTCGCACTCACCTGAAATCGGCTCCCGACAGGCGTTCCCGGCTAAATAACACTGGAAATCCATCACCAAAGAGCCACTCCGGCCGCCCTCGGCCCGCAGCAAACGGTTCGCTGCTTCAAGTCGCGCCGCGTGCTGCAGGGGCCCGATGCAATTCAACTTGCGTTCGAAGAATGGAAACCAGCCGCTCGTTCTCCCACGGCTTCTGCACAAAGTCGCGCGCCCCGCGGCGCATCGCCTCGACCGCGAGTTCCACATTCGCCCATGCAGTCATCACAATGACGGGGATCGTCGCATCCATGGCCACGATCTCCGAAAGCAAGTCGAGGCCTTCCTGGCCGGACGTAGTATCGCGCGTGTAGTTCAGATCAATGAAGACGGCATCATAGGAATTGCTGGCTAGAGCCTCCCGAACGAAAGCCGGTGAGGGGACTTTGTCGACGTGATATCCCTGAGGCCGCAACAGCACTGGCGACGGAAGTTCGGGAGGGAGTACTGCAATCTGTGGCAAAGACCCTCCAACCCCACATGAGCGGGCCCGGAACTATCGCGCATTCAGGTAGCCGGTCGTCGTGATCCACAATCTTTACGATTTCGGAACAAGCCTGATACTTCCTTCGGGTTTCCCACAGTCCGTGTGATCTCGCAACGAACTGAGATCGAAAAGGATCAAACCCTTTCAGACGCATAAGATAAATCGTCATCGTTCAAAACAATATCCCTGCTCTTGTTCTGATTTCGAAACATGAATGATGCTAACTCGTTTTGGGCTTGACACACTCCAAGAAGTTACTTAGAGTCAACTCTAAATGTGTGGGGACAACGCTTCTCATTATTTATTTTAGGACCAACTCAGTTGTTGAGTCCGATAACGACGCTTGACGTGCTAACGACCTTAGTTCGTAAATCAACAGCACGTTCGAGTTTTGCTGTAGTCATGCTGAATTAGTCTGCTAAGTTGCTCGTTACCCGAATGTGACTTAGGTAGGCGATAGCCCGCCCTTCGCCTGATCCTTCCGCCTACGAAATGACAGCCAGATCTCGTCTGCCCGGAGATACCCATGCTGACGATTGAGAGCGAACCCTGGTTTGCTCTGCAGGTCACACCCCGACACGAAAAAAGAGTAGAGACCATTCTCCAGCACAAGAATTACGGCCATTTTTTACCGATGTGCCGAACACGGCGAAACTGGTCTGACCGGATCAAGACGATTGAACAGCCACTATTCCCTGGCTACGTTTTTGTGCGCTGCCCATTATCCAGTGTGGGAAAAGTTCGCGGCACTCCGGGAATCATAAGAATCGTGAGTTTTGGCGGAAAGCCGTGCCCGGTACCGGATGCCCAGATCCGGGCGTTGCAACGAGTGATTGACTCCAATCGGGGGCTGACGTCTTTCCCCTATCTTGCCGCGGGCCAAAAAGTGCAGATTGTAGCAGGACCCTTGTCGGGAATCACCGGAATCATCATTCAACTGAAGAACCGCCATCGCCTCATTGTTGCCGTAGACCTTATCATGCGGTCGGTATCGGTTGAGATCGATGAGTTGGAAGCGGAGCCTCTGGCCCTGCCACGTCCTGCATGAAAGTTCTTATGAAGCTTGGTGGAACACAAGTGAGGTTTCCGGTATGGACAGAGACGAGGCCATTTTCTTCGCAGCGAAAGACGAACTCCAGTTTTACCTGAATGTGAACGCGCCACCTGAAGCTCAGGCCACTTACCTCCGGCATTTCGATCTCGCCGCTTGTGGGTTCCCGCGGATGCAAACGTTTTCCGGATCCCGCATTCTCTCGAAGAAAAGGAGACTCCATAACTCCTCCATGCCTATTTCGTCGACAAGCCATGCGAGATCCGGGCTCACCAGTGCGTCCGGCGTTTGTTCGTGTCGGTATGAAATCAGGTCCATAAGGGCCCGTCCGCGTCGTATACAACTCTGCTGGCAACTGAGGAGAGGAGCACAAAAACCGTGAGCACTTGGCAGCCTATTCTGCACGGCGAGGAGGCAGAAAAGGCGTTGCATTTGATAGTCACGATTTCGCAAGAGATCGTGTATCCGTGGGATAGTCCGTGGAGATGGGGCTCAGAGCTCCGCGAACCTGACTCGTTGGCTTTTGGAAACGCTGGGGTCGCTTTGTTTTTCTCCTATGCGGCTAAGGTGCTGCAAGACCGAAACTGTGTTCATACTGCAGAGTTGTTTATTCGCGATGCGATTCAGGCCACCCTGCAAGATCGCATGCAGCCGGGTTTCGAGGTCGGGGCGGCGGGCATTTACTGGGCCTTGGAACATATCCGGAATGCCGTCGGGCTAGGTGCTCAAGTACAGAACTCGGCCGCCGAATGGGACCAGCGGCTGGCTCAATTCTGTCGAACCCCTGGTGTTCCTGGCGCTTTCGCGGATGGCTTGGCGGGTCTCGTCGTTTATGCTGCTGAGCGGATGCCGGATCCTTCCGCGGAGTTCTTACTGCGAGCCGCATTAGATCAATTGGAAGGAATTTCCGTCCGAACGGACGATGGCATTGCGTGGCACGTCTGCGGCTGTTCTGAAGCGGCTCTACGGGAATTCTTTCCCGGATTGAGCTTTGCGCAACGAAGGTACTCCGCCAGCTTGGGATATGGTATTGCCGGAATTGTCGGAGCCCTTATTTCAGCCTATGAAAGCGGCATCCGCGAGCCTCAAGTGAAACGGATGATAGAGGGTGCAGTCTCTTGGTTGCTTGGCCGCAAGCGCGGACCCGACTACTACCAACTGTTCCCATTGATCGTGGGAATCGAAATGCCAGCTGTGTCCAACGGTTGGTACCTCGGGGATCCGGGCATTGTCATAGCCATCCTGAACGCCGCAAAGGTGTTGGACCGCGAAGACTGGCAGGCGGCCATCATCGGAGCTGCCTGCAAAATGGCCAAAAGCGCATCCAAGTTTAATGGACATAACTTGCTGTATGGCTCTATAGGGCGAGCACATATCTGCAACCGTCTGTTTCAGATGACAGGAAACGAGCAGTTCGTGGACGCTGCTCGTGAATGGTACTCACTGGCGCTCGGGTTCCAGAAACCTAAAGAAGAAAAGGGTGGGATTCTCGAGGATGGCAGGTATTTTCAGGGACTCTTCTGGGGCACAGCTGGATTGGGGCTGGGCTTGCTTGCAGCTATTTCCTCGGTTGAGCCATCTTGGGACCGCGCCTTCTTAGCCTCTTTCCGGAGTGTTAGCCAACCCAGCACCACCTTGTCGAGCTCCTCATTCGTGGACGTTTGTAGCGTAGCCACTCCGTAATTGCGACTGGAGGCTTCCGCCGTGCACGCTTCGCCGTTACCCCTTGTAACCTGTGTAATGCCCACCAGGAATCGACGCGACTTTGTCTTCCAGGCGATTCAGTATTTCCAAAGGCAAGATTACCCCTCTCGTGAACTGTTGATCATCGATGACGCGACACAAGACCTTTCCATGGAGTTGCCAGACGACAGCAGGATCCGGTACATATTGGAACCGCCAGGTCTTACCATCGGCTCAAAGCGCAACCGTGGATGCGAGCTTGCGCGCGGTGACATCATCGCTCATTGGGACGATGATGATTGGTACGCCCCGACACGACTCAGTTCACAGATCAGACCCATACTTGAAGGCGCTGCCGACATCACCGTGTTCAGCGACTGCACGTTTTTCGATTTACCCAATTGGAAGTTCTGGCAGTGTAGCCCGTACATCCTCGATCGCATGTACGTCGGAGGTGTGCATGCAGGAACCTTGGTCTATCGGCGCTCACTTTTTGTAAAAGGTCTCAAGTACCCGCGGGTTTCACTCGCAGAAGACGCTTACTTTATGTATCAGTGCTACGAGCGCGGAGCCAGAGTACATCGTGTTTCGAGCGACAAGCTGTTCCTTTACGTTCGGCATCCGAATTCGACTTGGCGATTTTCCTGCGGGGAATATATCGATGCACGCCAATGGACGTGCATATCGGAACCGGACATGCCGAAAGAGGATCGTCTCTTCTTTCAGGCTCACTCGATAGAACACAGCGCACGCATCGAAGCATCGTAACTATGCCAGAGCTGATCTCCGGGAGATCTCATGCCCAGTGAATTCAAGCTGCCAACTAGCTTCTGGGAGGACTTTGTCCGTTCCCAATGGAAGCAAGGTCCTGTTCTGCTTCCACAAGTGTTTCCTGAACCACTCGCGAGCGTGCAAGAGATAACAAGCATTCTACGCCACACTGCAGACGCCTATCGCCGCCGTGTGCTACGCACGAACATGAGTCTCTATGTCAATCGGGGCAAGCTTGAGGCGGATATTGAGCACTACCTTATAACAAGCGGCGATAGTACCTTTGCGGAATACTGCGAGCGCATTGACAGAGACCCGCTCGTAAAGGAATTCACCCTATCGCTCTTTGGATGCCAAGTCTATCATCCGGCACTTTGGGCGAGAACGCGAACATTCCTTGAGGGTCTGTATGCACAAACAGGTTATGTGATTGGCCATGCAGATGTAGACATCTTTGTCGGCAACTATCGGCGTACTCCTGTGGGAATCCACCGCGACGCCGCTTCGAACTTTAGTTTCGTGGTCCACGGGAAAAAGGAGATGATGTTCTGGCCTCCCGAAGCCATTTCCCGTGATCCTCACAGTTGTGCTGATCGCAATTTTCCAGGAAGCACGCCAATCCAGGGATCACGGGGCGACATCATATTCTGGCCATTCGACTACTGGCATATAGCGACCTCAGATGTGGGTTGGGCCGTTACTCTCAATGTTGCCATTTACCTTACCGGTCCGTTTGCGCTTTTACTCAGGGGCCTGGGGTCGGACCCCAGACTGAAGGCACTCCCATCGAGCATGGATAGTGGTTCCGCAACTGACGGACCTGAAGAACACAGTCTCCCTCAAGGGCTGCGCCACGGACTCGACCTTTATCGAGGAGCCTTGAACCATCAGTCGCTCGACGATACTCTTTCTGAATTGTGGATTCGCAGGGTCAGTGCCGGCGGCTTCGCCTCTGTGCCGCCACCAGGACCTCTACAATCCATTTCAGAGGACGACATCATTGCCGGGAGTGTGACGTTTCCCATCGTCGCCATTCCCACTTCGGACGGTCGTTTGCTGGTAAGTGCGAATGGACACGTAGTGGCATGCAATCACATTGACAAAGTTGCTCATCTCATCCACGTGCTGAATTCTACGTCTGGATGCTGTGTTGGGGATTTGCTCAATGAAATTGCGGTCAATACCTCGATGCGAGCGAACCTCCTGCGCTTGCTGGCGCATCTCGAAAGCTTCGGTGCATTTAGCGTCCGCAGTAATTCTCTGGTTTCACCAAGCCGCCACCTCTGCAATGCCAGATGATCCAGCAAACGTTCATAGCGGTTCCCTCCGAAAATATTGTCCTGGGCGCTAGTGCTTACTTCGTCTACTCTTTGCTAGCAGACAGGCGATGTATTGTCTCTGCTTCATGCAAGCAAGTTCTCGACCGCTGTGACCGACCGGACAGTCTGGAAAATCACGCGTCTCGGATTGCGAGCGATCTGGGGCTGGGTCCTGACAAACATGCCGTCGTTGCCCGCGTGCTGCAGGTGTTTGTGCGCAAGGGTCTCGTCGTATCCACCAGTGCTTTTTTTAAGAACGCTCCTGAGTCGCCACTCCACGTCCACCCCATTGCGTCAGTCGCGCTGATAACTGCCGATCGGCCGAAATTGTTGGAGCGGGCTGTCTGCTCGTACGTTCGGCAATTCAAGACTTGCAGCAATGATGTCGATCTCGTCGCGATGGACGACTCGAGGTCCTACGACGCCCGACAGCACAACTTACGTTCGTTGACCGAAGCAAGTCGCGATGTATCGGCCCGATATGCTGGCCTCTCAGAGAAGCTTTCTTACATTGCACATCTAACCCGTGCCGGTATTGATCCTGATGTGGCAGCCTTCACGATATTGGGAGCATTTCCCGTCGAGTGTTGCACTATGGGCGCGAACCGGAATGCAGTGCTGCTCGACACTGTCGGGGAACAAGTCCTTACGGCCGATGATGACACAACGTGCGGCTTCGTATGCCATCCAGAGGGGCGCGATGCTCTTTGCCTCACCAGCCACGAAAATCCGCGTGCCGCTTGGTTCTATCGGGATCGTACTGAGCTATTGGCCAATATCAAATGGACATCGTATGACATTGTGCGAGCCCATGAGTGTTTGCTTGGCGCCGACGTCAGGTCTCTTGTGCTCTCTACGCCCGCCCATCTCCTTTCCTGGGACAAGACCTGCAGACACCTTCACAAGTCGCTTGGCTCCGGCGGAGGCAGGATCGTGGTGACCATGAACGGGATCGTCGGCGACTCAGGCGCGTACACACCTAAGCAGCTTCTGATGTCGAGTGGGCAGGTTCGACAGAGTCTCGCTGAGAGCGAACTGGCGTTCAATAATGCCTTTGGCAGCCGTGAAGTGCTTTCAGTAGTCCCTTCGAAAACTGTCACCCACTACAGTTCTTGCCAGGCCACAACCTTAGGGCTAGCCAACACCGAGCTGTTACCGCCGTTCTTCCCGATTGGACGCAACGAGGACGGTGTTTTCGGGACTCTTCTAGGCCTTACGGCACCAACCTCCTTCTTGGGGCACGTCCCGGTTGCCATTTTTCACGATGCTCCTCCTGGAAGAAAATACGACGCCTTTCCCAGCTTTCGCATCGCGGACATTGTCATGGCCGTCCTGTCCGTGGTCAGACGAGATCGTGACGACGACATGGGATTGACGCTTCGATTTCTTGGACGTGAGGCGCTGGAGATAGCCGGGTTGCCCGACGCCGACTTTTGGGAATTTATATATAGGGCGGCGAGCATGATAGAGGCAGAACGTTTGCGAGTGATCGACTCCGTTCTTCAGAGACTCGGATCGGAGGCCTCCCATTGGAAGCAGGAAGCACGGACTTTCCGCGCTCATGTCCTGCACCAACTAATGGATCGGGAGTTTTGCATACCTGCTGAGTTCGCGCACATCCCCTCCAAGGATTGTGCGAAGAAGAGAGTCCAGGAACTGATTCGAATGACGGGTGCATTTCTCCACGCATGGCCTGACATGATAGAGGCAGCTCGGGGGCTTAGGAGTAGGGGAATACGCATCAGCGTGGAGGCGAGTCGGGCCGGAGCTACTGCTGCAGTGCAAGAAATGCGCCAGCCCAGATCGGCATAAGCGAATCATCGCCTGCAGGACTAAGACTTGCTGGGCGAGTTACATATGGCCGTACGAGAGCGCGATCTGAAACCTGACTTGGCGATGTCGCGGTGTTTGCGGCAATCGGATCGCTTTGGAACAGCATTCGACTCCGATGGCAACACGATCGTCTACGAATTTACCAGACCGGAGAGGGCGGTGCGTGTGTCGGAGAGTACCCGCATTTTGATTGCGTGCTTTCCTGCCAACCGTTTCGTGTCGGAAGCCGAGGCCGTTTGCAGCTATCTCCGACAACGACGGATCCGAAAGACACGCCGTGTTACCGTTCGGGCCCACGCGGCCGTCGAGACCTTGGTGAAGATCGGAATCCTGATAGCGGACCAAGCCCGCCAGAGCCTCTATACCACTGAGATGGCTCCTTTCTATGCCCGATCGAGACCGGTACCCACAGAGGTCGCACAAACCATTCTGCAGGTCGCTGATATTCGAGGGGACACCACGGTTCTTGATGTGGGTACAGGTACCGGTAGCTTGGCCCTCCAACTCGGGACGGTATCACGCAAGGTGAGGGGAATGGATCTCTGCCCGCCGTTCCTGGACTTGGCACGACATTTGGCGCGCCTCCAGGGTGTTCCTGTCGCATTTGATCGAAGCTGCGGGAATAGACTGGTGTTCGAGAAGGAACGATACGAAGTAATTACCGTATCGCAGGCTTTTCATTGGCTGGATCCAGTCTGGGGAACTCGCGGGCTTAACTCCTCACTTGTGCCCGGTGGATCCTTGTTCATGGTTGAAACAAAGTCTGTGCTTTCTCGGGAGCATCCGTACAGGTCGATGTTCGGGTTCGGCACCGATGATTATCACAGTTTGCGTCAGGAATGTAGCGATCATCGCGACATGTACACACATCTTTTCGGAGCTCTCCCTGGCTCACAATTCACATTGTCGCTTAACCAGATCTGGCTGTTTCGGCAAACGCGCCAATTTGATATCGACTTCGGACGCGCCTACTTCTTCCCTGAGCAACTCTCTGCCGCAATGCCCGACGAACAAGATCCATGGGATCACCTCCAACAATTACTGTGCAACAAAACACTAGAACAACTTACCGGACAAATGTGCTGGCTGGTTCTGCATTTTAGAAAGACTGGACGACACTCGGCTATCACCTCGTCAATACCAATTCCTGATCCCTGTACTGAAATACCCTATGTGGTTGGTTGCAATGATTACACCGCTAACCTTACTCCGACGGCGCATCTGGAGATGTCTCCCTGTCGCTCCTCTGAAACATTGTGACTGTCACAGTTTCAGAGCAGGGCGGGCTGCGGGCGTCTTGCGGAGGTGGCGGTCCGTTCCATGGGCGCCCATTAACCCCGCGACATCAAGAGAAGCATTCGGGTACTCCAAGGGGTGGTTCTTAAACCACCGGGAAAGGGTTGTTCAGTGAGCACTGTTGTTAACTGTCTGCTCGAGCTGGAAATGTCGCGCTTGACTACCCGGATGGATACGAAACCCAAGCGCAACCTCGTCTCCGCTTGCGAGCAGTTGCAGGCTGAATTCGCCCGTTCCTGCCACAAGCTCGAAGTCCAGGGAAATTGCAGCTTGATCGGGTGCTACAATCTTGGTGCGCTGCTTCAGTATCACTATGGCGAGCTAAATCGGGCAGAACAGATTTGCCATCGTGCGATTGAGATATGTCAGGCGCTCGCGTGCCAGGATTCCCAGGTGCGATGGACGGCCCAAATGATTCAACCGTACATCAATCTCGGTCGCATCGCAGCCGCCAGAGGCGACTCGGCACTAAGCCTTCGCATCTACGACAATGTCTACAGACTCTTCCACAAAGACTGCGCTTTGGCGATCGACGGTTATTTAATTTACGGCGGCATCATACCTGACCTGAACCGAGAGGACCCCTCGCTTGCCAAGATCAGCAGAAACGTCTACGTGCTAGAGTCCATAAGGGCATTGTTGCAGGCCTATGACTATGAGGGTCTACTCAAGTTCCTTGACGATTTGCCCAACCAAGCCAGTTGTGAGTGGATCAGCTGCCAAGATCATGCCATTCTGGAAGGCAGGATGAAAGCACTGCTCGGCATGTCTCGGTGCCGGGATGCGCTCTCCGCAGGGAGAGAACTCATTACACGTTTGTCACACGATGGCGTCAGATGTCCGGCGGTGTACACGGTATTTGCTGAAATCTATCGTCAGAGCGGTCACACCGCAAACGCAGGAAAGGCGCTTGACATGGGCGAAAAAGGGCTCATGCACGAAAATTTGCGATGCACTGATCCCTACACGCCCATGTTCGCGATGTACCTGATTGCTTTGGAACGTCTGTTGCTCCAGGACTTTGACAGAGCACTTGTGGCCGCCAGAACGGCACTGACGAGAGCTGGAGAGCTATGTGACGAAGTAGGTGTCATAAAGGCATTAATAATATTGACCGACCTGAGGTCCCATGGTTCGGGACTCTCTGAAGGTGACTCGGTGGACTGGTACAGACAACTAGAGACTACGTGTGGAGGAAGTTTTTATCGCTTCGAAAAAGCTCTCGCCTATGCAGAGCTTGCCAACGAGAACTGCAGGGCACAGACTCGGACCGGTCCCGGAGCACATTATCGGCAAAGAGCGTTTGCCATGTTCAGGGCTCTCCAGAACTCGCGTTTGGGGCGGCACGCCAGGGAACTCTCGAATCAACTCGCAGATGCAGGTTCCCCTGCCGGCCAATACGATTTCGACTCCACACGACAGGAGATCGTCTTTCACAAGAGCATTGATTCAGTCTACGAACGATTGATGAAATTCAGCCCGGCAGTAGTGAGCGCGACCTGATCTTCCGCGCTGTGGAGAAGAAGGATGGGTGATCGAGGAGTTCATGTGGTTCGAGCAAGTGTGTGGACGAGAAACCCGACGCAGAAACCTCGGTGCTGTTCTGTTCATCTGCTGCCTACGCGCTCTCGAGTCATTCGCTTGGTACTAGTGTTTCTCACAGCGCTGACATGTGTCTCATCTGGGGCTCAGAGTTCACCAACAATCAAGGTAGAGGTTCGGTTGGTTCGAGTTCCACTGAGCATTGCGGACTCCTCAGGTGCGGGCGCTGCTTCTCTCAGCAGAACAGACTTTACGATTCTGGACGACGGCGTACCACAGGACGTGCGGTACCTGTGGCGTGAATCCGATCTGCCTTTGACACTGGGCGTGGTGCTGGATACAAGCGGCACCCAGTTACCACACCTGATTGAGCACCGGGAAACCATTCTTCGTTTCTTGGAATCGGTCGTTCGTCCCCACGATCAGGTGTTTCTTGTTACTTTCGACGCGCAGGTGCGTTTGGCAGTAGACCTTACGTCCTCGCCCGCGGAGATCGCCACCCTGATTGGTCGTTTTTCACGAGATGCCGACAGTCATCCCGATCGCTTCGGCACACGTCTGGGGCCACCTTGCATCGGACACCAGCACGCATACGGAGCCCCCTGTGGAAACTCGGTGATTTGGAATGCCCTCTTCTACTCTGCCCAACAACTCCAGCGTTGCCAGGGACGCAAGATCATGCTGCTGCTGACTGACGGCCTGGACTCGGGCTCAAACCTCTCCCTTGATTCCGCGATCCGCGAAATTGTGGATGCGGAAGGAGTGGTTTTTGCTGTGGGCTTATCGAATCCGTACAACGGAAAATTGAATCGCCGCGCTTTAACGCGAATAACACACACCACCGGCGGAATGGCCCTGCTAGACGGAGGCACTCTCGAATCAATGTTGGATCGCATCAATCAGACCGTTCATTCCCAAGTCGTCCTTGGCTACTATCCGCACGGGACATCGTCCGACGTCCGGTTTCATCGTTTGAAGGTCTTGGCGCCATCCGGATTTACGGTTCACGCCCCTAGCGGGTATTACACGGCGCCGCAATAGTCCCGAAGGGACTAACTGCAACGCTAGTCGATAAACCCTGCTGCGGGGTGTAAGCTACACCAGACATGGGAGGCTGTGAGCATTAAGGGCGCAACCCGGGAGAAATACATGAGCGTTCTTCCATTCTCAGAATATCGGACGGCCGTCCGCCAGCTATGGCGGACACCGGGTTTCACTCTTCCTACATTGTGTCTGTTAGCTCTGACACTCGGTGCCAATGCAACTGTATTTAGCGTCATGAACGCCGTTCTCTTTGGGCGCCTTCCTTATGCTGATCCTGATCGCCTGACTGCAGTCTGGCAGCAAAACCGCAACGGTCTACGGGCGCAGCTTTCCGGCCCCGATTTTCTCGATTGGCGGTCTCGAAACCACAGTTTCCAACATATGTCGGCGGTCTCGAGTGATGCCGTTAACCTCGTCACAAATGATGGAGCGCACCATGTTGCAATGGAAGCTGTGTCTGAGGACTTCTTTCCGATGATCGGCGTCCCCGCAGAATACGGCCGGTGGCCTTCCCAGTCTGAACACAGCTTTGGTTCTGCTCCGGTATTGGTGATTAGTCATCGTCTGTGGGCGCAAGAATTTGGTTCTGATCCATCCGTAGTTGGGCGTTCGGTGCTTGTAAACGGACTCCAGGCGCGGGTTGTCGGGATAATGCCAACCCACTTTGTTATGCCGGGCGATGACTCCATCGACGTATACGCACCTTTGGAACTGTTTACCGACTTATCGCATGAAAGCCGGACTTCGCACAATTTTCAAGTTATCGCTCGACTGTCTCCGCGGACTTCGATTGCCCAAGCCAACCGAGAGATGCGCAGCATAGCGGGCGTACTCAGCAGGGAATATCCGAATGAAGAAGACGGAACGTCTGCGGAGATCGTGAGTTTGCGCAATCAAATTGCCGGGGATACTCGTGCTTCCTTGTGGCTTCTGGTCGCGTCATCCCTGGCCCTTCTACTTATCGGTACTGCGAACCTGGCCGGAATGAATGTCGCCCGATACGCTGCTCGCGAGTGCGATGTTCTGGTAAGGCTCGCGCTCGGAGGGCGTGGATGGCAGTTATTAAGTCGACCAATAGTGGAGTCATTCGTGCTAGCTGCTCTTGGAACCGGGCTGGGCCTGGCTCTCGGCGACCTCATATTGGTTCTCTTATCTAAGTTCAAGGCCGATCTTCCGCAATCAGCGCCCCCCACGCTCAATCTGACCATTGCAGGACTCACATTCGTGCTGGCTCTTGGCTCTTGCATCTTGTTTTCCGTGCTACCAGCAGTACGACAGTGCTATTCCACAAGTCTTCAAGGTCTGCAACAGCCTCAGGGGACTTCGAGCCGGCGACAAGCAAGGATGGGCCGGATTCTGGTACCGTTGCAACTGGCGATCACTCTCGTACTGCTGCTTGCGTGCGGCGACCTGCTCCTGAGCCTGCGAAATATCGTGCATCGTTCACCCGGTTTCTCCACAGAGCATCGCACCGTGTTGACCGTCTACCTGCCGGAGGCGCGCTATCGCAGCCACACTGCGGAGATGCAGTTCTACGACAGGCTTCTACAGCAAGCGTCCACAATCCACGAAATACGAGCGATCGGAACCGTGAACAAACTTCCTTTTTCTGGATCATGGACCAACTCCGCCTTTGAAATTCGAGGCCGGACGTCGACGGCCCCTTCGGAACAACCCTATGCCGATTACAGGACCGTTTCACCCGGATATTTCAGCGCTATGGGCATCCCCATGCTGGCGGGGCGCGCTTTTAGTGACAGCGAGAACGAGAGCGGAGCGCCCGTCGCGATTATTAGTGCGGCGGAAGCCAAACTATACTTTTCGGGAGCAGACCCCATCGGACAGTACATCCGAATATCGAGTTACGACGACAATGCGCCCTGGAGGGTCGTCGTAGGTGTAGTTCGAGACGTACTTCATAGTGATCTGATGGGAAATCCATCTCCGACCAACTACATCCCGACAAGCCAGACTCAGAATCCGGCATTTACAAGGTCGTTCTTTGTTGTTGTCGAGGGAGCGAATGAGTCCGGTCTAGGAAAGACCTTGGCGACCATCGTCAGACAAATCGACCCCGCAGTATCGGTCGAAGACCATGAACTGGGAGATCTCGTTGGCAAAACCATTGAGCGGCGACAACTTGCTACGTATATGCTCCTCGGCTACGCCACTCTCGCGTTAATTGCAACTCTTGTTGGAGTCGCCGGACTGATGTCATTCGTTGTTGTGTGTCGAACTCAAGAAATTGGGGTCCAAATGGCCTTAGGGGCGACAAGGCGGAACATCGCCACACAAGTGCTCAAACGCGCTCTCGTAATCTCGTTCATAGGTCTCCTTGGCGGGATTGGCATTGGCTTGACGGTCTTGCGCGTGCTGCAATCATCTGTCTTCGGCATATCTGTCTTTGACCCGCTTATAATGGTGACCATTCCAATTGTACTCCTGGTGGTGGCGGTATTGGCCGCTGCAGCACCGGCGATGCGCGCTGCGAAAATCGACCCAGTCCAAGCGATTCGCAGTCTTTGAAAGCTAACGGATGAATCGTGCTTCAGCAGACAGGGTGGTGCACCCATTCTTGTAGGAGCCCACGTCGTTCTTAAGGCGACGCCACGGTCTGGCTGACCTAGCGCTGGTCCACTGTTCTCCACGGCTAACGTAGATGCCAATCTCGACGCGACAACGTGCAAACGACAGCGGTTCTGACGGTGACTCGTAAGTGTGGTCCCCGCTTGCTCAGCAGTCCGACATTGTCCGGTGCCACGCCACGGACGTGTGTGTAAGGCTCTAGTGGACTGTCGCAGTGAATTCGTTAGTGCGTAGGCGGCGAGATGGGTCCGAGTATTTCCAGCGAATGGGACGGGCGTTAGCCGAGTAAGCGTTGATGTAGCGGCGGAGTTT
>Ga0187846_10001165_pt1 | contig 14889 bp, 11 predicted proteins | sample TC_taG_FD_161473 | JGI IMG/M metagenome (GOLD analysis project Ga0187846, IMG submission 161473) | Biofilm microbial communities from the roof of an iron ore cave, State of Minas Gerais, Brazil - TC_06 Biofilm (v2) | ecosystem: Environmental > Terrestrial > Deep subsurface > Cave > Wall biofilm...
GGAGATGGCTGACGTCGTTCTGCCGGGCGCGGCCGGTTGGTGCGAAAGCGAAGGGAGCGTCACGAGCAGCGAGCGCCGCGTGCAGCGAGTGCGCCGCGCCGTGCCCCTTCCCGAGGGCGTCCGCGACGATACCGACATCTTGTACGAACTGGCGCGGCGCTTCGGTCGCGACTGGGGCCAACCGGATGCCGAGCGTATCTGGAACGAGCTGCGCGCGCTGAGCCCCATGCACGCGGGCATGAGCTACGCGCGGCTCGAAGAACTCGGCGGCATCCAATGGCCTTGTTACGACGAGTCGCATCCCGGCGAAATGTATCTGCACAGCCGCCTCTGGCAGGAGCCGCTCGTCGGCCCGCGCGCCCCATTCCATCCCGTGGAATTTGAGCCGCCGGTGGACCAACTCGGTGAGGACTATCCGATTCGATTGACCACGGGCCGCCGCCTCGATTCCTTCAATACCGGCGTGCAAACCGGGTGCTACCCCTCGCCGTTGCGCCGCCAGGAAGCCATCGACGTGTCGCCGGAGGACGGTGCGCGCTACAACCTGCGCGAAGGAGAAAACGTGCGTGTTAGCTCGCGACGCGGCTCGCTCGTTGCGCCCGTGCGGTTCGATCCTTCACTGCGTCCCGGCCTCGCTTTCCTGACGCTGCATTTCCCCGATGAGGTAGCCACAAACGACCTGACGATCGACGCCGTCGATCCCAAGTCCGGAACCGCAGAGTTCAAGGCTGCCGCTATCCGCATTGAAAAGTACACGGGAGACTAGGTGGACCTGCACCTCACCTCCGACCGCCCGACCGCTGCGGAAAAAGCTGCCGCGGACAGTGAACTCGGTGCGCCAGAATCCGGTTGGGATGGAGGTGAGCGTCATATCGGTGCGGATGGCCGAGCCGCAGTGCGCGCGCGGGCGCGCCGCGACGCGCTTCTGCCGGTCTTGCACGCCATTCAAGCGCGCGTTGGATGGATCAGCCGCGGGGCGATCAACTACGTCGCGCTGCGCATGAATCTTCCTCCCGCGGAAATCTACGGAGTAGCGTCCTTTTATCATCTCTTCTCGCTATCGCCGCGCGCGCCCGTGGTGGCGCACGTCTGCGACGATATTGCTTGTCTCACGCGAGGCGCGGGGACGCTTTGCTCCGAGCTCGAAAAACGAGTTGGCCGCGCCGGAGCGGCAGATCCGGCAGGGCGCGCCACGTGGCTGCGCAGCCCCTGCCTCGGTTTGTGCGAACGCGCGCCGGCAGCCTTGATTTCCGCAGCAGGCCAGAATCCGCGCGCCCGCGTCCTCGCTCCCGCCGCGCCCGAGTCGATCGAGCGTGCGCTGCGCGATGGCGCCGAGGGGCGCCTTCCGGCCGAGCCCGACGACGTCAGCCCGGAGCATTCGGCCCCACAAGCCGGCGCCGCGAGCCTGCGACTCCTACGCCGCGTCGGCCGCGCGGCTCCGGCGAGTCTCGACGACTATCGCCGCCTCGGCGGATACGCCGCGCTGCGGCGGGCGCTGGAGATGGGGCCGGAGCGCGTGGTGCGCGAAGTCATCGAGTCTCGACTGCTGGGGCGCGGCGGCGCGGCGTTCCCTGCCGGCAAGAAATGGGAAGCGCTGCTGCTCCAGCGTCCGGCCGGCAGCACGCACTATGTGGTGTGCAATGCCGACGAATCGGAGCCCGGCACATTCAAGGACCGCGTCATCATGGAGGGCGACCCGTTCGCGGTTCTCGAAGGCATGACCATTGCGGCGCTCGCCGTGGGCGCCGAAAAGGGCTACATCTACATTCGCGGCGAGTATCCGCAGGCAGCCGCGCGCATCGCGGCGGCGATGGAGTCGGCTCGCGCCGGCGGACTGCTGGGGCGGGGAATTCTCGGATCGAAGTTGAGCTTCGACGTCGAATTGCGCCGCGGCGCCGGCGCTTATATCTGCGGCGAGGAAACGGCGCTCTTCAACTCGATGGAGGGCTATCGCGGCGAGCCCCGCAATAAGCCGCCTTTCCCCACGCAGGCCGGACTTTTCCGGCAGCCCACGGTGGTCAATAACGTCGAGACTCTCATCAACATTCCCGAAATCATTCTCGGCGGCGGCGCCGCCTACGCGCGGATCGGTACCGAAGAGTCCACGGGTTATCGCCTGTTTTGCCTCTCCGGCCACGTTGCGCGTCCCGGCGTGTACGAGGTCGCATTTGGCGCGACGCTTCGCAACCTGATCGCTCTTGCCGGCGGCGTGGGCGGGACCGGCCGGCTGCAGGCGGTGCTGCTCGGGGGCGCGGCCGGTAGCTTCGTGACGCCAGCGGAGCTGGACACGCCGCTCACTTTCGAGGGCACGCGGGCGATTGGCGCGACGCTGGGTTCGGGCGCCGTCATGCTGTTGGACGATTCGACGGACTTGAAACAGATTCTTCTTCGCATCGCCGAGTTCTTCCGCACCGAGTCGTGCGGCCAATGTGTGCCGTGCCGCGTGGGCGCCACGCGCCAGGAGGAAGCGTTGCAGCGCATCGTAGCGCGCCGCCCGCTGGGCTCGGTGGCGGAGGAGGTCAAGCTGCTTCAGGAAATGGCGCAGACGATGCGGGATGCTTCGATTTGCGGCCTGGGCCAAACGGCCTCGAGCGCTCTTCTGTCGGCGGTGCAACGCTGGAGTTTTTCCTCATGAGCGACCATGCGCTCGCCCCGTCTCTGCTGGTTCCTGTGCCGCGCGGCCCGGTGCCAGAAATCCCGGCCGCGCCCGCACGCCGTGCGATCGAGCTGCGCATTGACGGGAAAACCGTGTCGGCTCCGGAAGGAGCCACCATCCTCGAGGCCACGCGCTTGCTGGGGATTGATACGCCCACGCTTTGCTTTCTTGAAAACCTCACGCCCGTCAACGTATGCCGCATGTGCGTGGTCGAACTGGAAGGCTCGCGCGCGCTCGTTCCGGCGTGCTCGCGCAAGGCGGAGCCGGGCATGGAGATTCACACCGATTCCGAGCGCGTGCGCCTGAGCCGTCGCGTGATTCTCGAATTTCTCGCCTCGTCCGTGGACGTTTCCACTGCGCCTGCATTGCAAACCTACATGGCGCGCTACGGCGCCGATCCCGCGCGCTTCGGCCCGGCGGCCACGAATGCGTCTGAGCCGGTGAAAGTGGATAACGAGCTGTACGTTCGCGACTACGCGAAATGCATTCTCTGCTACAAGTGCGTCGAGGCTTGCGGTGTGGACGCGCAGAACACTTTCGCCATCGGCGTCGCGGGGCGCGGCTTTTCGGCGCATATCTCCACGGAGTTCGATGTCCCGCTCCCGGATTCCGCCTGCGTCTATTGCGGGAATTGCATCGGCGTGTGTCCTACCGGCGCGCTGATGTTCAAGACCGAACATGACATGCGCCGGTCCGGCACCTGGGACGAACGGCGGCAAACCTCGACCGATACGATCTGCCCTTACTGCGGCGTCGGCTGCACCCTCACCGTTCACGCACAAGACGGCCAGATCGTGCGTGTGACCTCACCGCTCGATCATGCGGTCACGAGCGGCCACCTCTGCATCAAGGGCCGCTTTGGCTGGCAGTTCGTGCAGATCCGCGGGAAGTAATTCGAAGAACGAACGCACCCGGCCGTTCGCGTTCCCGGCAATGTGAAGCTGCAAACTTGGATTGGCCGCCGTTGCGACCGATATCGGCCAGGGATAGGATGGGTGCGCCATGGAAGCGAAAGGCCAGAGCGCTTCACCGCGTCCGGGCGTCACGCTCAAAGTGGACCGGTATGAAGACCGCATCGCGCTGCTCGACACACTCTCCGCCGCTTATCGGGTGCCTGCCGGCTTTCTCGATCCCATGCAGGGCGACCGCATTCAAACGTTGTGGCAGCTCACGTCCGGGCGCGGCGCCAATCCCTGGTGGAACCGCATCAACTTTACTCTGACCGTCTGGCGCATGCAGGCGTTGCAAAGCCGGGGCGAGTTTCCGGATGTCGTCTTGCAGGGAGCATTTCAGGCGCCGCTTCCCGCGAACGTGCGGCAAAACCTGTTCGACTACTACGACGGGGTCCGCGCGATCCGGGCCATTGATGAAGCGGCGGAGTCGCATTTGCAAAGGCTCTTCTGGACGGTGCACGAAAACACCGTAGCGGCGGCCACGCAAGCTGCTGTGGACTTGGTCGCGTCGCTGCCAGCGGGCGAGTATGATTTTGCGCTGGGCTGGGGCAAAGTGATGGTCAAAGTTTTGGCGGGCGCCGATTTTTCGACGGACAAGCATTTCGTCGGCCCTTTGAACGCCGATCTGCTGCCCCAGCGCATCTGTGTGGCGGCGGACATTGACCCGCGCGCGCCCAGCGATCTGCCCGCGCCGCAGCGCGCCACTGTACTGATGATTGCCGAATTATTTCGCAAATCCGACTTGAGCCCCATCTACACGCCCGTGCTGGAAGCGGGCGCGCGGATTCTTGACGAGAGCATCGAGGCGGGCGTGGACATTCGGCAGGGCGTGCGCGAGTTGACGGCGCATTTGCGGGGCATCGCAGGCAAGGCCCTGTGAACTCGGGCCGATAAGGTCTGTCACCGGGATCGCAAATAGCACGCAAGGCGCGCTAACGCTAAGTGATTGTAAACAAGGGACAAACCGCTGCACGTATCGGGGAGTTCTGAGTTTGGGAAGGCGCACCTCAAATTTCCACAGGGGCCGCAATCGCGGAATGGAAAAGCGTCGCGCTCAGATGTAGCATAGTGCTTCCTGCTCTCCGGTTGGTCAGGCCGGTTTTCCCATGACACTCACGTTTCCGTTGCCCGCGAGCATTTCAGCAAAATCCATTGGCCTGGAAGTCTGGATGGAGCGCGCCCTCGAACAGGCCGCCAAGGTGGCCGACAGTTGGGGTGCGGACGATGTCCACGATTTGCGCGTCGCTCTCCGCCGCTGCCGCACGATGGCCGACGCGCTAAAGGAAGTGAACCCGAGCCCGGGCTGGCGCAAGCTGAAGAGAGCGACGAGCCGCGTATTCCACACGCTGGGTGAAGTGCGCGACACGCAAGTGGAGCGCGAGTGGATCAAGAAGCTGGGCCCTGCGGGAGATGCTGTCCGGCGGCACATGCTCCGCGCGCTCTCGGGCCAGGAGAAGAAACACCGGCGAGACGCGCAGAAGGCGCTCGGCGAATTCGACCGCAAAGAGTGGCGGAAGCTGTCGCGCCGGCTGGAATCGAAGGCGCGTTTTTTCCCGCTCGAAAGCGTGGTGTTTCAACGGCTGGCGCTGGCGCGGCTGAACACGGCGGTCGCGCTGTCTCAGAAGGCGCGCAAGGCGCCGAGCGCCGCCGCGTGGCATCGCGCGCGCATCGGAATCAAGGAGTTTCGCTACGTCGTCGAGAATTTCCTGCCGCAGCGCTACGAAGCGTGGGCCGAGGACCTGAAGCGAATGCAAGACCTGCTCGGGGAGGTCCACGATCTGGATGTTCTGCGCCGCGACATTCGCGCCCGCGCGCCGAAACTTGCGGAAGCAGCGGTGGCGCGGTGGCGCGAGAGAATCGACGGCGAGCGGAAGAAGCGCCTCGAAGCATTCCGCTCCATGACGGCCAACAAGGAGTCGCGGTGGATTGTCTGGCGCGCCGGGTTTCACTGGGGCCACGCCATCAAATCCGTGGCGGCGTCGCCGGCGCAAGCGGCTTCCTAGCGTTGCCGCCGGCAAATAACTCGCATCAAGCGGGCGCAGCATGCGGCGCCCCTACGCCTGCGATTTGGCCGGGGTTCGTAGGGGCATAGCATGCTATGCCCGCGTGCCTGAGCTTGGCGCGACGTCGCCACGCCGCAACGGGCGCAGCATGCTGCGCCCCTACAAGGACTTACCGGATCGGACTTGTTTCACGTATTTCCGAGACGCGACACCAGCGCCGTTAGCCCAGCTGGCGCAGCATCTTGGGCGTCAGCACCCAGAGCAATTCCCAGCGTCCGCCGCGCGCAGCCTGCTCGAAGCAAGCGACGCCCGCTTTTTTCAGTCCGGTGAAGACGCCGCGCGCTCCGGCGAGCTGCGCGATCACTTGATCGAGATGCGGAGCGTGCCCGAAGCAAAGCACTTCCCTGGCCTTGAGGCGCGCGATTTCCTTCAGCAGCTCCGCGGGATGGCCGGCGGGTTTCAGCGCTTCGCTGACGCGAACCTTTTCCGGCGCGTAACCGAACGCTTCGGCGAAGATTTCCGCGGTTTGCGCGGCGCGCACATACGGGCTGGTGATCATGAGGTCGGGCTGCGCGCCCAGCTCGCGCAAACCGAGGGCCGCCGAGCGCGTCTTCTGCACGCCTTCCGCGGTGAGCGGGCGCTCCGCCTCCGGCGGAGACTTCGGATCGCTGGGGTCCACAGCGATGCCGTGGCGAACCAAATACAGAATCATCGTTACGCGACCTTCTCTTTCCTTTGCGCTCGCCGGAACTCCGCCTTGAGGTGAAACTCGTTTTCGAAAAGCTCCGCCTTGCGTTCCAGCCCGGCGATATCGAGGCGCGTGCCGTCGGCGGCGCGAATCAGGAAGACGGCGCGGCGTCCGGCGATCTGTACATCGACGCCGTGCACGCGCTGGGCGTGCTCGGACTCGAGCTTTTCGGCGATGCGCAGCAGCGACGTGAGCGCGCGAGCCTGCCCGCGCCGCGGCCCCTCGAGCGCCGCGTAGGAGGCGTGCTCCAACTGCGGCTCGGACTTGCAATTATGATAACGCACCAGCGCCGCCACCATGTCGCGCCGCCAGCCGCGCAGGCCGGGAACCTCGGCGTTGTGGATCAAATATTCGCCGTGGCGATGATGCGACTTGCGGTTGACGAAGTGTCCGATGTCGTGCAGCAGCGCAGCCATCTCCAGAGCGAGCCGCAGGTCGGGGCCCATTTCGTGCAGAGGCCGCAACTGATCGAACAGGGAAAGAGCCAGTTGCGCGACCTGGCCGGCGTGCTGCGCATTGTAATCGTGACGCCCGGCAAACCAGCGCACGCCGGCAAGCAGCTCTTCCGCCTTGTCCTTCTCTTCCTCCGTTGCGGCGCCGCCGAAATATTGTGCGGCGACGAGCTCGAGCAGCACGCCTTCGCGCACTCCAACTCCGGGAACGAGCAGGGAGCGAAGGTCGAGCCATTTCGCCAGCGTGGTGATGACCATGGCGGCGATGGCCATCACTTCGGCGCGGTCTTCGCGCACGTGAAACACTCTCATGCGGCCGGGCACGTCGAGGCGCAGAAGCCGCCAGGTCTGATCGCGCAGGAGCCGCACATTGAGCGCGGGGATTCTGCCAAGCAGCGGGCCCGGCGCGATGCGCACCAAGGCTTCGGCGTTGCCCCCGCAAGCCACCGCGACAGCGCGGGAAAGCTTTGGCGGAGAGGGAAGAGCGCTGCGCAAAAGGGATAGGACATGGTGGCGAAGCTGGTTGGCGCGGTCCTCGTCGATCGCGCCCCGGATCGCGTATGTTTCCATCAGACGAATCGTGCCTAGCGGCAGCGCGATGCGGTGCTCGAGAACTCCGCGCTGGAAGAAGTTCACCTCCAGGCTGCCGCCGCCCAGATCGAAAATCAGGCGCGGCTGAAGCTGATCGCCGAGGGCCCAGTGCACGGCCGAGCAAACCAGCCGCGCTTCTTCCTCGCTGCCGATCACTTCCACTTCGAGCCCGGACTTGCGGCGAATGCGATCCATCAGGCGGCGGTAGTTGCGCGCTTCGCGCGCGGCGGCGGTAGCCACGGCGCGGTAGGCGCTAACGCGGCAGCGATCCATGCGGCCGCGGAATTCACGGAAAGCGCGGCCGGCGCGGGCGATGGTGTCCTCGTCGAGGATGCGGCTTGTGAACGCACGGTGCCCCAGGCGCACGGCAGCGCGCTGGTTGTCGAGAATCTGCAAATGATGGGGCGAAGTGGCGCGGGCGATCACGAGGCGAATCGCGTTCGAGCCCGCGTCGATGGCTGCCAAGTGGACGGGAGCGGCCACGCTCAGCGCCAGAGGTGCGACAACGCGTGCGAAGGCTGGTAGTGCGTGCTGCGGATGCCGAGGTGCTGGGCGATGCGCTTGCGCAGTACCCGGTTCACCTGGGACACGCTACCTTCGCCGTCGAGCTCGATGAAGCCGTGACGTTTCGAAAGATATTCGAATTCGCGCTTGATCATCGATTGATAGCGAATGAAGGATTGGAACAAATCGTTGGAAAGCGACATATCGCGGCCGGATTCCCAATAGCTGACGGTATGCGCCTTCTTGAACTCGCGGTCGAACGCCACTTCCGGCTTGACGTTGAGCCAAAAAGTCAGGTCGGGACGCAAAGCCATCTCGTAGATTCCGTGGAGGTAGTCGCGGCCGATGCCGCGGACGGCCGCGCGGGCGATCAGCGTGAAGATGTAGCGGTCGGCCAGCACGATCAGCCCCGAGCGCAAAGCGGGAAGGATGCCGCGCTCGAGCTGGTCGAAGAAATCGGTGCTGTACATCAGCGCGAGCGTGGTGCGCGTGACAGAGTTCTCTTCCAGCAGCGCGTCGATGTCTTCGCCCACCAGATACGAACGACGAAGGCCCATCGTCTGCACGGCGAAACCCTGAGACTCCAGCCATTCGGTCAGCAGCGCGATCTGTGTGGAGCGGCCCGAGCCGTCGGTGCCTTCGAGCACCATCAGCGTGCCGCTCAGCTCTGCGACATTGACGCCCGGGAGAGGGTTTCCGTAGAAGCGCGGCGCCGCTTCGGCGCGCCCGTTCCTGGCCTTGCGCGCCGGCTTCCGGGGCTGGCCGTTGGGTGATAGCCCCGCCGCGTTTTTGTCCGGGCGCTTCATTTTTTCTTCGGGCCGAACTGGCTCAATTCGATGCGCTCGCCGACGATCTGGCGCATCAATTTCTGCAAACGATTGACGGGGACGGTTCCATCCATGAGCACGAAGCGATCCGTTTCCACCATCTGGTCGTAGTTGCTCAGGATGCGTTCCTGGAAGATGCGGAAACTTTCGGCGCGATCGAGGGAAATTCCGAGGTCCATTCCCGCTTCGTAATACTTCAGTTTGGGGCGGCCGGCCACGATGCGGTTGACGGCCACGTCGAGCGGCGCACGGAAGTAAAACGTGATGTCGGGCACCGGAGCAAAGCTGTAGAGATTGCGCAGCCAATGAGGCGAGCAGCCGCGAGCCGCATCGCGCGCGTAGGCCGTGTAAACGTAGCGGTCGGCGAGCACCAGGTAGCCGCTGTGGAGCAGCGGCAGGATCTGGCGCTCGCAGCGATCCGCGAAATCAGCCGCGTGCAACAACGAAAAGGTCGTCGGGGTCAGCAATCGCCGCTGCTTGGCGCGCCGCGTGGCGGACTTCACCAGCGGAGAAGAATTCCACTCGGTGAAGTGGATGCGGTAACCGCCGATCTCCAGCCAGCGCTTCAACAGGTAGAGCTGTGTGCTTTTGCCGGAACCGTCGATGCCTTCGACCACGACGAGGCGTCCGGGGAACGGCCGCTGCACCGCTTCCGGTTTCTGCGCCGGGGCTTCCGAAACGCGGGAAACATCGGGCGTAATCGTGGCCATGAGAAGTCAGATAGAAAACGCAATGATACTTCGGAACCATGAATCGAACATGAAAAAAGTGTTACAACCCCGAATCTTGCTGGCGAAGCAGGGGTTGCGGCGGCAACCAGATACCTGAATCCGCTGGAAAAGGGTATCCTTGCCGCCTGCGCGACACACCGGATGCAGTGAAAAGAAGGGGATGGTGATGGCCACCAATTTCAGCAAAGAGCTGCGCGTCAAGCCCGGAAAGAAAGTGAGGCTAAAGGATTTCGACCCCGACGGCACGCTGGGGTGGGAAAAGGGCGACAAAGCGGAGAAAAGTCTGCAGAAAGCGCACGAGAGGATCGACAGCCGCCAATACCTGCTCTACGCTGCAAGAAAGCACGCCCTTCTGATTGTGCTGCAAGCGCTCGACGCGGGCGGCAAGGACGGTACCATCCGCAGCGTGATGTCCGGAGTAAATCCCCAGGGCTGCAAAGTCACTTCGTTCAAAGGGCCCTCGACGGAGGAGGCCCGGCATGACTTTCTGTGGCGCATTCACAAAGCGGTCCCGGAACACGGCGACATCGGGATCTTCAACCGCTCACACTATGAAGACGTCCTTGTAGTGCGCGTGCACAACCTGGTGCCCAAGGATGTCTGGAAGCTGCGCTACGACGAGATCAACCGCTTCGAGAGAACGCTTGCCGAAAACAACATCAAGATCCTGAAATTCTATCTGCACATCAGCAGGGAGGAGCAAAGGAAGCGCTTCACCGAGCGAATCGACGATCCGGACAAGCGCTGGAAAATCTCGCTGGCCGACTTTGCCGAGCGGAAGTTTTGGGACGCCTATGTTGAAGCTTACGAAGACGCGCTGACCAAATGCAGCACCGATGAAGCGCCGTGGTTTATCATTCCTGCCAACAAGAAGTGGTTCCGGAATCTCGCGGTGGCGCACATCATCGCCGAGACTCTCGAAGGATTGAAAATGAAGTTTCCTCCAGCCACGATCGATATCAAGAAGCTGCGATTCAAGTGACCCGGCATGACCGGCGAGGCCGTATTCCCCCGCAATTTCCTGAAGAGGTACCCGCGCGCCGCACGCGGCGAGGGATGCTTCGTTCAGACGGTTGACGGCCGGCGGTATCTGGATGCGTCCGGCGGCGCGGCGGTGGTGACGATCGGGCACGGCGTGGAAGAAGTCGGACGCGCTATGGCCGAGCAGGCGGCGCGCCTCGCCTACGTGCATTCCTCGCAATTCCACACGGAGGCGGTGGAGAAGCTCGCGGAGCGCATTCTGGCGCTCGCGCCGAAAGGGATGAGGCCGGGCGGCCGCGTCTATTTCACGACGGGCGGCTCGGAAGCTACGGAAACCGCGCTGAAGCTCGCGCGGCAATACTGGATCGAGATTGGGCAGCCGAAGCGCTGGCGTGTTGTCTCTCGCGCGCAGAGCTATCACGGCAGTACGCTCGGCGCGCTGGGAGTTTCCGGCCATGTGCGGCGGCGCGAGCCTTTCGCGCCGATGATGCCGGACTGGGGCCGCATCCCGCCGTGTTATTGCTATCGCTGCCCGCTCGGGCTGCGCTATCCGGAATGCAATGTGGACTGCGCGGACGAGCTCGATCGCTTGCTCGACCGCGACGGAACGGAAGATGTGGCCGCGTTCATTTTCGAGCCGGTATCGGGAGCGACGCTCGGGGCTGTTGCACCGCCGGAAGGCTACGTGCAGCGGCTTGTCGAAATCTGCCGGCGGCGCGGCATTCTCCTGATCGCGGACGAAGTGATGACCGGGATGGGCCGCACCGGGAAAATTTTTGCGGTGGAGCACTGGGACGCAACGCCGGACATGATTTTGCTGGGGAAGGGGCTCGCAAGCGGGTACGCCCCGTTGGGCGCGGTGATCGCTGCAGGGCATGTTGCCGACGCGATCTCGCGCGGGACCGGAAGCTTCCTTCACGGCTTTACGTATGACGCGCATCCCGTGGCGGCGGCTGCCGGAAACGCAGTGCTCGACTACCTCGAGCGGGAAAAACTTTTCAAGCGCGTGGAACCGGCCGGGCGCGAGTTGCGCGCGGCTCTCGAGCCGCTGAAGCGGTTCTCGGTGGTGGGTGACGTTCGAGGGATGGGGTTGCTGTGCGGAGTGGAGCTGGTGCGCGACGCCAAGACGCGCGAGCCCTTTCCGCCGGACGCGCGAGTGGCTCTGCGCGTTCAGGAGGACGCGCTCGAAGCAGGTGTGATGACCTATCCCATTCAGGGGTGCGCCGACGGGATGCGCGGCGACCACATCCTACTGGCGCCGCCTTTTGTGATCTCCTCCAGGGAGATTCACCTGTTGGCGGACGGTCTGGAGCGCGCCATCGGCGATGTCGAACGAACGCATCAGGCCAGCCTGGGAGGCTCCGCTGCAATCCGCTGACCGCCGGCGCGCGATCTTCGCATTCGTAGGTGGCTCGGTACTCCTTGCCGTCGCAGCTCTCGCGGATTCACGCGCGCCGGCCGTGATGTCCGGTTACTCTCCGCGAGCGGCCGAGCGAGAGCGCACCACCGAAGAAGATTTCCGGTCCCTCGTTTCCTCCGAAAGGATCCGGGAGTTTCACCGCTATCTGACGTCAGAACCGCATCCGGCCGGCTCGACGCGGAACAACGAGCTGGCCGGATGGATGGCGGAGCGGTGGCGCGAGCAGGGCTTGGAGGATGTGACCATCCACGAATACGAGGTGCTGCACTCCTCGCCGCGCCAGGTGTTGCTCGAGATGGTGCGCCCCAAGCGCTTCCGCGCCAGCTTGCGCGAGGATCCCGTCGATGCCGACCCGGACACGAAAAATCCCAGTGCGTCCGGGGCCTATTTCGGCTATTCCGCTTCGGGCGAAGCGACCGCTCCGGTGGTGTACGCGCATAGCGGAAATCCGGAAGACTATGACTACCTGCGCAAGCACGGAGTCGATGTGCGCGGAAAGATCGTCCTGGTGCGCTACTCGAATCCTTACAGCTATCGCGGCTTCAAAGCGCTCACGGCGGAGCGGCTGGGCGCCGCTGCGATTCTGATTTATTCCGATCCCGCCGAAGACGGCTACAAACAGGGCGCCGTTTTTCCCGACGGCCCATGGGGGCCCCCGAGCCACATTCAACGCGGCGCCATCACCTACGATTTTCTCCAGCCGGGCGATCCACTGACCCCCGGCTGGGCTTCGGTGCCGGGAGCCAAGCGAATTCCTGCGGAGCAGGCGGTTTCCTTGCCGAAGATCATCGGCGTGCCGCTCTCGTGGCGCGACGCCAAGCCGCTGCTGGAAAATATGGGCGGCGCGCTGGCGCCGGATTCCTGGCAGGGCGGCTTACCGTTGAAATACCGGCTCGGCGGGAAGCGTGTTCGCGTGCATCTGAAAGTGGACATGGACACGAGCATTCAGCCGTACTACGTCACCGAGGCGCGGATACGCGGCGATGCGCAGCCGGAGGAGTGGGTGATTCTGGGCAACCACCGCGACGCGTGGGTGTATGGGGCCGTGGATCCGTCAAGCGGCACCGCGTCGATGCTGGAGATGACGCGCGCGCTCGGAGAACTGCTGCGCCAAGGCGTGCGGCCCAAACGCACGCTCATTTTCTGCAGTTGGGACGGAGAGGAATATGCTCTCACGGGCTCGACGGAGTGGGGCGAGCAATACGCGGACGAAGTGAAAGAGAAAGGCGTGGCGTATCTGAACGTGGACGAGGCCACGTCGGGAAAGAACTTCCAGGCAGACGCGGTAGCTTCGCTCGCGCCGCTGCTGGTGGAAGTCAGCCGCGCGCTGCCGGCCCCTTCCGGCGTCACGCTCTACGACGAATGGAAAGCTTCGCGGCAGACGGAGCTGCATGAGAAGGAAGCTGTCGCCGATTCCCGGCTGGTGAATACGCGAATCGGGAGCGGGTCGGACCACACCGTGTTCCTGAATTTTCTCGGCATTCCGACAATCGGCCTGACCTTCACCGGGCCGTACGGCGTATATCACTCGATGTACGACGATTTGTACTGGATGAACCATTTCGGTGATCCGGGATACCGATATCACGCGTTGATGTCGCAACTCTGGGGGACGGTGGGCCTGCGCCTGGCGAACGCCGATGTCCTTCCTTTTGATTTCGAGTCCTACGGCGCGAACATCGGCCAGTTTGTGGCCGAGCTGGACGCGGCGACGCACGCCAGCGGGCACGTCGATCTGGGTCCGCTGCGGGAGCGCATTGCGGATTTCGAGGCAGCGGGGCGCCAGCTCCATGAGAGCATCTCGGGCGCCATGGCGAGCGGGCGCGTGACCGCGGCCGATGCGTCCAGCGTCGATGCTGCGATGATGCAGGTCGAGCGCAACTGGTGCAACCCGCAAGGCATACCCGGCCGGCCGTGGTTCAAGCATTCGCTGTACGCCGCGCGCTACACGTACGCGCACCTGGAATTGCCGGGGCTCACGGAAGCGGCGGAAGCCGGCGATTGGAAACGCGCAGCCGAGCAGGCGAAGATCCTCGAGGACGATTTGGACAAGAATATTGCATTGTTACGGCACACGAGCGAAGAGTTGAACCAGAGTTCGAGGGCTGCGAAACCATGAACCACAGAATGTCGGTCCTGCTCGGCGGTATTTTCGCTGCGGCTCTTTCCTGCGCGGCGCAAGTGAATCCGCGTGCGCGCGACCTGGGCGTGCCTTTCGAAGGGACGCCGGGGCCGCTCAACGCGATTACGGACGTCCCGGGCGTCGAAGTCGGCTACCGTACGCTCGTTTCCGGGGAGGGCAAGCTCCAGGTGGGTGCAGGCCCGGTGCGCACGGGCGTAACTGCGATTTTCCCGCGCGGGAAGCAGGCTGTGGATCCCGTCTTTGCCGGCTGGTTCACGGAAAACGGGAACGGTGAAATGACCGGGACGACGTGGGTGGAAGAGTCGGGATTTTTGTTCGGTCCGGTGATGATTACGAACACGCACAGCGTGGGCGTGGTGCGCGACACGGTGATTGCCTGGCAGCTCAAGCACGGACTGCCGATTCCTGCGGAGGACTGGTGGTCCTTGCCGGTGGTCGCCGAAACGTGGGACGGCTATTTGAACGACATCAACGGATTCCACGTGAAGGCGGAAGACGCGATCGCCGCTATGGACGGCGCACATTCAGGAGCGATCGACGAGGGCAACGTCGGCGGCGGCACGGGGATGATTTGCTTCGAGTTCAAAGGCGGAACGGGAACGGCGTCGCGCAAGCTGAGCCAAAAGGCCGGAGGATACACGGTCGGCGTGCTGGTGCAATGCAATTTCGGCGTGCGCCATCAATTGCGCGTGGCGGGAACGCCGGCCGGCTACGAGATTCCGGGCCGGCCGGTGTGGGGCGACGACACCGGTTCCATCATCGTCGTGGTAGCCACGGATGCGCCACTGCTGCCGCACCAGTTGAAGCGCCTCGCGCGCCGCGTCACACTGGGGCTGGGACGGCTCGGCAGCATTTCGGGGAACGACTCGGGCGACATATT